>PJUF01000565.1_pt1 | contig 25423 bp, 16 predicted proteins | sample 1512191 | NCBI WGS metagenome assembly PJUF01 (sample SAMN08177673, study PRJNA422409) | Feces metagenome, whole genome shotgun sequencing project. | isolation source: Chicken feces (3) enriched on wood chips | host: Gallus gallus | place: USA: Madison | collected 2015-01-15 | reverse complement strand
TCTGCCGAGGCATGCAGGCCGGACGAGCCGAGGCCGCCGAACTCGTCGCCGATCTCATAAGGTGCGGCCCAGAAGGTCTTACCGCCCGGCGCCACGACCGAGCCGACGCTGTTGACGGCGACGATGGCTCCGACGGTCCAACCGGCCTCCATGACCGCCGAGGCCGAGCCGATGCCGCCCTTCAGCGCGCCCGCTTCGGCGCCATAGCCCGCGCCCGCCGTGCCCAGATCAAAGCGGTCGCCCGCCGCCTCCAACGCCTGAACTGACAGGCGGCGATAGGGCGGCTCCATCTCCCACGCCTTGTTCCCGCCGTTGGCCAGATCATAGAGGCAGGCGGTCGGGATGATGGGCGAGGGGGGCACGCCCGGCGCTCCGCCCATGCCGTAGCCGCGCCCGCGCATCCCCATCCAGGCCGCGACGCTGTCGGCCGAGCCGAGGCCATAGACCGACCCGCCCGACAGGATGACGGCGTCCACCTCCTGCACCAGGTTTTCGGGGCGCAGCACGTCGGTCTCGCGCCCGGCGGGGCCGCCGCCGCGCACGTCCACGGCGGCCGTGGCGGGCTTTTCGGCGAGGATGACGGTGACGCCGGTGCGGACGCCCGCGTCATGCGCCTGACCGACCTTGAGGCCCTCGACGTCGGTGATCAGGTTCAGCGGTCCGGTGCGGCCCGAGGCGCGGGCGGCGGACTGCGCTGCGGGTTTGGCGCTGGCGGCGCCGGCGGCGGAGGCTGCGGCGCCGATCAGGGCCGAGCCGAGGACGGTTCTGCGGTTCATCCGACGGTTTCCTTTTCCAGAGCGTGATTGCGGACCAGATCCGGCGTCGCCGCCAGAAGTTTCTGCGTATAGGGGTGCGAAGGCGCGGCGAAGACGGCGGCTGTCTCTCCCTGTTCGACGATCTTTCCGGCCTGCATGACCAGCAGGCGATCCGTCACCGTGCGCACCACGCTGAGGTCGTGGGTGACGAAGAGGTAGGACAGGCCGAGGCGATCCGACAGGTCGGCCAGCAGGTCCAGCACCTGTGCCCGCACAGACACGTCCAGCGCCGAGACCGCCTCGTCCAGACAGATGACCGACGGTTCGGTGATCAGGGCGCGGGCGATGGCGATGCGCTGGCGTTGGCCGCCCGAGAACTCGTGCGGATAGCGGTCGGCGGCCGCGCTGTTCAGGCCGACGCGCTCCAGCATTCCATCGACGCGACGGCGGGCCTCGGCCGGGCTGGGGCGGGCGTCCAGCAGGTGGAAGTTCTCGGCCACCAGATCGCTGACCTTCCAGCGCGGGTCGAAGCTGCCGTACGGATCCTGGAACACCACCTGGATGTCGCGGCGGATGGATTTCAGCGCGCTGCCGCGCGCGGCGGTGATGTCGCGGCCCTTGACCCGGACGCGGCCCGCCTGCGGCGTCTCCAGCGCGAGGATGGCGCGCAGCAGGGTGGACTTGCCGCAGCCGCTTTCGCCGACCAGTCCGACGCTCTCGCCCGGCTGGATCGATAGGCTGACTTGATCGACGGCGCGGAAGGCTTTCGACTTTCCGAACAGTGCGGGCGCGCCGCCGTATTCACGCACCAGACCCTCGACCTGAAGCACAGGGGCGGCCTCGGTCTGAGGGCGGCTGCGGCGCGTCGGGGCGTGGGTGGCGTTGGCCAGCAGGCGCTGGGAATAGGCGTGGGCCATGCCGGTGCGGATGCGGTCGACGGGCGCTTCCTCGACCAGTTCGCCGTCCTTCATCACTGCCAGACGGTCGGCGGTCTCGGCCACGACGGCGAGGTCGTGGGTGATGAGGATCAGGCCCATGCCGTCCTCACGCACCAGCCGCTTCAGCAGGTCCAGCACCTGAGCCTGCGTCGTCACGTCCAGCGCCGTCGTCGCCTCGTCCGCGATCAGCAGCTTGGGCGTCAGGGCGATGGCGATGGCGATGGCGACGCGCTGTCTCTGACCGCCCGACAGTTCGTGGGGGTAGCGGGTCAGGGGGAAACGTTCGGCGGGCAGGCCGACGCGGTCGAGCACGGCGCGGGCGACGGCGAGGGCTTCCTTGCGCGACGCCTTCTTGTGCAGACGCACCGTCTCGGCGACCTGATCGCCGATGGTCATGACGGGGTTCAGGGCCGTCATCGGCTCCTGAAAGATGATGCCCACGTCGCGGCCGCGCATCTGCTGCATGACGGCGTCGGGGGCGTTCGAGACGAGTTGGCCGTTCAGATGGATCTTGCCCGTCATGGTCGCGCGCGGCGGCGTCAGGCCCAACACGGCCAGGGCGGTCATCGACTTGCCCGAGCCGCTTTCGCCGACGAGGCCGAGAATCTCGCCGGGGGCGACGGACAGGCTGACGGTCTTCAGGATCGGCGTGGACCCGATCGACAGGCTGAGGTCGCGGATATCGAGGACGGTCATGCTCAACGCTCCCGCCGCACGCGCGGGTCGAACAGGTCGCGCAGGCCGTCGCCGGTCAGGCTGAGGCCCAGCACGGTCACGAAGATGGCGAGGCCCGGCATGATGGCCAGCCACGGCGCGAAACCAATCATGGTCTGGGCCTCGGCCAGCATCCGGCCCCAACTGGGCGCGGGCGGTTGGGCGCCCAGTCCGACATAGGACAGGCCCGCCTCGGCGACGATGCCGACGGCGAACTGGATGGCGGCCTGCACGACCAGCAGACTCATCAGATTGGGCAGGATGTGCTGGAGCGAGATCAGGGCTTTGGACTTGCCCGCCGTACGGGCGGCCAGAACGTATTCGCGGGTCCACAACCCTTGCGCTGCGCCGCGCGCGACGCGGGTGAAGACGGGGATGTTGAAGACGCCGATGGCGATGACGGCGTTGATCGCGCCCGGTCCCATGACGGCGGTGATCATCACGGCCAGCAGCAGGGCGGGGAAGGCGAAGATCAGGTCGTTGCCGCGCATGACCAGTTCGTCGATCCAGCCGCCGCGCGCCGCTGCGGTCAGGCCCAGAGGCGTGCCGACGCCGACGCCGATGCCGACGGCGACGAAGGCCACGATGAGCGAGTTCTGCGCCCCCGCCATGATCATCGATAGCACGTCGCGGCCGAAGTGGTCCGTGCCCATCCAGTGGGCGGCGGAGGGAGCGGTCAGCTTGGCGGCGATGTCGACCGCCTCGACGTCATAGGGCGTCCAGACCAGGGCCAGCAGGGCGGTCGCCAGCACCACGGCGGTTAGGCCTGCGCCGACGATCAGCGACAGGGGCCAGCGCACGCGGGGCTTGGCGGGGGCGGTGATAGCGGGGGCGTCGGTCATGCGCGGCGTCCCCTCAGGCGCGGATCAGCGAACAGATAGGCCAGGTCGATCAGGAAGCTGACCAGAACCACGGCGAAGACCAGTACCACCACCACGCTCTGGACCACGATCAGGTCGCGCTGGGTGATGGCCTGGAACACCAGTCGGCCGAGGCCGGGCAGGGAGAAGACGTTCTCGATGATGATGCCGCCCGCTAGCAGGAAGGGAAACTGAAGGCCGAGGATAGTCAGGACCGGGATCCAGGCGTTCCTCAGGGCGTGGCGCCATAGGGCCTGGTTGACGCTCAGGCCCTTGGCGCGGGCGGTGCGGACATAGTCCTCGTTCATCGTGTCGAGCAGGGCGGTGCGTAGGACGCGGGCGAGAATGGCGGCCTGCGGCGCGGCCAGAGCCACGGCGGGCAGAATCAGGGCCTTGAAGGCGGGCCAGAAACCGGCGCTCCACCCGGGGAAGCCGCCCGCCGAGAACCAGCCCAGATTCACCGAGAACAGCAGGATCAGCAGCATGGCGATCCAGAAATTGGGCAGGGCGACGCCGACCTGCGTCACGCCGATCAGGCCGGTGTCGACGGCGGTTCCCCGGCGGCTGGCGGCGGTGACGCCGATGGGCAGGGCGACCAGCAGCGACAGGACGGTGGCCATCAGGGCCAGCGGCGCCGAGACGGCCAGACGTTCGGCGATCAGGCCGCCGACCGGCACCTGATAGGTGTAGCTGGTCCCGAACTTGCCGGTCAGCAGGTCGCCGAGCCAGGCGAAGTAGCGCTCAAGGCCCGAGCCTTCGAGGCCCATCTGCTGACGCAGGGCGGCGATGCTCTCCGGGCTGGCGTTCAGCCCCATCATGTAGCTGGCCGGATCGCCGGGCACGACCTGCAGCAGCAGGAAGATGACGACGGTCGCCGCCAGCAGCGTCAGGGCGTGGCCGCCCAGTTTCTTCAGCAGCCAGGCGGCGCCGAAGCGCCAGGCGACGAATGCGAGGAGCGCCGCGCCCGCAATCAGGCTGATCCAGCCCCAGGGCAGGCCGCCGCCGGTGCGCTCGGCGCTGGCGGTCGTCGCGGCGCCTGCGCCGGTCCAGTAGGCGCCGGTGACATCGTTGGCGGCGATGGGGCCGTTGATCCACAGGCCGTTCACGTCCGCCTTCCACACGCCGATGCGCGAGGACTGGAACAGGAAGCCGTTGACCGCGTCATCGGCGATGCGGCGTTGCAGGTCGCCCAGCAGGCGGTTGCGCGTCGGCTCGTCAGGGGCGGCGTTTACTTCGGACAGCAGGGCGTCGAAGGCGGGGCTGTCGTAGCCGAAATAGTAGTCCTTGCGGCCGTAGATGTCGTAGTCCATCGGCTCGACGTGTTCGACGATGGTCAGGTCGAACTGGCGGCGCTTGAACACCTGATCCAGCCACTGGGCCCATTCCAGATTCTCGATCTTCGCGCGGATGCCCGCTTCAGCCAGTTGCGAGATCAGCACCTCGCCGCTGCGCCGGGCGTAGGGGCGGGGCGGCAGGCGCAGGGTCACGTCGATGCCGTCGGGATAGCCCGCCTCGGCCAGCAGGGCGCGGGCCTTGGCGGGATCGTGCGGATAGAGGCCGGTCAGGTCGACATAGCCCGGCGCCTGACGCGAATAGTGGCTGCCGATCGGCTGGCCGAAGCCGAACATGGCGCCCTGGATCAGGGCGTCGCGGTCGATGGCGTAGGACAGGGCGCGGCGCACCCGCACGTCGTTGAACGGCGCTTTCGTTTTGTTGATCCCCAGGATGACCTTGCCTTCGGAGGCTCCGACGACGACGCGGAAACGCGGGTCGCGCTGGAACTGGGCCACGTTCTCGGGCGCCGGATAGTTGGGGAAGGCGTCCACGTCGCCGGCGCTGACGGCGGCGAAGGCGGCGGTCGGGTCGCTGATGAACCGGAAGACGACGGTGTTCAGGCGGGGCGCTATTCCCCAATAGAGGTCGCGGCGGATCAGGGTCAGCTGGCTGCCGCGTTGCCAGCTCTGCAGCTTGAACGGGCCGGTGCCGACGGGGGTGACGGCGTTGGTCGCGGCGCTGTTCGGCGACACCATCACCGCGTCGCCCCAGGCCAGGACATAGGGCAGGGTCGCCATGGGCCGGGACAGGTGGATGCGCAGGGTCGCCGGATCGACGACCTCGACGTTGCTGATCGGCGCGAACAGGGCCTTCTGGGCGTTGGTCGAGCCTTCGGCAGTGATGCGGTCAAGCGAGAACTTCGCCACCGAGGCGTCGAAGGGGGAGCTGTCGGAAAACGTCACGCCGCGCCGCAGATGGAAGGTCCAGGTCAGGCCGTCGGGCGCGGCCTCCCACGACTCGGCCAGAGATGGCGCGACGGCGCCGTTCTGGGTCAGCCGGGTCAGGCCTTCGAAGACGTTGGCGTAGACGACTTCATCCACCGCCGCCGCCGCGCCCGAGGTCGGATCGAGGTTCGGCGGCTCCAGCGGCAGGCCGAGGATCAGGCGGTCGCGCGGCGTTTGCGCCTGAACCTGCGGCGCGGTCAGGCCCCAGACGAGGCACAGGGCCAGCGACAGAACGACCGTGATCAGGCCGGACCGAAATCCGCCGTTTCGGCCGCGCCGTCGGGATGCTGTCGCGACGCATGCCGCCCCTGTCTTCGTCACCTTCCCTCGATCTCCCCCTTGCGACGTGGCCGATCTTCGTCAGCCTACGTCATGGATTTGCACTCACGCCATTGATTAAGCGCGCCTCACCACGGCTGGCGCGCCAGCGAGGCGGGGCAGGCGGCCGTGGCCTCGGTTGCGGTGGCGCGGGCGGCGTCGAACTCTTCCTTGGCCTTGGCGAAGTCGGCCTGGAAGCCCGGATCGGACTTCAGCCGGGTCACGATGACGCCGCCGACGATGCGACCCGCCTCGACGTCGCTGGGATAGTGGAGGCCGCAGACGGCACGGCTTTCTCCATAGGCCAGGCCGCGACGCAGGATGGCGTCGGCGCGGTCGGGCGCCAGTTCGGCCAGCACCAGCGACCAGGCCCAGCCGAGCGCCGAGTGACCCGACGGATAGGAGCCGCTGGCCCCCAGCCATGTCTCAGGCGCGATGCAGGTCGGCAGAGGCTCGACCACGAAGGGGCGTTTGCGGAAATAGCCCTTCTTGGCCGGGGTCTGGATCATCTCCAGATCGCCCAGCATCTTGCCCATCAACAGGGTCAGTGTCGGCATCGTCTCCGGCTCGAACTTGAAGCCGAGGGCGCAGTCGAAGGCGCGGGGAGCGCCGGGCGTCTCGATCTCATTGTCGGCTCGGGCGATCTCCCAGCGTTCGGTCCCTTCCAGCGCCCGCATCTCGCGATAGGCGGCGATGTCGGCCTGTTCGCGCAGGGAGCCTTCTTCAGGCGGCGGCGGCAGGAAGTTGGCGGCGTTGGGCGTATTCTCGGCCGTCAGATAGCCGTGCGGGTGGTCGCGGAAGCCCTCCCAGAAGGTTACGGGCGCAGCCGGGACGACGACCGCCGCCGTCTGCGTCGAAACCGCGCCGGCGCAACCGCCCAGGGCCAGGGCGAAGCCCATGGCGATGAGAGAAGAAGCGAGGCGCGGGGTGGTCATGGCGGAACTCCAGTCGGAAAGGATCATGCGGCGACGGCGCCGGGGCGGCCCGATTCAACGGTCCAGGATTTCAGGGTCGACAGGCCGGCCTTGGGATCGCGCACGTCGCTGATGGCCTGATAGCGCGTATGCATGCGGTCGGGGCGCACCTCGATCGACATATAGCCGCGCGGGCGGCTGTCGAAGAATTTCACCTGCGGATTATTGGGCATGACGGCCATCAGCCCCTCATAGCTGGGGCCGGTCGAGGTGATGGAGGTGCCGACGAACTCGGTCGCTACGGTGGCCGACGACGGGTCGCGGCTGTCCAGCTTCACATCGTTCGTCCAGAAGGAGTGATAGTCGCCGCTGAGCACCACGGGGTTGGACGGCTTCAACTCGGACAGGGCCGAGGTCAGGCGATCACGCGCGGCGGGGAAGCCGTCCCAGGTGTCGGTCCAGTAGCGGTTTTCATCGGCCGGGCTGCGCGCCAGGCGCAGGCCCGCCATCACCAGGTTCTGGCCCAGGATGTTCCAGCGCGCCTCTGCGCGGGCCAGGCCGTCATAGAGCCAACGCTCCTGCTCGAAGCCGAGGAAGGTGCGTGACGGGTCCAGTCGGTCGGTGCAGGCGGCGTCGGTGACGATCTGGCCCTTGCCGCCGTTTTCGCCGTCGCTGCACGGCTGTTTCGAGCGGTATTGACGGCCGTCCAGCATGAAGAACTCGGCGAGGTCGCCGTAGCGGACGCGGCGATAGATAGGTATCTGCAGGGCGGCGCTCAGGCGCGTGCGGCGGATCGGCATGGCCTCATAGAAGGCCTGATAGGCGGCGGCGCGGCGTTGCAGGAAGTCGTTGGGCGACACGCCAGACACCTTGGACCAGACGCCGGAATAGTCGTCCTGAACCTCGTGGTCGTCCCAGACGGCGATACAGGGGGCGACCGCGTGCAGGCGTTGCAGGTTGGCGTCCGTCCTGTGTAGGGCGTAGCGGTTGCGATAGCCCGCCAGCGATGTCGCTTCCTCGAGGTTGTAGGGGCGCACCACCTGGTCGGCGCGGTCCGGCCCCAAGCTGTATTCATAGATGTAGTCGCCCAGGAACAGGGTCAAGTCAGGTTGTTCGTCGGCCATATGGCCATAGGCGCTGAAATAGCCGCGCTCCCAGTGCGAGCAGGAGGCGACGGCCAGACGAAGCTGGTCGGCGGCGGCGTTCGGCGCGGGCGTGGTCAGGGCCCGGCCGGTCGGGCTCTGCTGGCCCTGGGCGGTAAAGCGATACCAGTAGGGGCGGTGAGGGCTGAGGCCCGCGACCTCGACATGGACGCTGTGCGCCTCGTCGGTCGAGGCGGTCACGTTCCCGGCGGCGACGATGCGGCGGAACTGGTCGTCGGCGGCCACTTCCCAGCGCACGGGGATGGCTGTCGACAGGCCGCCAAGCCCGTCGGGGGCCAGAGGATCGGCGGCCAAACGCGTCCAGATGATGAAGCCGTCGTGGGCCGGGTCGCCACTGGCGACGCCGAGCGGGAACAGATAGGCGCCGCCTGCCTGCGCCCGGCCGAAACTGAGCACGGCAGGCGCGACGACCAGACCCGTCAACAGGGCGCGGCGATCAAGGCGGGAAGACGAAAAGGACATCAGTTCATCAGTCAAAAGGCGCAGGGCGGGCCAGCCGAAGCCGACCCGCCCTGCTTGGGAGGAAGCCTTAGAAGTCCATCGACAGGCGCACGCCGTAGGTGCGGCCCTGGCTGGGCGAGGTGGTCGGCCGCGACGAGCTGTTGAAGCCGTTGCGGGTCTCTTCGTAGTAGGTGTTGAACATATTGCGCACCCACAGGCCCGCCCGCCAGTTGGCCCCGGCCGGTGAAACGCTGAAGTTGGCGTTCCACAGCCAGTAGGCGTCGATGATCGAGGCCGAGCTGACCGAATACAACTCGTCGCGGTAGTTGTAGTTGGTCTCGGCGCGCATCTCCCAGCCCGCCATGTCCCAATCATAAGCGACTGAGCCGCCGTAGTTCATCTTGGGGAATGACAGGCGTTCGCCCGAACGATCGTTCGAGATGATGATGTCCCAGGGCCCGTCCGCTGGGTTCGCGGCTACGGTCGCTGCGCTATCGACCGCGAAATACTCATCATATTTGCCCGTCTTGTAGCCGATGTTCTGGGTGATGGTCAGGCCGTTGGTCGGCGTCCAGACCAGTTCCACTTCGCCGCCCCAGATATGAGATTTGGGCACATTGGTGATCTTGCCGAGGCGGCCGGCGGTGCGGTCGAACTCGATCCCCTGAACCTGCTGGTCTTTGTAGTCGTAGTAGAACAGGGCGCCGTTCAGGCGCACGCGACGGTCGAACAGGTCGGACTTGATCCCTGCCTCATAGGCGATGACGATTTCCGGTTTGAAGGGACGGGCGGCTTGAGAGTTGGGCGAGTTATAGGTGGTGAAGCCCCCCGACTTCACCCCGCGCGCTACGCTGCTGTAAAAAAGGGCATCATCCGTCAGCTTGAATTCCAGTCCTGCCCGGCCGGTCACTTCTTCCATCGTGGTGTCGAAGGTTTCGGGCGGCGGCGGCAAGGCAGGGGCGGTAAACGTGCCTCGGCTCGTCAACTCACGGTCTTCCTTCTCCCAACGCAGGCCCAAGATCAGGTTCAACCGCTCGTTCACCTGATAAGAATTGTGCGTGAAGACGCCGAAAGCCGTGACGCTTTGATCATACGCTGTGTTGATCAGGCTCGAGAGGTAGTCGGGCGCGGTCGAGCCTCGGAACTCGGTGTAAAAGCCCCCATCGATGCTCTCATCGGCGTAGTGGGCGCCGACCATCCATTGCAGCGGGCCGTCGCTGGTCGAGCTCAAGCGTAGTTCCTGAGCGAAGACATTGATGTCATTGTAAAAGTAGACATCCGACTCCTGGAAGCGCGTGCCGTCCCAGTCGTTGTATTCCTTGCGGGAGAAGGTCTGGTAGGCGGTGATCGACGACAGGTCGGCCCAACCCAGATCAGCCTTGATGCGAGCGTTGATATCGAAGCCGTCGTTGTCCCGGAACGGCTTGGCGTTGGTCGAGACGCCGGCGACATCAGCCAACCGCTGCGAAATTCCCCAGCCCGTGATGCGCCAAGCGGTGTCCGCCGGGTATGTCACGCTGCCGTCGGCCACCTTGTACGGGCCTAACAGGCGGAAGCCGCGGCCGTCGGACTTGTCGATCGAATAGGTGGCGGCCAGGTCGACGGTGACGGTCTCGCTGGCGTCCCAGGTCAGGCGGCCGCGGATGGCCGTCTTGTCGAGGTCGCCCAGCTTTTCGCCGGTGTCGCGGTGATACTGCCAGGCGCCGCCCTGTTCGGTGACGGCGGCCAGGCGGCCCAGCAGGTTCGGCGCGATCTGGCCCGAGACATAGCCCTCGACCTTATAGCGGTCGAAAGTGCCGTATTCGGCGTTGAAGCCGGCCTGGAAGTCGACCGTGGGGGCGTTGGTGATGATGTTGACCGCGCCGCCGGTGGTGTTGCGGCCGTACAGCGTGCCCTGCGGTCCGCGCAGGACTTCCATGCGGGCGATGTCGAACAGGGCGCCCTGCGTGGTCACCGTATAGGGGTGGGCCACTTCATCGACATAGATGCCGACGGTCGAGGCGTTGTTGGACGAATATTCGCGCGCGCCGATGCCGCGGATGCGGAACTGGGGCTGGCCGCCGCCGAACTGGCTGTCGACCTCCATGTTGGGCACGGCGTTTTCCAGGTCATTGACGACCGAGATGCCTTTTTCATCCAGCTGCTCGCCGCCGATGACGCTGAGGGAGACGCCCACGTCCTGGCTGGCCTGCTCACGCCGCTGCGCGGTGACGATGATCTCGTCGACGCGCGTAGCCTGATCCCCCGATCGAGTCTCGCTTTGAGCGTCTGCGTTAGAGAAGGCGGCTATAGTCAGTAAGCTGACAGAAGACGCCAAGATATATTTCTTCATCTCATCCCCCTCAATACCATTGGTATTCTAAGGTGTGTTTTCTATGATGTTGGAAAGTCGATCGATCAACTCGTCGATCTGAGCGTGTCTGATAATCAAGGGAGGCGACAGCGCGATGACATCTGCCGTCACCCGTACTAAAATTCCGTCGTCAAACGCCTGGTGGAACACCTCAGTCGCGCGGGCGCCGGGCGCGCCGGGGCGCGGAGCGAGCTCGATTCCTGCGACCAGGCCTAGGTCGCGGATGTCGATGACGTGGGGCAGGCCCTTCAGGCTGTGCACCGCGTCCTGCCAGTAAGGCGTCAGTTCAGCCGCGCGCTGGAACAGGCCTTCGCTCTCATAGACGTCCAGCGTGGCCAGCCCCGCCGCCGCCGCCAGCGGGTGGCCGGAATAGGTATAGCCGTGGAAGAACTCGATGCCCGGCCCCGCCGCGCCCTCGACCACCGCCTGATAGACGGCGCTGCTGACGCCGACGGCGCCCATCGGCACGGCGCCGTTGGTCAGCCCCTTGGCGCAGGTCATCAGGTCGGGCGTGACGCCCAGCGCCTCGGCCGCCGTCAGGGCGCCCAGACGGCCGAAGCCGGTGATGACCTCGTCGAAGATCAGCAGGATGCCGTGCTGCGCCGTGATCTCGCGCAGACGCTCCAGATAGCCGATCGGCGGCACGATCACCCCGGCCGAGCCGGACATCGGCTCGATGATGACGGCGGCGATGGTTTCGGCGCCGTGGGTCTCGATCAGGGTCTCCAGCTCATCGGCCAGATGCAGGCCCCAGACCGGCTGGCCGCGCGTGAAGGCGGCCTCGTCCAGATTGAGCGTGTGCGACAGATGGTCGACGCCGGGCAGGGTGGGGAAGCCGCGCCGGTTGTTCTCCAGTCCGCCGACGGAAATGCCGCCGAAGCCGACCCCGTGATAGCCCTTCTGGCGGCCGATCAGACGTGTGCGGTTCTCGAAACCCCTGGCGGTCTGACAGGCGAGTGCGATCTTCAGGGCGGTGTCCACGGCCTCTGACCCCGAACCGGCGAAGAAGACGTGGTTCAGGTCGCCCGGCAGCAGCATCCCCAGCCGCGACGCCAGCTCGAACGCCAGCGGATGCCCCAGCTGAAAGGTCGGTGCGTAGTCCAGGATCTCCGCCTGGCGCTGGATCGCCTCGACGATCGGCTGGCGGGCGTGCCCAGCGTTGACGCACCACAGGCCGGCGGTGCCGTCCAGCACCGCCCGACCGTCCGGCGTGAAGTAGTGCATGTCCTTGGCCGAGGCGAACAGGCGGGGCTGCGCCTTGAAGGCGCGGTTCGCCGTGAACGGCATCCAGAAGGGATCGAGGTCGTTTGCGGCCTTGCCTGCGCTTGCAGCGGTCATGCGGTCATCCTCTGTCTTTCGCCAGTAGCGGCCGAACCGCAACGAAAGGGAAGACTGTTACTTCCGTGATTTAATGTACGGATAAATATAGACAATTTACCCGCGTGCTCGATTTTTTGAGCGGGCCGAACGCTCAGTAGCGAAGCGTCAGCCGCGCGCCGATCGTGCGGGGACGGCCCGGCTGGGCGATGTCTGCGCTGGTGAAGAAGTTGCGCGTCAGGTCATAATCCTGATCGAACAGGTTGCGAGCCCAGAAGGCGATGGACCAGTCGGCGTCTTCAGGCCCCACGGTGATGCTGGCGTTGGCCAGCCAATAGGCTTCGACATCGTATTTGGCGCCCAGCCAGGACGGGTATTCGTCGCGATAGCTGTAGTTGGCCTCGGCCGTGACGGCGAAGCCGCTGACCGTCCAGTCGTAGCTGACCGATCCGCCGTAGGACCACGCGGGGAAGGGGATGTTCTGGCCCGACTTGTCGATATAGGCGGTGACGGGCGGCGTCTGCTGGCAGGCGCCGATGTTCAGGTCGACGAAGTCGGTGTATTCGCCCTTCTTGTAGCTGAGGTTCTGGCTGATCCGTAGACCGGCTGTGGGGCGGAATACGCCCTCGAGCTCCGCGCCGTAGATCTTGGAATCGGCGTTGGTGAAGCGGCCGACCGGGCCGTTGGCGCCGCAGACGGCCGACAGCACCTGCTGGCCGTTGTAGTCGTAGTAATAGGCCGCGCCGTTGATCTGGACCGCACGCGACGGGTCGGCCTTGAAGCCGAGTTCATAAGCCCACAGGATTTCCGGATCGAAAGGCTCGATGCCGCTGCTGTCGCCGGTGTTGTAGGTGGTGAAGCCGCCCGATTTGGCGCCCCGGCTGGCCGAACCGTAGATCAGGACGTTGTCGGCGGGTTTGAACTCCAGCGCCGCCTTGCCGGTCAGCGGGGTCATCTTGGTGTCGACGCTGGTCGGGGGCAGGGCGGTGGCGCCGCCGAAGGCCGAGCCGAAGCCTTCAAGCTCGCGGGTTTCTTCCTCGTAGCGCAGGCCCAGGATGGCCTTCCATCGCTCGGAGAAGGCGTATTCGGCCTGACCGAACAGGCTCCAGGACTCAACCTTCTGGTCATAGGTGACCTGGGCGTAGGTGCCGACGCCGGGCACGAATGGCGTGGTGGGCGTTTCAGGCTGGTAAGGCGTGCCGTAGACGTCGACGAAATCCGAGAAGTACCGTTCGTGCAGGTCCTGTTTCGAATAATAGAAACCGGCCACCCAGGTCAGAGGGCCGTCGTTGTCCGAGGCCAGACGCAGTTCCTGCGACAGGACATTCACATCGCTGCCGAAGAAGGTGTCGGCCTCGACCGAGGCGCTGGAATCCCAGTCGCCGTATTCGCTGCGGTCCAGAGTCTCATAGCTGGTGATGCTGGACAGGTTCATGCCCTTGAGCGCCAGATTGGCGTTCAGCGAGGCGCCCCAGGATGAGTTATCGCGACCGGGCTTGGCGTTCACGTCGCGGCCGATGGCGTCAGCAAAACGCTGCGACAGACCCCAGCCGGTCTTGGAGCGGTCCTTATCGGCGGGGATGAGGTAGCTGGGGCGGTTGATCGCGCCGGTGTGCAGGTCGCTGATCAGATACAGGCCCTGGTTCTCGGACTTGTCGACGCCGCCGTGGACGTCGAGCAGGGCCGTGAAGGTCTCATTGGGCGTCCATTCCAGCAGGGCGCGGGCGCCGGTGCGGTCGGCGTCCCCCAGGCTTTCGCCCGTGTCGCGGTTTCGCTGCCAGGCGCCGCCCTGTTCGGTCGAGACGGCCAGACGGCCGCGCAGGGTTTCGGCCAGCGGGCCGGAGACATAGCCCTCGCCCCGGAACAGGTTGTGGCTGCCCCATTCGGTCATCAGCCCGGTGGACAGGTCTTCGGTCGGGCGTTTGGTGACGAAGCTTATGGCGCCGCCGGTGGTGTTGCGGCCGTACAGGGTGCCCTGCGGGCCGCGCAGCACCTCGACCCGGTCGATGTCGAAGATCAGCCCCTGGGTCATGACCGGGACCGGATAGGCGACCTCGTTCACATAGACGCCGACGGTGGGCGAGTTGTTGGAGGCGTAGTCCTGAAAGCCGACGCCGCGCATCCGGAACTGGGCCGCGCCGCCGCCGAAGGCCGGTTCGACCTCCAGATTGGGGGTGGCGTTCTGAAGCTGGTTGACGTTGGTGACGCCCTGCTGCGTCAGGCTTTCGCCGCTGAGGACGCTGAGGGCGATGCCGACATCCTGAGCCGCCTGTTCGCGCCGCTGGGCGGTGACGATGACCTCATCGACCGTCGTGGCGGTCGGTTCGTCGGGCGCGCGCTGCGCGGCGACGGAGGTGGCGGACAGGGCGAGCAGGGCCCCGGCGGAAACGCTGACCATCAGACGATTCATCGTCTTCCTCCCCATGAGGCCGCCGCAGTCTTTAAAGCCGCGTTCAGCCGTCGCGACCGGCACAACCCGATCGCTGAACTATCTCCGCTGCCGATATCTTGTGCAATGCAGCATCTACACGCAGTAGCAGTGATCGGCCGCGAAAAACCCTCTTCCCTCAGGGATCAGTAGTCGCCTGATGGCGAATTTGGGCAAGGCTGTTTCTTTGTTGGCCTATATCCCTGTCTGATATGGGGAAAATATTCCAATGATCGGAATACTGATCATTCGCAACGGCGCCCCTCAGAAGGTCGGCGGCGTGCAGGCGCTGATGACCACGCAGGGGACGTCGCCGATGTTGCGGAAGCGGTGCTGCAGGACGCTGGGGAACAGGTAGCCTTCGCCCGCCTTGAGCACGCGCGACTGGCCGTCGACGGTGACTTCAAGACGGCCCGAGATGATCATGCCGCCCTCTTCGCCCTCGTGGGACAGCATGACCCGGCCGCTGTCCGAACCGGGCTGATAGGTCTCGTACAGGATCTGCAGGCTGGAATCCTGGCTGGAGCCCAGCTGACGGTAGGAGACGTCCCCGCGCGAGATGTCGGTCAGTTCGTCGTGGCGATAGAAGTATTTGGTCGGGGTCTCGAACTCCGAGCTGAAGAAGTCGCCCAGCGATATGCCGGCCGCGTCCAGCAGTCGTTTCAGCGATCCGACTGAGGGGCTGGTGCGGCCGCTCTCGACCAGGCTGACGGTGCTGGACGGCACCCCGGCCTTGCGGGCGAGCGCCCGTTGCGACAGGCCGAGGCGGTCCCGAAGGGCGCGCAGGCGCGGGCCGATGATGTTCTCTTCTTCAGTATCGCCGCGCGCCATTTCGTCAGCTCCGCTTGCGGGTCAGCAGATCATAGGCCGCCCTTGCCATGACCTTGGCCGAGTTGCTCATGTCGTCGATGCCGACCCATTCGTCCGGCTGGTGCGCCAGATCCAGCACGCCGGGGCCGTAGGCGATGCAGTCCTTCAGCTTGCCGATGCGGTCGATGTGCTTCTGGTCATAGGTGCCGGGCGAGCAGACGAACTGGGCCTTCTTGCCCAGCACGGTTTCGATGGCGGCGGCCGTCGTGCTGGCGACGGGACCGTCGCGGTCGGCCATGCTGGGCGCCACCTGGAACAGGTCGCGCATCTCATAGCGGAAGCCGTGGCGCTGGGCCGCCAGTCCGTCGAGGATGGCCTTCACCTCGCCCTTCACCTCCTCCAGCGTCTCTTCGATCAGGAAGCGACGGTCGATGACCATGCGGCTGGAATCGGCGACGCAGGGTGCGGGCAGGCCGTCAAAGCCCTCGGCCTGTCCGCCATGGATCGAGTTGATGTTCATGGTCGACTGGCGGGCGCCCTCGGGCACCACCGGCATGTCGGAATGGCGGGCGGCCATGGCGGGGTAGAGCTTGCTCTCGAACTCTTCCATCACCGCGCCCATGTGGCGAATGGCGGAGTCGCCCAGGAAGGGCATGGAGCCGTGGGCGATGCGGCCCTTGGTCTCGATCTCGGCCCACCAGACGCCGCGGTGGCCGATGCAGACCCGATCCACGTTCAGCGGCTCGGGGATGATGACGTGATTGACTCGCGGCTCGGAGAACCAGCCGCGCTCGGCCAGGTAGGCGACGCCGCCGTAGCCGCCGGACTCCTCGTCCACCGTGCCGGAGATTTCCAGCGCGCCGGGCAAGGGCAGGCCGGAATCGATCAGGGCCTCGACTGCGATGATGGAGGCGGCCAGCCCGCCCTTCATGTCGCAGGCGCCCCGGCCATAGACGCGGCCGTTCTTCACCTCGCCGCCGAAGGGATCGACGGTCCAGCCAGACCCGACCTCGACCACGTCGATATGGCTGTTGAAGTGGACGCAAGGACCGGGTTCGGAGCCGGTCCAGCGGGCGATGACATTGGTCCGCGGATATTTGTCGCTGTCGCCCGGCGAGCCTTCGCCGCGCACATATTCGACGGTGAAGCCGCGCTTCTTCAGCCGCTCGCCGATGTATTCGGCGCAGGGGCGATAGGCCTCGCCCGGCGGGTTGATGGTCGGGAAGCGGATCAGGTCCTGCGTCAGGGCGACCAGTTCGTCGGTGCGGCCGTCGATCAGGTCCATGACGGTCTGCATTGTGGGGGCGCTCATCGGTTGATCCTCACGCGAACTGGGCGTCCAGCGCGGCCAGAACCGCGTCGGTCATCTGAAGGGTGGAAACGGGGGCGACCCCGGCTTCCGAGATGTCGGGGGTACGCACGCGGCTGGACACGACCTGCCGCACGGCGCGCTCAAGCCGGTCGGCCAGATCGGCGCGGTCGAACGACCAGCGCAGGCACAGGGCGAAGGACAGGATGGTGGCGATCGGGTTGGCGACGCCCTGTCCCGCGATATCGGGCGCCGAGCCGTGGATCGGCTCATACAGGCCGCGACTATGCCCGCCTTGGCCGAGGCCGGACAGGGAGGCGGAGGGCAGCAGGCCCAGCGACCCGGTCAGGGCCGCCGCCGCGTCGGACAGGATGTCGCCGAACAGGTTGTCGGTGACGATGACGTCGAACTGGTCCGGGCGTCTGACCAGCTGCATGGCGCAGTTGTCGGCGTACATATGCGACAGCTCCACGTCGGGATAGTCGGCGGCGACCTCGGTCGCGACGGCCCGCCACAGGGCGCCCGTCTCCATGACATTGGCCTTGTCTACCGAGCAGAGGCGACGTTTGCGCGTGCGCGCCAGTTCGAAGGCCGTGCGGCAGACGCGTGCGATCTCGGCCTCGGTATAGGCCTGGGTGTCATAGGCGCGGCGCTGGCCGTTCGCATCGACCTCATTGGCGCGGGGCAGGCTGAAATAGACCCCCGCCGTCGCCTCACGCACGATCAGGATGTCGAGGCCCCGGATCAGGTCGGGCTTCAACGCCGAGGCGTCCAGCAGTTCGTCGAAACAGACGGCGGGGCGCAGGTTGGCGTAGAGGTCCAGCGCCTGACGCAGGCGCAGAATGCCCATCTCGGGTCGCTGGGCGCGGGGCAGGTGGTCCCACTTAGGCCCGCCTACGGCGCCGAACAGGACGGCGTCTGACGCCAGCGCCTGATCCACCACGTCTTCGGCGATGGGCGCGCCCACGGCGTCGATGCTGGCGCCGCCCGCGAGGGCTTCGCTCAGTTCAATGCGCAGCCCGGCGTGCCGGGCCCAGTCGACGATGCGCAGGGTCGCGCGGATGATCTCCGGTCCGATGCCGTCGCCCGGCAGGACCAGCAGCTTGAACGCGCGGTCAGATGCAGCGGCCACCGTCGACCTCCAGCGCCACGCCCGTGATCATCGAGGCGTCGTCCGAACAGAGGAAGGCGGCGGCGGCGCCCATGTCCTCGGGCGTCGAGAAGCGGCCGATGGGGATGGAGGCCAGGAACTTGGCCCGCACCTCGGGCGTGTCGGCGCCCATGAAGGTCTTCAGCAGGGGGGTGTCGCCCGCCACCGGGTTCAGCGCGTTCACCCGCACCTGGAAGGGCGCCAGCTCGACCGCCATGGCCCGCGTCGCCGTGATGACCCAGCCCTTGGAGGCGTTGTACCAGGTCAGGTTCGGCCGGGGGCTGACGCCGCCGGTCGAGGCGATGTTGAGGATGGCGCCGGATCCTTGCGCCTTCATCGCCGGGACGAAGGCCTTCGACATCAGATAGATGGAGCGCATGTTGACGTTGGCGATGCGGTCGAAGGCTTCGTCCGACAGTTCGTCCAGCGGCTGGGGCGTGTGGCCGACGCCCGCGTTGTTCACCACGATGTCCACGCCGCCCAGCAGGCGCTCAGCGGTCTCGGCCAGCGCGGCCACGTCGGCGGCGCTGGACACGTCGACCTTCACGCCCAGATTGGCGTCGCCCAGTTCGGCGGCCAGCGTGCGAGCGGCGTCGCCGTTCAGGTCGGCGACGATGACGCGGGCGCCTTCCTCGGCGAAGCGGCGCGCGATCCCGGCGCCGAAGCCGGAGGCTCCGCCCGTGACGATCGCTCGCTTGCCCTCCAGCCGCTTCGATCTGTTCTCCCCCAAGACGCTACTCCCTTGCGCTATCCGTGATGGGCCGCGACGGTCTTCAGGGTGGTGAAGGCGTAGAGCGCCTCGAACCCCTTCTCGCGACCGTGGCCCGACCTGCCGACGCCGCCGAAGGGCAGTTCCACCCCGCCCGCCGCGCCGTAGTTGTTGATGAAGACCTGTCCGGCTCGCAGCCGTTTCGCCAGCCGCATCTGCCGCCCGCCGTCGGCGGTCCAGACGCCCGCGACGAGGCCGTAATCGGTGCCGTTGGCGATGGCGATGGCCTCGTCTTCCGTCTCGAACGGGATGACGACGACGGCGGGGCCGAAGATTTCCTGCTGCGCCAGCGGATGATCGGGCGCGACGTTTGCGAACAGGGTCGGGGCGACATAGGCGCCGCCCGACGGCAGGTCAGACAGCGTCGCCTGAGCCACGATCAGGCCGTCGGCGCGGCCCTTGTCGATGAAGCTCTCGACCATGGCCTGCTGTTTCTTTGTCACCAGGGGACCGACGTCGCGGTCGTCCATCGCGGGGCCGACGGTCAGGGCCGCGAAGCGCTCGGCCATGCGGCGCACGACTTCATCATAGACGCCGCGCTGGACCAGCACGCGCGATCCCGCCGAGCAGGTCTGGCCTGCATTCTGGACGCCGGCGTTGACGAGGAAGGGCAGGGCCTTGTCCAGATCGGCGTCGTCGAACACCAGCTGGGGCGACTTGCCGCCCAGCTCCAGCGTCACCGGTACGGCGTTGACCGCCGCCGCCTGCTGGATGGCCACGCCGACCCCGGTCGAGCCGGTGAAGGACAGGTGGTTGATCCCCGGATGGGCGGCCAGCGCCGCGCCCGCCTCGGTCCCCGTGCCGGTCACGACGTTCAGCGCGCCTGCAGGCAGGCCGCAATCGGCGGCGATGTGGGCGAAGGCCAGGGCGGTCAGCGACGCCTGTTCGGCGGGCTTCAGCACCACGGCGTTGCCGACGCACAGGGCCGCCACGACCGAGCGGCCGATGATCTGCATCGGATAGTTCCAGGGGATGATGTGGCCCGTCACCCCGTGCGGCTCGCGCAGGGTGTAGACGGTGTAGCCGTCCTGGAAGGGAATGGTTTCGCCGTGCAACTTGTCGGCTGCACCTGCATAGAATTCGAGATAGCGGGCCAGGGCGATCACGTCGTTGCGGGCCTGCTTCAGCGGCTTGCCGACGTCCAGCGCTTCAAGCTCGGCCAGCAGGTCGATGCGGGCTTCGACCTCGCGCCCCATGCGGGCCAGGATGCGGCCGCGCTCGACGGCGGTGGTGCGGCCCCAGCCTCCGTCGAAGGCGGTACGCGCGGCGCGGACGGCGGCGTCCACGTCGGCGGCGGTCCCGGCGGCAAGCTGACCCATGATTTCGCCCGTCGACGGGTTCTCGATCGGCAGGGTCGCTTCGCCCCCTGCGGGGCGCCAGACGCCGCCGATGAAGACCTTATCCGTGGAGAAGGGGGCGGCCATATCGTCTGCTCACTGTGAAGGCGATCCCCTCTGGTTCGCCGTCCAGGATAGTGGGCACGATAACGGATCAGGCGCCAAGCCCTTTATGGTTTTGGCCTAAGTCACTGATTTTGTGTTCTGAGTGATCAATAAAATGAGCATTTGACGCTGGGGCAAGCAGCGGTGCGGCTTTTCACGCGGCGGTTGCAGGCTCCAGCAGCAGGGCCATGATCTCGGCGCCCAGCATCATGTCCGAGACGGGGCCGAAGCGGCGCATCCGCATTCGGCCCAGCCGGTCGACCAGCACCAGACTGGGCGTGCCCTGAAGATTGAAGGCGGTCATGGTGCGCGGCGCGGTGGTGTCGGCCGAAGGCGCGTCGACGGCGACGGGGAAACGGCAACCGTGCTCGGCCAGCCATTGGGTCAGGCCCGCGCGGTCCGACTGCTGGTCGTGATGTTCGAACACGCTGTGGACGCCCAGAACGGCGACCTCGCCCGAGGTGAAGGTCTCGGCCACGCGCCGGGCCTGGGGCAGGGCGTAGTGCGAGCAGCCGGGGCAGAGGCGTTGCAGGAAGGCGATGCAGACGACCTTGCCGCGCAGGTCTTCCAGACGCACCGGCTCGGGCGTGTTCAGCCAGTCCACGGCGTCGATCGGGGGCGCGGGTCGGTGCATGGGACGGCTCCTGAAAGGCAGGGCGCCCCGATGGAGGCCGGACCTGGAATCGAACCAGGCTGGACGGATATGCACTCCGCCGCGTAACCGCTCCGCCATCCGGCCATCGGGGCGAGGCGTCTGGATAGCAGGCGGCGCCGGGGGCCGCCTGGGCCGGTTGCAGATTAGCGGGGGCGCCGGTCGCTGCGCCCCCTGATGGATCAGTCGGCGGCGGCCTGTTCGGCTTCCTTGGCCTCACGACGGGCGACGCTGAAGCGACGGCCGTAGAGCAGATAGGCGCCGACGCCGATCACGTTCCAGATCAGGAACCACGCTTGCGTCTTCTGCGGCAGGCTGGCCAGCAGATACAGGCAGCCGGCGATGGCGATCGGGCCGATGACCCAGGCCAGCGGCGTGCGGAAGCCGCGCGGCAGGTCCGGCGAGCGACGGCGCAGGATCAGCATGCACAGCGCCACCGAGCTGAAGGCCACCAGCGTCCCGGCGTTGGCCAGGGCGACGATCTCGTCCAGCGGGAAGAACAGGGAGATGGTCCCCACCACGGCGGCGGTGAACAGGGTGATCCGCAGGGGCGCGTCCTTGGCCGAGAGCTGCGACAGGCCGCGCGGCAGCAGGCCGTCGCGCGCCATGACGAAGAAGATGCGGCTCTGGCCGTAGAAGAAGGCCAGGATGACGGTCGGCAGGGTCAGCACCGCCGTGACGGCCAGGAAGTGGGCGGCGCCCGGCTGGCCGATCTCGCGCAGGATCAGGGCCAGCGGCTCGGGGCTGTTGGCGAACAGGGTGAAGGAGGTCGCGCCCAGAGCCGCCGTGGCGATGACGGTGTAGATGGCCGCGCAGGCCAGCATGGAGCCGACGATGCCGATGGCCAGATCGCGCTTGGGATTACGGGTTTCCTCAGCCGCCGTGGCGATGGCGTCGAAGCCGTAGAAGGCCGAGAAGATGATGGCGGCCGCCGCCATGATGCCGCGCTCGACCCCGTCCGCGCCCATGGTGCGGCCGAAGCCGAAGGGGCTGAACGGCTCCAGGTTGGCGGCGTTGAAATGGGGCAGGGCGAACCAGACGAACAGCACCAGGGCCGACAGCTTCACGACCACCAGGGCCAGGTTCAACGTGGCGCTCTTGCGGGTGCCGATGATCAGCATTCCGGCGATGACCAGGATGATGAACAGGGCGGGCACGTTGGCGACGCCGCCCGCGTGCGGTCCCTGCATCAGGGCCATGGGCAGGCCCAGCCAGTCGTGCAGCAGGGGCGCCGCATAGCCGGACCAGCTGACGGCCACGGCGCTGACCACGAGGCTGTATTCCAGGATGAGGCTCCAGCCGATGATCCAGGCGACGACCTCGCCGATGACGACGTAGTTGTAGGTATAGGCGCTGCCCGAGGCGGGGATGGTCGAGGCCATCTCGGCATAGGCCAGGGCGGCGCAGGCGCAGACGAAGCCCGCGATCAGGAAGGACAGCAGGACGGCCGGCCCGGCCTTGTCGGCGCCGATGCCGATCAAGGTCAGGATGCCGGTGCCGACGATGGCGCCCACGCCCATGGCCACCAGATGAGGCCAGCTGAGGCTGCGGGCCAGGCTGCGTTCCTGCGCGTTGACAGTGATGCGCTTGCGCACGTTCCAGCCGCCCATTCGGAATCTCGTCTTCTTTGCGTGTCGGGGACCGGCGAGCAGACCGGCGCGTCCTGTTGCGTCAGACGCGTCCGCGACACAAGGGGGCGTGCGCTTCAAGGCGCCGTCCGATGACCGGCGGATGAAGACCGTCAATCTCCGTTATCGGACAATTCGTCACTCAAACGGCGAGAAAACGGCAAGAAACCTAAGCCGATCCGTCACCGAAGCGCGCAAGCTTCGGAAACAGCAGCCGCTATCCATGCCGCCGAGGCAGGAGGGAAGCAGGGTCATCCGCGGCGGATGAGCCGCCCACTGTCGCATCCTTTGACCAGACCGGTGGAATGACGATGAACAGCAGCTTCAAGACCCTGCTCGCCGTGGCGGCCAGCGCGCTCGCCCTGGCGGCCTGCGGCGGTTCGGCCGAGGTGGCCTCGCCGGGCGAAGGCGATTTCGGCAACGGCGGCGGCAACAATGGCGGGGGCGGCAACAACGGCGGCGGCAACGGCCAGGCCGCCGCTGACTGCCCGACCGGCTTCGCCAACGTCGGCACCATGGCCAACGGCACGCTGCGCAACTGCCAGCTGCCGCAACAGATCAACGGCTCGCTGACGGTGCCGCTGCGCGCCGGCACCATCTATTCGATCTCGGGCCGCACGGCCGTCGGCACGGACGGCGGCGTCGACGCCTCGGCCAACACGGGCACGCAGGGCATCCTGACGGTCGAGGCGGGGGTGACCATCTTCGCCTCGGGCGGCGGCGACTACCTGCTGGTGAACCGCGGCTCGCAGATCTACGCCGAGGGCACGGCCTCGCAACCGATCATCTTCACCAGCCGCCAGAACGTCGAAGGCACGACGAACGAGAATTCGCACGGTCAGTGGGGCGGGATCGTCCTGGCCGGTCGCGCGCCTCAGGCCAACTGTCAGCTGACCGCGCCGGTCACCTGCACCGGCCAGGTCGAGGGCACCAACGCCTTCTACGGTGGCGGCAACGCCAACGACAACTCGGGCCGTCTGCGTTACGTCCAGATCCGCTACTCGGGCTTTGAGATCTCGACGGGCAACGAACTGCAGGCCCTGACCCTGGCCGGCGTCGGCGCCGGCACCACCATCGAATACGTCCAGTCCTACAACTCGTCGGACGACGGCATCGAAATCTTCGGCGGCAACGTCAATCTGAAGCACATCGTCATCAACGGCGCAGACGATGACGCTTTCGACACCGACACCGGCTGGCGCGGCGGCGCCCAGTTCGGCATCGCGACCCAGCGCGCCCCGAACGCGACCAGCCGCTCGGCCGGTTTCGAGTTCTCGGCCGCCCCGGCCTCGACGCCGCTGGCCCAGCGCTACAACTCCCAGCCCAAGATCGCCAACTGGACCCTGGTGGGCCGCAACTCGCCGACCGACGCCCACACCGTCGCCCACTTCGACACGGGCACGAAGCCCACTGTGATCAACTCGGTCTTCACCAGTGTTTCCGGTTCTCTGGCCGGCTGCCTGGACATCGCCGACCCCGACACGGCCAGCGTGAACCCGGTGTTCAACTCGGTCTTCATGTCATGCGGCATCTCTTACCGTGCATCGAACGCGGGCCTGTCTGAACCGATCTTCACGGCCGGGACGAACAACACGGCCAAGGGGACCTCGACCCTGACCGCCCCGACTTCGGGCGTGACGATCACCAACCAGGTCCTGACCTTCATCAACGGCGCCAATGAAACCGCCGTGACCCCGGTCAAGGCTTCCAGCGTCCACGCCGCCTTCGTCGACACCGACTACATCGGCGCCGTGAAGAACGCTTCGGACACCTGGTGGCAGGGCTGGACCTGCGGCCTGACCGCCAACGCGAAGTGCTGATGAACCCTCTGGCGAGGCGGCGGTCCGAAAGGGGCGCCGCCGACCCTTTGAGCGTCCAGCCTCTCTCGACCTACGCAAGGCAGCCGAACATGAAGAACAAGACCCTGACCCGTAACGGGGTGCTGCTGGCCAGCAGCGCTCTCGTCGCCGCTTTCGGCGCGCCCAGCCTCGCGCTCGCCCAGGCGTCCGCTCCCGTCGCCGCCGTGGCCCTGAGCAACGAACTGCCCGCCGATCCGGAAAGCCCGGATCAGGTGTCGCAGACCCCGGCCACCCAGTTGGGCGACATCGTCGTCCTGGGCCGCAACATCCCGCAGCAGAACCGTCAGAGCGCCGAAGTGGCCGCTTTCCTGACGTCGGAAGACCTGCAGCGCACCGGCGACTCCACCGCCGCCGCCGCCCTGACGCGCGTGACGGGCCTGTCGATCGTCGAGGGCCGCTTCGTCTATGTGCGCGGCTTGGGCGAGCGCTATTCCTCGGCCCTGCTGAACGGCTCGCCGCTGCCCAGCCCCGAGCCGCTGCAACGCGTGGTGCCGCTGGACCTGTTCCCCTCCAGCATCCTGGCGGGCGTGACGGTTCAGAAGTCCTATTCTCCCAACTATCCGGGCGAGTTCGGCGGCGGGGTCATCGACCTGCGCACCGTGGACGCCCCGGCCGAACCATTCCTGACCTTCAAGGCGGGCGTCGGCGGCAACACCGAGACCACCGCGCGCGACAACCTGGTCTATTACGGCTCGGACACTGACTGGACCGGCTTCGACGACGAGACGCGCAAGGTTCCGGGCCAGATCGCCCAGGCCTTCCGTCTCGGCAAGCAGATCAACCTGGCCAACTTCTCGGCGTCTGAAGTGCAGGCCATGGGGCGGTCGCTGGTCAATGCGCCGCTGCGCCTGATGCAGCGCCAGCAGACCCCGGTCGACGGCAGCCTGGAACTGGCGGGTGGTTTCCGCACCCCGACCGAGATCGGCGACCTGGGCGTCATCGCCGTCGCCGGTTACGACAACTCCTGGCGCACGCGCCAGGCGATCCAGGAAGAGGGCCAGTTCCAGGGCGACGACCTGGTGCCGGTTTCGACCTTCGACGTCGAGTCCAACCAGAACGACGTGCGCCTGAACTTCCTGGGCGGCCTGTCGCTGACGACCGACGATCATGAGGTGAAGTGGACCAACCTCTACGTCCGCACCACGACCAAGCGCGCGCGCACCTCGGCAGGGCCGGACTTCGACGCCGGCGGCAGCGTGATCCGCAACGACTACACCGAATGGTTCGTGCGTCAGCTGTTCACCAGCCAACTGGCGGGCGAGCACTACTTCGGCGCTGACGGCGAGTGGAAGCTGGACTGGCGCGCGGCCTACGCCAAGACCTC
>PJUF01000564.1_pt1 | contig 25507 bp, 23 predicted proteins | sample 1512191 | NCBI WGS metagenome assembly PJUF01 (sample SAMN08177673, study PRJNA422409) | Feces metagenome, whole genome shotgun sequencing project. | isolation source: Chicken feces (3) enriched on wood chips | host: Gallus gallus | place: USA: Madison | collected 2015-01-15 | reverse complement strand
GCCATGGCGGCGATCGTCGGCATTTTCGCGATCATGCGGATCGAGGCGATCTCGCGCTGCTGCGGATCGTTCACATCGGTCGAGTCATGGTAGAAGGCGGCCATTGCACCCACGACGCCTGTCATGATCGCCATTGGATGGGCATCACGCCGGAAACCGCGATAGAAGTAGTGCATCTGCTCGTGCACCATGGTGTGGCGGGTGACCAGCTGTTCAAATTCCTTGAACTGGGTGGCGGTCGGCAGTTCGCCATAGAGCAGCAGGTAACAGACTTCGAGATAGTTCGAGCTTTCCGCCAGCTGCTCGATCGGGTAGCCGCGGTAGAGCAGTTCGCCCTTGTCGCCGTCGATATAGGTAATGGCGCTGTCGCATGCTGCGGTCGACGTAAAGCCGGGGTCGTAGGTGAACAGGCCCGTCTTGGCATAGAGAGAACGGATATCCATCACATCCGGACCCACCGAACCACTCAGGATTGGGAATTCGTGGGTCTGGTCTCCGATGACGAGTTTGGCGACTTTATCGGTCATTGAGCTCTCCTCGCTTCACCCTCTTGCCTGCAGAAAAGGACAGAAAAACAGGCTGGGGCCGGCGCCATGAAAGCGCCGATTTTCTCGACGAGAGGTATCAGGTCTTGCTGGTGGCAAGCAACTGATAGGTGAGTATGACTTATCTATATGGCCTGCAGCCGAAGCGGTCCGCGGGCCGGATCAGCGACCGATCTGATCGCCGAGTCGAGCGAGGCTTTCCTCCCGGCCGATGAGCACCATGACCTCGAAAATGCCCGGAGATACGGTGCGTCCGGTGAGTGCGGCGCGCAGGGGTTGTGCCAGTTTACCGAGCTTGAGACCCTTCTCTTCGGCAAGGGCACGCATGGCCGTGTCGATGGCCGGCACTGACCAATCGGCAAGACCCCCTAACGTATCGGCAATGCTTGTCAGCACAACGCGTGCGTCATCTGTCAGTAGTGCGGCGGCCGCCGCATCGGGAGTGATTGGGCGCAAGGCGTAGATGAACTGGGCTAGGTCGATCAGCTCCAGCACAGTCTTGGCGCGCGGCTGCAACTCGGGCAGGGCGGCCAGGACGGTGTTGTGGTTTGCCATGAGGCCTTTCGCGTCGTCCTCACGGCCGACTTCGCGGGCCGTATCAACCATCACCCCATAGAGGTAGGCCGGGTCTGCCTCGCGAATATAGTGGCCGTTTATATTCTCGAGCTTGACGAAATCGAAGCGCGCGGCGCCCTTGTTCAGGGCTTCGAGGCTAAACCATTCCACCATCTGGTCGGTGGAAAAGATTTCGTCGTCGCCATGGCTCCATCCCAGACGCGCAAGGTAGTTACGCACGGCTTCCGGCAGGTAGCCCATCTGCCGATAGGCCTCTACGCCAAGTGCACCATGGCGCTTGCTGAGCTTTGCGCCATCCGGTCCGTGGATCAGCGGGATGTGCGCCATCTCCGGAACGGTCCAGCCCATGGCATTGTAGATGACGATCTGGCGCGCGGCATTGGTCAGGTGATCGTCGCCACGAATGATATGGGTGACGCCCATGTCGTGATCGTCCACCACAACGGCATGCATGTAAGTCGGAGTGCCGTCCGAGCGCAGAATGATGAAGTCGTCAAGATTTTCGGTCTTGAAGACTACATCGCCCTGCACGTGATCATGGACGACGATCTCGCCGGAAAGGGGCGCCTTTATGCGGATTACCGGCTTGACCCCTCCGGGAGCCTCAGCCTGGTCGCGATCACGCCAATAACCATTGTAGCGCGGCGGCTTACCCGCGGCGCGAGCCTCTTCGCGCATCTGATCCAGCTCTTCAGGGGAGCAATAGCAATAGTAGGCATGCCCCATCTTCACCAAGTCATGGGCAACCTCGGCGTGGCGGGATGCGCGCGCAAACTGGCTGATGGGCTCCCCGTCCCAATCGAGACCAAGCCACTTCAACCCATCGATCAGTGCGGTAACTGCGGCCTCGGTGGAGCGCTCACGGTCGGTATCCTCGATCCGCAGCAGCATCTTCCCGCCCTGGTTCTTGGCGTAGGCCCAGCTGAACAGCGCCGTCCGGGCACCCCCGATATGCAGATAACCGGTAGGAGAGGGAGCAAAGCGAGTAACGACCTGAGACATGGTGACCGGAAACATTTGAGGAATTGCGGGCCGTGTGTAGCATAGGCGGGCTTGAGCGCAAGGGCAGGGCGCATGGAGGCGGGGCAAAGGACTTTGGACAGTGCCGACGGAACGTGGCAGCGAATGCGCGGCCGCGGCGCGCCCCGTATTCCCTCGATTGGTCGGCCTTCAGAGTGGCTTGCGGGCCTGCGTGAAGCGCTCGCACAGGCCGTCGAATACCGGCGCCTCTTCGTCATCTTGCCTTTCAGCGTCATTGCAGGCCTTGTCCTCTACGCCATCTTGCCGGCCGAGCCGCAAACGGAAGTCTTCCTCGCCGGCGCGCTTATTCTCGTCCTCGCGATCGCGATCGCCATCAGGCGTGGTTCCGTCTACGCGACACGCTGGGGCGTGCAGCTTGCCTTCCTTTGGTTCGGCTTCTGTTTGCTGCCGCTTCATGGGCTTTCATTCGGCACATCCATGCTCGCTTTCCCGGCCTATGGCACATACGAGGCCGTGGTCGACGAGGTCCTCCCGGGCAACGAGGGTGCACAGCGCGTCATCGTCACCGCGCTGACACCGATCGATGACGCCCGCGCCGTCACCATACGTCGCGCCCGCATACTCTTGCCGCAAGGTGTCGAACTGGAGCAGGGAGACCGGATCCGCGCTGCATTGCGTCTGGCACCAATTCCCGGTCCGGTCCTGCCCGGAGCCCATGACGGCCAGTTCCACTCCTACTTCATTGGGGTAGGCGCTTATGGCTCTGTCACCAGCACGTTCGAACTCGTCTCTTCCTCCGAAGATTTCAACGCCGCCAGGCTGGTGCTGCGCCTCCGCGACACAATCGGCGACCGACTAGACATGGTTCTGACGGGTGACACCGCGGCCATTGCCAAGGCAATGGTGGTCGGCGACCAGAGCGCCATCACCGATGAAACACGCGACCTCATGGCCGCATCGGGCCTGGCTCACATCTACTCGATCTCCGGGCTGCACCTGTCTATTGTGGCCGGCGGCATCTTCTGGCTTGTGCGTTTGGTATTGGCATCCATTCCTGGCCTCGTTGGTTGGCCAGTTAAGAAAATCGCTGCCATCGTCGGCATACTGGCAGCCTTTTTGTACCTGTTGCTCGCTGGCGGCATGGACAATGTCCCAGCCTTTCGATCAACGCTCATGCTCGCGCTCATCTTTGGAGCGGTTCTGGCTGGCCGGCAGGCCCTGACCATGCGCAATGTCGCCATTGCGGCGCTGGCTATCGTCCTCATCGATCCGTCCAGCATTTTCAGGCCCAGTTTCCAGCTTTCATTCGCTGCTGTCGTTGGACTGATCGGCATCGTTGAACTACCGCGGGCTCAAACGCCGAAAACGCCGGGACGTTTGCGCCGCATTGGCAATGTCGTCATGGCAACCGCCTGGACCAGCTTCGTGGCCGGCCTCGCAACTCTCCTGTTTTCTGCCTACCATTTTCAGCAGACCGCCCCGCTTGGCGTGGTCGGCAATGTGCTGGCCCTGCCATTCGTCAGCCTCGTCATCATGCCGGCGGGCGTATTGTCCGTTCTCGCGATGCCCACAGGGCTCGACGTTCCATTCATTCTCGCCATGGGCTGGGGCATCGATCGCATGGTCGACGTGGCCGAACTGGTTGCAGGCTGGAGCGCCGGCCTGACGGGAAACCCATTGCTCGCCGGTTGGACCTTGGGCATTGGCCTCGTTGCCCTGGCCTGGTTCGCCTTCATCGAGACGCGATGGCGCTTCCTGGGACCGGCATTAGCCTCTGTGGTCATCCTGCTTTTCGGATTCGAAGCGAGGCCGGACGTTCTCATAGCCGACACGACGCAAGCTATCGCCGTTCGGGACGGCGAAGTCTTGGCACTCGCAAGCGGTCGAACGGGAAGCTTCGCTGTGGACGCCTGGAGTGGACATTTCCAAACCGATATTGCCGCCAGACATTCCGGCGCTCGCTGCGACAGCCTCGGATGCATCGTGACGACACCGCAATATAGCGTCGCCATTATCAAGAGCGCTGCGGCCTTTGCGGAGGATTGTGGAAACCACGATGTGGTCATCGCCCGCATCAGGCCGCCTGCGCATTGCTATGCAGACGGCCAGGTCATCGGCACTGCCGAACTTGCTGCCGGCGGCGTGCACGCATTGACTTGGGACGAAAGGGCAGGGCGTTTCGACATTCGGCCTGCCATCGAAGGCCTCAGTCGTCCCTGGAGGATACCCGTCCGATAGGCGCGATTGGCCGCTGCAACCGGTTATCGCCGTCAGAGCTTGATTCTGGCCTCCGGCAGCCCGGAAATCTCAAGGTCGATATAGAAAATGCCACCCGCGACCTTTTCCTTGTCCAACTGTTCCGTCGACAGACCCTTACTGGCGGTGGTCAGGAAAAGGCGTTTAAGGTCCTTGCCACCGAATGCGGGGCAGGTCACCTGGCTCACCGGCACATCGATGACCCGGTCGATACTGCCGTCCGGTGCATAGCGGATGACGCATGAGCCGCCCCATCGGGCATTCCAGATGTAGCCTTCGCTGTCCACCACCGCCCCGTCTGGAAATCCGGGGTGGTCGGCAACGTCTGCAAACAGTTCCCACTCCTCGGCGGGCATGCCGGTATCTGGGTCTACCGTGCACTTCAGGATTTTCTGGTCAGGGGTGTCGGCCCAATAGGCCGTTCGGCCATCGGGCGAAAAGCAGGTTGCGTTCGGGATTGCTGCATTGGACTTGATCTTGGTGAGCACACCCGCGCGATAATGGTAGACCGCACCGTCCTTGGGCCCTTCCTCCTTGACCATGGTACCGATCCAGAATGCGCCGGACGGATGGACGCGGCTGTCGTTGCTGCGATTGGTCGGCACATCGGGCTCGATCTCGACTAGGCGCTCCATCTCACCCGTAACCAGGTTGAAACGCGTCAGGCCCGTCTCTGTCGCAAGGACCAAAGTGTCCTTGTCGACAATGGCCGCTGCAGCAACCACCTCGTCGAAATGCCAGGTGCCCTCGATCTTGCCTTCCGCCTCGGCGGCAAACAGTGTCTTGTTATTGATGTCGAACCAGAACAGTTGCTGGCGTTCACCATGCCAGAACGGCCCCTCGCCCAGCGAGCACTTGCTGTCGATAAGGAGCTTTGCGGTCTCGGTCATTTAGAAAGTCCTTGGTCATAGGCGGCGACAGCCAGTCTGGCACGCTCGGCAACGTCTTGTGCTGTCATGCCCGGCTTGAAAAGATAGGTGCCGAGGCCGAACCCCGTACAGCCGGCGGCGAAAAACTCATGAAAATTGTCGGGATTTGCACCGCCCACGGCGTAGACGGGCAGGGCAGGGGGCAAGACCGCCTTCATCGCCTTGATCCCCTTCGGTCCAAGGACCTCCGCCGGAAAGAACTTCAGCCCCGTCGCGCCCGCCCGGATTGCGGCGAAAGCGTCGGTTGGAGAGAACACACCTGGATAGGACTTGAGGCCGAGCTTGATCGTTTCCGTGATGACATCGGGGTTGGTGTCGGGCGAGACGATGAACGTGCCTCCTGCGCCAGCCACTGCCTGGACGTCTTCCCGGGTAAGCACAGTGCCGGCGCCGATCTCCGCCCGGTCGGAAAGCACCGCAGCGGCCCGCCGGATGCTGTCGATAGCATTGGGCGAATTTAGCGGAACTTCGATAAGCGTAATGCCTGCCTCCACAAGTGCGGTGCACACGGAAACGGCCTCGTCGGGCGTGATCCCCCGCAGGATGGCGATGATATGGCGATGAGACACGGTTGGTCCTCAGGCTATGGATTCGCGGGCAGACCGAAGTCCGGCTAGCACCACTTCTGTTGAGTCGACGATGCGGCCGGCCGATCCAGCCATGCCAAGAACTCTTGCATAGAGCCCGCATAATTTGGCCGACCCGATCAACGGCACGGGGTCGGTGCCGATCTGATCGCGGTTGGCTGCTATCTCCGTCCCGATCAGCAGCCCTGAAAGATAACCGGCGCACCAATCAGGCGTGCGACCGGACAGCAGCGAGGCGGCGCGCGTACGGAAAAGCTGTTCCAACAAGTCTTGCGGTCTGTCGAGGCCGGCGCGCGCCCCAACTTCGAAACCGTGTTCTCTTTCAGGACCGTCGAGCTCTCCAGCGAGAGAATGCCGAAGCACTGAATGGGTTTTCAGCAGTTCGAACATTTCTCCAGTCATGGCTGTCGAGAACGAGGTTATCCTGGTTCCGTCGAGCCAAGCCCACTTTGAGTGCGTCCCCGGCATGCAGACAATGCCCGCATAGCCCGGTGATAGCGAGGCCAGTCCAAGAAGCTGTGTCTCCTCGCCGCGCATGACGTTTTCTTGCTCGCCGCGCTGGCAGACGCCTGGCAGGATCGACACGCGCAGCGTCGAGCCCGGCATGTCGGGTCGAACGGCGGCAGCGCCAATGGCATTGAGATCGGTCGGCGCCTCAAGATAGGGGGCTTCCATCCAACCTTGTCGCGCACCGGCCATGCCGCAGATCACCACGTCCAGTGCGCGGCCTGGTGCAATATCGACGACGAGGGCGTCGAGTGCCGCTGGAAATTCCTCACGCCTGAGCTTTCCCATGCCCCGGTCGGATTCGACCGCGGCAATGATTTGGCCATATGCACCGATCCCCCAGGCCCGCAGATTAGACGTGCCCCAGTCCACGGCAATCCATGCAATCGTATCGCTCACGCCAATCCTCGTTCTACTCCGGGCCGCCCGGCGGGGCGACCCTAGATCGTCGCACCTCGGCTAGCCAGATCATTCTGCATTAGACCGAAGGAGGCTTCGATACCCGTCGCGAAGTAAGGTCGACTGGTGCGAATAGCAGAATCTGGCCTGGGGCCGGCCACGGCTACATGTAATTGTATGATTTTTTGCGCGCAACCCATTCACACCGCCTTCGGGCGTGATAGAACATCGTTACCAAGGCCCTCAGGTCCGCGCCCTGGCGGACAAGCAAGGAACAGGCAAAATGACTGCAAACAATGGCGGCAGCGCCGGCCGCAAGCTGCGCTCGCGCGCGTGGTTTGATAATCCGGACAATCCGGACATGACCGCGCTCTATCTCGAGCGCTATATGAACTTCGGCGTGTCGCGCGAGGAATTGCAGTCGGGCAAACCCATTATCGGCATCGCCCAGACCGGGTCCGACCTCAGCCCGTGCAATCGCCACCATATGGTCCTGGCCGAACGCGTCCGCGAGGGTATCCGCGAAGCTGGTGGCATCGCTATCGAGTTTCCGGTTCATCCGATCCAGGAAACAGGCAAGCGCCCGACTGCCGGCCTTGACCGTAACCTGGCCTATCTCGGCCTCGTCGAAGTCCTCTACGGCTATCCGCTTGACGGCGTCGTCCTCACGATAGGCTGCGACAAGACCACGCCGGCCATGCTGATGGGCGCGGCGACCGTGAACATTCCGGCCATCGCTCTTTCCGTGGGACCCATGCTCAACGGTTGGCATAAGGGTGAGCGCACCGGTTCGGGCACCATCGTCTGGAAAGCCCGTCAGATGCTGGCAGCAGGCGAAATCGACTATCCCAAGTTCATCGAACTCGTCGCCTCATCGGCACCGTCTACGGGTTACTGCAACACTATGGGCACAGCGTCGACGATGAATTCGCTGGCGGAGGCCTTGGGCATGCAGCTTCCGGGCTCCGCCGCTATTCCAGCGCCGTATCGCGACCGTCAGGAAATGGCCTACCGCACCGGCAAGCGCGCAGTCGAAATGGTGCATGAGGACCTCAAGCCCTCCGACATCCTCACCAAGGAAAACTTCCTCAACGCCATCGTGGTCAATTCCGCCATCGGCGGCTCGACCAATGCGCCAATTCACATCAACGCCATCGCCAAGCATATCGGTGTCGAACTGAATATCGACGAATGGCAGGAGCACGGCCTCAAGGTGCCGCTGCTCGTCAACCTCCAGCCAGCCGGCGAATATCTCGGCGAGGACTATTACCACGCTGGCGGCGTCCCAGCCGTGGTCAACGAACTTATGAAGCAGGGGCTGATCCACGAGAACGCCCCGACGGTCAACGGCAAAACCATCGGCGAGAACTGCGCGAGCACAGCCATCGAGGATGACAAGGTCATTCGTCACTTCGACAACCCGCTCAAGGCTGAAGCCGGTTTCCTTGTGCTGCGCGGCAATCTCTTCGACAATGCCATCATGAAGACCAGCGTGATCTCGGCCGAATTCCGCGAGCGCTACCTGTCCGACCCGCAGCATCCGGGCATGTTCGAGGGTAAAGCCGTGGTCTTCGACGGTCCCGAGGACTACCACCACCGGATTGACGATCCCGCACTTGCCATCGACGAGCATACATTGCTTTTCATGCGCGGCGCCGGCCCGATCGGCTATCCGGGTGCCGCTGAAGTGGTCAACATGCGGCCGCCTGACTACCTCATCAAGAAGGGTGTCCATTCGCTCGCTTGCATTGGGGATGGCCGGCAGTCCGGCACGTCAGGTTCGCCTTCGATCCTCAATGCTACGCCGGAAGCAGCCGCTGGCGGCAATCTCGCCATTCTAAGGACTGGCGACCGAGTACGTATCGACCTCAACAAGGGCGAGGCCGATATCCTAATTTCGAACGAGGAAATTGCTGCCCGTCGCGAGGCGTTGGAGGCTGAGGGGGGCTACAAGTTCCCCAAGCATCAGACCCCTTGGCAGGAAATCCAGCGCGGCCTCGTTGGCCAGTTGGGCGATGGCGCTATCCTCAAGCCCGCCGAGAAATATCAGCGTATCGCCCAGACTGCCGGTCTGCCGCGCGACAACCACTGAGCTCCTTTGCTAACACCAACGCCGCCGGCCCCGATCGTCTTGGGGCCGGTTTCTCCTGATGACGATAACGACAATCTGCGTAACTGTGCTGAAGACGAAAAGACGCCCGGGTAAGTCGATATACCAATAGTGGCGAGCAGCAACTGTCCGCTGCCAAAAATGTACGGCAACAACGCGCAAAAGCCCGCCAGACGGCGGGCCTTTCCAGTTCTAATGCAGCTTAGTACTTACGCAGCAGACCGACCAGACGCCCCTGCACCTTGACCCTGTCCGGCGGGAAAATACGGGTCTCGTAGGCTGGATTTGCAGCCTCCAAAGCCACCGTATCGCCCTTGCGTCGAAGACGCTTGAGCGTGGCTTCCTCGTCATCGACAAGGGCGACGATAATCTCCCCGGTCGATGCATGTTCCTGCTTTTTGATGAGTACCGTATCGCCGTCGAAGATTCCGGCTTCGATCATGGAATCGCCACGGACTTCAAGGGCATAGTGTTCGCCCGCGCCGAGCATTTCCGGCGGCACCGCGATGGTGTGAGAATGGGTCTGGATGGCTTCGATCGGCGTACCAGCGGCGATGCGGCCCATGACCGGAATGGACACCGGTCGCGCATAATCGTCTGATCCTGCAGCATTATTTCGGGGCGGCGAGGCGACTTTGCCGAGATTGCCTTCAATCACCGCAGGCTCGAAGCGGGCCTTGCGGCCGCCCAGGGATGGATTCATCGAATCGGGGAGCTTGACCACTTCCAGGGCGCGGGCGCGGTTGGGGAGGCGGCGGATGAAGCCGCGTTCCTCGAGGGCCGTGATCAGCCGGTGAATGCCGGATTTCGAAGCAAGATCAAGGGCATCCTTCATCTCGTCAAAGCTCGGGGGAATGCCGCTTTCCTTCATCCTTTCGTGGATGAACATCAGCAGTTCGTGTTGTTTGCGTGTCAGCATCGGCCCCTCAATCGCCAGAATCGGAACATAGACGGAACGACCATAGCTGTTCCATTTATGTTCTGCAACATGGTCCTGGACCGCGTTGACGAACGTATCCTGAACAAATTGTCAGGTATCAGAAGCCGTCGATCGGAATGGCGGCCACCATGGTGCCTGCAGGCCGACCCGGATCGTGCTCCGGCTGGACGATCAGGAGGTCCGCCTTGCCGAGCGAGGAGGTATGGCCGCTGTCGGTCTGCGCGATCGGGTCCGCCATCGGACCGGATGGTCCATGCACAAGATTGGCCCGCATGAAATGCCGGCGCGCGGTGTTGGGCGGCGTGGCCGCGGCAAGGGGCAGGGTCCACATGGCAGGTTCAGGGTGGCCCAGGAAGGCACGCAGCGCCGGCTTGATGAACGCGAGGGCGGTCACCATGGCGGAGACCGGGTTGCCCGGAAGTCCGAAGACAAGCGTGCGGCCACGCGTGCCGAACATGAGCGGCTTGCCCGGACGCATGTTGATGCGCCAGAAGTCAAGCGTCACGCCGAGAGCCTTGAGCACGTCCTGCACGAGATCGTGCTCGCCCACCGAGGCGCCGCCAGTGGTGATCAGGATGTCCGGGTGGCTGGAGAAAGCCAGCTCCAGCCGGGCCAGGAGGGCTGTCCTCTCGTCTTCTACGATCCCGTGATCGACAATGGTCTCGGCATAGGGCGCCAGCATGGCAGCGAGGCCAAATGAATTGGAAGCGACGATCTGGTCGGGTCCAAGCGGATGGCCGGGCAGCACCAGCTCGTCGCCCGTAGCGAGGACACCGATGCGAGGGCGCCTTGCGACGCTGAGCGCTCCGGCATTGGCCGCAGCGGCCACGGCGATCTGCATGGGGGAAAGGCGGGTGCCGGCTTCGATCAGGCGCTGACCGGTTGCGAAGTCGTTACCTCTCGGCCGCACGCTATGGCCGGGCCGGGCAGGGGCCGTGAACCGCACCCGGTCACCCTCGCGCACCGCCTCTTCCTGCATAATGACGGTATCGGCGCCCAAAGGGACTGGCGCACCGGTGAAGATGCGAACAGCTTGTCCTGCTTCGACCTGACCGGCATAGCCGGCGCCGGCCTGCGACATGCCGATCACGTCGAGCGGGACGCCTTCGGCAACATCACATGCGCGCATGGCATAGCCGTCCATGGCGCTGGCATCGAATGGGGGCTGATCATGCGTGGCAACCAGAGGTGCGGCCAGAACCCGCCCTGCCGCGTCGGCGAGCGCTACGGTCTCGGCCTCGACCGGCGGCACATGCGAAAGAATGGTCCTGAGCGCGTCATCGACCGGCAGGAGGCTCATGGCGCCCGCACATAGTCGCCGGACTTGCCGCCGGACTTTTCGACCAGGCAGAGATCGGAAATGACCATGGCCCGGTCGAGCGCCTTGGCCATGTCGTAGAGGGTCAGGGCGGCAGTCGAGGCGGCGACAAGGGCTTCCATCTCGACGCCGGTTTGTCCGGTGGTTTCGGCAGTTGCCAACACCATGAGGCTCGTTTCACCGGACCGTTCGATCTCGATGCCCACCTTGGTCAGCGGGATCGGATGGCAAAGCGGGATGAGATCGGCCGTTTTCTTCGCAGCCATGATTCCGGCGACCCGCGCCACGGCCAGGGCATCGCCCTTTTTAAGGTTTCCGCCCAGGATTGCTGAAATGGTCTCCTCTTGACCCGAGAGCTGTGCCTGGGCCAGCGCGCGCCGACGCGTAACGGCCTTGTCACCGATATCGACGATATGGGCCTCGCCACGCTCGTTGAGATGGGTGAGGCGCGGCTCCATCAGCGCACGGTTTCCGGCGCGCCCATCAGCAGGGTGCGCGTCGCGGCGACCACATCGTCCTGGCGCATCAGGCTTTCGCCGACGAGGAAGGTGCCGACATGGCAGCGCTCGTCGAGCATTTTGACATGCTCATGGGTGAGAATGCCGCTCTCGCTGACCAGAGTAACATTCTGCGGCACGCCCGCGGCCAGCTTGACCGTGGTTTCGAGGGTGGTCTCGAAGGTGCGCAGGTTGCGATTATTGACGCCGATGAATCTGCTGTCGAGTGCCAGGGCCCGATCGAGCTCGAGCTGGTCATGCACCTCCACCAGCGCATCCATGCCCCATTCTTCGGCCGCATCGAGCAGGTAACGCGCGACATCGTCGCCGACGGCCGACAGGATGACGAGAATGCAGTCAGCGCCCCAGGAGCGGGCTTCGGCCACCTGATAGGTTTCGAACAGGAAATCCTTGCGCAGGACGGGCAGGCGCGTCGCCGCACGCGCTTCGATGAGGTAGCTCGGCGAACCCTGGAAGCTTGGCCGGTCGGTCAGCACCGACAGGCAGGCGGCACCTGCCGTCTCGTAATCGCGCGCAATCTGGGCCGGGTTGAAGTCGGCCCTTATCAGGCCCTTGGACGGGCTCGCTTTCTTGACCTCGGCGATCAGGGCATAGTCGCCAGTGGCACGCTTGTCCTTGATGGCCTTGAGAAAGCCACGCGGCGGCGGCTGGTCATGGGCCTCGGCCACGACTTCGGCCCACGGCCGCATGCTCTTGGCAGCCGCGATCTCCTCGCGCTTATAGGCTTCGATCTGCTTGAGAATATCGCTCATCAATTCTGTCCGTTCGATACGGCGACAAGGCGGGCCAGGGTTGCCTTTGCCTTGCCGGTGTCAATGGTGTCTCGCGCCAGCGCAATGCCGTCCTCGATGCTGTCGACCTTGTCCGCCACGAGGAGCGCCGCACCGGCATTGAGCAACACCGTGTCGCGATAGGCGCCTGGAGCTCCCTCGAATAGCGCAACGATTGCGGCGGCATTGTCGGCCGGCTCGCCGCCGAGCAGGTCCTTGGGATCGGTCAGCTTGAGCCCCACCTGTTCGGGATGCAGCTCGAAGCTTCTCAGATCACCATTGGCGATCTGGGCCACGAAGTTCGGGCCCGAGGTGGAAAGCTCGTCGAGCCCCTCGCTCGAATGCACCACCCAGGCCTTGATGGCCCGGTTGGCCAGGAGCGCCGCCGCGACGGGCTCTACCCATTGCTGCGAATAAACGCCCAGGAGATAGCGCCGGACGCCCGCCGGGTTGGACTGCGGTCCGAGAAGGTTGAACAAGGTCCGGACGCCCATTTCGGCGCGGGCCGGTCCGACATGGCGCATGGCGGGATGATGATGGGGCGCGAACATGAAGCCGATATTGGCCTCGGCAATGGTCCTGCCGATCTGCTCGGGCGTGAGGTCGAGCCGGACGCCCAGTGCTTCGAGCGCCTGGGACGAGCCCGAGCGCGACGACAGGGCCTTGTTGCCATGCTTGGCCACCGGCACGCCGGCCGCTGCCACGAGGATGGCGGTGGCGGTCGAAATGTTGAGACTGCCGACACCATCGCCGCCGGTGCCCACGATGTCGATGGCATTCTCGGGCGCCGAAACCGGCACCATCTGCTCGCGCAGGATGGAGACGGCCGCGGCGATTTCGCCCACGGTCTCCCCCTTGATCCGCATGCCCATGAGGAAGGCGCCGATTTGGGCAGGGGTGGCCTCACCGGCCATGATCACGCGCATGACGCCGCGCATTTCCTCGCCGGTCAGATCCTTGCCGTCGGCGATCTTGTTGAGGGCGGACTTGATATCCATCATGCCGCCTTCCTGCCGTTGAAATCGCGGGCGATGTTGAGAAAATTCTGCAGGAGAGCGTGGCCGTTTTCCGAGGCGATGCTTTCGGGATGAAACTGCACGCCATGGATGGGCAGGGTCTTGTGCTGCATGCCCATGATGAGGCCATCGTCGGTTGTCGCGGTTACTTCGAGCGTATCGGGCAAAGTGTCCGCCTTGACGATCAGCGAGTGATAGCGCGTGGCTTCGAAACCGGCATTGAGGCCCCGGAAGATGCCCTTGCCGGTATGGTTGATGCGGCTGGTCTTGCCGTGGAAAAGGGTAGGTGCGCGCACGACGTCGCCGCCCAGGGCCTGGCCCATGGCCTGATGACCGAGGCAGACGCCGAGCATGGGGATGGTCGATCCGAAGCGGTCGATCACCGACAGGCAGATGCCGGCTTCGTTGGGCGTGCAGGGACCGGGCGACAGGACGATGGCCTCGGGTGCCATGGCCGCGATCTCTTCGAGCGTGATCTTGTCATTGCGCCGGACGGTGATGTCGGCGCCGAGCTCGCCCAGGAAGTGTACGAGATTGTAGGTGAAGCTGTCGTAGTTATCGATGACGAGGGTCTTGGTCATTTTGGACTTTCCTCAAACGGGTTCTGGCGGAGGCGATCAGAACCAGCTTTGCCATCGGAATGTCTCGGTAGACCTCATCCTGAGCTTGTCGAAGGACGAGGTTGTGGCAGCACCGGCGCACCCGACCTCGTGGTTCGATAGGCTCACCATGAGGTCTCCAAGGAAATTGCTCACTGTCCAACTCCCGCTTCGCCGGCATAGCGTAGCGCTTCCTCGGCGGCGCTGAAAAGGGCGCGGGCCTTGTTCTCGCATTCGAGCTGTTCCAGTTCCGGCTTGCTATCGGCGACGATGCCGGCACCGGCCTGCACGTAGAGCTTGTCGTCCTTGAGGATGGCGGTGCGCAGGACGATGCAGGTATCCATGGTGCCATCGGCCCCGAAATAGCCCACGCAGCCGCCATAGATGCCGCGCCGGGACTTTTCGAGTTCGTCGATGATTTCCATGGCACGCACCTTCGGCGCGCCGGAGACCGTGCCAGCCGGAAACCCCGCCGAGAGCGCATCGACGAAGTCGTATTGCGGATCGAGCACGCCCACGACATTGGAGACGATGTGCATGACGTGGGAATAGTATTCGAGGAAGAACTTGTCAGTGACCTTGACCGAGCCGGTCCTGGCGACACGACCCACGTCGTTGCGCCCGAGGTCGAGCAGCATCAGGTGTTCGCTGAGTTCCTTGGGGTCGCTGAGGAGCTCGGCAGCTAGTTCCTGGTCGCGCGTCGGCGTGGCGCCGCGCTTGCGGGTGCCGGCGATGGGCCTGATGGTGACATTGCCCTCCTGCACGCGTACCAGGATTTCTGGGCTCGATCCGGCGACGGCAAAGTCACCGAAATCGAGAAAATACATGTAGGGGCTGGGATTGGTCCGGCGCAGCGCGCGATAGAGCGCCGTCGGCGGCAGGGTGAACTCGGCCGAAAAGCGCTGGCTCAAGACGACCTGGAAGATGTCTCCGGCCGTGATGTAGTCCTTGGCGCGCGCCACCATGGCCGCATATTCGTCCCGCGACGTGTTGCTGGTGACCTCGATGGATTCGAGGTCCGGCAGGGCCGGGGCGGCAGGCGTGGCGCGCGCGAGGCGGGCTATGGCATCGTCGATGCGGTTTTCCGCTGCCGCCAGCGCCTGGGCGGCGCTGACGCCGGGACGGACATAGATGGGCGCGGTGAGATAGAGCTCGTCCTTGACCGTGTCGAAGATCGCCAGCAGCGAAGGCCGCATCAGCACGGCTTCGGGCGTCTTGAGATCGTCCGGATTGCCGTTGGGCAATACTTCCATGTAGCGGACCATCTCGTAGCCGAGATAGCCGTAGATGCCGGCCGATTGCGGGGGCAGGCCCGCGGGCATGTCGATCTGGCTTTCGGCCACGAGCTTGCGCAGTGCATCGAGCGGCATGTCATCCATCGGCTCGAAGGCGTCCGGAGCCGTCTGTGCATTGCGGTTGATCGAGGCGGTGCCGCCATCGACCTTGAGGATCAGGTCCGGCAGGAGGCCAATGATGGAATAGCGGCCGCGCGTCGTGCCGTCCTGCACGCTTTCGAGGAGAAAGGAATGCGTGCGGCCTGCGGCGAGCTTGAGATAGGTGCCGACCGGGGTTTCCAGATCCGCCACGATGCGACGCCAGACGAGACCAGACTTCCCGGCATCATATTGCGCGGCAAAGGTCTTGGAATAGTCGTCGCCCATTTGGTCTGGTTCCGTTGGAGAGTTACGCCGTTACTGGCCGTAATTTTGCACGAGAAGCTGGTTGAGTGACTGCTGGTTGATGCGCAGGCCCGCATCGTCGCGCACGGCGGCGACGAATTCAGACCGCAGCCCGGCGCGCGTCTCGTTGTTGAGCGCGTCGATTGTCGCCTGTTCGAAGGGGCTGCTGGGCGCGGCATTATCCACGACCTGGAACACCACGACTTCGCCGGCCTCGTTGACGATGGAGCCGGAATGATCGGGCCCGCCGGCGAAGGCGGCGGAGGCCAGGGTCGCGTCGATCAGCCCGTCTTCCGAACCGAAGCGGGTGAACGGCGCGCTGAGCTGGGGCAGGGCGTTGATCTCGAAGCCGACATCGGCCAGCGCTGCGCCGCCTTCGAGACGAGCCACGATCTCGTTACCCTTGGCGATGAGGGCATTGTTGGTGCGCTCTTCGGTCAGTGCGGCTTCGACATCTGCACGCACCTCGTCCAGCGTCTGATCGCGCGCCGGGGCCACTTCGCCCAGGTCGAACCAGATATGGGCATTGCCCGAGAGGGGAACGGAGGGGATGAGGCGGTCGGGGCTGGCTGCAAAGATCGCCTGCGCCACGCGCGAGCGGTCTTCGGCCGAGAGGTTGGGCAGGGCGGACAATTCGGCGCCGCCGGCGGTGACCGCCACTTCATAGACGGGCAAGCCGAAGCGCTCGGCAATCTGGCCGATGGGCTGGAAAGCGGCGCGCAATTCCTCGATCTGGTCGAGGACGTCGTTGATCTCGGTGCGGGCCTGGGCCTGGGTCAGCCGAGCGACGATGTCGTCGCGGGCTTCCTCGAGTGTCGGCTCGCCGGCCGGCTCTATTTCCACGATGTGAATGGCGCGCTTGCCGCTGATGCCGTCGATGACCGCAAAGCCATCCTCGGGCAGGCTGAACGCGGTGGAGGCGAGGGAAGCGTCGGTGACTTCCGACTGCGCCAGCGTGCCAAGGCCGGTCGGGGTCAGGCCCGCCTGGGCGATCAACGTGCCAAAATCGGTGCCGGCGGTGAGGCCGGCCTCGAACTGGCTGACGAGTTCGGGCGTGCCCAGCACCACCTGTTCGATCGTCCGGCGCTCGGGCGTCGACATTGAGGCGCGGCGTGCTTCGAATTCGGCGGCGATTTCCTCTTCGCTCACGGTCTTCGTAGCGCCCAGCGATGCCAGAGACAGGTCGAGCAGCGTCACGGTGCGGGTCTCGACGGTGCGGAACTCGGCCTGGTGCTCGCTGAGATAGGCGGCCAGTTCGTCCTCGGTCGGGGGTGCGGGGGGCTCGATGCTGGTTTCGCTCAGCGTGATGTAGTCGATCGTGCGGGTCGCCGAGGCGTAGCCGTTGATGAGGTCAGTGGCGACCGCGGGCATGCCGGTGCGGGCAAACAGGGTGCGGGTCAGCTGGTCCCGGCGCGCTTCATCGGCGCGGGCGGCGAAATACTCCGCCTCAGTCCAGCCGGCGCTCTGCAGCACCTGGGTGAAGCGGCTTGCGTCGAAGGCGCCCAGCGTGCCGGCGAAGGAGGGGTCCTGGCGCAGCATTTCGGCCAGCTTGGCCTCGGAAACGCCGAGGCTGAACTGGTCGGCCAGGCTGTCGAGCGCCGCGCCTTCGGAGAGGCCGAGCAGCACCGCGGTCGGGATGCCCATGGCTTCGGCCTGGCTGGCGGTCGGCACGGAGCCGAGCTGCTGAGCCACGGCGCTGGCCTGGTTCTGATAGGCCCGCAGGAATTCGCGCGATGTGATCTCCTCGTTGCCGACGCGGGCAACGGTATTGCTGCCAAGGTCCACGATCACATTGTTGATGCCGAAGCCGGCCACGCCCACGAGCAGAAATGCGCCCATGATCTTCCCAGGCCAGGATTTTGCAAAACCACGCAAACCATCGAGCATCTGAAGCGTTCCAGTTTCGGGTCCGAGCCTTTACCGCTGATGCGAGACCGGACTAGTAAGACAAATACGACAGCCGGGGTTAGGGCAAACCCCTCTTCGGCGCAAGAGGCAGGAGTAGCAAGATTGACGACCATCTCACCGCTGATCGCCGGAAACTGGAAGATGAACGGGCTCACCCATTCCCTGGATGAGCTGAGTGAGCTGGCGCGACTGCTGACCACCGGCGAGGCGCCGCGCGCGCTGGTCGTGGTCTGCCCGCCCGCAACATTGCTGGCCGCCGTGGCGGCCCAGGGGGCCTCGAGCGGCATCATTGCCGGGGGCCAGGACTGCCATGCCGAAGCCTCGGGCGCTCATACCGGCGATATCTCGGCCGGCATGCTGGCCGATGCCGGTGCCCAATATGTGATCGTCGGCCATTCCGAACGCCGCACCGACCATGGCGAAACCAGCGAGACCGTTCGTGCCAAGGCGGAATCGGCCATCGGTGCGGGCCTCAAGCCCATCATCTGCGTCGGCGAGACCGAGGCGCACCGCGATGCGGGACAGGCCGAAAGCGTGGTTTCCGACCAGCTGGCGGCCTCCATTCCCGATGCTGCCGAGCTGCATGAAGTGATTGTGGCCTATGAGCCGATCTGGGCGATCGGCACCGGTCGCACCCCTCTGCTCGAGGAAATCGCCCAGATGCACAATGCCATCCGCGGCCGGCTGGTCGAGCGCTTCGGCGAGCGCGGCGAAAGCATCCGTATCCTCTATGGCGGCTCGCTCAAGCCGCAGAATGCCCGGGAAATCCTCGGCGTCGAGAACGTCAATGGCGGCCTTGTCGGCGGCGCCAGCCTCTTGGCAAAGGACTTCTACACCATTATCTCCGCTGTCTAGCACCGAACGACACATACCGGTCGTGGCGAAATTCGCCCCGACCGTCTGGTATTTGCCGTTTGGGTTGTGTATGACCCCGCATCCTTTCCAAACCGGGCGAGGCCTTTTGGCACGCCCGGACTGACGCGAAGACAAGAGATTCATGGCTAACGTATTGCTCGTCGCCTACCTGCTGATCGTGCTGGCGCTGATCGTCGTCATCCTGCTTCAGCGCTCCGAAGGCGGTGCACTGGGAATCGGCGGCGGTGGCGGTGGCGGCCTGATGACGGCACGCGGCTCGGCCAACCTGTTGACGCGCACGACGGCTATCCTGGCGACGCTCTTCTTCGCCCTTGCCATTGGCCTCACCATCATCAACGAGCTCGATCGCGGCACGTCGAGCATTCTCGACAGCGCGACCTCTGCCCAGGATGGCGCGGCGCCGACGACCGTTCTCGATGCGATCAATGCGCTGGGCGGCGGCGACAATGCATCCGATCTGCCGCTGCCGGTCGACAATTCCGTGGCGCCGACCAACACCACGACCAATACAGGCACCGATCTGCCGGTCCCCGCTGCGCCCGCCACTTCGACCGAGGCACCTCCGGCGACGACCACCGAAGCTCCTGCTGCGGAAACAGAGGCTCCTGCAAACGACGCCGCAGCTCCGGTCGAGACCGCTCCGGCAGCGCCGGCCCAGCAAACGCCCGCGGCACCTGCGGGCAACTGATCCGCCGCAAGGCGAATACCGAAAAAGGGGATGGAAACATCCCCTTCTTCTTTTTGTGTAGAGCGGCAAACCCGCTCTGCGAATCGACAATGATATGCTTATGGTGATCGCCCATGGCTCGGTACGTATTCATCACCGGAGGCGTGGTTTCCTCCCTTGGCAAAGGTCTGGCATCGGCGGCGCTCGGCGCTGTCCTGCAAGCGCGCGGCTACAAGGTCCGCCTGCGCAAGCTTGACCCCTATCTGAACGTTGATCCGGGCACGATGTCGCCCACCCAGCATGGTGAGGTTTTCGTCACCGATGACGGTGCGGAAACCGACCTCGACCTGGGCCACTACGAGCGCTTCACAGGGCGCGCCGCCAACAAGCGTGACAACATCACCTCGGGCCGCATCTATTCGGACCTGCTGGCTAAGGAGCGCAAGGGCGAGTTCCTGGGCGCCACTGTGCAGGTCATTCCGCACGTCACCGACTCGATCAAGAATTTCGTGCTGGACGGCAACGAGGAGTACGACTTCGTCCTTGTCGAGATTGGCGGCACTGTCGGCGATATCGAGGGCCTGCCATTTTTCGAGGCTATCCGCCAGCTGGGTAACGAGCTGCCGCGCAACCACGCGGCTTACCTGCACCTGACGCTGATGCCCTATATTCCATCGGCCGGCGAGCTCAAGACCAAGCCCACCCAGCACTCGGTCAAGGAACTGCGCTCCATCGGCATTGCACCTGATGTGCTGCTGGTGCGTTGCGACCGCCCGATTCCGGAAGGCGAAAAGAAGAAGCTTTCGCTGTTCTGTAACGTGCGCGAAAGCGCCGTCATCCAGGGCCTCGACGTCGGGTCGATCTACGACGTGCCCATGGCCTATCACAACGAGGGCCTCGACCGCGAAATCCTGGCCGCGCTTGGCATAACCGATGCACCCGAGCCGGACATGACGGCCTGGAACGACGTGACGACCCGCTATCACAACCCCGAAGGCGAGGTGAACATCGCCATCGTGGGCAAATATACCGGCCTCAAGGATGCTTATAAGTCGCTGAGCGAGGCGCTCACCCATGGCGGCATCGCCAACAAGGTGAAGGTCAACCTGCAGTGGATCGACTCCGAAGTGTTCGAGCGCGACGATCCGGCGCCCTATCTCGAACATGTCCACGGAATCCTGGTGCCGGGCGGCTTCGGCGAGCGCGGGTCTGCCGGCAAGATCGAGGCGGCCCGCTTTGCCCGCATCAAGGACGTGCCCTATTTCGGCATTTGCTTCGGCATGCAGATGGCCTGCATCGAGGCCGCGCGCAACACCGCCGGCATCAAGAACGCGTCCTCCACCGAGTTCGGCCCCACCAAGGAGCCGATCGTGGGCATGATGACCGAATGGGTGAAGGGCAACGAAAAGGAAGCCCGGTCCGCTGAAGGCGACCTGGGTGGAACGTTGCGGCTCGGCGCCTATCCCGCCCAGCTGACGCGCGGCTCACGCGTCGCCGATATCTACGGCTCGACCCGCATTTCCGAGCGCCATCGTCACCGCTATGAGGTGAACATGGACTATCGCAAGCGCCTCGAAGCCAACGGCTTGCTGTTCTCGGGTGTGTCGCCCGACGGGACGCTGCCCGAAATCGTCGAGCGCACCGATCACCCGTGGTTCATCGGCGTGCAGTTCCACCCGGAACTCAAGTCCAAGCCGTTCGAGCCGCATCCGCTGTTCACGAGCTTCATCGCCGCAGCGATGGAACAGAGCCGGCTGGTGTGATGGAGCTGAGAACGCCGCGCCTGCTGCTCCGGCATGCGCGGCCGTCCGATGTCTCGGCCATGCACGAGATACTGTCCCACCCGCAGGCGATGCGTTACTGGTCAACCCTGCCGCATGAAAGCCTGGCGGTCACCGAACGCTGGTTCGAGCATATGCTGGACACCGAGGCGGCCGGAAACCAGTTTGCCGTAGAGCTGGACGGCAGGCTTGTCGGCCGTGTCGGCATGTGGCGGCCGCCCGAAATCGGCTTTATCTTTCATCCGGATGTATGGGGCAGGGGAATTGCCACCGAGGCCCTGACGGCATTCGTCGATCATGCATTTTCGCGCGCAGAGATTAATGCGCTGACCGCAGATGTCGATCCGCGCAACTTGGCCTCACTCAAGCTGCTGCAACGGCTCGGCTTCACGGTGACCGGAACTGCCGAGCGAACCTTTCTTCTCGGCGACGAGTGGTGCGACAGCGTTTACCTGACCTTGCCGCGTCCGGAGATGCGCTAGACGGCCCGTGCCGTGATCGACTAAGATCGGCCTATGGCCGACATCATCAATCTTCGTACCGCCCGCAAGCAGAAGGTCCGCGCTGGAAAAGAAGCGCAGGCGGCGCAGAATCGCGTGCTTTTCGGCCGGACCAAGTCCGAAAAACTCATCGAAGTCGCGGCAAAGGCCAAGGCCGACAAGCATATCGACGGCCACAAGCGAGAAGAGTAGGTCGGTTCCGCCTGACTTTTTGCGTGACCGGCGGATATTTTCGTTACGCTTATGCGTTCTGGGTGAGCGTCATTTCCAGTTTCGGAGCGTCACTTGGCGGGCCTACAGCTTTCCCCCGGCAGCAACTGCATGGCCGTTGCGAGCGCCGAGAAATTCTCCGTCATAATCGACGCCGAAGATTATTTCCGTCATGCCCGCGCAGCCATGTTGATGGCACGCCGCCGCATAACCCTGGTCGGCTGGGACTTCGATAGCCGCATCGACCTGCATGACACCGACGAGGATTCGGCGCCATCCGAGCTTGGCCGTTTCGTACTCTGGCTTGTCGATCGGAACCCGGAGCTGGAGATCTACCTGTTGCAGTGGCAACTCGGTCTCGTCAACGTCGCCAAACGCGGCACCACCTTGCTGCGGCTCGCGCAATGGGCGCACCATCCTCGCATCCATCTCAAGTTCGATAGCGCCCATCCCCTGGCCGCCTCGCATCACCAGAAGATCATGCTGGTCGATGATACGCTGGCATTTGTGGGTGGCATCGACATGACCGGCGATCGCTGGGACACGCGGGAGCATCGCCACGAGGACCCCCGTCGTCGCCGGCCGTTCACGAGGCGGCGCTACAAGCCCTGGCATGACGTTACAACGGCGTCCACCGGCGCCATTGTGGACACGATCAGCGATCTCGTGCGCCAGCGTTGGATCATTGCAGGCGGCAAACCGGCAATGAACCCGTTGACGCGAGATGACACGCTCTGGCCCGACACGCTGCCCGTAGGTTTTGAGAATGTGGAGATCGGCGTGGCCCGCAGCGCTCCGCCCCTGGACGAGCGTTCGGCCGTGCTGGAAATCGAGCAGCTCTGGCTCGACCAGATCGCTTCCGCCCAGCGCTTTCTTTATATCGAGAGCCAATATTTCGCATCCCGCGCCGTCGTCAGTGCCCTGGCCAGACGCCTGCGCGAAGCTGACGGTCCCGAAGTTGTAGTCATCAATCCCGAGAGCTCCCAGGGTTGGCTGGAGCCCATTGCCATGGACACGGCGCGCACCCGGCTCTACGCCTGGCTCAAGCGCGCCGATCTGCATGATCGGTTTCAGATCTTTCATCCCTATGGGGCAGGCGGCCAGGCCATCTATGTCCACGCCAAGGCCATGGTCGTCGACGACACCAGCCTTAAAGTCGGCTCGTCCAACATCAATAACCGCTCCATGCGGCTCGACACCGAATGTGACGTCGTCCTGACCGCCGCAGAGGGCGAAGACGATCTGCGCCAGCGCATCGCCCATGCGCGCAACGACCTGATAGCGGAGCATCTGGGCACGTCGCCCGAGGCCGTGGCCCGGAAACTCGAAGACACCGGATCGCTGATCGCCACCATCACCGCTTTGGGCGGCACCGGCCGCACGCTGAAACCCTACCAGCCTCCGGAGCTCAATGGCCTCGAAAAGTGGCTGGCCGACAACGAAGTGCTTGACCCCGAAGGACCGGACGAAATGTTCGAGGCAACGGCGCGTCGTGGTCTCGGACGCGGTTTTATCGGTCGATTTGCGCGTCGCCGCTCATGATGGCACGGCCGATGCGGACTGGGGACTATCGCCAACCGCCTGGATGATCTCGCCCAGAAGATCATGCAGCGCGTCGCGGTGGCCATTGCCGGCCGAGGGCGCATTTTCGTCCGATGTCATCACCACCGTCAGGTCCAGGGCCGGGACAATGTAGAGCATCTGCCCGCCGTAACCCCAGGCATAGCGGACATCCTCGCCCCCGATCTCGCGCAGGAACCAGCCATAGCCGTAGCCGTCGCCGGTAAATCGCGAATTGGTCCGCTCCGTCCAGGACTGCTCGATCCAGTCTTCGGACAATAGCCGCGTTCCGTCCGGCGCGAGGCCGCCGCTGCGAAACACTTCGCCGAAGGCCAGTAGAGAGCGCGGACTCATGGCCATCTGGTTGCCGCCAAGGTAGACGCCTTGCGGGTCCCGCTCCCAGCCGCCGATGGCGAAATCGTCGACCGCGTCGAAATAGTCGCGCGCCAGGGCAAGTGTCGAGGTGCCGCTTGCTTGCGTGAGGATGGCGGAGAGCAGATGGCTCGACCCGGTGGAATAGAGCATCCGCCCGCCCGGATCGTCCTGGAATGGCTTCGCCAGGGCACTGCGCACCCAATTGCGGCTGGTCACCCAGCTTCCGTAATTGCCGCCAGAGGTAGGTTCGAGCCCCGCCTGCATGGACAGCAGGTGGCCTATTGTGAGCTGGTCAAGCCGCGGATCTGCATCCTGCGGGAGATCGTCTGGTAACAACTCGGCTACTTTTTGATCGACACCCTCCAACAGGCCCTTGTCGATGGCCATGCCCACCATTGCGGCCACGACGGTCTTGGACGCGGACTTGATATTGGTGGGATCATCGGGCGAATTGCCGTGATAGCCGCGCTCGGCGATGATCTCGCCCTCTCGCGCGACCATGACGACTTCAAGCTGCTCGAGGCTGGCGGCAGTGTCGAGCACGGCGCTCAGATCCAGCGCGGCTGCGGCAATGGGAGTAAGGGCGAAAAAGGCGGCGACGAGGGCAGGGTGATTCCACATGCCTCTACCTCCCGCCTTCTTGCGGCGAAAGCGTGAACAAGATCGCCAGGCGAAACAATAAAGCCTGTCGACCAAGGTTTGCGCGGCTGCGTACGTCTTACCTGTATGTTTCAGGAGACCAACCATGCGCCATTCTCTTGCCATCCTGGCCGCAATCATCGCGGCACCGGCCATTGCCAGCGAAGAGCTGGCGCAACAGATCGACATAGTGGCGCCGCTGGTGAACTCAGGGCATTTCGAAGCGCTTGGCGGCCCCGATACACCCAAGAGCCTGGCTCAGGGTGTGGATGGCCGCTGGTTCACGCTCAATAATACGGTCCGGAACTGGGAAGGCAGCGGCGCGCCCGACCGCAAACGGCTCGCGCGCAGCATCGACCGCACCTGTGCAGATGACTGGGAAAATATCGTCGTCTATGAGACCACCGGCCTCGACAGTTTCCGCGTGTCTCAGACCAGCCCGTCAGGCGAGGACAATGGCACATTCGACATGCAGCCCGTCGCGGCTACCGACCGCACCTTCACCGCTCATGTGGAGGACGACTACATCCTTCGCATCTTTGGTCTCGAAGATGCCGATGCCCTGCAGAAGGAGGCCGTGCTGAGCGACATGCGGGATCGATTGAGCGAGGGCCAGCAAATCTGGAGGCCCTCGCCCGACCTGATGGTCAATGTCTCCTCGGCCGAAACGGAAGTCTGGGGCCGCTGCCCGGAATAGGCTTACCAATCGACCTGGCAGTCCACCCCGTCGGGACCGAACTGCATGGACTTGTCGGTATACTGGAAAATCTCGAGCTTGACGCCGCTCGGATCGGCCAGCCAGCATTGCCAGGTGTGGTCGACGCCGAGCTTCTTTGGCGTTACCGCGACGCCCTTGGCGGCGGCATTGGCCATGAACGCGTCGATGTCGTCGGTCTCGAAGCAGAGATGGTTGATCTGGTTGCTGTCTTCGAAGCGGGTTTGCTCCTTGAGGAAGACCTCGACGAAGGTGCGGTTGCCGAAATCGAGGTAGAAGCCGATGCGCTCCTCGCCGCGATTGAAGTCGAACTTGGGCGAGACGCCGCAGATCTCGGTATAGAATTTTTCGACCGCATCCAGGTCGCGCGCATAGATGCAGGTATGCGCCACCTGCTTGACGAGGGGTGTGTTCATATCACGTCTCCGGAAATGCCGTGGGCCGGACGGCCCTTGGTAACATGTTAGGACGGGCGCTCCGTCCAGACCAGATGCAAAGAACACGGCGCGCGGCCGGCCGGGCCGGATTTTTGCGTCTGCCCCCTTT
>PJUF01000562.1_pt1 | contig 25528 bp, 14 predicted proteins | sample 1512191 | NCBI WGS metagenome assembly PJUF01 (sample SAMN08177673, study PRJNA422409) | Feces metagenome, whole genome shotgun sequencing project. | isolation source: Chicken feces (3) enriched on wood chips | host: Gallus gallus | place: USA: Madison | collected 2015-01-15 | reverse complement strand
TTTTTTTAGCCCTATTTAAAGGGAGACTTTTTCAGTGCCCTCCTAAATGGTCAACGCTTTTTCCTTATGAGCTTAATCAAATATTAAAATAAAGTAAACTCTACACGTCTGTTTTTCTGACGACCTTCTGCTGTTTTATTATCAGCAATAGGTTGGTTTGGTCCGTAGCCGGTAGCTTCAATTCGTGAAGGATTGGCACCTTTGCTTACCAGATAAGCTTTTACCGCTTCTGCTCTGTCTTTAGATAATCTTAAGTTAAGAGCCATAGAGCCGGTATTATCGGTATGTCCGGCAAGTTTAAGACTAAAGTTTTTCTCTACTAAAAGTGCAGCAACCCTGTCTAGCGTTGCATGAGAGGTAGATCTTATGGTAGCTTTCCCTAAATCAAACTCCAGGTTTTTGATGGCTTCGTCTACAATTTTACGGTCAGCTTCGGTAACTACAATTTTCTCTCTAACAATTTCGCGAGGGCCTGTCATTGGGCAACCAGCACCATCTATTACAGTACCACTAGGTGTTCCCGGACATTTGTCAAATTTGTTAGCTACGCCATCGCCATCATCGTCGCCCATATCTTTAGCATATTGCTCGCGTTCTCTGGCAGCGTTTTGTTCTGCGGTAGATAAAGCTCTTCTCAATTCTTCGCTTTCTTCAGCAGTACGTTTTCTTAAATCGGCAATAGGGCTGTAGTGAATCAGCTGCGGATCATTACTGTTTCCAATGGCAAACTCTAAACCGGCTCTTCCGTAAGAGAATTTGTCGTAACTACCACGGTCTAACCCATCAAAGTTGGCAGACTTCATAAAGTTTACATCATAGCCTAAATCCAAATTAATTCCTTTGGCAATACCAATCTTAAAACCGGCACCTACAGGGATAAACCAGTTTTCTGAATAACCCCTTGAGCCTGGCGCATTGGTAACTTCGGCATTAGAAGACATATAACCCGCACCCGCTTTCAGGTAAGGCGAGAAATATCCGTTTTCTTTGTTCATGCTGAAGTTAGCTAAAGTAAGATTAGCGGTTAAAGCAGCAGACCACTCGATGTGAGACTTTGCCCTGGAATCTGGGATATATCCGGCAGCGCTCCATTGTCTGATGCCTTCTACATGTCCGGCCAGAAAGTCGGCCTGTAGCCCAAAAGATGGTATAATCTGTTTTTTAATATAACCACCGTAGCCCCAGTTTTCTGTGGGCGTCTCGTAGTCGTTATTAGTTCCTCTAAAAATGGTGTAAGGTGTTAATACACCGCCATGAGCCCCAATAGACCATGTCCTGAAATTTTTAGTAGAAAATCTGTCATTAGCAGAAGTATTATCTTGTGCAAATGTTTGAGATGCTGCTCCCAATAGCAGCATAAGCATAGGTAATTTAAAACTTGTTTTCATAATTTCTGCGTTAAAAAGACCGTATTAATTACGGTGCTATGCAAGCATAAGAAGAAAAAGTTTGCCAAATCACAGTGTTTATTGTGTAATTGATTGTTTTATTGTGTTTTAACCTTTTTTTTATTTTTGCCTGCGTTATAATATCTGTATAGAATTCAGCACATTTTTTGTGTAATTCGCTATTGAATTTTGTTTAAAAGAATAGAATCCAGTAAGAAGTATGCGCTACCAACTCTGGAAATAAAATCTTTACTTAAGCACACAGCTAAAGAATTTGCTGAACTGGTAAAATACCCCTTATCCACAGAAAATTTACAAGAACGGGCTATGAAAAGTAGGATAAATTCTATTCTTTATAGTATTATTGTATAGGGGTTAACCTATTGCCGTCTTATATCTTCTATGCGTAGAATTGTAATAGCTTTTGTTATCACGCTGTTGTGTAATGTTACTGTCTTTGCCAATTTGTCTTTTGATCATATTTCGGTTAAAGACGGTTTATCGCAAAGTACGGTGTTAGCTATCTGTAAAGATAGCAGGGGCTTTATGTGGTTTGGAACGCGTGACGGTTTAAATAGGTACGATGGCAAAACCATTAAACAGTACAGAAATGATCCTTTAAACCCCAACTCTCTGATTTCTGATGATTATGTTTACACCGTTGTAGAAGACCGCGATAAAAAACTGTGGATTGGTACGCAAAAGGGCGTAAGCTATTACTCGCCGGAAACAGATTCTTTTGAGCAGATTAATTACAAGCAGGCAGGCAAAAAAGATAATTCTTCTTTTGCGGTGCTCTATATCTATCCGGCTAAGGATGGCAAAATATGGTTTGCTACCAATGATGGTTTACTGTATATAGATAATGCCGCATCGCGAACATTTAAGACCCTGGGGGCCAAAGAGGGGCTGGCCCAGGCAGAGGTTTATACCATTTTAGAAGATGCTGTGGGGCATATTTGGGTGGGCACTGTAAGCGGTTTGTTTAAGCTAACGCTATCCAGAGACAAGAAATCTTACGCCATTAAAAAATATCTGCATGATAAAACCAAGCCGCAAAGCCTGGGCGCCAATTTTGTAAGAACTATTGCAGAAGATACCAAAGGGCAAATTTGGGTGGGCACAGAAAGAGGCGGCGTAAACCTGTACCAATCTGCCACAGACGATTTTAAACGCTACACCACCCAAAATTCTAGCTTAACCAATGATATTATCCGAAAGATTTTGGTGGCACATGATGGCACCATGTGGATAGGTGCTATGAACGGACTGAATGTTTACAATCCGTTTACTAAAGAGTTTAACGTTTACCGCCATAATTCAGAGAATAGCAAAAGTCTTAACGATAATTCTATTAAAGACATTTACGAAGACAATAACGGCTCTGTTTGGATAGGGACAAACTTTGGCGGTGTTAACGTTGCGCACAGAAATACCATCACTTTTAATGTATATAAGCACAATTCCTTTAATGCCCATAGCATTAGCGGGAACCTGGTTAGTGTATTGGCCAGAGACAAAAACGGAAACCTGTGGATTGGCACCGAAGGCAGAGGCCTTAATGTCTATAACCCTAAAAATAACTCTTTCAGGCATTATAGCCATAGCGAAACTAACACGGCCAGCATTGGTTCTAACACAGTGAAATCTATCTATGTAGATAAAAAGAATAATGTGTGGATAGGTTTGTTTGAGGGCGGCCTGGAGCTCTTTAACCAGCAGACTGGCAGGTTTACGCATTTCAGACCTAACTCTAATGATCCGCATGCCTTAAACCACGGCTACATTAGCGCAATTTCAGAAGATCAGCAAGGCAACATCTGGATAGGAACTTCTACTAAGGGATTAAACATTTTAAATCCGGAGACCAATGTTTTTTCGCATATTAATACATCTACTAAAGACAAAAAGCTCAGTAGCGATTATATTAAAGATTTGCTGATAGACTCTAAGGGAAATGTTTGGGTAGGCACCGTATCGGGCATTAATCTGCTGAAAAAGGGCGCTTCGGCTTTTGTAACTTTTACAGAAGAAAACAGCGGACTCACATCAAACTACATCAATTGTATTGAAGAAGATTTAAAGGGCAATATTTGGGTAGGCATGCATAAAGGTGGTTTAAGCGTTTATGTTCCTAAAGAAAATAAGTTTAAAAACTATAATACCAGCAGCGGACTAATTAATGAGAATGTTGTTGGGATTAATGTTGATAGCGAAAATAATATTTGGGTAAGCACCAGCAACGGGCTTTCTATGCTAAGTGTAAACCGTCAGATTTTCAAGAATTTTGATATGAACGATGGTTTGCCTACCAACGAGTTCAGCTTAAATTCTTCTCTGCGAGATGGGGAAGGCAATTTGTACTTCGGTACTTATAATGGTCTGGTATCTTTCAGACCCAAAGATATTTCTTTTAATAACAATCCGCCCAGGATTGCATTTACAGACCTGCGCCTGTTTAATCAAAAGGTAAAGGTAAATGGCGAAGATGGTATTCTGGATAAAGACATCTCCTTTAAGCATAAGCTTGTTTTTAAAGCCAGTCAGAACATTTTTACCATAGATTTTATTGCTTTCAACTACATTAACTCGCAAAGAAACCAATATGCTTTTAAGCTTGAGGGCTTTGAGAAAGAGTGGAACTATGTAGAGAACCCATCTGCCACGTACACCAACCTGCCAGCAGGCACCTATCGCTTTTTGGTGAGGGGCGCTAATAATGATGGCGTCTGGACCGAGCAGCCTAAAGAGATAACCATACAAGTTTTGCCTCCGCTTTGGAAAACCTGGTGGGCTTATCTTATTTATACGGTGCTGTTTGTAGTGTTCTGGTATCAGGTAAACCGCTTTTTACGCAGGCAGCAAAGATTAGAAACCGATCTTTTTTACGAACATGTAAATAGCGAAAGGCAAAAAGAACTTTACCAAAGCAAACTGGAGTTTTTTACCCGGATATCGCATGAGATACGTACGCCGCTAACCTTAATTTTTGCGCCACTAGAGCGTTTAATAGCATCTACCAGAAATGATGAGCTGCTGAACAAGCAATTGGTAAACATGAAAACCAATACAGAAAGACTATTGCGTTTAATAAGCGAGTTGCTAGACTTTAGAAAGATAGATACCGGAAACCTGAAGCTGGAGCTGAAAACTGTTAAGCTAAATATCTATGCATTGCAGATATACGAATCTTTTAAAGGCCAGGCGCAACTGAAAAATATTACGTTAGACTATGCAGCCGGCGAAGATTTGTTTGTAGAGATAGATGTGCACCAGATGGAAAAAGTGCTGTTTAACCTGCTTTCTAACGCTGTTAAATATACGCCAGAAGGTGGTAAAGTTACACTGCGCTTAAACGGCGATGAGCAGCGGGTTTACATTGCTATAGAAGATAACGGCATTGGTATACCACTGGAAGACCAGCAAAAGATTTTTGATAATTTCTACCAGAGTAAAAACAAAGAAGTAAAGAATGTAGGTTGGGGAATTGGATTGGCCTTGGCAAAGAATATTGTTGAATTGCATAAGGGAGATATTACTTTAGAAAGTATTCAAAAAACAACTTACCAGGAAGGTTTTACACGTTTTACGGTAAGCTTAGAAAGGCTGTTTGTACCCGCACAAGAGCAGCAGGCCATAGCACAGGAAACGCAGGCTTCTATACTCTCTGCCATCAGTTTGCAGGAAACCGCAACCATTAGTGAGTTAGCTTCTGCGCCTAAAACTGTTCCTGATAAGCAGCATAGAACCATATTGGTTGTTGAAGATAACGATGAGCTAAGGACTTTTTTGGTAGAATCGTTATCAGAAAGATATAATGTGCTCGAGGCTGTAGACGGGCAGGAGGGCCTGGATATTGCTATACAGCAATTGCCAGATGTTATTGTGTCTGACGTTACTATGCCAAATATGGACGGTAACGAGCTATGCCGAAACATCAAACAAAACGAAATCACCAGTCATATTCCCGTAATTATACTAACAGCTATGGCTTCGCACTTTAATCAGGTAGAAGGTTTGCAATCTGGCGCAAATAGCTACTTAACCAAGCCTTTTAGCATTCAGTTATTAGAACTGCATATAGAGAACCTCATCAAATCCAGCGATGCTTTACGCGATAAGTTTAGCAAACAGGTAATGCTTACGCCTAGAAACATAGAGGTTGAAAACCCGGAAGAAAAGTTCTTGAACAAGCTGATGCAGCTGGTAGAAGACAATATGGAAAACCCAGACTTTAATGTAAGTCTGCTGGTGGATAAGATTGGTATGAGCCAAACGGTGCTTTATAAAAAGATTAAAGCTTTAACAGGTATGGCTATTACAGACTTTATCAAGTCGGTAAGGCTGAAACGGGCTGCCCAATTGCTAAAACAGCGCAAATTAAATATCTCTGAAGTAGCCTATTCTGTGGGTTTTAACGATAGGAAGTATTTTAGTAAAGAGTTTAAAAAGCAGTTTGGTAAATCGCCGTCAGAGTTTATAGGAGAGGAAGGGGAGTAGAACTTTTTCTATAGGCAAGGGCTTTGTGCAAAAATGCTTTGTATAGGTTTGTTTTTATACTTTCATTTATCTTCCATCCTTATGTTTCTGTTTTTTTATTGTCATTCCCATTTTGTTACCCTTCCATTCCCATTTTGTCATCCTGAGCGGAGTCGAAGGGCCAGGGTAAATTAAGGTTTATACAAAGGCTTTTATCCTTTACAGCACAAATCTTACCCCTATTTGAACCTGATAATACCCCTCATAAATTTAAATCTCTGCTGAAATTAGTTGATAGAAATTAATCCAATTATGCAGAGACCTTTACTATTCTTATTGTTGTGCTTTCTGGTAAACAACGTTTTGGGGCAAGTCAAGTTCGTAGATTTCGAATCTGGCATTCCCAATAATTTTATGGCAAGTGCTACCGGCAGCTTAAGTGCCAGCACTGCGCATAAAAAGAATGGAGTGCAAAGTTTAGCCTGGCAAGCCAAAAATAACGATGCCCTAACCATAAGCAACCTCCAGATTTCAGCAACAGACATCTATAACTATTCGGCCAACTCGGCTCAGTTCTGGATTTACTCCAAAGCCATAACCAACGACACACTGGTTATCAAATTTTTTGATAATAATAACTCGTTAAAAAGAGAAGGGCGTATTGTGCTTAACTATAGCGGTTGGCGAGATTTCCATAGAAGCTACCGCTACGATTATAATTTTGGTACAGAGCAGAGTGGCTTTTTGCTTAACCGCATTACCATTACTTACAGGGGCTACGCAGGCAATGCAAACACCAATACCGTTTTCTTAGATGAAATGACATTTGCAAACAATGCCAGTGTAAGAATTCCCGGTCCGCATAATGGCGATGATTATAAGCATTTCCGTTTAACCTCTAATTATACCAAAGCAATACTGGCCTATCAGCATCAGGCAGATATAGCACCGGGTATGGCAACAGCACAAGAGATAAGCGCTATACAAACTTTAAAAAATGTTTATAAGCGTAATGCAGGCAGTGCCAGCGCAGCACAAATAACAGAAGCAAAAAACTATGTAAAGGGCCTTAATATTATAGCCAATGCAGACGGAACCTTAAACGGAAGGGGTATTTACGATATATACGAGTTAGATACGCTGTTAAAAATAGCTAATTACGTAGCTTATTTAAGTAGGGCCTATATTAAAAACAACGATACCGATGCGCTAAGTAAGCTAAACAGTTTTATGCCTTACCTTTTAGAGCAGGGCTTGGCAGAAGGCGGCAGAATTGTAATGCCCTATAATAATTATACAGCCAGTCGTAATTTTCCTATCGGTTTTTTAGAAGCGCTGCCCTTGCTAAACAGTCAGCCGGTTCAGGATGCTGTTATTAAGATGCTAAAATGGTCTCATGAGTTTAATACCATTTACGATGCCAGCCCTACGCCGGGTTTAGAGTTAGATTATATGTATCTGAAATCTAATCTGCTTTTAGAGCTGGCTTTGCTGGGTTCAGATAATCATGTAATAGCCAGAGACCTGAAATCTTTTTCCAGATACCTGAAGCAGTATACCTATACCAGCGAAGGTGCAAGAGACGGATTGAAAATAGACGGAACGGGTTTCCACCACCAGTCTGCCTATATCAATTACCAATATTCTTACACTTCATGGATTTCCAGAGCACATGAACTTAAGGGAACGCCATTTAAGATTTCTGCACAGGCTTATGAGAATATGAAAAGTGCACTAAAAACGCTTTTCTTGCAAACTTCTAAAGGAGTGTTAATTCCGCATAGTGCATCTGGCAGAGCGCCTTTTACGGCTGCAGCTCCGGTAAACGCATCTACTTTAGAGAAATTTATAGAAGTGGGCGGCGATTTATTGAGCCAGCCTTTTGATGCCGATATGGCGCAGTTCTATAACTATGTTTTCCAGAATACTAAATATGCAGTGCCCGCTAAAAGCTGGAACGGCTACCACCAGTTTAACTATGCACAAACCGGTGTGTATAGAAAAGACAATTGGATAGCGGTTGCCAAAGGTTTAACCAGTAAAATGTTTGGTGCAGAAATTTATACCAGCGATAACCGTTATGGGCGGTATCAGGGTTACGGCGCCCTGGAAATTCTGTATGGCGGAACGTTGGCAAACTCTGGTTATCTGGCAAACGGAAACGGTTGGGATTGGAATATGATGCCCGGCACTACCACTGTACTTTTGCCTTACGAGAGCTTGAAGCCAAACATTAGTGGTACTGCCAGCGAATATCAGCAAGATGACTATGCAGGTGCATTGGCAAATGATAAATATGGTATTTTTGGGTTAAACTTTGTGCAAAACCCGGGTGTAAAATATACCGGGCAAAATCTTAGCTTTAAACAAAGCGTGTTTACTTTTGATAGCCTGATGCTTTGTTTGGGCAGCAGCATTTCTGCACAAAATCCAAATCACAAAGTAATTTCAACACTATTTCAGAATGTAAAAACCAGCGGGGCAGATGCCATTTATGTTAATCAGGTTTCGCAGAGCGGAGATACCCACCAGCAAATAGATTTGGCAAACCAATCGCTAACGCTGCTTAACACTCAGGGTACGGGTTATTATGTGCCTAAAGGAAATAAGGTGCTAAATGTTTTTCGTGGCAACCAAACCAGTCCAGTAGAAAGCTCAAACGATACACAAAATACAACAACTGCCTATGCCAGCAAAGCGTGGATAGACCACGGTACTTTAACCAATAACAGTAACTACCAATATGTAGTGGTGCCGGCAACTACAGCCAATAAATTGCAGGCAATAGCCCAGCAAATAGATGCAGGCGAGCTGTTTAATATTATTAAACAGACAGATTCTTTACATGCCGTACAGTCTTTAGAAGATTCTGTTTATGCCTTTAATGCCTTTTACGCCAATCCACATATTAATATCGGGAAAGTTAGCGCTATCAGCTCCAGAGCTTTGTTTTTTATAAAGGAAGCCGGGGGAGAACTGGAGATTAAAATTGCCTCTCCAGATTTAAATGCGGTAGAAGATGCGGTTTCTGAATGGAAATCTGCCATTAAACCCATAACCATTACCTTAAAAGGAACTTGGGATGTAGCCAATAATCCGGATAACGCTGCGATTAACCAGATAAATGCTAATACCACTATTACTTTTAATCTGAAAGACGGGCTTGCGCAGCAAATTAAGCTCAGCCATAATGTATTAAGTATTAAAGACCCGGATACGATAGAAGAAAAAAAGCCTGATGCAGAGGGTTTTAAGCTTTATCCAAATCCTTTCCAAACCGAACTTAAATTGCTTAGCGATAAAGTTTTAATGGAAGACATTTACGTATATGATGTAAACGGAAGGTTGGTTACTTCCCTTAATAAATATGCCATAAAAGCACAGCAAGAGCATGTTTTTAACCTATCGGCCCTAAAAGCTGGCACCTATTTCATACTTATTAATAACACTACACAAATCATTATCAAACAATAAAAATTTAAAATCATGAAGAAAACTTTACAAGCTTTTTTAATGCTAATTCTAGCCGCTGGAGCAGCTAAAGCGCAATTTTCGCCTTATAATTATACTGTAAGTGCAAGTTTAAATAGAGGCGTTGGTAACGATACTACGGCTTTGGGCGTTGCCAGTAAATATTATGAAACTCCGAATGCGGGAAGTACTAATGTTCAAGGAAGGTTTTTCCCGCATGTGGCAGATGCAGCATATAAATTAAGAGCTATTTCCTATCAGACTGATGCTAAATTTGAACTTTCTGGAGAAAAACTAACTATAAATAACCCTGCCACTAGTTTGGCAAAAGTTGCACTTTATAATATTAAGAATGCAACAGGTGTAGTTAAATTTTCTTTTGATTTAGATTTAACAGATTATACAGGTGTAAAAGAATTTGTTATGGCTTTTGGAAATAGTAATGTAACAGGAGCATCAACAATTATAAATACAAGTTCTTTAACTGCTGCACCCCTTAAAGATATATTTGGATCTTTCAGAATTGTGAAAAGTGGCAATTTAGTTACTCAATACAGAAACGCTAGCGGAGACGCTAACCCGAATACTTCTTCCTATCTTATCAAAGCAGGTGAGTTGCAGCGGGTAGAAATTTTTGTGAATAGTACTGCTGATAAGGTTATATATGCTTATGGAAGTACGCCAAACGTAGATTTACTGGCCAATACTTATCATGTTTATGTAAAAGGAGTTAAATACGCAGAAGAATTTCCTAAGGTAGGTTCAATCTATGAAGGGACTTCTATTAATACCTTATCTTTTGCTTATGCTGGTGGTACTAAAGAAAAAGTAGTTGTTTCTAATATTTCTGCAACCTACCAAACAGAAACTAATCTCCCCGTTACCCTAACATCATTCAACGCAACTAAATCTCAAAACGCTGTTCAGCTAAAATGGCAAACTGCATCAGAGCAAAACAATCAATATTTTGATGTGTTAAAATCTGTTGACGGAGAGAACTTTGTAAGCATTGGTACTGTAAACGGTGCCGGAACAACATCAGTAGCTAAAACCTATACTTTTACAGATAATAGCCCTGTTTCGGGTTATAATTATTACAAATTGAAACAAGTAGACAGTGACGGGAAATCAACCGTTTATGAAAATAGAATACAATCTGTTAATTGGGGCTTTTCAGAAGATAATGTCTTTGCATATTTTTCAGCAGATAAATTAGTGGTGCAATTTAATTCGGATAATGCTGGAGAAGGAAATATTACACTCGTAACAGTGGGAGGAAAGCAGGTGTTTTCTAAAAAGGTAAATGTTACAAGAGGGAATAATGAATTTGTTTATGAAGCAACGGGTATAGTTAACGGTGTTTATTTAGTGAAAGTAAATACAGGTGAAAATGTTAAGAATAAGAAAATTCTAAAATAGTTTTTGCTTTACAATAAAGGAATCCGAAGTATTATATTTATGTGCTTCGGATTCTTTGCATATATGCGTTTTGTATAATTAATTAAGACAATGAGATATCTAATTTTTGTTTGCTGTATGCTATTCAGTTTATCTGTAACGGCACAGTATAAAGAAAAGAAACGGCCTAATGTTTTGATGATTGTGGTTGACGATTTAAATGATTTTATTGGCGCCCTTGGAAATCCCGATGCTATTACCCCGAACATTGATAAACTGGCTGCAAAAGGAGTTGTTTTTACAAATGCGCATTGCCAGGCACCTTTATGTGGGCCTTCTCGCGCTTCTATTATGACAGGTTTAAGGCCATCTTCGACAGGGATTTACGGGATGATAGCTGATAATGACATTAAAAATGTAAATCCACTTACACAAAAAACACCTCTATTGCATCAGTATTTTAAAGATGCAGGATATCATATTCTAGGCGTTGGAAAGATTTATCACCAATATTTTCCTGATGGTTTATTAGATGAAGAAGGTGGGAAATCAGAGTATGGACCTTTTCCGGAAAAAAGATTTAAATGGAAAGCTAAAGGTACGGCTACAGATTGGGGCGTGTTTCCGGTAAATGATGAAGAAATGCCAGATCATCAGGCTACAACATGGGCAGTAGAAAAACTATCAAAGCAATATGAAAAGCCATTCTTTTTAAGTGTAGGGCTTATTAGACCACATGTGCCCTGGTATGTTCCGCGAAAATGGTTTGATTTATATAATCCTGATAAACTTCATTTGCCGGCATATTTAGCCAGAGATAAAGAAGACTTACCAGAAATAACAAAACAAATAGATCATTGGCCCATGATGCCAACTACAGAATGGGCTATTGAAAATAAAGAATGGAGAAATATGCTGCATGCTTATCTGGCCTGTGTTTCTTTTACAGATTACAATATTGGACGTCTACTAAACGCTCTTAAGAAAAGCAATTATGCAAATAACACCATAGTAGTTTTATGGTCTGACCACGGCTATAGGCTCGGAGAAAAAAACACGTTTGCCAAAGTTAGCCTGTGGGACAGGGCTACAAAAGCACCTTTGGTATTTTATGGTCCCGGTGTGCCCGCTGCAAAACAGGTGAATAAGCCTGTAGAATTACTCGATATATATCCAACACTAACAGAACTGGCGGGTTTAGCTCATCAAAAAAACAATGAAGGTAAATCTTTAATTCCGGTGATGAATAACATTAACGCTACATGGAAGAAGCCTGCAATTACTACCTGGGGAAGAAATAACCATGCTATAAAAACAGATAGTTTCCGTTTTATTCAATACGAAGATGGCTCTACAGAGTTATACGATATAAATAAAGACCCAAATGAATGGAATAATCTGGCAGGGAATGAACAATACAAGAACATCATAAGAAAGTTGAAACATCAGCTTCCCAAAAATAATCAACCCTGGTCTGACAGATCTTATTATAACGCCAACGAATATTTTAAGAATAAAGGTTTAGGTAAAACCAGCTCTAACTTGAAATAATGCCTTTAGGCTATTAAGAAACATATTTATAAACTAATTATTACCCTTATTTTAACTAATTATTACCCTTTTTATGGTACTTATTTTCTGAATTTTGAGATAACACAATTAATTATACGAAATTATAGGTTCTACACAATCAACCTAAAAAGAGTTAAAATAACAGGGGTATTAATTTATTTAAATTAAAAAATTATGAGGAAGATTGCTCTTTCCCTATTCTTACTCGTCTCTTTTATAAACCTATCTGCGCAAGATACCAGGCAGATAACAGGTATAGTAACAGACGAGCAGCAAGGAGACCCTTTAATAGGCGTAAGTGTCGCTATTAAAGGCAGTACATTAGGAGCTGTAACAGATGTTTCAGGAAAATATTCTATTAGAGTTCCCAAAGAAAATGCAGTGCTGGTATTTAGATATATCGGTTACGAGGCTAAAGAAATAGTTGTAGGTGCATCCAATACCATTAATATTAAGTTAGCTCAGGAAAACAGGGCACTTAATGAAGTTGTGGTTATTGGTTACGGCGAAGTTCAAAGAAGAGACGTTACCGGGTCAGTAGGTTCTGTAAAGGTAGAAGAACTGCAAAAAGCACCAGTAGGTACAGCGCTTGAGGCATTAGCCGGACGTGTTGCGGGGGTGCAGGTTCAGTCTGAAAGCGGACAACCAGGCAGCGGATTAAATATCGTCATTCGTGGTGCCAATTCTTTAACTCAGGATAACTCTCCTTTATATGTAATAGATGGTTTTCCGATGGAAGATTCTAATAATAGTATTCTTAACCCTTCTGAGGTAGAATCTATGGAGATTTTAAAGGATGCATCTGCTACAGCAATATATGGTGCCAGAGGGGCAAATGGTGTTATCTTAATTACTACCAAAAGAGGTAAAGAGGGAGCGCCAATTATTAATTATTCTGCTTACGGAGGTTTCCAAAGCGTAATAAACAGGATGGAATTGATGAGTCCTTATGAGTTTGTGCGTATGGAAGCAGAACGTTCTCCGGCAGATATGGCTACGACATACTTTAGTAATGACCCTATTACAGGAGCTCCAAGAGATTTAGAATATTACAGAAATGTAACAGGATATGATTGGCAGGATGAATTATTTAGAACCGCAGGCATGCAAGATCACTCTCTATCTATAAGCGGGGGTAATAAATCAACTAAGTACTCTTTCACAGGTAACTTGTTTGACCAAAAAGGGGTAATCATCAATTCAGGTTTCGGAAGAAAGCAGGCTAGGGTGACGCTAGACCAAACTTTTAATACGAAATTTAGAGTAGGTGTAGATGCCAGATATACACATACAAAAACTTACGGTACTTCTCCGGGTGATCCGGAGTCAAGAAACTCATCGATGAATTATTTGATGTACAGTGTTTGGGGGTACCGTCCGGTAAGTTACACTGCTAATCAGGATTTGGCTGATGCTTTAATAGATCCGGATGTGAATTCTGGCAACGATTATCGTATTAATCCTATCTTGTCTGCTAAAAATGAGCTCCGGGAAGTATTTAACGCCAGAACCATATTAAATGGTTTTGCAGAATACGCTTTTACAAAAGATTTAAAATTTAAAGTAAATCTCGGATACAATTCATCCGACGCCAGAAATGATGTGTTTAACAATTCTCAAACACGTTATGGACATCCGCAAAGTTTAAACAAAGTAAACGGTAGTATTTTATATACAGAAAGCGATACCTGGTTAAACGAGAATTTGCTTACTTATAACAAGAAGTTTAATAAGGTGCATACGCTTAACATTGTGGGGGGTATAACTTTTCAGGAAAACACCTACAAACGTTATGGTGTAGGCGCTATGTATTTACCTAACGAAAATCTGGGTTTAGCAGGATTGAGCCAGGGTACGGCCATGCCAATTACCTCAATCAATACAGAGTGGTCTTTAATGTCTTACCTTGCCAGAGCAACTTATAACTACAACGGTAAGTATATTTTAACAGCATCTTACAGGGCCGATGGTTCTTCTAAATTTACAGAAAAGAACAGATGGGGCTTCTTCCCTTCAGGTTCATTTGCATGGAGAGTAATAAACGAAAACTTTATGAAAAACCAACAAGTATTAAGCGATGCTAAAGTAAGATTAGGTTATGGCGTTACAGGAAATAACAGAATTGCCGAATATTCTGCTTATGCTAAATTAAACTTTGATAATGTTGGTCCGTTTGATAATGGCTACTACGCATTTGGAAACTCTTTACAACAAGGTTTATTTATAAGTACTATTGCCAATCCTGATTTAAAATGGGAAACAACCGCCCAGAGCAATATAGGGATAGATTTAGGGCTGTTTAAGCAACGTTTACAACTAACAGTAGATTTATATAAAAAGAAAACTACAGATCTATTGTTAAATGCATTATTGCCAAGCTCTACAGGTTATGGTTCTGCATTTAAAAATATTGGTAGCACCAGTAATGAAGGTTTAGAGCTTAGTCTTACAGGCAATGTTATTAAAAAGCAAGACTTTTCATGGATATCTACTTTCAATATTTCTTTCAACAGAAATAAAGTACTGTCTTTAACTCAAAACCAGGAGTCTTTACCCAGTATGTTAAATTGGGATAAAGATTATGCTACAATTCCTTTATATATTGCTAAAATAGGCCAGCCGCTAGGCCAGTTCTATGGTATGATATGGGACGGAGTTTATCAAAATGATGATTTTAATTCTTTAGGAGTATTAAAGAATAATATTCCAACAAATGGTAATCCTCGTGAAAACATAAAGCCGGGCGATATCAAATATAAAGATCTAAACGGCGACGGTGTAATTAACGATAATGACAGAACCGTAATTGGCCGAGGTTATCCTCTGCATCAGGGAGGTTTCTCTAATAGTTTTAACTACAAAAACTTCGACTTAAACATTTTTATGCAATGGTCGTATGGTAATGATATTATAAACGCCAATAGATTAATGTTTGAGTATGGTGTTAAACCAAGAACCAACCAGTTTGCCACATTTGCCAACAGATGGTCTCCAGATAATACCGATACAGACATGTTTAGATTAGGCGGGCAGGGACCTTTGGGTAACTCATATTCTACCAGAGTGATAGAAGATGGTTCTTATTTAAGGTTAAAAACAGTGTCTTTGGGTTATACTATAAACCCAACCTTATTAAAGAAATACAAAATCAAATCGTTAAGACTTTATGCTTCAGCACAAAACTTGTTCACAATTACAGACTACTCTGGTTACGACCCGGAAGTATCAGTAATGTATTCTGGTTTAACTCCTGGATTTGATTATTCATCATATCCAAGGCCTAAAACTATTGTGTTTGGTTTAAATCTTTCACTATAATATTGAAGATAATGAAAAACGTATTTAAGAATTTCAGTATAAAAAAAGCATCTGTTTTAAGAAGAGCTGCTTTGTATGGGATAGTAGGGGTAGGCCTTTTGGGTACCGTATCATGTGCCGATTTTTTGGAGAAGGATCCAACCTTTATTGTTAAGGATAACTATTATACAACCCTTTCGCAGGCAGATATTGCCTTAACAGGAATTTACTCTGTATTGGGTAACGAATATCTTTACGGAAGTAGTTTGGTTTATCATCTAAACATGTCTGACGAAGCTGTATGGCAGAGAAGTGCAGCTTCAACCGGGCCAGAAGTATATGTTTATGATTCTTCTGACCAATCAGTACGTTTCGTTTGGAAATATCTTTATGAAGGTATAGAAAGAGCAAATGTGTTTTTAAGCAGAATAGAGCAGGCAACTTTTGATGACGTAAGAAAAACCGAATTAATAGGGGAGGCCAAATTTTTAAGGGCCTATTACTATTTTGTTTTAGTTACCCATTTTGGCGAAGTCCCTTTAAAAACACTTCCAACAGCATCTGTTAATGATGTTAATATACCAAAGGCAAAGCTGGCAGATCTTTATAGCTTTATTTCATCGGAAATGGAAGCTGCAGATGCTATGGTGAAACCAATTACAGCTTATAATCACGCTGGTAGAGTGTCAAAATCTGCAGTAAGAGGCATCTTGGCTCGTGTTTACCTCAGAATGGCAGGAGCACCATTGAATGGTGGAAGGCCTTACTATGAGAAAGCAGCAGAATGGGCAGATAAATTGGTGAATCCGCAAAACGGAGATTTCCAACACAGTCTATTGGATGATTACAGACAGCTTTTTAAAGATATGGCCGCTGATAAGTATAATACCAATGAGTCTATTTGGGAAGTTGAATTTAGCGGAAACCGTTCTGTAGATTTTGAAGGTGGACGACACGGTAATATTGCCGGTGTACAAATGACTAATGACAAAGCCAGTTTAAGAGGTGCTTCCGGGTATTCTTATGGCTTCTTATTAGGAACCAATAAACTGTTAAGTACTTACGGGCCGGGTAATGACAGAAGAAGAGACTGGAATATTGCCGATTATTCAATTACCATAACCAATGATGTGGAAACCGCAAGACCGTCCAGAGCGGCAGCTTCTTTTAATTACAACAGATTTGCAGGCAAGTTCTACAGAGATTTTGAGCTTGTTTTTGACAGGCATAAAAACTATACACCAATTAACTTCCCGCTGTTAAGATATTCTGATGTTTTATTAATGTATGCAGAAGCTAAGACTAATTTAGAAGAATACAATTTGGCAAAGTCAGAAGTTCAGAAAGTTGTAAACAGGGCACAAGCTATAGATAGCATTGGTTTAGGTTTAGTTTCTGATGCTAATTTACTGGCTTACATTAAACGAGAAAGATTTAGAGAATTGGCTTATGAAGGCCTAAGGAAATTTGATCTGGTAAGATGGGGCGAGTTCCAAACTACAATGGCCAATTTAGCCGCAAGTATAAATAGCAGTGCTCCTGCAGCGCAAAAATATACTTCTTTTGGTCCTAAAAACGTAACGTCAAGAAATACGCTATTACCTATTCCTGTAGACGAATTATCTTTAAATAAAGCAATAGTACAAAATGTTGGCTGGTAATACTAAACTGTAAGAAAATGAAGAAATTATTTCTAATATCTATTATAGCTCTTGGATTATCGAGCTGTAATAAAAAGGAAGCACCAGAGTTGAAATTTAATGTAACTACAGAAAAAATATCATATAATGTGAATGATACAGTAGTGTTTAAAATATCTGGTAATCCAGATCAGGTTACATTCTATTCTGGCGAAACAGGTAAAAAATATGAATTAAGAGATGGCGAGATAGTGAAAGGAGATACTTCTTTAAATCTTTCTTTTTCTACCCAAAGGAGATATGGTTTAGATACAGACCATCCGCAATCATTAAGATTCTTTGTAAGTCAGACTTTTAATGGCAATTATTCTACCGCCACATTTAACGAAAGTGATTGGATAGACGTTACGGATAAATTTACTTTATCTCCGATAGTAGGAAATGATGTGGATTATACACCTTCCGGTACCGTAAATGTAAATAATTTAGGTGTTACATTAGATAAATCTAAACCTATATATTTTGCTTTTAGATACAAAAGCGGAGAAAATAAAGGGTCAACACATCCAAGATGGTATGTTAATACTTTTAACTTAATTTCTAAGAATGCATTAACAGGCGATCCATTAACTATTGGCAATGTTACCAGCATGAACTGGAATCTTTTAAAATTAGAAAGCAAAGGCTTAAGCTGGACCTACGCTGCAGCTACAGGTATAAGAGTTGCCAGTATAGCAAGTACAGTTGCTGCACCTGCTCCGGCAAGTTTAACTTGGGCTGTTTCTAAACCTGTAGAATTTAAAGCATTTGAAGATGTAAACGGTATTAATAGAGGCACTGCCTTAAAAAATATGAGCACCAGATTAGACGAATATACCTATGTTTACACCCAACCCGGCACCTATAAAGTAACCTTTGTTGCCTCTAATGAGAATGTTTACGGAGGTGGTAAAGTAGTTAAAGAAGTAGAAATTGTAGTAAATCCATAATAAACAGTAAATAGTTTTTGGCAGTGCCAGAGGTGCTGCTAAAAGCTTTATAAATTGTTGTTGTTTTATAAGTATAATAAGAAAGTAATGTTTAAAAATTCGTTAATTGCCGGTTCTATAGTGTTGGCAGCTGTGGCTTCTTCATGCAGCTCAGAAAAAGATTTTGTGAAAGATGATTTTGATGTTGCAGAAAAGCAATACACCATCATGTTAGATCAGCAAACAGATTTAACCAGTTTTCCACGTACTGTTGATGCGGAAGGAAAAGTTGTGGGAACAGATATCTGGGATTGGACGCAGGGATTTTTCCCCGGTGCTTTGTGGTATGTGTATGAACACAACCAAGACCCTAAATGGAAAGCAGAAGCAGAAAAATGGACAGAGGCTTTAGAAGAAGCTAAATTCTTAACACAACACCACGATATTGGTTTCGTAATGTTCTGTTCTTACGGCAATGCGGTAAGGCTAGAGAAAGACACTGCTAAAATCAACAGGTATAATAAAATCTTAATTCAATCGGCCGAGTCTGCATTAACAAGATATTACGATAACGTTGGCGTTATCAAATCTTGGAACGATAAAATGTCATGGGACGGAAAAACTATATGGAAATACCCGGTAATTATTGATAATATGATGAACCTGGATTTACTGTTTTACGTTTCCAAATTAACAGGAGACCCTAAATATCGTAACGTAGCTATTTCACATGCAGATGTAACCATGAAAAATCATTTTAGAGATGATTATAGCTCTTATCACGTAGTAGATTACGATGCCGCCACAGGCGAAGTTTTACATCAGCAAACCAACCAGGGTTATTCTGATAATTCTACCTGGTCTAGAGGGCAAGCTTGGGCAATTTACGGTTATACCTTAATGTACCGCGAAACTAAAGATCCAAAATATTTAGAGCATGCTAAAAAAGTGTCTGATTTCTTTATCGATCATCCAAATCTTCCAAAAGACAAAATTCCTTATTGGGATTTTAACGTAGAGCAAGAAGGTTATACACCAGATTGGGATTACAAAGGACAGAACAAATTAAACTACATCCCGCGTGATGCTTCGGCAGCAGCCATTGCTACATCGGGTTTATTAGAATTAAGTACATTTTTAGAAGGTGCAGAGAAACAAAAATATTTTGGCGCAGCAGAAGAAATGCTTAAATCTCTTTCCAGCAAAGAATATCTGGCAGAACCAGGTACAAATTCTGGCTTCATTCTAAAGCATTCTGTTGGAAGTTTTCCGCACAGTAATGAAATCGACGTTCCGTTAATTTATGCCGACTATTATTTCTTAGAGGCTTTATTACGTTACAAGAATATTAAAGGTTAGGTTATTATAAAGTATTATTCTCTCCTCACGCACAATGTGGTGAGAGAATAATGTTTCTTTGCTTCATGCCCTGCCATTTTCTACATCATTAAAAAAAACGCTCATAAAATCTCCTCAATTATAAACTCCGATAGAGGTGCTCTACCAGTTTAGAAGAGCGGTAACTGAAATCCGCGCCATAGCTGTTAATAACAATGCCTTTTACATTGTGCTTATCAGAAGATATAGCAAAAACAATACTTTCATCGCTGGGGTCTGTCATCCCCTCAAATCGGTAAATCTCATCAATAACAAACTCTTCTGGCGACAATTCCAGAGAACTGTTATTGCATATTAAACACTCCTTTTCTGCCTGTAATAGAAAGTCGGTGGTATAACCTCTTTTAATCAGGTCGTTTACAGCCAGACTAAGACTATCGTAACTGTAACGAGATTTGTGATGTTGTGCCATAATACTTATTTTTTATAAGATACTTATTTATACTATTACTTGCAATATTCTTAGTATACCTTAAATTAGGTTAGTGTTCTTAATATTAACAGGAAATACATTGTTACATCCCAATAACATTATCCCGGCCAGATATCGGTATCTTTGTTAAATATGATAAAAGCAGTTTTTTTTGATGTAGACGGTACTTTACTAAGTTTTAAAACACACCAAATTCCAGAATCTACCCTTGAAGCCATTTCTTTATTGCAAAAGAAAAATATCAGAGTTTTATTAGCTACGGGCAGGTCTTTCCATCAGCTTCAAAAGCCAGAATTTAAAAACTTTGACGGTTACGTCACTTTTAACGGAAATGTATGTTTAAATCATAATCAGGAAATCTTTTTTAAGAACAGCATTCCTAAAAGTGATTTGGAAGCTTTAATAGCTTATCAGGAAAACGTTCGTCCTTTCCCTTGTGCATTTATGAGCATACAAGAGAATACTTTAAATTATGTAGATGATGATGTTGTAAGCGTATTCAATATGCTTTCTCTTCCAATACAGAAAACTAAAGATATGCGAGAGGCAATAAAAAATGACGTTATCCAGCTCAACGTATTTCTTAATCCGCAAGAAGAAAAAGACGTAATGGAAAAGGCTTTAGTAAGCTGTGAAACCAGCAGATGGACAGATCTTTTCGCCGATGTAAACGTTAAAAATACAAATAAAAGCACCGGAGTAGACCAATTTGCCAAGCTTTTTAATATTGATGTTGCCGAAACTTTATCTTTTGGAGACGGGGGTAACGATTTAGCCATGCTAAAACATACCGGAATAGGCGTTGCCATGGGCGATGCATCTGCCAACGTAAAAGCAGCAGCAGATTATGTAACCGACGGAGTAGATGACAACGGCATCTGGAATGCTTTGAAGCATTTTGAAATTATATAGCGTTTGTTTTTAAGTTTTTACAGTGGCGATATGTATTCCAATTTAACAGAGTTTTTAGATTTTGTATATTTAGCTTCTTATAATTTAAATTCATGAAACGTTTAAAAATCAGCGTATCCTTCCTTTTTTTATTTCTTAGCTTATCTGTAGTAAGCCATTCTGCATTTTCTGCCTTAAGCTACAACCGTGTTAAAAGCCATTCTTTTCTTAAAGACAGCGTTGTAAAAATATTAGCTATAGGCAATAGCTTTTCAGACGATGCTATAGAGCATTATTTATACGGTTTGGCCAAGGAAGGCGGACATACAGTTATTATTGCTAACCTTTACATAGGCGGGGCTCCTCTAGAACTTCACGTTAAAAACATCAGAGCCAACAAAAGTGTGTATTCTTACCGGAAAATTGCTAAAGATGGTACTAAAACCATAACACCAAAAATATCTATAGAAACAGCCTTAGCCGATGAAGATTGGGATTACATTAGCTTACAACAAGCTAGCTCTTTTTCCGGAATGCTGGAAACTGTACAGAAAGATTTACCAGAACTTTACCAATATGTAAAAGCCAGGGCTAAAAATCCAGATGTAAAATATATTTACCACCAAACATGGGCTTATGCACAATCTTCTACACATAAAGGTTTTGCAAATTATAATAATAATCAGGATAATATGTACAAGGGTATTGTTAACGTATCTAAAAACGTAAAGAAAATAGTTCCTGTAGATATTATAATTCCGGCTGGTACAGCTATACAAAATGCCAGAACATCTTTTGTTGGAGACAGTTTAACAAGAGACGGCTATCATTTAAACGTTCTGGGGCGCTATACCGCATCTTGCACCTGGTATACTGCTATTTTCAAAGATAAAGTTATAGGTAAGAAATATGCGCCGGAAAAGTTGTCTGAAAACGAAATAGCTGTAGCCCAACAAGCTGCAAGTTATGCCGTGAAAAAGCCTTTTATAGTAAAGGGTTTGAAGAAATAACCTAAAATTAACATTACAAACCTATCTTTAGCACATGAAAAGAAGAGATCTCTTTAAAGGTGGCGCTTTAGCCTTTTTAGGCGGTACGCTACTCTCTCCAATAGATATGCTGGCCGCACCGTCAGCAAAAAAAGGAAAATCAGCAAAAAATATTATCTTTTTGGTGAGCGATGGAATGAGTATAGGCACATTAAACATGGCCGACATGCTGTTGCAGCACAAGGAGGGGAGAAAAAGTAACTGGTTGTCATTATATGAACAGAACAAAGTCACAAGAGCTTTAATGGACACCGCTTCTGCCAATGCATTGGTTACAGACTCTGCAGCAGCAAGCTCCTCCTGGGGTGGTGGTAAAAGAGTACCCAATGGCTCTTTAAATGTAAATGCAGACGGAACAGAAAACACACCAATCCTCCAGAAATTCAAGAAGGCCGGAAAAGCAATTGGCGTAGTTACTACCGTTACAGCAACACATGCTACTCCTGCCGGTTTTACCATCACCAGTAAAAAACGCAGTGATGAACAGGGTATTGCCGTAAAATACCTTGATCTCGGCGTAGATGTCATCATGGGTGGCGGAGAAGAGAATTTTTCTTCTGCTTTAAGAAAAGACAAGCAAGACCTATTTGAAAAATACAGCGCAAAAGGCTATACTGTTGTAAGAGACAGGAAGTCTTTACTGAACAATAAGACCAATAAGCCTTTACTAGGTATCTTTAATAACGATACCCTGCCTTATTCTTTAGACAGGTCTTCTGATAAAGAATTACAAGAGAAAATACCAACTCTGGCAGAAATGGCAAAACAGGCCATAAGCCAGTTAAGTAAAAACAAAAATGGATTTGTTTTACAAATAGAAGCCGGAAAGGTAGATTATGCCGCACATGCCAATGATGTAGGCGGCTTAATTTATGACCAGATAGCTTTTGATGAGGCCGTTGCAGAAGCTATTGCCTTTGCAGAAAAAGATGGTAATACACTTGTGGTAATCACCACAGATCACGGGAATTCTAATCCCGGATTATACTATGGACCTAAATCCGTTAAGAATTTTGAGAAATTGATAAATTTCAAAAATACAAACACCGCTATATTAAACAGCATTGGTAAAACTACACCTGTTGCTACATTGATAGAAAAAATAGAAGCAGCACAAGGTTATGTTATTAAAACGGAAGAAGCCCAAAGAATATTAAAGCATTATGACAGTCTGAATGAAGAAGAGCTTTACAATCCCTATAAGCTTCCTTTTAAAGAATTTTCAAATATCCAAACAGCATATACATCTGTTGGCTGGGGAGGTATACAACATACAGGCGACTATGTAGAGCTGGCAATGTACGGTCCCGGAAGCGAATTGTTAAAACCATTCGTTAAAAATTACGAATTACATAATCTTATGCTACAAGCTTCCGGATTATTGTAATATCTCGGTTTATAATAAAAAAGCAGGATTTCCTTTTTGAAATCCTGCTTTTTTATTAATCAGTTTTATCAAATTCTATGAAGCAGTCTTATGTCCGCTCAAAGCATAGTACAAAATATACACGTAACAAGGAAGCATACTCCACAAAAACGCAGGCTGTACAGACATAATCGTTTCAAAATAAGCATATACCTGTGGAATAATTGCTCCTCCAGAAATACCCATCACCAACAAAGCAGAACCTATTTTAGTGTATCGTCCTAAACCTTTTATTGCAAGCGGGAAGATAGCCGGCCACATTAGAGAATTGGCTAATCCAAGCAAGGCAATAAAAATAATGCTGGTATATCCGCTAGAAGCGTAAGCTGCAACCGTAAATACAATACCCACAATTGCAGAAATCATTAATGCCCTTTCCTGAGAAATATATTTAGGAATGGTAAAAATACCGATGATGTAACCTACCACCATAGATATAAGTGTATAAGAAGTGAAGATTTTAGTTTGGTCAAGGCTCATACCCAAAGATTTTCCGTAAGTGCCAATCACATCGCCAGCCATTACTTCAACTCCTACATATAAAAAAAGACAGATTACCCCTAAATTTAAATTTTTATAAGCAAATACACTTGATTTAGGCTGAACAATAGCGCCAGATTCGTCAACAACATCTTCATCGGTATCAATCTCTGGAAGAGAAGAGTACTTAACAAACAGGGCCAGCAGAACCAATACCACCGCCATAACAGCGTAAGGGGTAATTACTCTCTGGGCAAGCTCACTCAATAACGCTTCTTTTTCTATGTTATTAGAAATTAAGCCTAATTTATCCTCAATTTCCTGGGCACCTTTCAGCACAAGTGCACTTAATATAAGCGGACTTAAAGCACCTGCTATTTTATTACAGATTCCCATAATACTTATCCTTTTTGCAGCGCTTTCTATAGGTCCAACAACCGTAATGTAAGGATTGGAAGCTGTTTGCAATAAGGATAAACCCATCCCCTGTACAAATAAGCCAATCAGGAAGAGCGAAAAAGTACGGGAATTGGCAGCCGGGATAAATATAAGTGCGCCAATAGCCATAATAATCAAACCCAGAGACATCCCGTTCTTAAAGCCTGTTAGCTTTAGTATAAAAGAAGAGGGAATGGCCAGAAAGAAATAAGCCATGTAAAAGGCAAAAGTTACCAGTAATGCCTGCGAATTGTTAAGCTCGCAAGCTAGCTGCAAAAACGGAATTAATGTGCCGTTGAGCCAGGTTACAAATCCGAAGATGAAAAATAGTATCCCGATAATGAACACAGGATTTAGTCCTTTTGAACTCTGGTTTAGGTTATTTGATGACATATCTGAAATTTTTAAAGTTTATTCTCCTGAGAATTTGCCAAGTCCAAAATAATCTGGGCGGTGGAAGTCTGGCGTTGCGGTTTCTACTTTATTCCAACATAAATAATGAGGTTCTAAAAGGTCATCGCCACATTTGTAAAAATTCATGCGGTATTCTGTACCAGAAAAAGATTTTATAGAATGATTATTGAACACCGTAAAAGGAATAATAACAGTTAATTCCCAATTAATTAACTGGTTGCCTGCTACATTTACGGTTTTTAAACTTTTATAAGTCTTTATAGTACTAATTAGGCTTGCAGACAGGAAATTACGATTTTCTCTGCTTGTTCCAAATTGTGCCAGGCAGGTGCCGTTGCTGTTAAACTCAAAATTGTAATAACTTTTATCATCTAAAGAGATGAAAAATTCCACACAAGAATCTTTGTAAACCGGGTCGTTAGGGCTATTATAAATTGCTTTTACCTGCTCTTCGGTAACAAAATATTTAATGGCTATAGCATCTTCTCCGTATAATATAGAGAAGGTGCAATTTCCCAAATAATTTGTATTGGGCCAGGCGCTTTGGTTGATATTCTGCTTATCTACAGTATCTAATAGCTCATGGATAATTCTGGCATCCTGATTTAAAGAAACCTCCTTATGGTTTAAAATTTTTATTGTATTCATAATATGCGTGTCCGAACACAAATATAAAAAAATACTTGTGTTTCCGAACACATTTAAAATTTCGTTTATTGTATTAAATATTGCTATTTGTAAATAATGTATACATTTGTTGCTGTATGAGTACAAAAATTGTTCGTA
>PJUF01000561.1_pt1 | contig 25555 bp, 25 predicted proteins | sample 1512191 | NCBI WGS metagenome assembly PJUF01 (sample SAMN08177673, study PRJNA422409) | Feces metagenome, whole genome shotgun sequencing project. | isolation source: Chicken feces (3) enriched on wood chips | host: Gallus gallus | place: USA: Madison | collected 2015-01-15 | reverse complement strand
TCAAGGCCGAGATCGAGCGCCGGCTCGGCTTCGCCTTCGCCCCGGCCCGGCCCTACACCTTCACGAGCAATGGCGACCCGCTCGGCTGGAGCCGCGGCGAGGACGGCAAGCATCACTTCACCCTGCATGTCGAGAACGGCCGGCTGCTGGCGGGCGCCGACGGCCCCGCCATGGATGGGCTGCGCGCCATCGCCGGGATCCACAAAGGGCAGTTCCGGCTGACGCCGAACCAGAACGTCATCATCTCCAACATCGCGCCCCGCGCCCGCGCCGCCATCGCGCAACTGCTCGTCCAGTACGGTCTCGACGCCACCGCGCCGCGCAGCGGCCTGCGCCGCAACGCCATGGCCTGCGTGGCCTTCCCGACCTGCGGACTCGCCATGGCCGAGAGCGAGCGCTACCTGCCGGTGCTGCTCGACAAGCTCGAACCCATGCTCGACCGGCACGGGCTCGGCGACACCCCGATCACCATCAGGATGAGCGGCTGCCCCAATGGCTGTTCGCGCCCCTATATCGCCGAGATCGCGCTCACCGGGCGCGCACCGGGCAAGTACAACCTTTATGTCGGTGGCGGCTTTCACGGCGAGCGCATGGGCACGCTGCACCGCGAGAATATCGGCGAACCCCAAATCCTCGAGACGCTGGACGGGCTGTTCGCCCGCTATGCGGCCGAACGCGACGCCGGCGAGCATTTCGGCGATTTCTGCGTGCGCTCGGGCCTCGTCGGAACCGGCATTCCCACCCCATCCATTTCATCAGAAAGGTAGAAACGCATGAGCACTCTTCCCGAAAGCCCCCTGGTCACTGCCGACTGGGTCAAGGACAATCTCGACAACCCCAAGGTGCGCATCTTCGAGGTGAGCGTCGATCCGGGCGTCTACGCCGCGGCGCATATTCCGGGCGCCGCCAATCTCGACTGGCATGTCGACCTCGTCGACACCATCAACCGCGACATCGCCCCGCGCGACCAGCTGCAGGCCAAGCTGCGCGAAGCGGGCGTCACGCCCGACACGACCATCGTCATCTATGGCGACCACAACAACTGGTTCGCCGCCTGGGGCGCGTGGGTGCTCGACGTCTACGGGCTCGGCAACCAGGTCAAGCTGCTCGACGGCGGCCGCAAGCTGTGGGAGGCGCGCCAGCTGCCGGTGACGGCCGACCTGCCGAAATCCGCTCCCTCCTCGATCACGTTGAGCGAGCGCAACGAAGTGCTGCGTGCCCGGCTCGTCGACGTGCTCGACTTCGTCAAGGGTACTGTCGAGGGCAAGCTGCTCGACATCCGCTCGCCCGACGAGTTCACCGGCAAGATCTTCGCGCCGGACGGCGTCAAGGAGCTGTCGATCCGCGCCGGCCACGTGCCCGGCGCCGTCAACGTTCCGTGGGCGACGATCGTCAATGACGACGGCACCTTCAAGGCGGCCGACGAGATCCGCCGCATCTATGCCGACAAGGGCATCGACGGCAGCAAGCCGGTCATCACCTATTGCCGCATCGGCGAGCGCTCCAGCCATTCCTGGTTCGCCCTGAAGCGCATCCTCGGCTACGACGTGCGCAACTATGACGGGTCGTGGACGGAATATGGCAACGCCGTCGGCGTGCCGGTCGAGAACGAGGCCGGCACCGTCTGGCTCGGCAAGTAGGCCTCTCGCCGCTCACCAAAAAAGGCGCCGCCCCGGTTCCCCGGAGCGGCGCCTTTCTATTGGAGCTTCAGGTTCAGGCGACCTTGGCGAGGGCCTGCTCGACATCGGCGATGATGTCGTCGATGTGCTCAATGCCGACCGACAGGCGCACGAGATCCTCGCTGACGCCGGCACGGGCCAGTTCCTCGGGCGAGAGCTGGCGGTGCGTCGTCGAGGCGGGATGGCAAGCCAGCGACTTGGCGTCGCCGATGTTGACCAGCCGGTAGATCATCTGCAGCGCATCGATGAACTGGGCGCCGGCTTCGGCGCCGCCCTTGATGCCGAAGCTGACGATGCCCGACGCCTTGCCCTTGGTGATCTTCTTGGCGACGGCATTGTACTTGTCGTCGGGCAGCGCGGCATAGTTCACCCAGGTCACCTTGGGGTGCTTCTTGAGATAGGCCGCCAGCGCTTCGGAATTGTCACAGTGGCGTTCCATCCTGATGCCGAGCGTCTCAAGGCCCATGAGGAACAGGAAGGCGTTCTGCGGCGCCAGCGCCGCGCCGGTGTTGCGCAGCGGCACGACGCGGGCACGGCCGATATAGGCTGCCGGCCCCAGCGCCTCGGTGTAGACGACGCCGTGATAGGACGGATCGGGCTCGTTGAGGACCTTGAAGCGCTCCTTGTTGGCCACCCAGTCGAACTTGCCGGAATCGACAATGATGCCGCCGATCGAGTTGCCGTGCCCGCCGATATATTTGGTGAGCGCGTGCACGACGATGTCGGCGCCGAACTCGATGGGCTTGCACAGGTACGGCGTCGCCACGGTGTTGTCGACGATCAGCGGCACGCCGTGCTTGTGCGCGATCTGCGCCAGCCGCTCGATGTCGACGACATTGCCCGCCGGGTTGCCGATCGACTCGCAGAACACGGCCTTGGTGTTGTCGTCGATGAGTCTGTCGAAGGCCTCGAAATCGTCGGCTGCGGCCATGCGCACCTCGATACCCTGGCGCGGGAAGGAGTGCATGAACAGATTGTAGGTGCCGCCATAGAGCTGGCTGGTGGAGACGATGTTGTCGCCGGCCGAGGTGATGGTCTGGATGGCGTAGGTGATGGCCGACATGCCCGAGGCCACGCACAGGCCGGCGACGCCGCCCTCCATCGCCGCGACGCGCTGCTCGAGCACGTCGGTGGTGGGGTTCATGATGCGGGTGTAGATGTTGCCCGGCACGGCCAGGTTGAACAGGTCGGCCCCGTGCTTGGTGTCGTCGAAGGTGTACGACGTCGTCTGGTAGATCGGGACGGCCGCGGACTTGGTCGTTGCCTCGGGCTTGTAGCCGTGGTGCAAAGCCAGTGTTTCAAGCTTCATTCTCGTTCCTTTTCCGTTGCCGCGCAGCGCGCGGATTGCATGAAGACAGGGTTGCGGGGAGCGGCGCCGCCATACAGCGGCTCCCCATGCCGGCGCGACACATGATCAGGAGTGGCCGGCCGCGAGCCCGAGCTCGTCGAACATCGCCATCCTGAAGCTGCGTGCGACCCGCTCGGCCTTGTCGATGAAGGCGGCGGCGCCCGTCTCGGACGCCACCTCGCGGGCCGTCTGGCGGAAGAGGCGGAGCCAGATCTCGAAATCGTCCGGCTCGACCACGGGCCGCAGGGCCAGGTGCTTCTGCAGCGGGCGGCCGGAATAGCGCCCGGTGGTCAGCATCAGCGACGACCAGAAATCCATCATCGTGCGCAGGTGCTCCTCCCAGTCGTCGCCGAGCGCCTCGACGAAGATCGGGCCGAGGCGTTCGTCGGCGCGCACGCGCGTATAAAAATCGCGCACGAGGCGTTCGATCATCGGCTCGGTGATGCCGGCGGGATGGGGAATAGCGACGACGCTCATGGCTGATTGTGCACCATTGCAAGATCGGACACGCCGGGGAAACCGGCTGAAACCCGCGTCCGACATAGGATTTGGCCGAGTTGTTGACACTGCGCCTACCACCGGTCAAATGAATGATATTGACCTATAAGTCCAATTGAATTGGTACAGGGCTCGTGGACATCACGCTAGCAAAGACGTTCCTCGAGATCGCCCGGACGGGGAGTTTTGTTGCGGCGGCCGGGCAGCTCAACGTCACGCAGACGGCGGTGAGCGCGCGCGTCCACGCGCTCGAGGAGCAGCTCGGGCGCCGGCTGTTCGTGCGCAACAAGTCCGGGGCGCGGCTGACGCAGGCCGGCGAACGCTTCGTCCGCCACGCCACGACGCTCGTCCAGGTGTGGGACCGCGCGCGCCTGCAGGTGGCGCTGCCGCAGGGGCGCACGGACATCGCCAGCGTGGGCGCCGAAACGAGCCTGTGGAACCCGATCCTCGCCGACTGGCTCGCCTGGATGCGCACCGAAGCGCCCGACATCGCCCTGCGTGCCGACGTGGACACGCCGTCGCGGCTGCTCGAGAAGGTGCATAACGGCTCGCTCGACATGGCGGTGCTCTATGAGCCGCCGCCGCAGAGCGGCACCACCGTCGCCGAGCTGCTGATGGAAGAGAAGCTGGTGATGGTGACGACCTCGGCGGACGGCGCGCCGGGGTCGCTCGACGACTATATCCATGTCGACTGGGGCTCGTCCTTCGAGGCCAGCCACCAGGCCGCCTTCCCCGAGTTCACGAGCCGCGGCGTCTCCATTTCGTACGGGCCGCTGGCGCTCATCTATCTCGTGCGCGTCGGGGGCGCCGGCTATTTCCGGCTGAGCGCTGTCCGGCCGTTTCTCGACGACGGCCGGCTCCATCGCGTCACCGGCGCGCCGGAGTTCGCCTATTCGGTGCACATGGTTTATTCGACGCGCGCCGAGTCCGGGCTCATCGACAGGATGCGGCGCGGCCTTCAGGCCAGCGCGCCCGCCGGCTGACGCGCGCGGCGCTTCTCGCGATCGAGCGCAAGGCGCAACTGCAGCAGCATCTGGCGCAGGCCGCTCTCGGGCATGCGCGGCAGGAGATTGCCGAGCCGCTCGACGACCCCGTCGCGCGACACCGGCTCGCGGGCGGGACGGGGTGCCGTCCCCGTCGCCCTGCGCAGCGCCAGCAGCCAGGGGGCATAGAAATGCGCGGCGGCGGGAAAGGTGCGGATGCCGCCGGCCTCGGCCGGTTCCGCGTCGCGCATGAGCGCCGCGAGGTCCGCCGCCACCGCCGCGAGTTCGGCGTCGAGTTCGGCGCCCTCGAGGGTGCCGGTGTAGGCGCCCGGCACCTCCGCTACATAGCAGACGGCCGAGCTGGATTCGGGCAGGGCCGCCGGCTGCACCGCCGCCAGCAGCTTTTCGGCATCGGAGACGATGCGCCTGACGCGCGTGGCGGCGGGTTCGATGGCGGCAATCTCGCCGACGCCGGCTCCCGCATAGAGCGCCATCGCGGCGAAATCGCCCGTCATCGAGCGCAGCGGCGAATCCGTGCTGAACAGATAGATCGGCCGGCCCTCTTCCTCGCCGATGATCTCGGGCGCCGACCCGGCATCCGGCCGGCGTGCGGTGACCTCGGTCTTGAGCACGCGCACCGGCGCGCCCGGCGGCCAGTTGATGTGGAAGGCGCCGGTCAGCACCGTATCGGCGCCGCCGGCGGCGACGAGACGCTGCTTGTGGAAGTCGTGCGCGAAGGATTCGTCCGTCGCCATCAGGGCGGTGCCGAGCACGATGGCTTCGGCGCCGAGGGCAAGGGCGGCCACGAGATCGGCGCCGGTCGCCAGCCCGCCGGCGGCGAGCACCGGCACGCGCACGCTCGCCACGATCTCGGGCAGCAGGACGCGCAGCGGCGTCGTGCCGCGCACATGACCGCCGGCCTCGACGCCCTGCGCGATGACGAGGTCGGCGCCGGCACGCTCGGCGGCGATGGCCTCGTCGGTCGAGCCGACCTGGCAGACGACGGTGATGCCAGCGTCGCGCAGGCGGGCGACGACGCGCGTGTCGAGATCCCAGAACAGGGTGACGGCCGGCACGTGCAGATCGATGATGGTGGCGAGCTGGCGTTCCAGCAGGTCGGGAGCGGTAGCGGCCGGGATGATGTTGACGCCGAAATTGCCGTAGCCGCGCCGGCGCAGCGCCTCGACCTCGCGCAGCATCAGGGTCGGCGGCTCGCGCACCATGCCGAGAAAGCCGAAGCCGCCGGCGTCGGTAACGGCGGCGACGAGTTCGGACCGCGCGACGCCGCCCATGCCCGCGAGCACCACCGGCACGGTGCAGTCGAGCACCGCCGTCACGCCATCAGCGGCGAGGCTGGCCATGCGTCTTGTCTCCCCTGGTTTCGAGATAGTCGCGCAGCACCTGCGCCTGATTGTGGATCTCGTCATGGGCGCCATAAAGCAGCGTCACAGTGCCCTTGCGCGCCAGTGCAAGCAACTGGTCCACGGCGTCGTCATTGGCGACCAGCTCGGCGCGGTAGCGGGTGCGAAACGCGTCGAAGCGCGCGGGGTCGTGGCCGAACCACGTCCGCAGCTCCGCGCTCGGGGCCACATCCTTGAGCCAGAGGTCGACGCCGGCCTCGCTCTTGCGCACGCCGCGCGGCCACAGCCTGTCCACCAGCACGCGCGCGCCGTCGGCCGCGTCGGGCGGCAGGTAGATGCGCTTCACTCGGAACGGCCGGGCCGGCATCGCAGGGGCCTCACTCGTCGGCGTCGGTGGCGGCGAGCAGCCACGGCGCCCGGGCATCCTTCATATCGCGCTCGAACGTCCAGATTTCGGCAACATGGACCACCCGGTCGGACCGTCCGGCGACGATGGCGCCGTGGCGGTCGCGGGTGACGGAAACAAGCTCGGCGCCGATGCGCACGTCGATGCTCGCGCGCTGTTCGAGCTGCGCTTCGACGATCTCGACCGCATCGAAGCCGATGAAGGTCAGCTCCTCGGTCTCGCCGCGTGCCGCGCGCTCGGCGATGGCCCGGGCGAAGTCGGCGCGGACGCCGTCGGTGAGCAGGTGGCCGACAGTGTCCAGCTCGCCGCCGGCGAAGGCGCAGACGATCTCCTCATAGGCCTGCCGCACGCGCGCGAGAAAGCTGCCGACGTCGCCGTAGCCGCCGCGACTGGCGATGCGGCGGAGCACGTGGTCGAGCCCGTCGCGCTCGGGCGCCTCGTCGGACCCCGCCGCGAGCCCGCCCAGGAAGACCCCTGGCATGGCGAGGGAGCGGAGCGGGTCCGCCTCCTCGTCGTGCGGCTGGTGCGCCGCATCGTAGAAGGACCACCACAGCCCCGCCAGCACAACGATGAACACGATGTTGATCAGGGCCAGGGCGTCCATCATTTTCTCCTACACCCTCGTGTCTTCGGTTGGCTCGAGCGTGTCGAAACGGGGCAGCACGTTGAACTGGTGCATGGGCGGCGGCGAGGACAGCGTCCATTCGAGCGTCGTGGCGCCGTCGCCCCATGGGTTGTCGGGCGCCGGCCGCTTGCGGATGAACGCCTCGGCGACGACCGCGAAGAACAGCAGGAAGCCAGCCGTCGAGATATAGGCGCCGACCGATGAAACGAAGTTCCACAGCGCATAGGCCTCGGGGTAGTCGACGTAGCGGCGCGGCATCCCCGACAGGCCGAGGAAGTGCTGCGGGAAGAAGACGATGTTGACGCCGACGAACATCATCCAGAAATGCAGCTTGGCCAGGCCCTCGTTGTAGAGATAGCCGCTCATCTTGGGGAACCAGTAGTAGAAGCCGGCGAAGATGGCGAAGGCCGAGCCGAGCGAGAGCACGTAGTGGAAGTGCGCGATGACGTAGTAGGTGTCGGTCAGCGAGTGGTCGACGCCGGCGCTCGCCACTGCGACACCGGTCACGCCGCCGATGGTGAACAGCATGATGAAGCCGGTGGCCCACAGCATCGGCGTGCGGAAGGTGATGGAGCCGCCCCACATCGTCGCCAGCCAGGAGAACACCTTCACGCCGGTCGGCACGGCGATGACCATCGAGGCGAACATGAAGTAGCCCTGCACGTTCAGCCCGAGGCCGGTGGTGAACATGTGGTGGGCCCACACGAGGAAGCCGATGAGGCCGATGGCGATCATCGCATAGACCATGCCCATGTAGCCGAAGATCGGCTTGCGCGAGAAGGTCGAGATCACATGGCTGATGATGCCGAAGGCCGGCAGGATCATGATGTAGACCTCGGGATGGCCGAAGAACCAGAACAGGTGCTGGTAGAGCACCGGATCGCCGCCCCCCTCGGGCACGAAGAAGGTGGTGCCGAAATTCCTGTCGGTCAGCAGCATGGTGATGGCGCCGGCCAGCACCGGCAGCGAGAACAGCAGCATGAAGGCCGTGACCAGCATGCCCCAGGCGAACAGCGGCATGCGGTGCAGCGTCATGCCGGGCGCGCGCATGTTGAAGATGGTGGTGATGAAGTTGATGGCGCCCAAGATCGAGCTGGCGCCGGCGAGGTGGATCGACAGGATGACGAAATCCACCGACGGACCGGGCTGGCCGGAGCTCGAATAGGGCGGATAGAGCGTCCAGCCGCCGCTATGGCCGTTGGAGCCGGGCGGCCCCTCGACGAACAGCGAGATGAGGAACAGCCCGAAAGCGGCGACGAGCAGCCAGAACGAGATGTTGTTCATGCGCGGGAAGGCCATGTCGGGCGAGCCGATCATTATCGGCACGAACCAGTTGCCGAAGCCGCCGATCAGCGCCGGCATCAGCACGAAGAAGATCATCACGAGGCCATGTGCCGAAACCACGGCATTGTAGGCGTCGGTGTTGTGGAAGATCTGCAGGTGCGGCTGCTGCAGCTCGAGCCGGATGAGGAACGACAGCCCCGTGCCCAGGACGCCCGCCATGATCGAAAAGATCAGATAGAGGGTCCCGATGTCCTTGTGGTTGGTCGAGTAGAGCCACCGCCGGGCAAACGAGGTCGCGGGGTGGGCGGCGCTGGGCGCGGCAATATCCAATTGGGCCTCCGATAGGTCGTTAGCGGAGGCGCGAATCCCATTGAGCTTTCGAGAAGCGCCTCAGCGCTGCCCGGAGCTTAAGACCCTGCGGTTTGCATGTGGCAAGCGAATTTAATTCGTGGTTGACTACAACTTCATTGGTTCCAAGTGCGGGAACCTTTTTCATGGCGCGCCATCCAATGGTGTGAGCCGGCGCGGCCTATCGCGGCCCGCAGCCCGCTCCACAAAGGAGATTTCAATGATCAAGACCGCACTCGCGGCGCTGCTTCTCGCCTTCGGCATGACCGGCATGGCGGCCGCGGCCGACGCGCCCACCGACCCGCAGATCGCCCATATCGCCTACACGGCGGGGCAGATCGACATCGTCGCCGCCGAGCAGGCGGTGCGCAAGAGCACCAACGAGGCCGTCATCGCCTTCGCCAACCAGATGGCGGCGGACCACAAGGCGGTGAACGACCAGGCGCTGGCGCTGGTCGACAGGCTCGGCGTCGTGCCCGAGGACAACGCCACCAGCCAGGCGCTGACGCAGGCCGCCACCGACAAGCTGGCCGAGCTCGAGGCGCTCGAGGGCGCGGCGTTCGACAAGGCCTATATCGACAACGAGGTGGCGTTCCACCAGACCGTCAACGACGCGCTCAGCGGCCTGCTGATCCCGTCGGCGCAGAATGCGGAGCTCAAGGCGCTGCTCGAGACCGGGCTGACGCTATTCACCGAGCACCTGCACCACGCCGAGATGGTCGCGGCGGATGTCCGGTAGGGCCATGCGGATGCGCGCACTTTCCACCCTCGCCCTCGCCGCCGTCCTGAGCGTCGGCGGCGTGCTGTCGGCACCGACGGCGGTCCTGGCAACGGACTACACGATCGTCATCGACAAGATGGCGTTCGGCCCGGTGCCGGCCGACCTGCGCGTCGGCGACACGATCGTCTGGAAGAATGACGACATCTTCCGCCATTCTGCCACCGCGCGCGACAAGAGCTTCGATGTCGACCTCCCGGTCGGATCGGAGGTCCGGATGGTTCTGGACACGGCCGGTAGCGTGGAGTTCTTCTGCAAGTTCCATCCCGGCATGAAGGACACGCTCGTCGTCGCCCCCTGACGCTCCGGCGCCGGGGCCCTGCCCCGGCGCCCCCAAACGACCGGAACGAAGGAAACAGCATCATGGCCACGAAGCTTCTGGCCGCCGCCGAACGCAACAGCGAACTCGAGCGCCTCGGCGACCCCGCCCTCGTCGAACTGGCGCGCGCCGGCGACGAGGGCGCCATCCGCACCCTGGTGCGGCGGCACAACCAGCGCCTCTTCCGCGTGGCGCGCGCCATCGTGCGCAACGACGGCGAGGCCGAGGACGTGGTGCAGGCCAGCTACGTCAAGGCTTTCACCCATCTCGACGGCTTTCGCGGCGACGCGCAGCTGGTTACCTGGCTCACGCGCATCACCGTCAACGAGGCGGGCGAGCGGCTGCGCCGCCGGCGGCCGACCACCGGCATCGAGCAGATCGAAGTCGAACAGGCGCAGAGCGCGCAGATCATCCAGTTTCCCTCCCTGCAGATGCAAGCCGACCCGGAGACCGAAATGAGCCGCCAGGAAGTCCGCGACGTGCTGGAGCGCGCCATCGACACGATTCCCGACGCGTTTCGCGTGGTGTTCGTGCTGCGCGACATCGAGGGGCTGAGCACCGAGGAGACGGCGCAGCACCTGTCGCTGCGCGCCGATACGGTGAAGACGCGGCTGCACCGGGCGCGCAAGCTCATGCGCGCCGCCATCGAGGCGCAGATGAGCGCGGCCTTCACCCAGCTGTTTCCCTTCGACGGCGAGCGCTGCGTCAACATGGCCGAGCGCGTGCTCGCCGACCTTCGCGCCGGGGTGCGGCGAGACTAGCTCGTCATCCCCGCGCCGCCCCCCGGAGATCGGGGCCGGTGACGCGCGGCGCCCCGATCCGATCCGGGCTATTTGCCGCGATTGCCTCGGCGCTCGATTCCGCTATGTTCCCCCGGCGACACAGGGAAGCCAGGGCGTGCCGGCACCGACGATCGACAAGGCTGTCATCCGACCGCTGCCGCTGTTCGCTGCGCTGGCGGAGGCCGACCTCGACGACGTGCTGGCGGGCGCCGTCAGCCGGCGCTACGGCATCGGCGAGGCGGTGTTCGAGCAGGGCCAGACGGCCGGACATTTCTACGTGCTGCTGAACGGCCGGCTGAAAGTCCATCAGGTGACCCCGGCCGGCCAGCAGATCATCGTTCGCATCGTCAATCCCGGCGACCTGTTCGGCATCGCCAAGGCGCTGCGCCGGCCCGACTATCCGGGCACCGCCGTGGCGGCCGCGGAAAGCGTCGTGCTCGCCTGGCCGATGGAGCGCTGGGATTCGCTGATCGCCGACTACCCCTCGCTCGCCGTCAATGTCATGCAGACCGTCGGCTCGCGGCTGCAGGACGCCCATACGCGCATCCGCGAGATGGCCACCGAGGAGGTGGAGCGCCGCGTCGCCCATGCGGTGCTGCGGCTGGTGCAGCAATCGGGCAAGAAGGAAGCCGGCGGCATCCGCGTCGATTTCCTCGTGTCGCGGCAGGACATCGCGGAGATGACGGGGACGACGCTGCACACGGTGTCGCGCATCTTCAGCGCCTGGGAGAGCGCCGGGCTGGTGGAGGTGGGACGCCAGAAGCTGCTGGTGCGCGATCCGCACGGGCTGGTTCTGGTGGCCGAGGGCCAGGCGCCGGATCGGCGATAGCGCCCACCACGTCGCTCCGGAACGGTTCGAGCGGCTGGCCATGCTCGCGCGCGGCGTCGGCAAGCGTGTTGAACCGGGCGATGGGGCAGCCGATGCACAGGAACCTGTACTGCGCGAAGACGCGGATCGTCGACGGCCAGCGCGCCATGATCTCGGCGACAGACAATTCGTCCAGATGCAGATCGTCCACGTCCCTGTCCTCCCCTCTGCGACTCTAGGGGAGCCTGCGACGATCGGTCCTTGCGCTGCGACAAAGAGTACGGGTCGGGCGGGGCTATGCTCGCGGACCGGAGGCACTGTGCATGACCATGATCGACAGGCTCTTTCCCCGAGCGGCGCACACGCCCGTGCCGCGCGGGCTGGCCACCGACGGGCCGGCGCTGCTGAGCTACGGCTTCCGGCCGTTCTTCCTCGGCGCCGGCGTCTGGGCCGTGGCGGCCATGGGGCTGTGGATCGGCGCGCTGATCACCGGCTGGCCGCTGGGCGGCAGCTATGGCGCCGCGCACTGGCACGCCCACGAGATGCTGTTCGGCTACGCGACCGCGGCGCTGGGCGGCTTCATGCTGACCGCCATCCCGAACTGGACGGGCCGGCTGCCGGTCTCGGGGCCTCCCCTGCTCGTCCTCGTCCTGCTCTGGCTCGCCGGCCGGGCGGCGATGCTGGCACCGGACGTCGCGGGGCCGACGGCCTCGGCGGTGGTCGAGGCGCTGTTCCTGCCGGGGCTGGCGTTCGTCGCCGGGCGCGAGATCTTCGTCGGGCGCAACTGGAAGAACCTCAAGATCCTCGGCGCGCTGCTGGCGCTGACGCTGGCCAATGCCGGCTTCCACGCCTCGGTGCTTCTCGGCCTCGATACGGGCTACGCCTACCGGCTGGCGCTCGGCGTATTGATCATGCTGATCGCGCTGGTGGGCGGGCGGATCGTGCCGAGCTTCACGCGCAACTGGCTGGCCCGCGCCAAGCGCCCGCTGCCGGCGCCGTTCGACGGGGTCGACCGCGTCGTACTGGCGGGCACCGCCGTGGCCCTGGCCGGCTGGGTGATCTGGCCGGAGACAGCCGCGGTGGCGCTGCTGTGCGCCGTCGCCGCGGTGCTGCAGGCATGGCGGCTGTGGCGCTGGCGCGGCTGGCTTGCCCGCACCGACGCGCTCGTCGCCATCCTGCATGTCGGCTACGGCTTCGTGCCGCTCGGCCTGCTCTGCCTCGCCGCATCGGGCCTCGGGTGGCTGACCTCGGTCTCGGCCCTGCATGTGCTGACCGTCGGCGCCATCGGCTGCATGACCTTCGCGGTCATGACCCGCGCGACGCTGGGCCATACGGGCCGGCCGCTGAAGGCCTCGCGGCTGACCGTCATCGGCTTTGCCGCCCTGGCGCTGTCGGCGCTGGCGCGGCCGCTCGCCGAAAAGGTCGACGGCCTCTATCTCGAGATGCTGGCGCTGAGCGCGGCGCTGTGGATCGCGTGCTTCGCCCTGTTCGTGTTCGAATACGGGCCGATGCTCGTGCGGCCGCGGGTCGATGCCGCGCGGCGCGGCGAGGTCACGGCACCGCGGTGACGAACATGCCGACGAGGACGACGATCATGGCCGCGGCGATGAAGGCACCGACGAGAAGCTGTTTGGCACGGCTCGCCGCCTCCGCGATTTCATAGCGCACGAGGGCGCTGGGCTTCATGTCGGCGCTGTCGAGATCGATAAGGGTCATGGCAGGCGCACTCCCGCTGTCGGCCGAAGTGTGGGGCCGCTGCCCGGCGCTGGCGAGCGCGGAGTGGATTCGCCGTTAATTTTGTTCAAATGCGACGCAAGCGCCATTTTGCAGCCTCGCCCGCGCGGCTATTGTCGCGCCGTTCTCGGGACTGGACGACGCAATGATGCCCTTCACTCGCCGCGCCTTCCTCGTGCTCGGCACCGGCGCCGCCCTCAGCGCCTGTGCCTCGGGCGGCATCGTGCCCAAGGGCGCGACGAGCCCGCAGCAGCTCAGCCAGTCGTCGATGCTCACGGCGATCAACGCGGCGCGGAGCGCGAATGGCGGGCACCGGCCGATGCGCTACAATGCGGCGCTCGAGGCGGCGGCGCGCACCCAGGTGCGGCTGATGGTCGAAAAGGACCAGCTGGCGCACGATGTCGGGTTGAAGCTGCGCGAACGGGTGAGCGCGGCCGGCTATCAGGGGGCCGTCGGCGAGAACCTCGCGGGCGGCCAGCAGACGCTGGAGCAGGCCATCGAGGGCTGGCTCAATTCGCCCGGCCATCGCGCGACGCTGCTCAGCGACAAGTTCGTCGAGTTCGGGCTGGCGGTGGCGCGGGTGCCGGCCGAGCGCAAGAGCCGCTACGGCATCTACTGGTGCTTCATCGCCGGCGGACCGTTCGAGGCGTGGCGGACCGTCGTTACCTTGTAAGGGTGCGGCGCACCGCGTCGCGCCAGCCCCTGAGCTTCCGTTTCCGGAGCGCCGGCTCCATCGCCGGCCGGAACTGGCGGTCGAGCGCCCAGCGCCTGGCAAAGCCCTGCATGTCGGGCCAGACCCCGGCCTTCCAGCCGGCCAGCCAGGCGGCGCCGAGCGCGGTCGTTTCGAGGATCGTCGGGCGGTCGACCGGCACGTCGAGAATGTCGCTCAGGAACTGCATGGTCCAGTCGGAGGCCACCATGCCGCCATCGACGCGCAGCACGGTGTCGCTCGCGCCCTGCCAGTCCTTGCGCATGGCGGCGAGCAGATCCTGCGTCTGGTAGGCGACGGATTCCAGCGCCGCGCGGGTGATGTCCGAGGCGCCGCTGTTGCGCGTGAGGCCATAGATGGCGCCGCGTGCCTCGGCATCCCACCACGGCGCACCGAGCCCGACGAAGGCGGGCACGAGATAGACGCCGGAGGCGGCATCGGCGGCGCCGGCCAGCCGGCCCGATTCGGCCGCATCCTCGAACAGGCCGAGCTTGTCGCGCAGCCACTGGACCGAGGCGCCGGCCATGAAGATGGCGCCTTCGAGCGCATAGGTGGTCCGGCCGTCGAGGCGGTAGGCGACGGTGGTGAGCAGGCGGTTGCGCGAGCGTACGATGTCGCTGCCGGTGTTGAGCAGCGCGAAGCAGCCCGTGCCATATGTCGATTTCATCATGCCGGGCGCGAAGCAGGCCTGGCCGATGGTCGCGGCCTGCTGGTCGCCGGCGGCCCCGAGGATGGGCACGGCGGCGCCGAGGAGGCTCTTTTCCGTCATGCCGAACTCGGCGGCGTTGTCCTTGATCTCGGGGAGGATGGCGCGCGGCACGCGGAACAGCTCGAGCAGCTCGTCGTCCCAGTCGCCCGTCTCGATATTGTAGAGCAGCGTGCGGCACGCATTGCTCGCATCGGTCATGTGCGAGCGGCCATTGGTCAGGCGCCAGATGAGGTAGGATTCGACGGTGCCGAAGGCCAGTTCGCCGCGCTCGGCACGCCGGCGGGCACCGGGCACCTTGTCGAGGATCCAGGCGATCTTGGTGGCCGAGAAATAAGGATCGAGCAGCAGGCCTGTCTTGCGGCTGACGCGCTCTTCGTGGCCGGCCGACTTCAGCCTAGCGATGGCCCGCGCGGTGCGGCGGTCCTGCCAGACGATCGCGTTGTGGATGGCCTTGCCCGTGGCCCGGTCCCACAGGATCGTCGTCTCGCGCTGGTTGGTGATGCCGATGGCGGCGACATCGGCCGCCATTATGCCTGCCTTCTTGAGCGCCGTCTTGGCCGACGACAGGCAGGAGGTCCAGATTTCCTCGGGCACGTGCTCGACCCAGCCGGATTCGGGGAAGTGCTGGGTGAATTCCTTCCGGCCCATGCCGACGATCTGCTGGAGATCGTTGAAGACGATCGCCCGGCTCGACGTCGTGCCCTGGTCGATCGCCAGCACATAGCCGCTCATTGTCTGCCCCCCGCCTTGCGCGTTCCAAGATAGGCCTCGAGCCGCGCCTTGTCGCCCATGCCGATGCGCAGGCCGAGCTTCGTGCGCCGCCACAATATGTCGTCGGCGGTGCGGGCCCATTCGTGCTCGACGAGATAGTCGACCTCGCGCCGCGTTAGGTCGGCGCCGAAGCCTTCCCCGAGATCGGCCATGCGGCGCGCCTCGCCGAGCAGCGCCGCGGCGCGCGTGCCGTACTGGCGGGCGAGCCGGCGCAGGAATTTGTCGGCCAGATTCGGGTAGAGCGCGTTGAGCCGCTCCACCTGCAGGTCGAACTCGCGGGGCGCGAACTCGCCGCCCGGCAGCTTGCTGGTGCGGGTCCACGGCCTGCCGCGCGCGCCGAGCACCTTTTCGATGCGCGCCATCGCCTCCTCGGCGAGGCGGCGATGCGTCGTCAGCTTGCCGCCGAAGACGTTGACCAGGGCGCCCGTCGCCGCGTCGCCCTCGAGGGTCAGCACATAGTCGCGCGTCGCTTCCTGCGCCTTCGATCGGTGGTCGTTGAACAGGGGGCGCACGCCCGCATAGGTCCAGGCGATGTCGGCAGGGGTGACGGGCCGTTCGAAATATTCCGTGGCCGCGGCAAGCAGATAGTCCCGCTCCGCCTCGGAAATGGCGACACCGTGCGGGTCGCCGGCGAAGTCCGCATCGGTGGTGCCGATGAGGGTGAAGTCCCGCTCATAGGGGATGGCGAAGATTATGCGGCCGTCGCCATTCTGGAAGAAATAGGCGCGGTCGTGCTCGTAGAGCCGGCGCACGACGATGTGGCTGCCCTTGACGAGGCGAACATTGTTCGCCTCGGGCTGTCCGACCGCCTCGCGCAGGACCATGTCGACCCATGGGCCGGCGGCATTGACCAGCAGGCGCGCCCGCACCGTGCCGCGCAGGCCCGTGTCGACGTCCTGCAGGCGGATCGTCCAGATGCCATCGGCGCGCGCCGCCGAGACGACGCGCGTGCGGGTCTGGATCACGGCGCCCCTGTCGGCGGCGTCGCGCGCGGTGAGGACGACGAGGCGCGCATCGTCGACCCAGCAGTCGGAATATTCGAAGGCGCGGGCATAGGCGTCCTTGAGCGGGCGGCCCAGCGGGTCGCGCCGCAGGTCGAGCGTGCGCGTCGGCGGCAGCAGCCGGCGGCCGCCCATATTGTCGTAGACGAACAGGCCGGCGCGCAGCAGCCAGGCCGGGCGCAGGCCTGCATGATGCGGCAGCACGAAGCGCAGCGGCCAGATGATGTGCGGCGCCATCGCCCACAGCACCTCGCGCTCGGCCAGCGCCTCGTGCACGAGCCGGAACTCGCAATATTCGAGATAGCGCAGCCCGCCATGGACGAGCTTGGTCGCGGCCGACGAGGTGCCCGAGGCGAGGTCGCCCATCTCGGCGAGAAACACCGAAAAGCCGCGCCCGGCCGCATCGCGGGCGATGGCGCAGCCATTGACGCCACCGCCGATGACGAAGACGTCGGTGATGTTGCCCCGTTTGCTCATTTACGTGCGTTGTTTCCTGTTGCTGTCGTTAGCGCCCGGACGTCGCGCATGCAACGGCGGGGAGGCGCAAATCTGCCCGACGCGGCTTGACCGGAAGATGAACACAGTCCACCAGAGGCCGGTTTTCCCGCCTGCGGCCGCCCATGCTCCAGATCGTCAACGTCGTTCTTCCGGTCTTCGCGATCATCACGCTCGGCTACGGGGCGGTCCGGTTCCGGCTCTACCCCACCGAGGGCGTGCGCGGGCTGGTGGCCTTCGTCAACAATTTCGCGACGCCATGCCTGCTGTTCGAGGCCATGCTGCGCTCGGATTTCGGCTCGACCTTCAACCTCGCCGTCATCGCGCCCTTCTATGTCGGCGCACTCGTCTCGCTCGGGCTCGGCTCGGTCATCGCCCATCGCTGGTTCCGCGCACGGCCGGGCGAGAGCGTGGCTTCGGGCTTTGCCGCGATGTTCAGCAATACGGTGCTGATCGGCATTCCCGTGCTGCATCGCGCCTATGGCGATGCGGCGCTGCCGACGGTGTTCACGATCATCGCCTTCCATGCGCCGGCGCTGATCACGCTGGGCATGATCGTGATGGAGCTGGTGCGGCGCGACGGCGGGTCGCTGATGCGCTCGCTGGCCGCCGCGCTGGTGCGCATCGTGCGCAATCCGCTGCTGTGGGGCGTGGCGCTCGGGCTCGCCGCCAACTGGATGCAGCTCGACATTCCCGAGCCCGGAACGGCATTCATCGAAATGATGTCGGCCGCCGTGCTGCCGGCCGCGCTGTTCGGCATGGGCGGCGCGCTCAATGCCTATCGCGTGTCGGAGAGCTGGGTGCAGGCGAGCGCCATGAGCGTGCTCAAGCTCGTGCTGCACCCGCTCATCGCCTATGTGCTGATGCTGCATGTGCTGCATGTGCCGCTGGAGATCGCCCGCTACGGCATCCTGCTCGCCGCCATGCCGACCGGCATCAACGCCTACGTGTTCTCGACCTATTACGATCGCGGCGTCAACGTCGCGACGAACGTCGTTCTGATCTCGACCGTCGCCTCGGTGCTGACGGTCGCTACGTGGCTCTACATTCTCGGGCCGTGACGCCACGCCGGCGTCAGCCGGTGACGCGCTCGATCTCGGCGCCGCAATTGCTGAGCTTTTCCTCGAGCCGCTCGAAGCCGCGGTCGAGGTGGTAGATGCGGTTGACGATCGTTTCGCCGCGGGCGGCGAGGCCGGCGATGACGAGCGAGACGGAGGCACGCAAATCGGTGGCCATGACCTGGGCGCCCTTGAGCTGGTCGACGCCGGTGACGGTCGCCACCTGCCCGTCGACGCGGATGTCGGCGCCGAAGCGCGCCAGTTCGGCGACGTGCATGTAGCGGTTCTCGAAGATCGTCTCGCGGATGGTCGCGGTCCCCTGCGACATCGTCATCAGCGCCATGAACTGCGCCTGCAGATCGGTGGGAAAGCCCGGGAAGGGCTCGGTGTCCACGTCGGTGGGCAGGATGCCGTTGCCGTTGCGGCGCACGCGCAGGCCGCCGGCCTCCTGCGCCACGCCGACGCCGGCGCGCGCCAGCACCTCGAGCGCGGCCTCGAGATGGTCGGGCCGGGCGTTGCGCAGCAGCACGTCGCCCCCCGTCATGGCGGCAGCCATGGCGAAGGTGCCCGTCTCGATGCGATCGGGGATCACTTCGACGGTGGCGCCGTGCAGTTCGGGCACGCCCTCGATCGTCAGCGTGCGCGTGCCGATGCCGGAGATCTTCGCGCCCATGGCGACGAGGCATTCGGCGACATTGGTGATCTCGGGCTCCTGGGCGGCATTCTCGATCACCGTCGTGCCGCGCGCCAGGGTCGCCGCCATCATTATCGTATGGGTGGCGCCCACCGACACCTTCGGAAAGACGATGGTGGCACCGACGAGGCCGCCCTTGGGCGCGCGGGCGACGACATAGCCCTCGTCGATGTCGATCTCGGCGCCCAGTTCCCTGAGGCCGAACAGGAAGAGGTCGACGGGGCGCGTGCCGATGGCGCAGCCGCCGGGCAGCGACACCCGCGCCTCGTGGGCGCGGGCGAGCAGCGGGCCGATGACCCAGAAGCTCGCGCGCATGGTGGAGACGAGCTCGTAGGGCGCCGTCGTATCGACGATCTCGGCCGCCTCGAAGGTCATGCGCTGGCCGTCGAGCCCATCGGCACCGGGGCGGCGGCCATGCACGGCGATATCGACGCCGTGGTTTTCGAGGATGCGCTCGAGCTGCTTGACGTCGGCGAGGCGCGGCATGTTCTCGAGCACCAGCGGCTCGCGCGTCAGCAGCGAGGCGATCATCAGCGGCAGGGCGGCATTCTTTGCGCCCGAAATGGGGATTTCGCCCCGCAATTCGTGGCCACCGACGATACGGATGCGATCCATGAACGACCTCTGGGTAGCGGCCGCACATGGCCGGTGACGCTTGCTAGCCCGAGTCAGACGGGCGGTTCAAGGCAGGATAGAGACGCGGGGACCGGGCCTTCAGGACGGTCGCGATCCACCCGCGCCGCCCGGCGCTTTCGGCACGACCCCTGCCCTGGCCCGCGCTTGCCCCTTGCGACGCTTCAGATTCTCGCGGAGCTTTGTGGCCAATCTCTGCTCCCGCGCCGCCTTTTCGTCGGCTTTCGACATGTCAGGCAGGCATCGACGCCGGGGGCGAGGCAAACCTCTCCAGCATGGCGTCGATGCGGACCTTGTTGCCTTTCAGGACCACCAGCGACGGCGGCTGCGCACGCAGCAGGGCCTCGAGTTCGGCATCGTCCGAGACGGGGCGGACCGATAGCGACGGATCGATGGCAATGAGGCGGGCGGCAGGATCGCGAGCCTGCCTGACGGCGACCACAAGATCGGCCTTGCCGACGGCCCCGCGGAGGATCTGGCGGTATTTCTTGCCGGAATTGCTGCCGATATCCGACAACTCGCCGAGCACGAGAATCCGCCGTCCGGGCGACATATTTGGCAGATCGTCGATCACCAGCCGCGTCGACCAGCCCGGGGCCTTGCGCGTGTCGACGAGGAACGTATGGCCGCCGCGAACCTCGACGATTCCCATGCGGTCGTGGAGCGGCTCGATCTGGGCCAGATCGGCTACGGCACGGTCCATGTCGCGACCGAGCACATGGATGGCAGTCAGGGCGCCCAGAATGTTTGTCAGCATCAGGGTGCCGACAAAGCGCGTCTGCACCCGCCAGCGCCGTTCGCCAATGACGAGGTCGAAGCCGAGCCGTTCGGGCAGGTGCGAGTGCACGTTCTCGGCCCGGACGTCGGCGTCTGCCGCACGACCAAACAGAAGCACGCGGGCGCTGGTGCCACCGGCGAGCCCGCGGGCGTGACTGTCATCGGCATTGAGACATACTGTGCCCGTCGGCCCAATGGCTGCGGTAAGCGTGCCGATTTCGCGGGCGACAGTTTCGCGCGTTCGGAATCCATCGAGATGATCGAGCCCAACGCTTGTGACGATCGCTACATCGGGCTTGAGCGCTGCGACATTGGCCAGCGTGCCGCGCGGATATTCCGAGGCCTCCTGCACGAAAAAATCCACCTTCTGGCTCAGCTTGCGCAGCGCGCGCATGACCCGCCGGGCGGTATTGTAAAGGATGCCCGAACCCACAACGCCTTGCGCACCCAGCAAGGTGCTGGTCAGCATGGTCGTGGTCGACTTGCCGCAACTACCGGTGATGACCACATAGGCGCCGCAGAGCGTCTCGCGCTGGCGCTTTGCCTGGGAGAACCAGTAGGGCATCACGGCGGCACTGTATTTTTGCTGCAGGGTCTCGCCCAGCTTGCCGGCCGAGCGCTTGATCCGGTTCACCAAAGTCCTGATGGTCATCTGCCCCTGCGGCGTTCAAAGCGTGGCGCGAGGCGGGATTTTCGCCTTGCTTCGCCTTATTGCCTATGGCATCAACCGCCTCGCCTCAAGGGCGGATCGCCGCGAATCCGGGCGAATGCTGCAGTAGCTCAGTGGTAGAGCACTCCCTTGGTAAGGGAGAGGTCGAGAGTTCAATCCTCTCTTGCAGCACCATTTCCATTCCAGTGAAATCTGCGCTTTGAGCCGCCGGGCCACCCGGCAGCGCCCTGGGCACGTGCGTTGCAAAGCGGGCACAGTGGGGGGCGGATCGTGGTGACCGGAACGTGATTGCCCGATTCTCGCCCCGTTAACCGTGAATGCGGTAGGAACCAGCTTGTGCACGCCCGCATTGAGATGTCGGGCTTTACCAACGCATTCGAGTAATAGATGACCGCAGACGTTTTCGCTCCTTCGCGTCGCAGCTTTCTTGTGGCCGGAGCAAGCCTCGCCGCCCTTTCGCTTGCCGGCTGCGCCACCTCGCGGCGGCTGACGACGATCGAGAGCCCCCAGTTCTCCGACTATTACCTCAGCATGTACGGGCCGCTGCCCTACGAGAAGTTCCCGGTGCCGGCGATCGATCTCACCAAGCTCGATCCCAACATGTTCCGCACGCAAGTGTCGGACCCCACCGGCGAACTCCCGGGCACCATCGTCGTCAACACCTCCGAGCGGCACCTCTATCTCGTGCAGGAAGGCGGGCAGGCGATCCGCTACGGCGTCGGCATCGGCCGCGAAGGCTTTTCGTGGTCCGGGCGGGCCAAGGTGGGCCGCAAGGCCGAATGGCCGACCTGGACGCCCCCGGTCGAGATGCAGAAGCGCCAGCCGGAAACGCGCGAATGGGCCAACGGCATGCCGGGCGGCCTGACCAATCCGCTCGGCGCGCGGGCCCTCTACATCTTCCAGGACGGCCGCGACACGCTCTACAGGCTGCATGGCACGCTCGAGGTGTGGAGCATCGGCGGGGCGGTGTCGAGCGGCTGCGTGCGGCTGCTCTTCCACGACATCATCGACCTCTACAACCGCGTACCGGTGGGCGCGCCGATCCTCGTCACGGGGTAACGCCGCCGGAACGCAGTGCGGCGCGGAACGTTCTGCCTGTCGGGTGAACCCTCAGGAGACGGACGATGACTGCATCGGTCAAGCCCGACAGCGTGGCGCAGGTGGACAATCTCGTGGACGAAACCGGCGCGGCGATCGACGTGCCGGACGATTCCTCTATCCGTCCGGCGACGGACGCCGAGCCCGGCATCGGCGCGGCGGGCCCCACGAGCTGGTGGCGGATCGGCCTCGTGGCCCTTGCCATCGTGGCGGCCATCCTGCTGGCGCTGCAATTTCTCGGCGGCAATACCGGCACCGACGTCATCCCCGGCACGCCGGTGGCGGCGCCGCAGGGCACCGCAGCGCCCTAGCAGGCGCCCGGCCTCAGCCGGCCTGGATCGGGGAGATCTGAATCTCGACGCGGCGGTTCTGCGCGCGGCCGGTCTCGGTGGCGTTGGACGCGATCGGATCGGTCTCGCCCCGGCCCTCGATATAGAAGCGGCGCTGGTCGATGCCCTGGTTGGCAAGGACGGTGGCGACGGCCACCGCGCGGCGCTGCGACAGATCCTGGTTGTGCGCGTCCGAGCCGGTGCTGTCGGTATGGCCGTAGACGTCGACGATGGTCTTGTCGAACTTCTTGAGCACGAGGGCCACGGACACCAGCGTCTGGTTGAACTGCGGCTGGACCGTGGACTGGTCGGTCGCAAAGGTGATGTTGGAGGGCATGTTGAGGATGATCTGGTCGCCCACGCGGGTCACCGACACGCCCGTGCCCTGAAGCTGGGCGCGCAGCTCGGCTTCCTGCTGATCCATGTAATTGCCGATGGCAGCGCCGGTAAGGCCACCCACGCCGGCACCAATCAGCGCGCCAACGCGCGGATCGCCGCCCACCGCCGCGCCGACGAGCGCGCCAGCAACCGCGCCGCCGCCTACGCCAAGCAGCGTGCCGCCAGCTGTGTTGGAAAGCTGGGACTGGCCCGTATAGGGATTGGTGGTGGTGCAGGCGCTGAGCGCCAGGGTCGCGGCGAGCGCGACGAGAACCTTGGACTTCATGAGTTTCCCCCAAAGGATTCGCGGATAGTGGCCTTGTGTTGTCTGTGAATAAGGCAGGAGCGTGATGAGGGGAAGGGGATGAACCGGCGATGAATGGTTTCAGCCATTGGCCCAGCCGGCATCGACGAGGAATTGCTGGCCGGTGATCAGGGCACTGTCCTGCGCCGCGAGGAAGAGCGCCATGCGGGCGCAATCCTCTGCCGCTATCGCCTGCGGGATGGCCTGGTTGCGCTTGATGCTTTCAAGGGTCTCGTCATCGATCCACAGTTCGAGCTGGCGACGGGTCATGACGGCGCCGGGAACGAGGGAATTCACCCTGATGTTCGAGCCGCCCAGCTCTCGCGCCATCGACCGGGTGAGGCCATGCATGGCAGCCTTGGCGGTCTCGTAAACCGGGATGCCGGGAGCCATGATCATCCAGCTGATCGAGCCGTAGTTGATGATCGACCCCCTCCCCGCTCGAGTCATCCCCGGCGCGACGGCCTGGATGGCGAAGAAGGCATGGCGCAGATTGACCGCCATCCGATGGTCCCACTCTTCGGGCGTCACTTCAGACCAGCTATGGCGCTCGTCATGGGCGGCATTGTTGATGAGGACGAGAGCATCGCCATGGAGCCGCGCGAACTCGCCTATGGCGGACTGGTAGCCAGGAATGTCGGTGACGTCACAGCGGATGAAATGCGCCGTCTGGCCTTTTCGGGACAATTCGTTCGCCAGGGCTTGGCCGGCCTCGGCGGCAATGTCGACGAAGCCGACCCTGGCGCCCTGGTCGGCAAAGGCGCGCACCATGGCTTCGCCTATGCCCGAGGCGCCGCCGGAAATTACGACCGGGCATTCCAGGAGACTGGGATAGGTGGCGAAGCTGGACATGGATGCGCTTTCGAACTCTTGGTCGAGGCAGATAAGCCTGCCTTGCCGTCGGGATCAAGAGCTTTTTGAGGTACGTACCTCAAATATTGGTGCGATAGTACTCATGGACATGTGTGGGGCCGCAAGCGCTAGTGGAGCCGCTCGACCGACGGGGCCATTCTATGCGGGGACACATCGCGGCGCTCGATTTCTTCAAGGAGAGCCGTAACCCTTTCCACATTGGCGATGTGGCGCTGTTCCATCGAGAAATTGAGCGTGACGTAGTCGCGGCCGGGGCAGAAGGTGCAGATATTCACCTCGGCGTGCCAGGCACCGCAATAAAGCGGCTCGACCATGCCATGGGTCATGGGCCCATAGGTGCGATGCGGCGGGACCAGCGTCAAAACGATATGAGTGCCGCCATTGAAGCGCCAGAAGCGCTTGTTGGGCAGGAACGGAAACACGCGGTTGACCGCTCGCATGGCCTTGAACATGGAATTGATGACGACCTGGAAGGACGTGATATCCTTCTGCTCGATGCCTGCCACGGTGTCGTCGACCGCTCGCACATAATCGACAAAATCCTCCATGACGGTGAACTTGGCTTCCAGCGCGCGGACCCGGAAGAAGTCATCGTCGGTATTGTTGCGTTTGGTATCGAGCATGGTGTAGGCGGCGCCGATCACCTTCTTGCTCAGATGCTTTTCGGCACCATCTCCGTTGAGAGCATGGGTGACGAGGGCAAACATCAAGGACCGCTGGCGAACGCCGAGCTTGTTGGCCAGGCGACGCAGCCGGTGGCGCTCGAGGGCGAGGGTTTTAAAACCCCAGGGATGTTCCGGAGGCGCCAGGATATTGGCGAGGACGAGGTAGATCAGGGTCGTGAGTCCCCCGCGCAGGGCACTCCTGAGACGGTCACCGAAGGGAAGCTTATTGGCCTTGTCGGACTGAACGCCGTGGCCGGCCGCGGCGGAGCGGGTGAGAAGCGCAGAGTCCGAGCCCTCGAGCAAAGCGTGGCTGGAGCGCACCTGGAGCACCGCAGCACGACCCTGGGCATCAGGCCCGCCGCGCCGTATAGCCGCCATGACGCGGAACAGGGGCAGATCCTGCCGCTCGAAAATATCGGAAGACTTGGAAAGCCACTTGTCGGGATAACCGTCGAATTCGTCGACCAGTTCAACCGAGGTGATGGCGTCGAGCAGATGCTTTGGGAAAGGCTGGCCCGGCTGCGCCCCCACGAAGCCGTGGGTCAGCTGCGGCGCAAGGGCGATCATCTCGGCAACCATGTTGCCCAGCGTATCCTTGTCGTAGGTTTCTGTCGAAAAGGCGGTGAAAAAAACCGTGTCCCGGCCCTTGTAGAGAAACCACTGGAAATCGGTGAACAGGGCCTGCGGATTGCGCTGCACGGCGGCATGGGCCAGAGCCAGTGCATCGGTGTGCTGGCCAGTGAAACTGGACGATGAAAAACTCTTCAACGCCAAACTCCCCCTTATATCCCCCCAAGGATATCCGATCTAAGCCCAGTGGGAACAAAGTATCAACATGGAGCGCGATCACAGGTTAACCGGGCATCGCGACATTTGCTTGCTGACATGATTGCGCAGCCGGCGCCCCACCCGTATCGGTGGTTGGCAGAGCAGTTCGCTTACTTTAGAATGGCTCTGATTTCTGCTGGCCGCCCCCAATGCGCAGAAGGGGTTAGCCGTGCCGGCGCGTCGAATTGACATATGTCAATGCCGATATTGAAGGTTTAGGTAGGGGACAGAGAGGCTGGATCGGCTGCGCCGCCGTTTCGCGCTCGCAAAGGAACGGCTCCATGGACTATCGCGGAATTTTCGAGGATGCAGTGGATACGCTGCGGTCGGAGAAGCGCTATCGCGTCTTTGCAGACCTCGAACGAATTGCCGGGCGCTTCCCGCGCGCCATCTATCGCGACGACGCCGACAATGCCCGCGAGATCACCATCTGGTGCTCGAACGACTATCTGGGCATGGGCCAGCACGACAAAGTCGTGACGGCCATGCAAGAGACGGCAGGCACGATGGGTGTCGGCGCCGGCGGCACACGCAATATTTCGGGCACCAACCGTCCGCTGGTGGAGCTGGAGCGCTCGCTCGCCGACCTGCACCGCAAGGAAGCGGCGCT
>PJUF01000560.1_pt1 | contig 25572 bp, 13 predicted proteins | sample 1512191 | NCBI WGS metagenome assembly PJUF01 (sample SAMN08177673, study PRJNA422409) | Feces metagenome, whole genome shotgun sequencing project. | isolation source: Chicken feces (3) enriched on wood chips | host: Gallus gallus | place: USA: Madison | collected 2015-01-15 | reverse complement strand
TGGACGTCGGCAATGGCAGCGTGTTCGCCGGCGAAGCGGCGATCGAATTCGAGCTGACCACTGTGCGCGGCGGCCATAGCGAAGTGCACACGATCACGATCGCCGTGCCCGCGGGCGGGTTTGCATCGATGAGCGCGTTCGGCGCGGCGCTGAAGGCGGCGCTTGCCGGGACAGCCCTGACCGATGGCGATGCTTTCGGGTCGGGAACATATGTTCCCTCGACACTTGCCGATCTCATCAATGTCAGCGTGGTGCGCGGCGAGCTCGAACTGCGCGGCGCGGGGGCCGACAGCCTGTCGATCGCCGGCCAGTCGATGGCGCTGCTGGGGGTTGCGGCGCGCAACGACACTGCAAGCTTCGGCAAGCCACTGTCGGGCGGCGCGTTCTCGAGCCTGATGAGCGAAGACTGGATGGCCTTCTTCCAGCTCAATTTGGAGATCGAGCGCACCATCACCTATGTCGAGGGCAGCGGTGCCGACGCCACCTCGAGCACCGAGACCGTGACCTACCGGCCGTTCGCGCTCACGCCCGAGGGGGGCGAGTGGACGGCGGGTGGTCTGGCGGCTCAGCTCAACGCCTTCTTCACCGATGCGGGCATCACCGTGACGGCCACGGCAAACGGCGCCGGCGGCATCGATTTTGCCGTCGACCAGGCCGGCGCGCAGTCGGCCTACGCGAAGACCGGCGCCGCCGTCGACGATGTCGCGTTCCGCTTCGCCATCGCGGGGGGCAGCCCGTCCATCGCCTCCAGCGTCGAGGTGCTGCAGGGCTTCGTGAACGACGCGCTCGGCGCCGTCATTCCCGGCGCGGCGCTGAACTTCGATTTCCAGCGCGGCGAGATCGTCCTGTCGCTGCCGGAGATCGCCTTCGGTTTTTCGACCGCCTTCGATTTCGACCTGGCCGCCGATCTCGGTCCGCTGGCCGAGATCGCCGCCTCGGGCGCCATGACCCTCGACGCCCTGTTCACCATCGCGCTCGACATCGGCATCAACCTCAAGGATCTGCTCGCGGCCGACAGCGAGGCCCGCCTCGGCGACTTCGTCTTCCTCGAAAAGGCCGGGCTCACCGCCGCCATTTCCGCCATTGCCGAGGACCTGCAGGGAGACGGCCGCCTCGGCATCGTCGAAGTCGGGATCGGGGGCGACGACGAGAACCGGGTGGCCATCGGCGCGAGGCTCGAAGCCGGCCTCATCGGTTATGATGCCGAGGCCGGCGCCTACACGGACCGCGTCTTCGTCTCCGAGCTCTTCGACAAGGCGAACTCGAAGGCCGGCATCCTCGATCTTGTCGGCACCTTCTCGCTCACCGGCACGGCCAATGACGACGGCGCCTTCGTCGACATGCTGTTCGAGAACGTACGGGTGGGGATCACCGGTATCAATATCGGCATCGAGGAGACGGCCGTCACCAGCTTCGCGGCCAGCCTGCCCGACATCTTCGCGCCGACGAAATGGACCTACGACATCCAGAGTCCGGTGCTGTCGCTCATCACCGGGCTCGGCAAGGACGATTTCGTCGACACGCTCTACAACTCGCTGATCCTCGTCGACCAGATTCTCAACGGCCTGTCCGAGGATCTGGGCTTCCTCGGCGCCGACATTCCGGTTCTCGGCATCAGCATCCTCGACGCGATGGATTTCGCCAAGGATCTCGCGGCCGAATTGCGCGCCTTCCAGGGCAATCCCAACCAGGGGCTGGCGGAGATTTCGGCGTCGCTGTCGTCCGCACTCGGGCTGGGCGAGGACGAGCTTGTCCTGCTGTGGGACGGCGACGGCAGCACGTTCTACGTGTCGCTCAACATGACGTTCATCGATGCGCCGGTCACTTATGACTTCTCGCTCGATCTGGCAGAACTGCTCGGCGGCCTCGCGGGCAGCGACAGCGCCATCGCCAACCTGCTGTCGGTCGCCTCCAGCCTCGCCAACGTCACCGGCGACGGCCGGGTCGTGCTCGACGCGCATCTCGGCTTCGACCTCACCTTCGGCATCGACCTGTCCGGCATCTTCGACGGCACCCTGAACGCCGTGTCCACCGCCACGGCCATGGCGGCGCTCGCCGGCGTCTCGCAGGTTACCTACAACAGCGCGAGTTCGGGCCATGGCGGGCGCGACGTGCTCATCTCGGTCATGCGGACGAGCAGCACCGAAGGGCCAGAATATATCGACATCAAGGCCGAGCTCGATGCGGCCGCGACCGTGGGCGAGGCCGTCGCGGCGCTCTACGACGCCATCGCCGATGCGAGCCATGCCGACGACATCGCCATCGTCGTCAACGGCCGCGATGGCGACGGCGGCGCCGTCTCCGTCACGATCACCGCCGACAACAAGGATCTCGACGGGTTCGGCGTCGACGGGCTGACCATCGAGAGCATCGCGTTTGCCGATATTGCGGTGACGCCGCTCGACTTTGCCGGCCTCGAGGCCCTCTTCGGCGAGGGCGCGCAGATCGACGGGGTAGCCGATGGCGACAGCATCGTCATCGCGGGGGCCGACCTCGGCGCCGTCGACCTCGATGCCGCCTACAGCTTCACCCTGCTGGTCAACGGCTCGGATCCGATCGCACTGACGGTGCCCGCGGGCGAGGCTCGCGATGCGGCGGGTTTTGTTGCCGCGCTCAACGAGGTGCTGGCGACGACGCTGGTGTCGCGCGCCGATGTCGGTCTCGGCCTGCCGGCAAACCTGGCGCTCGGCAAGCTGGTAACGGCGCAGGTCGGCGAGGACGGCCAGCTCGAACTCGCCACGACGAACTTTGCGGTCGTTGCGACCGGCAGTCAGATCAGCCTGTCGCTCGGCGGCTCGCCGACGGGCGCCAGCGCCGTCGTCTCGGTCAGCGACCTGGGCGGCTCCAATCTGGCGCGGGCGCTCGGCTTCGCGGCGACCGGCGGCGAGCCGGCCGAGGAGGTGCTGTCGGTCACCGGCACGACGCTCGAGGCGCGCGGCGCCGAGGCGGGCGTGCGCGCCTTCGTCGTCACCGAAGATATCGAGGTCGGCGGCATCACGCTCGGCGGCACGGGCGTCGCGTTCGAATTCATCGCGGGCGTGCCCGACGGGTTGAACATGTCGCTGTCGCTGGGGCCGCTGTCGGTGCATGTGGTCGACGGCAAGGCGGTGATCGGCGACGGCGAGGGCGGGGCCGCCTATATCCGGTTCGGCGTCGAGGACGGGGCCGACGCCTATCTCGACGGAGGCGCCGCCGACGACGGCCGGCTCTACTTCACCGCCATCGCCGACGCTTTCGGCGGCTCGACCGACGTCAGTGCCTCGGACCTGTTCAGCTTCGACGCCAAGGCCATGATCGAGCTGGTGCTGCCGCTCGAGGATTCGCTGGGCCTGCTCAGCAGCGTCGAGAACGCGGGCATCTCCATCAGCGGCAACCTGTTCACCGCCGAGGGCAGCTTCGCGAGCGCCGAGGGGGCGCTGGTGGCGCTGTTCGGTTCGGGATCGGTGGCCGACCACATCGATATCGAGATCAACCTGCCGTCGTTCTCGGAGATTCTCGGGAACCTCAATCCCTACGCCATCATCAACGATCCGATCCTGCTCACCAACGGGCTGGAGCTGATCCTGACGTCGATCGACAAGACGCTGCGCTCGGTGATCGGGGCCATGGACCTGCCGATCGTCGGCGATGCCATGTTGCAGGGCCTCACTGTCTTCAACGACATCGCCACCAGCATCCTGCAGCCGATCCAGGTGGCGGCCAACACGCCCAACCCCGACGGCAGCATGCCGACGACGATCGACCTGCTGGAGCGCGTGGTCAACGACGCCCTGAAGGCGCTGTTCGGCATCGACGAGGACGTCATTCGCGCCGTGCTGACGGAGGATATGGACAACCCCTCCATCGTCGCCGAAATCTTCCTCGAGGATTTCACCATCTTCGCGGCGGCGCTCGATGTCGGCTTCGACCTGGGCATTCCGGGCCTGCATCTCGAGGTCGGACAAAGCTCGGAGCTGATATTCGAGGTCATCGCCAGCATCAACATCGCCTTCGGCATCGACCGCATGGGCTTCTTCTTCCTCAACGACACGAATGCGCCAGAGATCGTGATCGAGGCGCTGGTCAAGACCAGCGAGGAGTTCGTGGCTGCCGCCTCGCTCGGCGTCGTCGGCCTGGCGCTGACGACGAACAAGATCGACGGCCACGGCTTCAGCGGCGGCGACATCCATGGCGCGGTGATCGGCGGCTGGATCGGGATCGATCTGTTCACCAATCTGGGCAAGGACATCGACCTGGGCGTCTTCGACGACGAAGTGGCATCCTACGGGCGCGGCGACGGCTACGAGAAGATCGTGCGCCTCGGCGACCTGTCCGGCGGCAAGTCGGCATCCGGCGAGGGCACCAGGATCGTCTCCATCGAGGGGGCGTTCGAGGTGCATGTCGACATGCATCTCACCACCAGCATCGTGAACCCGGTAACGGGCAGCGCGATCACCGAGCTGCCCAGCGCGCTCGCCGATTTCGTGTTCGACGCGGTCTACGAGATCGGCGGCGAGCTCGATATCGCGCGGCTCGAGTTCCAGGACGTCGGCATCTATGCCGGCGACTTCCTGGTCGAGAACGTGCTGCCCGTCATCGAGCAGATCTACGCCTATGTCGAGCCGCTCGCCGAGATGGTGCAATTCCTGCGCGACACCAGCATCGGCAGCTTCTCGATCTACGACCTGCTGAAGACGACCCTCGGGGCGGTAGCGCCGGCGGCCCTGTTCATCTTCGACGTCATCGACACGCTGACCGAGGTCATGGACTTCATCGAGGACCTGCGCGACAGCGGCGGGACCATCTATTTCGGCAGCTTCTCGCTGCTGGCGCCGAGTTCGGCCACGGGCGTCGTCGATACCTCCGACAGCAAGGCCGTCGGCAAGCTGCGCCCCGGCAGCTCGGTGTCGGCGGAGACGAGCTTTAGCCTCGCCGCCAATGCCACGATGAGCAACAAGGGACCGGGGATCTCCTTCAGCTTCCCGATCTTCGAGGATCCCTCCAACGTCCTCAACCTCATCACCGGCAATCTGGCCGCCGTCGACCTGTTCGAGATCGACCTGACGCTGCTCGATTTCACGCTCAACGTCGATCTCGTCGCGGCGCTGAAGTCGGCCGTGAGCTTCCTGCCCGACGCCGTGTTCAAGGCGATCTTCGGGGGGCTGAACGCCAGTTTCTACATCCATGCCGAAGCCGGCCTCACCGTCGGCTACGACCTCTACGGCATCAGCCAGTTCCTCGGCAGCGGCGATGTCGTCGACATTCTCGACGGCATGTATTTCGATGCGGACCGCTCGCTGCTCGAGCTCGACGCCAGCTTCCGCGTCGGGGTGGGCATCAACCTCGCGGTGATCAAGGCCGGCCTCGAGCTGGGGGGACACTTCTCGCTCGAGATTTCGCTGAACGATCCCAATGACGACGGCAAGCTGCGCTTCGGCGAGCTCGTCTGGGTGATCCAGGAGCACAGTGTCTTCGACCTGTTCGAGGGCCAGATCAGCCTCGGGCTTTATCTCGACGTCTATTTCAAGCTCGACTTCTTCTTCTTCTCGGTCGGCGGCAGCTGGACGATCTTCGACTTCTCCTACGCGACATCGTTCGGGGCCACCTTCGAGCCGCATTACCTCGACACCGACGCCAGCGGCGTGACGCGGCTCAATGTCGGGGCTGCGGCGGGCGGGCAGATCGGCGGCGACGTTATCGACGGCGACGACCAGATCAGCTTCGACGGCCGCGACGTCTACATCAACGGCAAGAAGGCCGGTACCGTCGGCGACACGGTGCTCATCTATGCGGGCGAAGGCGACAATTTCATCGACCTGTCCGGGCTCGACGCAAGCGTGTCGTTCCAGGTGTTCGCGGGCTCCGGCGACGACGTGATCATCGTCGGCGACGGCTCGGGCGTCATCTCGACCGGCGGCGGCAACGACAAGGTCGTCTATGCCGGCGCGGCCGGCATGGCGGGCCTCGCGGCGCTCGGCCTGTTCGGCGTCGACGCGCTTTCGCCCTATGCCTCGGCGGGGCTCGCCTCGCAGGCGATGCCGACGGGCACCGCGCCCGGCAGCTACGGGGCGGTCAAGGACCGTGTGCCCGGCACCGGCAACCAGGACCTGCTCATCCTCGGCCGGGGCGGGCTCGAGGTCGACTTGACGGGGACGAGCCAGGATACGCTCGTGATCGCGACGGCACTCGATATCGTCGGCGACGACGGGCGGACGGTGGAGCTCTCCGACTGGATCCAGACGAGATTTGCCGGCGCCGAGGCCGATATGGCCGAGGTGCTCAAGAAGATCGAGCCGGTGATGGCGACCTATACCGCCGTGGGCCAGACACGGGCCGACAGCGGCAACAGCATCATCCAGCTCGGCTCGGGCAACGACATCGTCATCGCCGGCAACGGCAACGACATCATCACCAGCGAGGGCGGCAACAACGTGATCTTCGCCGGTGGCGGCAACGACCGGGTGACGCTCGGCGGCAGCGGCAATAACTGGGTCGAGGGCGGCGCCGGCGCCGACATCATCCTCGGCGGCGACGGCGACGACGTGCTCATGGGCTGGGGCCGGTTCGATGCGACCACCACGGCCGAGGACTATGCCGAGGCCCTGGCGCATATGAGCGAGACCGAGCGCGCCAATTTCGCCGAGCTCGTGCGCACCCTCGTGCTCGACGATGGCGGCGACTGGATCGAGGGCGGCGGCGGCGACGACACGCTCGTCGGCAATGGCGGCGCACGCAACGTCCTGCTCGGCGGCACCGGTGACGACGTGCTTGTCGCCGGCACGGGCGCCGACATTCTCGCCGGCGGCGCGGTCGAGATCACGCTGACGGACGGTTCGACCGTCGAGCGGGTTGCCGACTTCAATCCCGTCGGTCAGTTCACCGTTTCGACCGTCGCCTTCGACGATGGCGACGACCAGCTCTATGGCGGCAGGGGCAACAATCTGCTGATCGGCGGTGGCGGCAATGACCGGCTGGAAGGCGGCGGCGGTTCCAACGTGCTGATCGGCGATTTCGCCGAAGCGCGCATGAGCGGCGCCTCCAAGGTGCTGAGCGTCGTCTCCACGCATATCGACAGCGACCTGCAGGGCGACGACATCATGCTCGGCGGGGCCCTTGCCGACGTCATGGTCGGCGGCGGCGGCAGCGACCTCATGTCGGGCGGCAACGGGCGCAACATCATCATCGGCGACAATGCCGACCTGGCGTCGAGCAGCCTGTTCGAGGGCGTGACGAAGCTGGTGTCGTTCCTCGGCAGCAAGGACGCGGCCGACACCATCTATTCGGGCCTCAACGCGTCCATCATCGTGGCTGGCGGCGGCGACGACTATGTCGATACGGGCAATGCCTACGGCACCGATGCCGTGGCCACCGAGGGCATGTTCATCTTCGCCGACTATGGCGACCTACAGGGCGCGCTACTGACGCCCCAGGTGGCAACGACAGTGTTCGATGCCGGCGGCAGCGACATCGTCAACACCCGCGGCGTCGGGCGCGACGTCGTCTTCGGCGGCGCCGGCAACGACACGATTTCGACCGGCATCGGCGACAGCGCCACGCCGGTCGATGGCGGCGACATCATCTTCGGCGATACCGGCACCTACCAGCTGGCGCCGGCCACCGGCCTGCTGGAGCTGACGACCGATCACAACGCGCTGGCCAATCCGGTGGCGGGCCAGAGCGGCACCCGCGTCAGCCTCACGGGCGACGACACGATCAGCGCCGGCGACGGCGACAACGTCGTGTTCGGCGGCATGGGCAAGGACACGATCGCGACGGGCGACGGCGACGACATCGTCATCGGCGACAACGGGCTCGTCCGGCTTGCCGTCACCAGCTCCGGCTATCAGCGGCTCTATGCCGAGGGGCGCGACGTGGGCCATGGCGATGACGACGTGATCGCGACGCATGGCGGGCTGGACGTCGTGCTGGGCGGCTTCGGGGCCGATACCGTCGACGGCGGCGCCGGCAACGACATCGTCGTGGGCGACTGGGCACAGGTCGATTTCGTGCAGGGCATGCTCACGACACAGGCGCCGGACATGGGCGGCAACGACCTGCTGGCCGGCGGCGACGGCGACGATATCGTCATCGGCGGCTGGGGCGACGACGTCGTGTCCGGGGGTGGCGATGCCAATGTCGTCATCGGCGACTACGCAAGCTTCACCTGGTGGGGCGACTTCGACTTGAAGACGCTGCTGCTCGACGCCATCGACTCCTTCGGCGACGATCTCGTCTACACCAACTACGACCCGCTCTTCGGTTCGGGCAGCAATGCCGACAGCAACTCGATCGGCGTCGGCGGACGTGGCGACGACACGCTCCATGGCGGCAGCGCCAACGATTTGCTCCTCGGCGACTGGGGCGTCTTCTCCATACTGCCGCCCGAGGACCATGCGGGGCTGAGCGCCTTCGACCGCATCATGGCGGTGGAATCGACGAAGAACTGGGCCTTCGGGCACGACCGGCTCTTCGGCCATGACGGCCGCGACATCCTCATCGGGGGCGACGGCGACGACTATATCGAGGGCGGCGAGGGGCAGGACCTCATTGCCGGCGATGCGGCGATCTACGTCAACCATCACAATGGCTGGGAGCTGTTCGAGACGCGCTATCCCTTCGACGGCGGCGACGACGTGCTCAAGGGGCAGGGCGGCAACGACATCGTCATCGCCGGCTTCTTCAATTTCGGCACGCCGGGCGCGGGCGACCTCGTCTACGGCAACACCATCGAGGATTTCCTCATGGGCGATTCCGGCTCCATCCTTATCTTCGACGGCAAGGTGATCCGCTTCAACTATCTGGGCCTCGAACCCAAGGACCTGATCTCCACGAACCAGCTCGGGGCATCGGCCGGCGTGCTGATGCGGCCAGCGGCGTACTACCCGGGCTATGAGGGCCAGGGTGCGGCTTCGGATGCCATGGCCGGGAGCCATATCTGGATCCCGCCGACCCCGTCCGATTTCGCCGAGGCCGACGATCGCGGCGAAGGCCGGGCCATCTGGCACCTCGACGTGGCGTTCCGCCATACAATGCTGACGGACGACATCCTGCGGCTGGTCGAGCTGTTCCGCGCCGGGGCGATCTCGGCCGAGGATCTGGAGCAGGCGATCCACGAGGCCGTGCTGGCCACGCTGACCGATCGCTTCGGTCAGAGTCTGCCGGAGCGCCTGCTCATGCTGCTCGAGCGCTATATCGAGCTCGTCATGCAGCAGATCGCTGGTGAAACAGCGGCCGGCGCGGCTGGCGCCGCCGAAGCCGGCCATGCTACCCAATCCCAGGTCTAGGACCCCATCGACAGCGTAGCGGGCCGGTGCCTGCCGGCCCCAGTTTGGAAGGCGACAATATGAGCGACGAGACGATCGAGCCCGTACCCGGCACCCCCGGCGAAGGCCGCGCCCCGGTGAACATCAACTGGGACGACACGAACATCGAAAGCAAATACTCCAACATCGCGACGGTCACAGCGACGCGCGAGGAGTTCTTCTTCCTTTTCGGCACGCACCAGAACTGGCGGGGCGTCGATGGTGGCCAGCCGGTCGACGTGCGCCTGTCGAACCGCATGGTCTTGAGCCCCTTCGCGGCGAAGCGCCTTCTGCTCATCCTCACGCAGACAGTCAAGGCGTATGAGAGCCGCTTCGGTGAGATCAAGTTCTAGCCGGCTGACGGCTCCCGCCGCACTCGCCAACGACGCCGTCCCGCGTGTCGCGGGACGCGCGGCGGCGCCCGTCGACAGGGCGGCCTTCCTGCAATGGTTCGAGGCGCTTCACGGCGCCAATGACAGCTTCGTGTGGGCCGCGATTTTCGTCGTCGGCCCCGACGGCGCGGAACTGCTCTATCGGTCCGGCGAGGTCGCCGGGCTCGACGAGGCTCTCATGCGGCTCGCGCAGCAGGCGCATCAGCAGGCCCGGCTGAAGATCGCACCGCTGAGCGGGCGCGGTCCGGTCATGCAGACGGCAATGGCGGCGCCGCTCCCGCGACCCGGCGCTGCCGCCGTGTGCGTCGCCGTTCTCGACCGCAAGCTCGCCGATTCGACACGCGCGGCGCCGCTGTTCGAGGCGGCGGCGGGCCAGCTCGCTGCGGCGCCCGTTCGCCCGCCCGCGTCGCTTCCGCCCGTCGCGACCGATGCGGCAGATGCCGGCGCGTCCTTTTCCGCGGCCGACTGCCTTGCCCTGCTCGCCCATGCGCCCGATCAGCTTCCCGAAGCGTTGTTTGCGCGGTTCACCGCGGCGCTGCATCCGACCGCGGCGGTGCTGACAGTGGTCCGCGGGAGCTGGATCGCCGTGCGCCGGTCGAGCCAGCGGGCCGATTTCCTGCCGCATGGCAGCCGGGCCGGGCACGCCCGGCGCACGGCGATCCTCGGCGCGGCCCGCGCGGGCGAGGCGGTCACGGCCTCGTGGCCGTTCGCGGGCACGCAGGAAGCGGCGCTCGACCTGCAACTGCTCGCGCAGCAGGAACACCTCGCCGGGGCCGTCGCCGTTCACCTGCCCAATCCCGGCGGCGGTGACTTTGTCTACTATGCCGAATATTCGCGTCGCGACGATCTCGTCGGCGACAACGATCTCGCCCAGTTGGCCGAACGCATCGCCGCCCTGGCGCCGGTGCTGGCGCAGCAGCGCAGCCAGCGGCGCGAGATTTCGCTCGCCGAGCGGCTGCCGGGCTGGCTCGATCCGCGCAGCCTGCGCACCTGGCTGGTCGCCGGCGCCATCGTGGCGGCGGTCTGGCTGGCGCTGCCGGCACCCTACAACGTCGTCGGCGAGATGACGCTGCGGGCCAGCCAGCAGCAGGCCGTTGTCGCCCCGCGCGATGGCTATCTGCTCGAGGCCAGCGTGCGTGCGGGCGACATGGTGGCGGCCGGCGACGTCATCGCCGAGTTCGATACGCGGGAGCTGAGCCTGCGGCGCTCGCGCGTCGTGGCGCAGATCGGCCAGGCCGAGGCCCGCCGGCTGAACGCCATTGCCGCCTTCGAGACCGCCGCCGTGCAGATCGCCAATGCCGAGATCGATGCACTGGTGGCCGAGCGCGACCTCGTCGATCTGCTGCTCGACCAGTCGCGGATCGTCGCCGGCACCGACGCCATCGTCGTCACGGGCGACATGCGGGATCGCGTGGGGTCGGCCATGCGCCAGGGCGAGCCGATGTTCAAGCTCGCTCCCACGGCCGACCTCGTGGCGGCCATCGATATTCCGCAGCGCGATCTGACGGAGGTGCAGCCGGGCCAGCGCGGCGCGCTGCAGCTGACGGCGCTGCCCTTCGACACGTTTTCGCTCACGGTGGAGCGGATCTCCGTGGGCGCCGACGGCGAAAGCGGGGGCTCGCTGTTCACCGCCATAGCGGCGATCGAGGGCTGGCACGACGCGTTCCGGCCCGGAATGCAGGGCGTCGCCCATATCGAGGTGGGCGAGGGGCCGCGCGCCTGGGTGCTGACCCGCGATTTCGTCTACTGGCTGCGCATGCAGGTGTGGCGATGGGTGCCGTAGCGGCGGCACAAGCGGCGCCGTCCGGCGCGGCACCGTCGCCGCTCTCCGCCCGGCCGCAGCGCTCGGCCTACCTGCGCCTCGCCTCGGTGCGCCAGCGCGGCAAGGCCGTCTATCGGGCGCATGACAGACTGAGCGGACGGACCTCGGAATTGTCGCCATTTGCGGCACGGCTGCTGCTGCAATGCGACGGCGGACAGACGGTCGCCGACCTGCTCGTCCTGGCTCGGCGTTTGGAGCCCGACGTGCCCGACAGTGCGCTCTTTCCCAAGGTGATGGGCGTGCTGTCGAATGCGGAAGGCCTCGGCCTCATCCGCCCGCTGGCGCCGCCCGCGGGTGGGCTCGAACCGCCCGTCGTGGCCGGCTGGCTGCAGCGGACCCTGCGCAATCCGCTGTTCGCGCAGTTCTCGCTGTTTTCGCCCGATCCGCTCATCGCGCGCCTCGCGCCGCTGGCGCAACTGCTGTTCAATCCGCTCGCGGCGGCGCTGTGGACCATTGTCGTCGGCGCGGGGCTGTGGCTGTGCGTGCTCAACTGGGGCGATCTCGTCGCCTATGGCGGCGCGCATGCGCTCGATCCGGGCAATCTCGTCTGGCTCGTCCTGCTCTTTCCCGCGATCAAGATCGTGCACGAGCTCGGCCATGCGCTGGCCTGCAAGCGCTGGGGCGGCGAGGTTCGCGACTTCGGCGTCATGCTCCGCCTGATGATGCCGATCCCCTATGTCGATTGTTCCGACAGCGCCTTCTTCGCGCGCCGGCGCCAGCGCATCGTCGTCGCCGCGGCGGGCATGATGGTGGAATTCGTCATCGCGGCGGCGGCGCTGGTCGTATGGCTGGTGGCGTCGAACGAGCTGGTCCGCCTGCTCGCCTTCAACACGATGGTGCTGACCTCCATCACCACGATCGCCTTCAACGCCAATCCGCTGCTGCGGTTCGACGCCTATTACATCCTCGGCGACCTCATCGGCGTCGACAACCTCGCCAGCCGCTCGCAGCGCATCATCCAGCTGCTGTCGCGCCGGCTCCTTCTCGGCGACCGGAATGCCACGCTACCGACGGCGCGCTGGACGGAGACGGCGCTGTTCGTCGGCTACGGCATCGCCTCTTTCGCCTATAAGTGCATCATCGTTTTCGTCGTCGTCGTCGCGGTCTTTCCGAGCTTTTTCGTCTTCGGCGTGGTGCTGGCAGCGTGGGGGGCGGTGTCGATGATCATCCTGCCCGTCGCCAAGCGGGTGCGCGCCATCTGGGGGGAGGCCGCTGCGGGCCGCGGGCCGTCGCTGGGCGCCGTCGGGCGCCGCATCGGGCTGCCGCTCGCCGCACTGGCGCTGCTCCTCGCCATGCCGGTGCCCTACGCCTTCATTGCCGACGGGCTGGTGCGCGTGCCGCCGGACAGCGCCGTGCGCGCCGGCGCCAGCGGCACCGTGGCGCGGCTGCCGGTCGGCCAGGCCGCCGCCGTCGATCCCGGCGAGACGCTCGTCGTCTTGACCAACAGCATCCTCGATGCCGAGCTTGCGGCAGGGCTCGGCACGCTGCGAACGCATCAGCTGCGCCACGAGACGCTGCTGGCAAAGGACATCGCCCAGGCCGCGCAGGTCGAGGCACAGATGCTGTTCGTCGCCGACGATGTCCGCTCCATGGCCACCGACAAGGCCCGGCTCGCTGTCGCGGCCCACATGGCCGGCCGATTCGCGCTGGACGATGCGGTATCGCCCGGCACCTATGTGAGCGAGGGGCAGGCGATCGGGTTGATCCTGCCCGAACATGGACACCGCGTGGCCGTGGTTTCGCTGTCGCAGGAAGATGCCGATCTCGTGCGCTCGCGCCTCGCCGCCCTGCTGGTGCGCCCGGCCAGCGGCGACGGCAGCGTTCGCACGGCCCGGCTCCAGCGCGAATATCCGCTGGTGGCGGCGGCCGGCGAGCCGGCCCAGGGCCGCTTCATCCTCGAGCTGGCACTCGAGGACACGGAGCCGTTCGCCTTCGGCGAGGCCGTGGCGGTCCGCTTCGACCTCGGTGCCGCGCCCTTGGCCGTCCAGCTCTGGCATTCGGCCTCGATCTGGGTCCAGAAGCTGCTGTCGTCGCGCTACTTGTCGAACGTCTGAGGCGCGCTTAGCCTTGCAGCAGAAAGCCGACGCACGCGTCGGCGCGCTTCCTTGACACTCGTTTGGGGCCGTTGCTATATGCGACCTAGCTGTGATCACATATGTTGAAAGCGCAGCTTTTTGTGGCGCCGGGCCGTCCGAAGATGGCTCCTTGACCGTTCAGGTGGGAATATTGGCTTCTGTTCGATCCAGCGCCGTGAGGGAACTCGATCTGGCGATTCCGCAGCGCACGACCCTCAACGACCAGGTCTACAAGGATTTGCGCCGGCTGATGATGTCGGGCGGCCTGCGTCCCGGGCAGTCGATTTCCATCCGCTCCATTGCCAGCGTTATCGGCGTGAGTCCCATGCCGGTGCGCGGGGCTCTGCAACGTCTGGTGATCGAGGGGGCGCTCGAGGTGCAGCCCAACCGCTCCTTCGCCCTGCCGGTGCTGAGCGCCGAGGATTTCACCGAGATCGCCTCGTTGCGCGCAATGCTCGAAGGCATGGCTACCCGCCAGGCGCTGCTTGCTCTGGGGCCGGCCCAGATCAGCCAGCTGCGCGAGATCAATGTCAGCATGTTCGAGTCGGAACATCTCGACCCGCAGCAATATCTCGAGCTCAACCGGCGCTTCCACTTCCTCATCTATGCGGCCGCGAACCAGCCGCGGCTGATGCGTTTCATCGAGAATCTCTGGTTGCAGATCGGTCCGCTGCTCAACATCATCACGTCGAGCAAGGACGTCCTGACCGGCCGCGAAACCCACGCCCTTATCGTGCAGGCCATCGTCTCCAAGGACGCAGCGGCGGCCGAGCAGGCCGTCAAGCGAGACATTCTGGAGGCCTCCGCCGTGATCACGGCGGCAATCGAGCAGGGTGACCTCTCCATTGAGTGAAGGCTGCCTGCCCGACGGCCTTGCGCCGCACGAAATAATGTGATCACAGTAACTGGCATTACGATAAGTTCGGGGGGAAGGACGAGATGCTTACCGAGGCAGCGACGAGGCCGGATCTGATCGGCACCTTCGGTGCTGTGACGTCCACGCATTGGCTGGCGTCCGGGGTGGGGATGGCCGTCCTTGAAAAGGGTGGCAACGCCTTCGACGCGGCTGTCGCCATCGGCTTCATGCTGCAGGTGGTCGAGCCGCACCAGAACGGGCTCGGCGGCGAGGTCCCGATCATCGTCAAGCCCGCCGGCAGCGACCAACCCGTGGTCATCTGCGGGCAGGGGGTCGCCCCGCGCCTCGCCACGCCAGACCGCCTGCGCGCCCTCGGGGTCAGCATGATGCCGGGGACCGGCCTGCTGCCTGCCGTGGTGCCGGGCGCCTTCGGCGCCTGGATGACGCTCCTGCGCGACTATGGCACGCTGCCCCTCGCCGACGTGCTCTCCTATGCGATCGGCTACGCCGAGGACGGTTTTCCGCTCTTTCACCGAATCCTGTCGACCATTCTGCCGGTGCGCGACCGCTTTACCGAGGGCTGGCCCAGTTCAGGCGAGGTCTGGCTGCCGGACGGCCGCGCGCCGCGCGTCAATGCGCGATTCCGCATGCCGGCGCTTGCGGCGACCTATCGGCGCCTGCTGGCCGAGTCGCAGGCGGCCGGCGGCAGTCGCGACGCGCAGATCGAGGCGGCGCTCCGTGCCTTCTACGAGGGGTTTGTCGCCGAGGCGATCGACAGCTTCTATTCCACCGCGGAGCTGGCCGACGCCTCGGGCCGGCGCCTGCCCGGACTCCTGCGTGGCGACGACATGGCGGGGTGGCGCGCCTCGGTCGAGGCGACCCTCTCGCTCGACTATCACGGAACGCGCGTTCACAAGGCCGGCCCGTGGAGCCAGGGGCCGGCCGACCTCCAGGAACTTGCGATCCTGAAGGGGATCACCCTCGATGGGCTCGATCCGACAGGGCCCGACTTCATCCACACCCTGATCGAGACCGCCAAGCTCGCGCTCACCGACCGCGACATCTACTATGGCGATCCCGATTTCGCCGACGTCCCGCTCGATACGCTCCTGTCGGACGACTATGCCGCGACGCGCCGCGCCCAGATCGGTACCGCTGCCAACCCGCAGATGACCCCGGGGGCTCTGCCGGGCCACGCCGAGCGGCTGGCCAGCCTGCTGGGGCAGGCCGGGCGCGACCAGCCTGCCGCGATCGATTGCGGCGAGCCGGTCTATCAGGAACTGCCGCGCGAATATGGCGATACCGTCCATCTCGACGTCGCCGACCGCTTCGGCAACATCGTGTCCGCGACGCCGAGCGGCGGATGGCTGCAGGGCTCGCCCGTCGTGCCCGGCCTCGGTTTCTGCGTCACCACGCGCGGGCAGATGTTCTGGCTCGACGAGGGCCTGCCGTCCTCGCTGGTTCCCGGCGCACGGCCGCGCACCACGCTGAGCCCCACCCTGGTCCAGCGCGACGAGCGGACCTGGATCGCGCTGGGCGCTCCAGGTGGCGACCAGCAGGGCCAGTGGCCGCTCTTTGCGCTGCTGCGGCATCTGCATTGTGGCCTGAGCCTGCAGCAGGCGATCGAGGCGCCCAACTTCCATGCGGTGCACTTCCCGCAGTCCTTCTATCCGCGGGAGGTGATCCTCAACACGCTCTCGATCGAAGACCGCGTGCCTGAGGCCACGCTGGCGGAGCTGGAACGGCGCGGTCACGTCCTCGTGCGCGAAAAGCCCTGGTCGCTCGGGCGCGTTTGCGCCGTTGCGAGCGATGGAGATCTGGTGCGGGCGGCAGCCTCGCCGCGGCAGGTGCAGGCCTATGCGATTTGCCGGTGAGCGGCGAAGCGCGCGTCCTCAGACGATCCCAAGTAACGCGAACACAAGGTAGAGTCCGGTGAGTACAGCTGGTTTGAGCGTAGGCGTGGACGTGGGCGGCACGTTCAGCGACCTCATTGCGTTCGATGCCTCCACCAACCGCTTTGCCACCGCCAAGGTGCCCACCACTGTCGAGGACCAGTCAATCGGGTTCCTGGCAGGAATCGAGGCCCTGGGGACGACGGTCGAGGCTATCGACGTGCTGGTCCATGGCACCACGGTCGGCACCAATGCGGTGCTCGAACGCAAGGGCGCCGTCTGCGGTGTCATTACCACCCGTGGCTTCCGCGACGTGCTCGAACTCGGCCGCCGCACGCGCCGGCAGAACTACGGCATGGTGGGCTCATTCGAAGCGCTCGTGCCGCGCGAGTTGCGCTACGAGGTGGACGAGCGGCTCGACGGGCTGGGCAACGTCCTCGTGCCGCTCAACGAAGACCAGGTGCGCGCGGCCGTGTTGGCGCTCAGGGAAGCGGGAGCCACGTCGCTGCTCATCCACTTCCTTCATTCCTATCAGAATCCCTCGAACGAGGAGCGATGCTTCGAGATCGCCCGTGAAATCTGGCCGAACGAGTTCATAACCCTGGGCTCGCGCATTCTGCGCGAGATCCGAGAATTCGAGCGTGGTTCTACGGCGGCCATCAATGCCTATCTGCAGCCCGTCATCACCAGATATGTAAAGCGGCTGGAGAGCGAGCTCGGCGGCCTGGGCTTTCGTTCCGAGCTTCTCATCACCAAGGCCAATGGCGGCACGATGGCGGCGAGCATGGCCTGCGCGCGGGCGGTCGAGACCGTCCTGTCCGGCCCGGCGGCCGGTGCGATCGCGGCGGCGCGCATTGCGGAAGCTGCAGGCTACCGCGATATTATCGCGGGCGACATGGGCGGCACCAGCTTCGATGTGAGCCTCATCCGCGACGGCGAGCCCACCGTCTCCTCCGAGCGCGACATCGACTATTCCGTCCCCGTACGCATCCCGCTCATCGACATCCACACAATCGGCGCGGGCGGCGGCAGCATCGCCTATGTCAGCGAGGCCGGCATTCTCGAAGTCGGCCCGGAAAGCGCGGGCTCCTGGCCCGGCCCCATCTGCTACGCGCGCGGCGGCGAACGGCCGACCGTGAGCGACGCCAATTTCCTCCTGGGGCGGATCGACGTCACCTCCATCCCCTCGATGTCCGCAGCCCCCGACTACGACAAGGTTGCGCGCATCGTGGAGGAGACGATCGGTGCACCGCTTGGCCTGAGCGCCATCGAAGCGGCGAGTGCCATCATTGACATTGCCAATGTGCACATGGCAGGCGCGACGCGCCTCGTGTCGCTCGACAAGGGCCACGATCCTCGCGACTTCGCCTTCCTCGCCTTCGGCGGTGCCGGCCCTGTGCATGCCGTCGAGATCGCGCGCGAGCTGGGGGTGCCCACCGTCATCGTGCCGCGCTTTCCCGGAATCGCCTCGGCGCTCGGCTGCATCCTCGCCGACATCCGGCATGATTTCGTCCAGTATTTCGACCGCAGGCTCGACCAGTTGTCGCCCGCCGATGTCGAGGCGGTGTTTGCCGAGCAGGCCGAACAGGGCCGCGAACTCATCACGAGGGAGAACGTCGCGGTCGAGGAGGTGGTGGTCGCCCACGAGGTGGATGTCGGCTACCAGGGCCAGACGCATTCCTTCCGCATTCCGGTCCGCGACGGCCGCTTCGTTCCGGCCACCATCGCGGCCGACTTCAACGCCTATTTTACGGAGCGCTTCTCCATCGTCATCGACAATGTGAGCCCCGTGATCGTCAAGCTGCGTACGACAGTGATCGGTCGCCGCCCGCACATCGACCTGCGGCTGCTTTCCCAGCAGGAGGAGATTCGCGCCATTCCCGCCAAGTCTCGGCAGGTCTATTTCGGCGGCCAGTGGATAGAGACGCCGGTGCTGAGGCGCGAGGCGCTCGAACTCGGCGCGCGTGTCGCGGGGCCGGCCATCATCGAGCAGATGGATTCGACCGTCGTCATACCGCCCGGCGTGACGGGCGTCGTCGACGAATGCGCAAATATCGTCCTCACCCTTGCGCCGATCGAGGCAACCAGATGACCGAGCAAAAACCGACCGCGATCGACCCCACCACCCTGGCCGTGATCCAGGCGGGTCTGCGCAACATCGCCAACGAGATGGATCTTGCCCACGAGAAGTCCTCCTTCTCGCCCGTCATCTCCGAAGCGCTGGACCGCGCCAACGGCATCTACGACCGTTTCGACGGCGGCGTGATCGCACAGGGCGATACCGGGCTGCTTTCCTTCATCGGCGTCATGCAGTTCACCACCCGCGCCATCATCGCGAGCGGCAAGAGCTTCGAGGACGGCGACATCTATATCGTCAACGACCCCTATGTCGGCGGCACCCATCTCATGGACGTGAAGATGTGCATGCCGTTCTATTACAGGGGGAAGCTCTGGTGCTTCCTCACCAATTCCGGCCACTGGCCCGACATCGGCGGCATGGTGCCCGGCGGCTTTGCCGTCACCGCCACCGAGATCCAACAGGAGGGCCTGCGCCTGCCGGTGGTGAAGCTCTACAACAAGGGCGAGCTCAACCAGGATCTCATCGACATCATCCTCACCAATATCCGCGTGCCCGAGGAGCGCATCGGCGACATCAAGGCTCAGGTCGGCGCGCTGCGTGTCGGGGCGCGTCGGTTGACCGCGTTTCTCGATCGCTACGGTGCCGATGTGGTCGACGCCGCCATCGCCGAACTGCGCGACCGCTCGGAGCGGCAGATGCGCACCAAGATCGCGGGGATTCCCGATGGCACCTATGAATTCTCCAGCGATCTCGACAGCGACGGCGTGGAGAACGTGCCGCTCACCCTTGCCATCTCCATCACCGTGGCCGGGTCGGACATGTCGGTCGACTTCTCCCGCTCGAGTCCGCCGTGCCGAGGCCCAATGAATTCCGTCTGGGCCATCACGCAATCGGCCGTCTATATCGGCATCAAGCATCTGTTTCCGGACGTGCCGGTCAACGCCGGGTGCTTTCGGCCCATCAGCATCGCCAAGCCGCTCGGCACGTTCCTCTATGCCGAGTACCCCCACCCGGTTTCCGGATGCGCCGCGGAAGTTTCGCAGCGCATCGTCGAGGTGGTGTTCGGCGCCCTGGCGGAGCCATTGCCGGAGATTTCCGTCGCCGCATCCTTCGACAGCGCCGGCAATTTCACCCTCGGGGGCTACGATCCAATCCGCGAGCGCAACTATGTGATGCTCAATTTCAGCGGCGGCGGCTATGGCGCAGCCATCGACGCCGACGGCATGAGCAACGGCTCGTCGAACCTGTCGGTGTCGAAGACGCAGCCGGTCGAGATCTTCGAGCGGCTCTTTCCCGTCGTGTTCGAGGAATACTCGCTGCGACCGGATTCCGGTGGGGACGGGCGCCAGCGCGGCGGCCTGGGCGTCATCTACCGCGTGCGGCTGCTCGCTGGCGAAGCGCGTGCCTCCTTCCTCATGGAGCATGGCAAGACCGGTCCGCATGGTCTGTTCGGCGGCAATAGCGGTGCCTGCAACGAAATCTACATCATCCGCGAGGCGGGCACTGAAACGCCGCTCCATGTGTCCAAGGGGGCCGACATCGCCATTGCCGCAGGCGAGAGAGTGGAAGTCCGCACGCCCGGCGGCGGCGGCTACGGCCCGCCGGCCGAGCGCGATACCGCCGAGAGGGGCCGCGATGCGCGGCGCGGCTACGTCTCTACGCCACCCCCTGCCGTGGCATGATCCGTCCTCACGGCAAGCGGCATGGGGCTTGCCAACTTCTGTGATCACAGTTTACCGTAGCTCGGTATCACGACTAACATGATCGTTCACTCAACTGGATACTCGCTATCCGAAAGGTCGAACAATGCGCATTGAGACAATGGGATTGGCGGCACTGGTGCTGCTTGCGGGGAGCACCTCGTTTTCGTCGCTGAGCTTGGCTCAGGACTCCGTCACCGTCGTTTCCTTCGGCGGCGACTATCAGGCGGCGGAGCGTCAGGCGATGTACGCGCCGACCGCCGAAAAGCTGGGCATCACCATCAACGAGGACTCCCTCACCGGCATCGCCGATGTCCGCCTGCAGGTGCAGGGCGGTGCGACGAGCTGGGACATCGTGGAGTTGGGCCGGCAATACTGCCTGTCCGACGAGGCCGAGACGCTGTTTGAGCCGCTCGACTTCAGCCTCATCCCCAACGCTGCCGATCTCGGCGAGGGGACGAGCGGTGAACGCTGGGTGCTGGGTCCGGTCTATTATTCCTACGTGCTGGCCTGGAGCACCAAGGCCTATGGCGATAATCCGCCTCAGAACTGGGCCGATTTCTTCGACACGGAGAAGTTCCCCGGCAAGCGCGCCCTCTATGCCCAGCCGCGCTTCATGCTCGAGCTCGCGCTCCGCGGCGACGGCGTGCCGCGCGAGGACGTCTATCCGATCGACCTCGAGCGTGCGCTCGACAAGATCCGCTCGATCAAGGACGACGTCGCGGTGTTCTACACCTCGCACGGCCAGTCGGTTCAGCTCATCAAGGATGGCGAGGTCGACCTGCTCGTGATGGGCGACGGCCGCGCGGTTGCCGCACAAAAGGATGGCGCCGACGTCCAGTTCACCTACAATGACGGCATCATCGACGCGGGCTGCCTCGCTATCCCCAAGGGCGCCCCCAACAAGGAACTCGCCATGAAGGTGATCAACGAGTTCCTCGCGCCCGACATTCAGGCGAACATTCCGGCTGCGTTCCACTACGGGCCGGTGAACCCCAAGGCCTACGAGACCGGCAAGATCACTCCCGAGGTTGCGGCCTCCCTCAACTCTTCGCCGGACAACATCTCGCGCCAGCTCGTGCTCGACTCGGCCTGGTGGGCCGAAAACGAGAGCGACGTGCAGCTGGAATGGGATGGGATGCTGCAGGAATAGCGGCGCCGTGACCCTTCGCGGGCCGCGCCCTGTGTGCGGCCCGATCTCGACTGGATCTGACATCCGAGTACCTGATGCAAAGCGCCACCTCCACATCGCCCGGCATCCGCATCGAAGGCATTGCCAAGCGCTATGGCGGGTTTGCGGCGCTCGACGACGTGCATCTCGACATCGCGAGCGGCGAGTTCATGACGCTGCTCGGCCCATCCGGCTCCGGCAAGAGCACGCTGCTCATGACGCTAGCCGGCTTCGTGCGCCCGGAAGGCGGTTCGATCAGCATTGGCGGCGTGCCCATGCTGAGCGTGCCGCCGCACAAGCGCAACATCGGAATGGTCTTCCAGCGGCATGCGCTGTTTCCGCACATGTCGGTCTTCGACAACATCGCCTATCCGCTTCGCCTGCGCGGGGTAGGCCGGGCCGAGATCGCCTCCCGGGTCGAGCGCGTGCTCGCGCTGGTGCGCCTCGAGGGCTATGCGGCCCGAAGGGTGGATCAGCTCTCGGGCGGGCAGAGCCAGCGTGTGGCCGTAGCGCGCGCCATCGTCTTCGAGCCCTCGATCCTGCTGATGGACGAACCCCTCTCGGCCCTCGACAAGAACCTGCGCGAGCAGCTTCAGGCCGAAATCCGCGCGCTCCACGACGAGCTGCGCCTCACCACCGTCTATGTCACGCACGACCAGCGCGAGGCGCTGACAATGTCGGATCGCGTCACCGTCATGTCGCGAGGGCGGGTGGCGCAGGTGGGCAGTCCGCGCGACATCTACGAGCAACCCGCCGATGCCTTTGTCGCGCAGTTCATCGGCGAGACCACGCTGGTTCCCGTCGTTCCCGCGGGTGACGGCTTCGACGTGCTCGGCGAGCATGTGAGCGGTGCCGTTCCCGCGACCGCCGGGCGCCTCTTCCTGGTGCTGCGGCCGGGTAGCCTCGAGCTTTGCGGCCCCGCCGAGGCGCTCGACGACTACGTCTACTTCAGCGGGACGGCCGTCCGTCCCATCTTCGAGGGAGAGAGCGTCCTCTACCAGGTGGTTTGCGCCGACGGCGTCACCGTGCAGTCGCGCAGCACCGCGCGGGGCGAAGCCGCCGCCAATCCCGCGCAAGGCGATCCGGTGCGCCTGCGTCTGGCGCGCAAGGCGCTGCTTCTCGTACCCGAGGCCGTTGCGTGACCAGCGTGGTCGATACCGCCGGCATGGGTACGCGGGGGCTCGCCAATGTGCGAGCGCTCGCAAGGGCCGCCCGCGCGGAAAAGCTTGCCCTGCTGTCGCTCAGCCTGCCGGCGCTGCTGCTCGTTCTCGTCTTCATGGTGCTGCCGGTCGGCTGGCTGTTCTGGCTCTCCTTTTTTGATGCGTCGGGTTCGCCGAGCCTCGAAAACTACGAGCGCATCCTCACGAACAGCACCTATCTGCGCTCGTTCTCCGTCACCTTCTCGATCAGCCTGTCGGTGACCGGGCTGTGCATCGCTCTGGGCTATCCCGTCGCCTATTTGCTCTCCGAGATGCCGCCGCGCCGCGCGACGCTGCTGCTTGTCGCCGTCATGCTGCCCTACTGGACCTCGATCCTGGTGCGGACCTACGCATGGCTCATCCTGTTGCAGCGCACCGGGCTCATCAACGAATGGGCGCTGCATCTCGGCCTCATCGGCGAGCCCCTGCCGCTGGTCCACAACTTTACCGGCACCTTGCTCGGCATGACCCATGTCATGCTGCCCTTCTTCATCCTGCCGGTCTATGCCGCCATGCGCTCGATCGACCGCATCTATCTGGTCGCGGCGTCCAGCCTGGGGGCGAGCCCGACCCGCGCCTTCTGGACCGTGTTCGTGCCGCTTTCGCTGCCCGGCCTCGTGGCCGGGAGCTTCCTCGTCTTCGTGCTGTGCATCGGCTTTTACGTCACGCCCGCGATCCTCGGGGGCGGCCGCGTCATCATGATGGCCCAGCAGATCGAGCGCTCGATCACGCTCTATTCCAACTGGGGCGCGGCGAGCGCGCTCGGGGTCACGCTGCTGGTCTTCACGGGCGCCGCGCTCACCCTCGCGGCGCTGGCGGGGCGGCTGGTCCTCAGGCGCCGGACCGGAGGGGGCCGATGAGCCAGTCCCGCATCGCCGCCGGCCGCCGCTGGTGGCTCTATTTCTACGTAGCGCTGGTGCTGTGCTTCCTCGTGCTGCCATCGATCATCGTGGTCCCGATGTCGTTCACAGACTCGACGTTCCTCGAGTTCCCGCCCAAGACCTGGTCGCTGCGCTGGTACGAGACCTATGTCGAGACGCCCGAGTGGCGCTCGGCAACGCTGGTGTCGCTGCAGGTCGCGGCCCTCGCCATGCTGATTGCGGTGCCCGCGGGAACGGCCGCCGCCTATGCGCTGCATGTGACGACGAGCGCCGGCAGGGTGGTCTTGGGTGGCATCATCGTGGCGCCGACTCTCGTTCCCCATATCCTCGTAGCGGTCGGGCTGTTCTTTGCCTTCGGGCCGCTGCAGCTCTCCAACACCCTCATCGGGCTCGCCCTCGCGCATGCCATGGTGACGCTGCCTTTCGTCTTCGTGCTGGTGAGCGCAGGGCTGCGAAACCACGACATGACGACCGAGCTCGCGGCGCGCGGCCTCGGGGCCTCGCGCGCCCGCGCGTTCTTTACCGTCACCCTCATGCAGATAAAGAGCTCCGTCATCTTCAGCGCGCTCATCGTCTTCATCACCTCGCTGGACGAGGTGGTCATCGGCCTGTTCCTTGCCAGCGGATCTCTCTCGACCCTCACGCGGCGCATGTTCCTGTCGCTGCGCGATGCCATCGATCCCACCATCGCGGCGATCTCGTCGATCCTCATTATCCTGTCGATCCTCGTGGTCTGCGTCTCGCAACTGTCGGGCCAGATCGAGCAGGAACGCTGAGGCCGCCATGCTCACGACCATTCTCCTGCTCGGCGCGGCCGGTCTCGCATCGGGTGCCATCAACGCGGTAGCGGGTGGCGGCACCTTCATCACCTTTGGGGCGCTGACGCTGTCGGGCCTGCCGCCGATCGCCGCCAACGCGACCGCATCGGTCGTGCAGTTCCCCGGCTACATCACGTCCGCCCTGGCATATCTCGCCGACATCCGGCGCTTCTGGCGCAGCGCGCTGCTGCTGGCCGCCATTTCGGCGGCAGGCGCCTTTGCGGGGGCAATGCTGCTGCTGGCCCTCGACAACCCGTCGTTCAAGGCGATGGTGCCGTATCTCCTCCTCGGGGCCACGGCGATCTTCGCCGCAGGCCCTTGGCTCCGGCCGCGAAAAAAGGCCGAAGCGGAGCCGCGCGGCTGGCGCGCCAATCCCCTCGCCCTCGCCCTGCAGTTGCTGACGGCGCTCTATGGCGGCTTCTTCGGCGCCGGCATGGGCATCATGATGCTGGCCACGCTGGGGCTCGCCGACAGCAGCGATTTCCACCGTCTCAACGCGATGAAGAACCTGCTCTCGATCATCATCGCTGCCGTCGCCATCGTGGTGTTTACGAGCGGCGGACTTATCTCGTGGTTCGAAACGCTGGTGATGATCCCGGCGGTTGCCGCCGGCGGCTATCTCGGCGTCTGGCTGGCCCGGCGCGTGCCGGTGCTGGTCATACGGGCAATTGTCGTCGTCATCGGGCTGGCGCTCGCGGGGTACTATTTCCTTGCCGCATGAGGGCCGGGGTACCAACTGAAACTGTCCTCTACTGTCCAGAAAGGAAGCAGCAGATGAGCGATTTTCACCAGGCATCCGGCCCCAAGGTCTTCAAGCGCGCCGAGATGGTGCTGAAGCCGGCAGTGACGCCAACCGGCACCACCTCCATCTCGCGGGTCATCCATGGAGGCTTCAGCCGCAACATGGGGGGCGGTATCGAGTATATCGAGAACGCCGTCGTCGACTGGACGGTGACCTACGATGAAATCCTCTTCATCTTCGAGGGCCGGCTGACGGTCGAGTTCGATACCGGTGCACATGTGTGCGAGCCCGGCGACATCGTCTGGCTGCCCGAAGGCACGCATCTGAAATACATCGCCAAGGAAAAGGCCGGCTATTTCTACGTGCTCTATCCGGTCGACTGGGCGACGCGGCAGGGCATCGCCGAACCCTGAGGCCAGCGCCGGCTCACCCGCCGGGATCCTGCGGGTCCTGTGCGAGACGCTGCGCGTGCTCCCGCTCCTCGGGTGCAAGGGCCACCGGTCGCCGCTCGCTCAGGTCGAAGCGTACGGTGACGATGCGGGCGCGCGCGAGGGCCTCGCTCCCGCCCGGCGCACGCAGCGTGTGGAGAAGCACGAGCGACGTTCGCCCGACACGCTCGACGTTCGAGACGATCTCGAGGACCGTGCCGGCGCGCACCTCGCT
>PJUF01000557.1_pt1 | contig 25632 bp, 21 predicted proteins | sample 1512191 | NCBI WGS metagenome assembly PJUF01 (sample SAMN08177673, study PRJNA422409) | Feces metagenome, whole genome shotgun sequencing project. | isolation source: Chicken feces (3) enriched on wood chips | host: Gallus gallus | place: USA: Madison | collected 2015-01-15 | reverse complement strand
CGAAATTGCCCATCAGCGCCCGCAGCCGGTTGGGGTTGTTGCGCGGGAAGGCGGGGTCGGCGAGGATCGCCGCGAGGCGCGGCACGACCTCCTCGTCGGGCGCCATCGCGTTCAGCGCCAGCCACTTGTCGAGCACCAGCGGATCGGCCGTGAACATCGTGCGGAAATTGCCCAGCAGCGCCTCGGCATCCGGCGTCCAGGCGGCAACGACAGCGCCGAGCGCGGCATAGCGGTCGGTCATGTTCGTCGCGCTCTCATATTGCGCGCGCGCCAGCGTCGCCCCAAGCGGCCGCCCGCCCACCGTCAGCAGCGACAGCGCGGCATTGCGTAGCGCGCGGAGGCCGGACTGGTGCGTGTCGGGCAGGTACGGCCCCTCCGGCACATTGGCGCGATAGGCCGCCTCGAGCGCTGGCTCGAGCCGGTCCGCCAGCGCGGCGACCAGTGCCAGCCGCACGGCGCGGATGCGCGCGGGGTCGACATCGCTGCCGATGGTGCGCGCAACCAGCGATTCCGACGGCAGGCTCAGCGCCAGCGCCTTGAAGGCCGCATCGAGCGTCTCGGATTCGAGCGTGTCCTCGAGCGCCGCCGCCAGCGCCGCGATGTCCGCCTCGGCCCAGTCGGTGCCGCCCACGGCGCCGAGCATCAGCGCCATCGCCACGTCCTGCAGCGCCTGCCAGCGATTGAACGGATCGCTGTCGTGCCGGGCGAGGAACAGCCGGTCCGCCTGCGTCGCGTTGGAGACGATCTCCACCGGCGCCGAGAACCCGCGGAACAGCGACGGCACCGGCCGGTTGGCGACGCCGGTGAATTCGAAGGTGGCGCTGGCGCCGTCCAGCACGAGCACGTCGTCGCGCACGTCGCCCGATGCCGCGCTCCAGCCCATGGGCGCGCCGTTCGGCCCGATCAGGTCGAACTTGACGGGGATCGGCAGCGGTCGCTTGTCCGGCTGGCCGGGCGTCGGCGCCGTCTGCTGGCTGAGGGTGAGCCGATAGGTCTGGCTGGCCGCGTCATAGGCGTCCGATACGGTCACCTCCGGCGTGCCCGCCTGCAGGTACCAGTGCTGGAAATGCTGCAGGTCGACGCCATTGGCGTCCTCGAACACCTTGATGAAGGCCTCGATCGTCGTCGCCTCGCCGTCGTGGCGGTCGAAATAGAGGTCCATGCCCTTGCGGAAGCCGGCCTCGCCCAGCAGCGTCGCCAGCATGCGCACGATCTCGGCGCCCTTCTCGTAGACCGTCGCCGTGTAGAAGTTGTTGATCTCCTTGTAGCTGTCGGGCCGCGCCGGATGGGCGAGGGGGCCGCCATCCTCGGGGAACTGCGCCGCGCGCAAGGTCTTCACGTCGCTGATGCGCTTCACCGCGCGCGAGCGCTCGTCCGAGGTGAACTCCTGGTCCCGATAGACCGTGAGCCCTTCCTTGAGGCAGAGCTGGAACCAGTCGCGGCAGGTGATCCTGTCGCCCGTCCAGTTGTGGAAATACTCGTGCGCGATGACGCGCTCGACATTGTAGTAGTCGTCGTCGGTGGCGCTGTCGGGCTGTACGAACACCAGCTTGTCGTTGAAGATGTTGAGCCCCTTGTTCTCCATCGCGCCGAAATTGAAATCGGCCACGGCGACGATGTTGAAGATGTCGAGATCGTACTCCCGCCCGAAGCGGCGCTCGTCCCAGGCCATCGACCGCTTGAGCGAATCCATGGCCCACAGGCAGTCCTCCTGCTTGCCATGCGCGGCATAGACGCCGAGTTCGACCGTGCGGCCGCTCATCGTCGTGAAGCTGTCGTGGATGGCGCCGAGATCGCCCGCCACCATCGCAAAGAGGTAGCTCGGCTTGGGGAAGGGGTCCTCCCAGACGGCGAAGTGTTGCCCGTCCTCCAACTCGCCCGCATCGACGCGGTTGCCGTTGGCGAGCAGCACCGGCGCCAGCGCCTTGGGCGCCGTCATCGTCACCTTGAACGGCGCGAGGATGTCGGGCCGGTCCAGATAGAAGGTGATGCGCCGGAAGCCCTCCGGTTCGCACTGCGTGCACCAGGTGCCGCCCGAGCGGTAAAAGCCCATCAGCTTGAGGTTCGTTGCGGGCTCCAGCGTCACCTCGGTCTCGAGCACGAAGCTGCGGTTGGGCGGCTCGCGCAGGGTGAGCGTCGTCGCCGCCGCCTCGTAGGCGGTGAGCGCCAGCGGCAGCCCGTCGACGGCGATGGAGTCGAGCTTGAGCTCGTCGCCGTCGAGCACCAGCGGCGTGCCGGGTGGCGTTTCGGGGCGCGGCGACACGGTGAGGAACGCATGCACCTTGGTCAGCACCGGCCCGATCTTCACGTCGAGCTCGGCCCTGTCGATCCGGTACGGGCTGACCGCATAGTCCTTGAGGAAGATCGTGTGCTCGGTCTCGGTCCGCATGCGTAACTCTCTGTATGGGGTGTTGCTTGCCGGTGACAGGCAAAGCCTCGAATCTTCTTATATTCTGATCGGCTGGATCGGCGGCCCTTCTCCTCTTTGCGTCAATTGAGGCAGCATTGGGAAGGCCCGCCGGTGCTGGCGCGCAACAAACTCCCGGGACCCCCTCCCGTCAAGCGTTGTGCCTTCTTCTTGCGATCAGGTGACGTCATGTTTGGCTGGTTCGAACGCCGCCTCAATCCCTATCCGAGTGCGGAGCCCGGGCAGCCGCCGCGCGGCCTCGTGGCCTTCTGCCTGTACTATTCGCAGGGCGCCAAGAAATGGCTCGTCGCCATGGCGGTCTGCTCGGCGCTGATCGCCTTGATCGAGATCGTGCTGTTCGGCTTCATCGGCGACATCGTCGACTGGCTGGGCGAGGCCAACCCCGAGACCCTGTTCGAGACCGACGGGTGGCGCCTGGCGCTGATGGGCGCCACCGTGCTGCTCGCCATCCCGCTGCTCAACACCTTCAGCTCGCTGGTGGTGCACCAGACGCTGCTGGGCAATTTCCCGCAGCGCATCCGCTGGATGAGCCACCGCTACCTCATCCGCCAGTCGATGAGCTATTTCCAGGACGAATTCGCTGGCCGCATCGCCACCAAGCTGATGCAGACCTCGCTCGCCGTGCGCGAAGTGGTGATGAAGATCCTCGACATGCTCGTCTACGTCGTCTTCTACTTCGGCGGCGCGGTAACGCTCGCGGCGGCGAGCGACTGGCGCCTGGCGATGCCGTTCCTCGTCTGGCTCGCCGGCTACGCGCTGCTGCTGCGCCACTACATCCCGCTTCTGGGCAAGATCGCCGAGCAGCAGGCCGATGCGCGCTCGATAATGACCGGCCGCATCGTCGACAGCTACACGAACATCTCGACGGTGAAGCTGTTCTCGCATTCGAACCGCGAGGAAGCCTATGCGCACGAGGCCATGCACGGCTTCCTCGACACGGTCTATCGGCAGATGCGCATGTTCTCGCTGCTCAACATCGCCATCACCACGCTCAACTGCCTGCTGCTGTTCGCCGTGGCGGCCATCGGCATCTGGCTGTGGGTGCCGGGCGCCATCACCGCCGGCGCCATCGCCGTCTCGGCCGCGTTGGTGATGCGCATGCAGGGCATGTCGCATTGGGTGATGTGGGAGCTGTCGGCGCTGTTCGAGAACATCGGCACGGTGCGCGACGGCATCAACTCGCTCTCGCTGCCCGCCGTGGTCAACGACCAGCCGGACGCCAGGCCGCTGCCGCCCGTCAACGGCGACATCCGCTTCGAGCATGTGTCGTTCCACTACGGCAAGAAGAGCGGCGTCATCGATGGGCTCGACCTGCATATCCGACCCGGCGAGAAGGTCGGGCTCGTCGGCCGCTCCGGCGCCGGCAAGTCGACCATCGTCAACCTGCTGCTGCGCTTCTACGACCGCGAGAGCGGACGTATCACCATCGACGGCACCGATATCGCCAGCGTGCAGCAGGATACGCTGCGCGAGAATATCGGCGTCGTGACGCAGGACACCTCGCTCCTGCACCGCTCGGTGCGCGACAACATCGCCTATGGCCGCCCCGATGCGACCGACGAGGAGATCGTGGCCGCCGCCCGGCTGGCCGAGGCGCACGACTTCATCGAGACGCTCGTCGACCTCAAGGGCCGCCGCGGCTACGACGCCCATGTCGGCGAGCGCGGGGTGAAGCTTTCGGGCGGCCAGCGCCAGCGCGTCGCCATCGCCCGCGTGCTGCTCAAGAACGCCCCGATCCTCGTGCTCGACGAGGCGACCTCGGCGCTCGACAGCGAGGTCGAGGCGGCGATCCAGAGCCAGCTGTCGCGCCTCATGCACGGCAAGACCGTCATTGCCATCGCGCACCGCCTGTCGACCATCGCCGCGCTCGACCGCCTCGTGGTCATCGAGCAGGGCAGGATCGTCGAGCAGGGGACGCATGCCGACCTGCTCGCCCAGGGCGGCATCTATGCCCGCCTCTGGCAGCGCCAGTCGGGTGGCTTCATCGATCCCGACGCCACCGAGGAGGCCGCCGAATGAGACGGCTGAAAGGCCCCCTCACCCGGCCCTTCGGGCCGACCTCTCCCCCAAAGGGAGAGGTGCGGCGAGGGCGGGGCCGTGCCCACCCTCTACCTCTCCCTTTGGGGGAGAGGTCGCCGCGCAGCGGCGGGTGAGGGGGCCTTTCCGCCGGTAGGCGAGCACATCACAACCCAAGGAGACTCCCGATGGACAGCAGACAGTTCGCACCGCGCGCCCTCTCGAGCCGCGCACCCGCAAGCGAAAATTCACGCGAACCCGAAGCTGATTCCAGATCGCCGGGTTCTCATCCGATGAGAGCCAAATGTTCGACTCCCTCATGGCCTGGTTCGAGGCCCGCTACTCTCCCGTCGCCCTCGCCGGGGACCGCCAGCCCCCGATGGGGCTCCGGCGCTTCGTCTTCTATTTCGTCCGGCAGTTCCGCACAGCTTTCCTGATCCGCCTGCTGCTCGTCGCCATCGGCTCGGTGGCCGATGCGATGCTGCCCATCTTCGTCGGCATCATCGTGGGCATGGTGGCGGACACGTCGCCGGGGCAGCTCTTTGCCGACAACTGGCCCACGCTGCTGGCGATGATCGCCGTCGTTGCCATCGTGCGGCCGGTGACGTTCCTGCTGGATTCGCTGGTGCGCAACCACGCCATCCAGCCGAACTTCGTCAATCTGGTGCGCTGGCAGAGCCACTTCCACCTCATCCGTCAGAGCTGGACCTTCTTCCAGAACGACTTCGCCGGCCGCATCGGCAACCGCGTGCTGCAGAGCGGCGAGGCGGCCGAGGCCGCCATCAACGCCACCATCGACGCCGTGTGGTACGCGGCGATCTTCGTCGTCGTGACGATGACGGTGCTGGCCGGCATGGATCTGATGCTGTTGGTGCCGGTGCTGGCATGGCTCGTCGCCTACGGCATCCTGTTCGTGGTCGTGATGCCGCTGATCGCGGCCCATTCCGAGGCGCTGTCGGAGGCCAAGTCGGCGATGACGGGCCGCATGGTGGACAGCTACACGAACATCCAGACGCTCAAGACCTTCTCCAGCGCCGCTCACGAGGATGGCTACGTCGCCGAGTCGGTGATCGCCCACACCGTGCAGTACCGCACGCTGATGCGCGTCTTCACCTATATGTGGTCGATCCTGTTCGCCCTCAACGCGGCGCTGGTCGTGTCCATCACCTGGCTCGCGCTCGAGGGCTGGAACACCGGCGTGCTGACGACCACGGCAGTCGCCACCGCGGTGCCGCTGGCGCTGCAGATAATGAACATGTCGGGCTGGATCCTCGAGGTCGGCGCCAATGTGTTCCGCCAGCTCGGCACCGTGCGCGATTCGATGGAGACGATCGCCCAGCCCATCGCCCTCGTCGATGCGCCGGGAGCCGCCGAGCTCGTCGTGACCAAAGGCGAGATCGTCTTCGACGACGTGACGTTCAACTACTGGCGGGGCAAGGCCGGCACCGTCATCGAGCATTTCGACCTCACCATCGCCGCCGGCGAGAAGGTCGGCCTCGTCGGCCGCTCCGGTGCCGGCAAATCGACGCTCGTCAACCTGGCGTTGCGCCTGTTCGACGTCGAATCCGGCGCCATCCGCATCGACGGGCAGGACGTACGCGAGGTCACGCAGGAGAGCGTGCGCGCCGCCATCGGGCTCGTCAGCCAGGACACTTCGCTCCTCCATCGCTCCATCCGCGAGAACATCAAATATGGCCGGCAGGAGGCGCGCGAGGACGAGATGATGGAGGCCGCCCGCCAGGCGAAGGTGGACGACGTCATCGCCGCCCTCGCCGACCAGCAGGGCCGGGTGGGCTACGACGCCCAGGTCGGCGAGCGCGGGGTCAAGCTCAGCGGCGGCCAGCGCCAGCGCATCGCCATTGCCCGCGTGCTGCTGAAGGACGCGCCGATCCTCATCCTCGACGAGGCGACATCGGCGCTCGACAGCGAGGTGGAGGCGGCCATCCAGGAGCAGCTCGCCGCGCTGATGCAGGGCAAGACGGTCATCGCCATCGCCCATCGCCTGTCGACAATCGCGGCGATGGACAGGCTCGTCGTGCTCGATGCCGGACGTATCGTGGAGGAGGGCACCCACGCCCAGCTCCTCGCCGCGGGCGGTCATTATGCCCAGCTGTGGCAGCGCCAGTCCGGCGGCTTCCTCGACCTCGACGCGAGCCCGGCCGGGTAGCCCCGCCGGCGATTCCCGGGGGCTGCCGCTGCGCAAAGCGCGGGAGAACGGCAGCCCCCCATTGGCACAAGTCGAAACGCCCGCTAAAAGCACCGCCAACGCGCGATACAAACGTTTGCACTCACGCTGCAATCGATGCCGGTTCCGGCAGACAACGGCGCGGATCCAGATGCGCCGGCCCTGCGCCCGCGCCCAGGGAGGATATGATGGCGAAGACAGCCGCGGCAGCGCTGGCGCCGGCGACGACCTATTCCGAGCTCGATCTGGGCGGGGCGTTCACGCTCACCAGCCCGGCGCGCAAGGGCAAGACGCCGATCGCGCTGCCGGGCGACGTCCATACCGCGCTGCTCGCGGCCGGCGAGATCCCCGACCCCTATTACGGCGCCAACGAGCAGGCGGTGATGTGGGTGCACACGGTGCCCTGGACGATCGAGCGGCGCTTCACCGCGACCGCGGCCGACATCGCCGGCTATCTCACGCTGACCCTCGAGAATGTCGACTGCATCGCCACGGTCTTCCTCAACGGCGAGGAGGTCGCGCGCACGCAGAACCAGTTCATCCGCTACGACATCGACGTCACCGGCAAGGTGAAGGCCGGCGCCAACACGCTGCGGCTCGAATTCGCTGTGACGCGGGACGTCGCCAGGGCGCGCTACGACGCGCACCCCTTTCCCATTCCGTTCACGACGAACTATCTGAGCAACGGCCTGCCCGGCGTGCACATGAACTTCGTGCGCAAGGCGGCCTGCCATGCCGGCTGGGACTGGGGCATCTGCCTCATGCCCATCGGCGTCTACGGTCGCATGGCGCTGCGCCGCTCACGCCTCGCGCGCCAGGAGAGCGTCACCGTCGAGCAGGCGCATGGCCGCAACAGCGTCGAACTCGCCATCACCACGCGCGTTTTCGCCTTCGCCGAGGGCAGCGTCGAGCTGACCCACGAGATCGCCGGTACGAGCATCGTCGACAAGCTCGTCATGCGTCCCGGCGAGAACGTCTTCGTGCACAACGTGACCATCCGCAATCCGAAGCTCTGGTGGCCGAACGGGCAGGGCGAGCAGCCGCTCTACGAGCTCTGGACGACGCTCGACGGCGAGCGCACGACCCGCCGCATCGGGCTCAGGAAGCTCGAATGGATCGTCGAGAAGGACGCCATCGACCACTGCTTCAAGGTGCGCGTCAACGGCCGCGACATCACCGCCATGGGGGCGAACTGGATCCCGGCCGACGCCATTCCCTCGCGCATCACCCCCGGCGGGGTGCGCGACCTGCTCGAGAGCGCTCGCGCCGTCAACATGAACATGATCCGAGTCTGGGGCGGCGGGCAGTACGAACCGGACTATTTCTACGACATCTGCGACGAGCTCGGCCTCATGGTCTGGCAGGACTTCATGTTCTCCTGCATGAGCTACCCGTCCGACCGCGCCTTCCTCGCCGATGTCAAGACCGAGATCACCCAGCAGGTGCGGCGGCTCAGCCACCACGCCTCCATTGCGCTGTGGTGCGGCGACAACGAGGTCATCGGCTCGCTGCACTGGTATCCCGAGACGCAGGCGAACCCGAAGCGCTTCATCGCCAATTACGACAGGCTCAACTCGCTGCTGGCGCGCATCGTCGAGGACGAGGATGCGACACGCCGCTTCTGGCCGTCCTCGCCTTCGCTCGGCTACATGGATTTCGAGGATGGCTGGCATCTCGATACGCGCGGCGACATGCACTACTGGAGCGTGTGGCACGAGGCCAAGGATTTCTCCGCCTATCGCGAGGTGCAGCCGCGCTTCGCTTCCGAGTTCGGCTTCCAGAGCTTCAGCTCGATGAACGTCATCGAGACCTTCGCCGGCCCCGGCGACATGAACCCGTCCTCGCCGGTGATGGAGAGCCACCAGCGCAATGTCGGCGGCAATGCCCGCATCGTGGAGACGATGCTGCGCTATTTCCGCTTCCCGTCCGACTTCGACCAGATGGTGTTCCTGAGCCAGGTGCAGCAGGGCCTCGCCATCAAGACGGCGATCGAGTTCTGGCGCTCCACCAAGCCTCGCTGCATGGGTACGCTGTTCTGGCAGATCAACGACACCTATCCGGTGGCGAGTTGGGCCAGCCTCGACTATGGCGGCCAGTGGAAGCTGCTGCACTACATGGCCAAGCGCTTCTTCCTGCCCGTCAACGTCGTCGCCGTTCCGGACGCCGAGGGCGGCGCCGTTGTCCTCAAGGGCATCAACGACACCGGCGCCAGGGCCGAGATTGCCCTCGAGGTCGAAGCCGTCGATGTCGGCGGCAGGGCGCGCAAGGTATTCACCGGCAAGGGCACGATTTCACCCGACGCCGCCGGGGAACTGGCCCGGCTGGCACTCGCCGACCTGCGGCCGAGCGAGTTCCTGTTCTTCTCGTGGCGCGACAAGACGGGCAAGCTGCTCGGCGAGAACGACTATTTCCCGCAGCCCTACAAGGCCTACGATCTCGCGCCGGCCAGGATTACCTCACGCTGGGTGAACGAGGAGGGCCGGCCCGTGCTGGTGCTCAAGGCCGACAAGCCGGCGGTATTCGTTACCGCCACCACCGGCGTGCCGGGCTATTTCTCCGACAATGCCGTGACGCTCCTGCCCGGCCGCGAGACGCGCCTCGGCTTCACGCCGCGACATGGTGCCCGCGTGACACAGAAAGCTCTGGCCTCCGGGCTCAGGGTCCGGCACCTTCGCGAAACCTACTGAGGAAGCGGCCATGTCGAATGATGAAAAGCTCGTGCTCGTGCTGGTGGCGGCAGGCGCGCTGAGCCGCCTGCTGCACCTGCCGCCCAATATCGCCGCCGTTACCGGCGTGACCATCCTCGCCGGCTTCGCGCTGCGCAACATCTGGCTCGCCCTCGCCGTGCCGATCGGCGCCATGCTGCTCGGCGACATCGTGCTGGGCTTCTATCCTTCGGTGTTCGCGACCTATGCCGGCATGGCCGTCGCCGTGGTCATCGCGCGCTGGCTGCTGCCGAAATTGACCGCGCTGCGGCTCGCCGCCACGACGCTGCTGGCGAGTGCCGCCTTCTTCGTCGTGTCCAATTTCGGCACCTGGCTCGAGGGCTGGTACGGCTACACCTGGGACGGGCTCGTCGCCTGCTTCGTGGCAGCCATCCCGTTCTGGCAGAACAGCCTCATTGCCGACGTCACCTCCACGGCGCTCGCCTTCGCCATCTTTCTCGTCGTGCGCCGCGTCGCATGGGGGCGCGAGGCCAGGGCATGAGCGCACCCTCGATGAAGCGCAGCGACGTCAACCGGATCATGCGCGAGAGCGACAGGTTCATCCGCTCCTTCGGCTATGTCCTGCCGCCCTTCGCCTACTGGTCGCCGGCCGAGTTCAAGACCCGCACATCCGAGGCGCAGGAAATCGTCACGCGCAACATGGGCTGGGACATCACCGATTACGGGCTGGGCGAATTCGACAGGACGGGCCTGTTCCTGTTCACCGTCCGCAACGGCAACGCCGCCGACCTGAGCAAGGGGCGCGGCATGCTCTACGCCGAAAAGGCGATGATCAGCCGCAAGGATCAGTACTCGCCGATGCACCGGCACAATCTCAAGGCCGAGGACATCATCAATCGCGGCGGCGGCCTGCTGGTGATCGAGCTGTACGGCGATACCGACGGCACGTGCGATCGCTCGAAAGGCACCGTCGTTCACACCGACGGCATCCGTCGCGACCTGCCGGCCGGCGCGCATCTGAAGCTCGCGCCCGGCGAGAGCGTGACGCTGCTGCCCAATACGCATTGGCACGCCTTCTGGGGGGAGGGCGGCGATGTGTTCGTCGGCGAGGTGTCGACGGTCAACGACGACGCCACCGACAATGTGTTCGACGATCCGCGCATCGCGCGCTTTTCGGGCATCGAGGAAGACGAGGACCCCTGGCACCTGCTGGTGTCAGACTATGCGACATGGCTCGACTGACCGCTGTCGTCATCGCCCTGCGGCTGCATCCGCTCACCCATCCGACCCGGGCTCGTGCCCGGGCCTTTCAGGAGTATATGTAAAATGCCGGTACAGTTGATCGATGCGCGCTTGCCCGATTTCGGGGTACCCGCGGGTCGGCCGGAATTGCCGCGCGCGGTCTATGCCGGAAGGCTCGACGCGCTGGCGCGGGCCAGGCGCGCCGCCGGCTTCGACGCCCTGCTGATCTATGCCGATCGCGAGCATCTCGCCAATCTCGCCTGGTTGACAGGGTTCGACCCGCGCTTCGAGGAAGCCCTGCTCATCCTCGTTCCCGGCGTCGTGCCGACGCTGCTCACAGGTCCCGAAAACCTCGGGCGGGCGCAGAAGGCGACGATCGAGGTTGACGCGCGGCTCTACCCGCCCTTCGGCCTGATGGGCCAGGACCGCAGCCAGACGCCCGATCTCGAGGAGGTATTCGCCAGCGCCGGCCTCGCCGCCGGTCAGCGGATCGGCGTGCTCGGCTGGAAATACTATGGCCCGCACGAGGCGAAGCGGCCCGAGAGCTGGATGGAGACACCGGCCTTCATCGTCGACGTGCTGCGCAAGATCGCCGGCCCCGAGGGGCGCGTCGCCAATGCCGGTGCGCTGCTGATGGATGCCAGCACCGGGCTGCGGGCGATCAACGAAATCGAGCAGATCGCCCAGTTCGAGTTCGGCTCCGTCATGGCCTCGGAGGCGCTCAAGGCGCTGTTCCGCAACATCGCGCCCGGCATGACGGAGATCGCGGCCGTGCAGACGATGGCGCTCGGCGCGCTGCCGCATTCATGCCACACCATGCTGTCGACCGGCGACAGGCTGCTCGGGCTCGAGAGCCCGACGGGAAAGATCATCGAACGCGGCGATCCGCTGACGACGGCGGTCGGCTACTGGGGTGCCCTGTCGAGCCGTGTCGCCTGGGTCGCCGCCGACGCTTCGGACCTGCCGGCGGAGGCCGGCGACTGGCTGGAGCGGCTGGCCATGCCGTATTTCGCCTGCGCCGCCGAATGGTACGAGACCGTCGGCATCGGGGTCGCGGGCGGCACGCTCGATGCGATTGCCCGCAAGCATCTTGGAGCGCCGTTCTTCAATCTCATCCTCAACCCCGGCCATCTCATCCATTTCGACGAGTGGATGAACACGCCCGTCTATCCGAATTCGACCGAGACGCTGAAATCGGGCCAGGCGATCCAGTGCGACATCATCCCGGCCACCGGCGCGCCCTATCACGGCGCCAATATCGAAGACGGCATCGCCCTGCTGGACGAGCGCGGCCGCGCCGAGCTTCAGGACAGGTTCCCCGATATTGCGGCTCGGGTGGCAGCGCGCCGCGCCTTCATGGGGGACGTGCTGGGCATAAGGCTGAAGCCGGAAGTCATGCCGCTTTCGAATCTGGCGGCGGCCTATCCGCCGTTCCTGCTGTCGCCGGATCGGCTGATGGCGATGCGCGGCTAGGCATGTCCTGGGTGATGAGGCGCGCGCTGCGATAGCCGCTGAGGTAGATCCATAGCCAGTTGAGCGCGATGAAGATCCGGTTCTTGAGCCCGATCAGAAAGTAGATGTGGGCAAGGCCCCACGTCCACCAGCCGATCCAGCCGGTGAGCCGCAGCCAGCCGAAATCGATCAGCGCGCGGCTGCGCCCGATGGTGGCGATATCGCCCAGATGCCTGTAGCGGAACGGCATCGGCCGGTCGTCGCCGGCCAGCCGCGCGCGGATCACCCGCGCGGCGTGGCGTCCGCCCTGCTTGGCGGCGTCGCCGATGCCCGGCACGGGCCGGCCGTCCGGCAGCGTGGCGGTGACGGTGTCGCCGATGGCGAAGATGCGCGGGTGACCCGGCACGCTGAGGTCCGCGTTCACCTGCACGCGCCCGGCGCGATCCGCCGCGACGCCGAGCCAGCGCGCGGCAGGCGAGGCGAGCACGCCCGCGGCCCAGATGATCGTGCCGGCGGCGAGCCGCGTGCCGCCATATTCGACGCCGTCCGCATGCACCGCGGTCACCGCCTTGCCCAGCTCGACTTCGACGCCCAGTTCGTGCAGTGCCCGCTCGGCATAGGCCGACATCTCGGGCTTGAAATTGGCCAGCACGCGCGGCCCCGCCTCGATCAGTACCACCCGCGCATCCGCCGGCCGGATGCGGCGGAAATCGTCGCGCAGGGTGATGCGGGCCAGCTCGATGATCGCCCCTGCCAGCTCCACGCCCGTCGCGCCCGCGCCGATGATGACGAAGGTGAGCAGCGCCCGGCGCCGCTCGGGATCGGTTTCGAGCTCGGCCTTTTCGAACGCCGTCAGCAGCCGGCGCCGCATGGCGGTGGCATCCTCCAGCGTCTTCAGGCCGGGCGCGAAGGGTTCCCAGTCGTCATGGCCGAAATAGGCATGCTGCGCGCCGGTGGCGACGATCAGCCAGTCATAGGGAACGCTGCCGCCACTCGCCAGCCGGACCGTGCGCGCCGCCGTGTCGACGCCGGTCACGCTATCCATCAGCGTCGTCACGTCCTGGCGTTTGTGGACGAGCTGGCGGATCGGCCAGGCGATCTCGGACGGACCCAGCGAGGTCGTCGCCACCTGGTAGAGCAGCGGCTGGAACAGATGGTGGTTGCGTCGGTCGATGAGCGTGATCGCCGCACCGGCGCCCTTGAGCGCCTTGATGGCCGCGAGCCCGCCGAAGCCGCCGCCCACCACCACGATTCTCGGCGTTTGCGTCATGGCATTCACCTCTGCGTACCCCACCCCACATAGGCATGCGAAGCCCCCGGAACAATCGGCTCCGGGGCAGCCGAGCCATGCGTTTCCACCATGCCCGGGTTCCCTTTTCCCCCGGGACCGCCTATCTCGGCGCCATGACGCCCGAAACCCTCGCCACAGCCCGCCGCTTCGCTATTGCGCCGATGATGGACTGGACCGACAGGCATTGCCGGTTCTTTCATCGGCTGCTGACGCGGCGGGCGCTGTTGTTCACCGAGATGGTGACGAGCGCGGCGGTCGTACATGGCGACCGCGAGCGGCTGCTGGGCTTTGCCGCGGTAGAGCATCCCGTCGCCGTGCAACTCGGCGGCTCCGATCCCCGCGAGCTGGCCGAAGCGGCGCGCATCGCGACGGCGTTCGGCTATGACGAGGTGAACCTCAATGTCGGTTGTCCCTCGGATCGCGTGCAGTCGGGGCGCTTCGGCGCCTGCCTGATGGCCGAGCCGGAACTGGTGGCCGGCTGCGTGCGCGCGATGCGCGACGCCACCCACCTGCCGGTCACGGTCAAGTGCCGCATCGGCATCGACGCGCAGGATACCGAGCAGAGCCTCGACGGCTTCGCCGACGCGATGGTCGCGGCGGGCGTGGCGCATCTCTACGTCCATGCCCGCAAGGCCTGGCTCAAGGGCCTGTCGCCCAAGGAGAACCGGACGATCCCGCCCCTCGACCACGCGCGCGTGCACCGGCTCGCAGCCCGCCTCGCGCCGTTCCCGGTGTCGGTCAATGGCGGCATCGAGACGCTGGATGCCGCCGAGGCGCATCTCGCGCATGTCGCCGGCGTGATGCTGGGCCGGGCCGCCTATCACGAGCCGCTGCTGCTCGCCGATGTCGACAGCCGCGTCTTCGGCGAGGCCGAACGTGGCATGGACCTCGCGACCCTCATGCGCGCCATGGCTGACTATGCCGAAGGCGAGCTCGCCCGCGGTACGCGGCTCAACGCCATTACCCGGCATATGCTCGGCCTCGCCAATGGCCGGCCCGGCGCCCGCCAGTTCCGGCAGATCCTCAGTGTCGAGGCGGCCCGTCGCGGCGCCGGTCCCGAGGTGCTGCTGCGCGCGCTCGACGCGGTCGAGCCGGGGCGGTCGCTCGCCGCCTGAGCCGGCGTCAGTCGGCCATCTCGAGCCGGTCGCCGGCCACGGAATAGCGGCTGAGCGTGCCGAGAAAGCTCATGCCGAGCAGGCTGCCCTCGAGGGCGCCGCGCTCGGCCACGAAGGCCCGCACATTGCGCCGCGCGATGCCGCCCACTTCCACCCGGTCCAGCGTCACCAGGGCGGCGCGGCCGGTGCCGTTGGCGGTGATGACGGGCATGGTGAAGCTGAGGCCGCCGACATCCATGCCGGCACGTTCGGCGTCGGGATAGGAGAGGACGACGGCGCTGGCGCCGGTGTCGAAGAGCAGCGGCATGGCGGCGCCGTTGACGCTGGCGGCCACGGTGAAATGGCCGTCCATGCCACGCCGGAATGTGGCGGTGCCGTTCTCGGAATCGACGATGGCGGTGGTCGGCGACAATTCGCCGACGACGCGGGCGGCGACCTCCTTGAGGTCTTCGCGATAGGTGTAGCCCACCAGCGCCATGGCGAAGAGCCCGGCCCAGACGAGGAAATTGCCGGCGATGGCGCTGATCCGCTGGCGCCGCGAGAAGGCGCCCGCAGCGAAGATGACGGCGAGGATGACGAGCGGCGCCAACTGGCCCGCCTGCATCTGGGTCAGCCCCAGCCATGCGCCCGCATCGGCGTTGATGAGCAGCGCGAGACCGGCGGCTATGAGGAGGGCAACGCCAACAAAGAGCATGGGCGAGATAATGGGGGCGATTGGGGCGAAATCAAGCGGCGGCCGGCAAACCGGGCTCACACGAAGATCATGAAGGCGCCCAGCGCGGCGATCTCGAGCAGCGCCTGCAGGGCGCCGATGAGGTCGCCCGTCTGTCCGCCGACGAGCCGCCGGCACAGCGTGACCCACCCCCACACGACCAGCGCGCACAGGGCGAACGCGGCGACGAGCCCACTCACGCCCACGGCGAAGCCGGCGACCACGACGCTCAGGATTATGGCGAAGAGGGCGCCGATGCCGAATTGCCGGCGGCTGACCGGCCCGGCACTTGCCGCGGCACCGCCGGATCGGGCCGGCGGCAGCGCCACCGTCAGCCAGAGCGCGCCCGAGCGGGCTAGTAGCGGCGCCGCGAGCAGCAGCGCCGCCGCCGCCAACGGCTGGCCGGCCGAGCCGATGGCCGTCACCCGCAGCACGATGAACAATGCGATGGCGGCCACGCCATAGGTGCCATGGCGGCTGTCGCGCATGATGTCGAGCCGCTGCGCGGCATCATGCCCGCCGAACAGGCCGTCCGCCGCGTCGGCCAGCGCGTCTTCGGCCATGGCGCCGGTGACGACCACCGTCAGCGCCACGGCGACGGCGGCAGCGAACAGCGGCGGCGTGCCGAGCCAGAGCAGGGCGAGCAGCACGATCGCCGGTCCGGCACCGATCATGAGGCTGGCAAAAGGCAGGGCGAGGACGATCCGCTCGAGCCGGGGTGGCACGTGCGGCGCACCGCCGATGGGCAGCCGCGAATAGAAGCGCAGCCCCATCAGCACGTCGCCGGCGAGGTTGGCGTCGCCCGGAAAGGGGCGGTTGTCGTTGGTTGGGGGCGGCGCGTCGCTCAATCGGGCTTCTCAGGCGGGGCGAGATGTGCGAGGGCCGCTTGTCCCACCTTTGCCGGGAGTCGCGCAACCTTGGCCAATCCCTTCGCCGAAATCCTCGATCTCATCCTGCTCGTGCCCGAGGGCGACGAGGAGGCCGTCGATGCCGTCCGCATCCGCGACCGCCAGCTCACCAAGCCGCCGGGCTCGCTCGGCCGGCTGGAAGAGCTGGTCGAATGGCTGGCGCGCTGGCAGGGCAAGGCCGAGCCGACGCTGGAGGATCCGATGGTCGCCATCTTCGCGGCCAATCACGGCGTCACCGACCAGGGCGTCAGCGCCTACCCGCGCGAGGTGACGGCACAGATGGTGCGCAACTTCACCGATGGCGGCGCCGCCATCAGCCGCATCTGCGCGCAGCACGAGCTCAATCTCAGGGTGTTTGAACTGGCGCTGGAAATGCCCACCGGCGACATCACCCGCGAGCCGGCGATGGACGACAGGATGTGCGCCGCCACCATCGCCTACGGCATGGAGGCGATCGCCGGCAAACCCGATTGCCTCGCCATCGGCGAGATGGGGATCGGCAACACCACCGTCGCCGCGGCCGTGTTCGCGGCGCTTCATGGCGGCAGCGGCGCCGACTGGGTCGGCCGCGGCACCGGCGTCGACGATGCCGGCCTCGCCCGCAAGGCCGGCGCCGTGGACAGCGCGCTGGCCCTCCATCGCGAGGCGCTGGGCGATCCGCTGGCGGTGCTGGCCCGGCTCGGCGGCCGCGAGATCGCGGCGATGCTCGGCGCGCTGGTCGCCGCCCGGCACCAGAAGATCCCCGTCATCATCGACGGCTTCGTCGCCACGGCTGCGGCCGCGGTCGCGCATGCGGTCAACCCGGCAGCCATCGCCCACTGCATCTTCGGCCATCGTTCGGCCGAGAGCGCGCATGGCCCGGCGCTGGAGCGGCTGGGCGCCGCGCCGCTGCTCGATCTGGGCATGCGGCTGGGCGAGGGCAGCGGCGCGGCGCTCGCCATGGTCCTCGCCAAGACGGCCCTGAACCTCCACCGCAGCATGGCGACGTTCCATAGCGCCGGCGTAAGCGGCAGGGGTTGAGCTCCTACCGTCCGCTGACCTCGGAGTAGATCTGCAGCCGCTCGGGCTTTTCCACCACCGGCGCCAGCGCGTCCATGACGCGGGCGCGCGGGAAGGTGGCGATGGCCTCGGTGCCGAAGCGCAGCTTCGAGAACAGGTCGAACCGGCCCTGATGCAGCTCCATGATCTTCTGCACGATCGGCAGGCCGAGGCCGGCGCCCTGTTCGGCCGTCTTCTGCGCCAGCGAGCCCTGCCCGAACGAGCTCAGCACCGTCTCGATCTCCCCCTCGGGGATGCCGGGGCCGTTGTCGCGCACCGAGATGAGCTGGCCGCCATCGGTCGAGCGCGCCACCATCAGCGCCACCTTGCCCGATTGCGGGGTGAACTTGATGGCGTTGCTCAAAAGGTTCAGCGCTACCTGCCGGATGGCGCGTTCGTCGCCCCACAGCTTGGGCAGGTTGTTGCCATACGTGAAGCTGAGCTCGATCCCCTTGGCCTTGGCGCGGATCTCGACCATGCGCCGGCAGTCCTCGGCGATGTCGACCAGCGACACGGCTTCCTCGTTGAGCTCGTACTTGCCCGCTTCGATGCGGCTGAGGTCGAGCAATTCGTTGATGAGATTCAGCAGGTGCTGGCCCGAGCTATGGATGTCGCCGGCATATTCCTTGTACTGAGGCACCGCATGCGGGCCGAGCAGCTCCGATTGCAGCACCTCGGAAAAGCCGATGATGGCGTTGAGCGGCGTGCGCAGCTCATGGCTCATCGTGGCGAGGAACTGCGACTTGGCGATATTGGCCTGCTCGGCGTGGCGCCGCGCCTCGTCCGACATCTGCCGCGCCTCTTCCAACTCGTTGATGAGCTGGTCCTTTTCGGCCTGGTGGACGATCTCCTCGAGCTTGGAGGCGTGCATCGTGCGGGCGAGGTAGACGAAGAAGATTTCCGCCCCGATGGTCACCGCCGCCAGCGACCAGTTGAGCGTGCCGCCGAGCACGACCAGATTGATGGCGACGGTCAGCGCCACGGGCAGGGTCGCCATCACCGTGGCGCCGGGCAGGGTGCGCGTCGACACGGAATTGGCCGCGATGCCCACCAGCGCGAGTGCGAACATCACGACGGCGAGGCCCGGCGAATCCTCGCCGAACAGCGTGAAGGTCGCCAGCAGCGACCAGGCGACGCCATAGATCATCTCGACGGTGATGAAGGTCGCCGTCCAGCGGCTGGCGATGAACTGCTCGGGCGAGATGCGCTTGAACTGGCGCGCCGCCAGCACGACCCCGACATTGGCGGCCGCGACGAGCCCGGCCCAGCCGGCCGCCGCGAAGGGCTGCACCCACAGCGCCGAAAACGCTGCGAGGATGGTGAACATCACCGGCAGCACCAGCGCGCTGGAGCTGCGGGCATCGGCATATTCGTCGAGGAGTTCGAAATCGAAGCTGGCGCGCGTGCCCGAGGACGAGGTCAGGCGCTGGCGCGCCTCGAAAACGGTCCGCTGCGCCGTGCGACGCAGGTCGCGCCCCATCTGGGAGCGCACATCGGCCTGATGCGCCGGCTCGAACGGCATTACGCTGAACTCAACTAACTCGATGCTGCGAAAGGGCTACGCATTCGCTACGCTGAAGGGAAACCCTAGGCCAACGTGGTTAAGAGGACGTGAAATGCGGCCCGCGCAATGGTCCCGACGCCGCCGCGTCCGCAATCCGCTGGGCGCGCTCGCCGTGCTTGCCGCAATCGGCCTTGTCGCGGTGATCGTCGCGGTGCTGCAGCCGCCGGGGCCGGTGCTGTCCGGCAACGCCACTGCCGTCGACGGCGATACGCTGCGGCTCGGTGCGACGCGCATAAGGCTCGTCGGCCTCGATGCGGTCGAGCGCGGCCAGACCTGCACGGCGCCGCAGCAGGACTGGGCCTGCGGCGAGGAGGCGTCGCGGTTCCTCGCCGCGGCCGTGGCGGGCCGCACCACGACATGCAGGAGCGACGGACGCGACCGCTACGGCCGCGTGCTCGCCCGGTGCACGGCGGGCGCGGGCGATCTCGGCGAGGCGGTGGTGCGGGCCGGCTGGGCTACGGCCGATCTCGAATACGCCCTTGCGCTGGCCGATGCGCGGCTCAACCGGCGCGGCATCTGGGCCGGCCGCTTCGACGATCCCGCCGACTGGCGCCGCGCGCATTCCGGCGAGGGCGACGATTTCTGGGCATGGCTCGCTTCGGTGCTCGGACGTTGACACGCGCAACTGGTTTGCGTTGACTATGCAATTGCGACGGGGCATTTTGCGTGCGGCGGCTTCAACACGGCATTTTCCGCAAACTGATTTCAAAAGAGGGGCTCATGGCGCTTGACAAGATCGACCGCAAGATTCTTGCGCTTCTACAGAAGGACGCAACGACTCCTGTTGCCGAAATCGGGCGCAAGGTAGGGCTTTCGACCACGCCCTGCTGGCGGCGAATCCAGAAGATGGAAGAGGACGGAGTTATCCGCGGGCGCGTCGCCGTACTCGACCCCAACAAGATCAATGCCGGCGTCACCGTTTTCGTGTCGGTCCGCACGAACGAGCACAACGATGCGTGGATGCGCAAGTTCTCGTCGGTGATCGAGGACTTCACCGAGGTCGTCGAATTCTACCGCATGAGCGGCGACGTCGACTACCTGCTGCGCGTGGTCGTGCCCGACATCTCGGCCTATGACACGTTCTACAAGAAGCTCATCGGCAAGATTAACCTCACCGACGTCAGCTCCTCCTTCGCCATGGGCCAGATCAAGTACACGACGGCGCTGCCGCTCGAATTCGTCTCCGTCGCCGACGACGACAAATGAGCCCGCAGGACGAGCGCACGCGCGGTGTGACGCTTGAGGGCCGGCCGCGCCGGCTCGCCGTGCTGATCGATGCCGACAACACCTCCGCCAAGATCGTCGAAGGCCTGTTCGAGGAAATCGCCACGCTGGGCGAGGCCAGCGTCCGCCGCATCTATGGCGACTTCTCGGGCACGCGCTCGAAGGCGTGGGCCGACGTGTTGTCGAAATACGCCATCATCCCGCAGCAGCAATTCGCCTACACGACCGGCAAGAACGCATCCGATATCACGCTCGTCATCGACGCCATGGACCTGCTGCATTCCGGTCGCTTCGACGGCTTCTGCCTGGTCTCGTCGGACAGCGACTTCACGCGGCTCGCCGCGCGCATCCGCGAGGAGGGCGTCGACGTCTTCGGCTTCGGTGAGCAGAAGACCCCCGAGAGCTTCCGTCAGGCTTGCCGCCGCTTCATCTACACCGAGAACCTGCTGCCCGGTGCCGCGTCCGATTCCGCGGCGCCGGCGCGCGCCCGTGCGCCTGTCGCTGAGGCGGATCGTATCATCGCCAAGGTCATCGCCGAGATCGACACCGAGGGCGAATGGGTCGCGCTCGGCCAGATCGGCAGCCAGCTCTACAACCTCGCGCCCGACTTCGATCCGCGCACCTATGGCTTCAAGAAGCTCAGCGACCTCGTACGCAGCATCCCTACGCTCGAGCTCAAGACCGAGTCGGGCACGCTGCGCGTCCGCCGGGCAACGCCGCCCTCGTCGGGCGCCAAGCCGGCACGGGCACCCGCAAAGCGCGGGGCCGTCAGCCGCCAGTGACCGACATGTGCCGGCTCAGGGCGGGGCCGGTATGGTCGCGGTCGAGCACGAAGTCGTGGCCCTTGGGCTTGATTTGCATCGCCCGGTCGAGCGCCGCATCGAGTGCGGCCGGTCCGTCGCCGCGCAGCACGGCGCGCAGATCCACCATGTCCTCCTGGCCGAGGCAGAGGAACAACTGGCCGGTCGCCGTCAGACGCACGCGATTGCAGCTCTCGCAGAAATTGTGACTCATCGGGGTAATAAATCCCAGCAAGCCATTGGTTTCCTTGACCCAATCGTAGCGGGCAGGGCCGCCCGTGCGATGCGGGGTGGGTTCGAGCGTGTAGCGCGCCGCGAGGCGGGCCCGCATCTCGGTGAGCGGCAGATAGAACTCGACCCTGTCGATCCCCACCTCGCCCAGCGGCATGCCCTCGATCAGCGTCAGCCCGAAGCCGCGCTCATGTGCCCATGCCATCATGGGTTCGATCTCGTCGTCATTGACGCCGCGCATCGCCACCATGTTGATCTTGATGACGAGGCCGGCGGCCGCCGCGGCATCGATCCCCGCCAGCACGTCGTCGAGGCGGCCGCGCCGCGTGATCGCCCGGAACCGCTGCGCGTCGCGCGTATCGAGCGAGACGTTGATCCGCTTCACCCCCGCCCGGGCCAGCCCCTCGGCATGGCGCGCGAGCTGGCTGCCATTGGTGGTGAGCGTCAGCTCATCGAGACCGGTGCCCAGATGCGAGCCGAGGCGCTCGACCAGATTCATGATGTCCCGCCGCACCAGCGGCTCGCCGCCGGTGAGCCGGATCTTGCGCGTGCCGCGCGCGATGAAGGCGGCGGCGAGGGTGTCGATCTCCTCGAAGCTCAGTACCTCCGAGCGCGGCAGGAACTGCATATGCTCGGACATGCAGTAGACGCAGCGGAAATCGCAGCGATCCGTGACGCTGATCCGCAGATAGGTGATCTGGCGCCCGTAGCGGTCGACCAGCGGCCGGGCGAGGCCGCTCGGGGCGATGTCGCGCTGGGAAAAGAGAACGGTCATGCCGCAACGATAGCGGTCGGCGCGGCAAACAAAAAGGCCGGACACGCGGTCCGGCCTTGCGATGCGATGTGCGTGCCTAGTGCCGGACGACGACCAGGGCGCCGACCTTCACGCGGTCGTAGAGGTCGATGATGTCGTCATTGGTCAGCCGGATACAGCCCGAGGACACGGCCTGGCCGATGGTCCAGGGCTCCGAGGTGCCGTGCAGGCGGTACAGCGTCGAGCCGATATAGAGCGCGCGCGCGCCGAGCGGGTTCTGCGGGCCGCCTGGCATGTAGGCCGGCAGGTCGGGAACGCGCTTGCGCATGGCTGCGGGCGGCGTCCACCCGGGCCATTCGGCCTTGCGGGTGATGCGGTGCTGGCCCGACCAGGTGAAGCCGTCGCGGCCCACGCCAATGCCGTAACGCAGCGCCTTGCCGTCCGGCAGCACGAGATAGAGGCGCCGCTCCGACGTCTCGACGACGATCGAGCCGACGCTGAGCTTGGTGTCGTAGGAGACGATCTCCTTGGGAATTGCCCGCGAGCGGCGTCCACCCGACGAAACCTCGCGCTCCTCCCACCTGTTGGTGTCGGGATTGTAGTAGAGCTTCGCCATGGCGGGGGTCGCCGCCACACTCGCCAGCGCGGCCAGCGCCGCCACCGTGAACTTCCGTCTGTCCATATTTTGCCTCTGAGCCGAATCCGGAAGCGAGCCACTTCCAGCAAACCTTCTGTATTGAATAGCGAAATAGCTATTGCCCTGAAAGTGCCGCATGGCCGTAATTTGCGTCACTTCTCGGTGTTGGCGACGACTCTGGTGCGGTTCTGTTGCGGCAAAACGACATTTTCGATCACACCCGCGTGATCGCAGCCGATTGACAGCCGGGCGGGCCGCCCTGTAGCTGCGGCGGACAAGGGGGTGCGGGTGAGCGACGATCTGAAACGGCAGGCCGCGGCGGCGGCGTTGGCGGAGGTCCGGGGCGGCACGCGGCTCGGGCTCGGCACGGGCTCGACGGCATGGCATTTCGTCGACCTGCTCGGCGAGAAGGTGCGCGGCGGGCTCGATTGCCTGTGCGTGCCCACCTCCGAGGTCACCGCCGCGCAGGCGCGCGCCCTCGGCATTCCGCTCACCAGCCTCGACGAGACGCCCGAACTCGACCTTACGATCGACGGGGCCGATGAGCTCGGCCCGGGGCTAGCGCTCATCAAGGGCGGCGGCGGGGCGCTGCTGCGCGAGAAGATCGTCGCCGCGGCGAGCCGGCGCATGGTGGTGATCGCCGATGCCTCCAAGCTCGTTTCGACACTGGGCGCCTTCGCATTGCCCATCGAGGTCAACCGCTTCGGGCTCGGCGCGACGCGGCGCATGATCGAGGCCGTGGCCGTGCGCCACGCGGCCGAGGGTGGCCTCACGCTGCGGCTGCGCGCCACCGGCGAGCCGTTCGAAACCGACGGCGGGCACCTCGTTCTCGATGCTTTTTTTGGCCGCATTTCCAATCCAGAAGCGCTGTCGGCCGACCTGCACGACGTGCCGGGCGTGGTCGAGCACGGGCTCTTTCTGGGGCTATGCGACAGAGCCTACATTGCCGGCCCGAACGGCCTCGAAACACGCGACGCGTGACGCGCGTCCGTCGAAATCCTGGGGGATGAAGAACAAGATGAAGACCTTCCGCCTGACCGGCTTCGCAGTTGCCGCTGCCATGGCCCTGTCGCTGGCCTTCGGGGTCGTCGCGCCCGCCGTGGCGCAGGAGATTCCGCCCGAGCAGCTCACGCTTGCCCGCAAATATGTCGACCTGACCAACAAGGCCGGCATCTACGAGGCCATCCTCGTGCAGACCGCGGCGCAGACGAGCAAGCTGTTCTCGCAGTCCAACCCCGAGATCACGAAGCAGATCGACGAGACGATCGGCAAGATACTCGAGACCTACAAGGGCAAGAACGACGAGTTGTTCAACCAGTTCGCCCGCGTCTACGCCGTCGAGTTCACCACGCAGGAACTGACCGAGATGGTGGCCTTCTACGAAAGCCCGACCGGCCAGAAGCTTGCCTCATCGGCGCAGGCCATCAACGCCGGCATCCGCGCGGTGATGGAGGTCTACACCAACAATTTCGGCACCGAGTTCGTGACCAAGGTGCGCGCCGATCTCAAGGCGCAGGGCTACAACGTCTGAGCCTGTTTCCAGCACGGCACACGGGACCCCGCCTTGTGCGGGGTCTTTTTTTGGTGCAAGCGGCTGGCCATGGCTTACGACTATGATCTGCTGGTGATCGGCGCCGGCTCGGGTGGGGTGCGCGCGGCGCGGATGGCGGCGACCTACGGTGCCCGCGTCGCCGTGGTCGAGGAATATCGGGTGGGCGGCACCTGCGTCATCCGCGGCTGCGTCCCCAAGAAGCTTTTCGTCTACGCGTCGCGCTTCTCCGACATGTTCGAGGTCGCCGGCAGCTTCGGCTGGACGGTGAGCGCGACCTTCGACTGGCCGACGCTCGTCGCCAACAAGGACAAGGAAATCGCGCGGCTCGAGGCCGCCTATGTCGCTGCGGTGGAAACGCCGGGCGGCACGATCATTCGCGACCGCGCCGTGCTCACCGGCCCGCACAGCGTCCGGCTGGTGAATGGCGGGCGCGAGGTGACGGCCCGCTACATTCTCGTCGCCACTGGCGGCCATCCCCACGTGCCGGAGATTCCCGGCCGCGAGCTGGGCATTACCTCCAACGAGGCGTTCCATCTCGAGACGCTGCCGCATTCCATCCTGATCGAGGGCGGCGGCTACATCGCGGCCGAGTTCGCGACGATCTTCGCCGGCCTCGGCGTGGCAACGACAATCGTCTATCGCGGCGACAGGATCCTGCGCGGCTTCGACGAAGACCTGCGCATCGGCCTCGAAGCCGGGTTGCAGGAGCGCGGCATCAGGCTCATCTACGAAACGACGGTGCGGAGCCTCGAGAGGCACGGCGGCGACGTCCTCGTGCGTTTCTCCGACGAGGTCGAGGCGCCCTTCGGCGCCGTGCTGTTCGCCACCGGCCGGCGGGCCAATACCGCCGGCCTCGGGCTCGATGCGGCAGGTGTCGCACTGAACCCGGACGGCACCATCGCCGTCGACAAATACTCGAAGACGGGCGTCGACTCGATCTACGCGGTAGGCGACGTGACCGGCCGCTCGGCGCTCACGCCCGTCGCCATCCGCGAGGGCTGGTACGTCGCCGAGACGCTGTTCAACGCCAACCCGCAATGGGTGGATCACAGCCTGATCGGCACGGCCGTCTTCGCCGAGCCCGAGATCGCCGCCATCGGCCTGACCGAGGCCGAGGCGGCAACGCATGGCGACATCGACATCTACGTCACGCGCTTCCGGCCGATGATCAACACGCTCTCGACCCGCTCGACGCGCACGATGCTGAAGCTGGTGACGGCGGGCGAGGGTGGCAAGGTACTGGGCCTGCACATCGTCGGCCCCGATGCCGCCGAACTCGTGCAGATGGCCGCCATTCCCATCGGCATGGGCGCGACCAAGGCCGATTTCGACCGCGCCATGGCCATGCACCCCACCGCCGCCGAGGAACTGGTCACCTTCAAGGCTCCTAGCTACGTCTATCGCGGCGGCGTGCGCGCCTAGCTACTCGGCGGCGATCTGCGGCTTGGGCTCGACATTGAGCTGGGCCGGGCTGACCTGGCTCAGATCGTGCGCGGCCTGCATCGCTAGCCACAGGCGCGCCGTGCCGCCGACGCCCAGTTCCAGCCTCAGCGCCATCTCGGCGCTGATCGCACTCCGCCCGGTGATGACATTGTGCAGCTGCTGACGGCTGACACCGAGGCGCTTCGCGGCTTCCGCCACCGACCAGCCGAGGAACTCGATCTCGTCGCCCACGAGGCCGCCGGGATGGGGAGGGGCCTTCATCTCCATTTTCCGCTCCTAGTGATAGTCAACGAAGTCGACATCGGCGATGTCCTCTCCATCGGCCCTGAAAATGATCCGCCAGTTCGCGCGCACGGTGACGGCCCAGTATCCCT
>PJUF01000556.1_pt1 | contig 25642 bp, 22 predicted proteins | sample 1512191 | NCBI WGS metagenome assembly PJUF01 (sample SAMN08177673, study PRJNA422409) | Feces metagenome, whole genome shotgun sequencing project. | isolation source: Chicken feces (3) enriched on wood chips | host: Gallus gallus | place: USA: Madison | collected 2015-01-15 | reverse complement strand
ACGATCCGATCGACAAGACTAAGTTTGAATTCCAAACTATGTTTTTTGTTTTTTCTCATAAAAATGCCCCCAGAAAGTGTCTAACTTTTTGGGGGCATTGCAAAATAACCGCTTTTTTTATAGATATTCCTTAACAAAACCAGTCGCAAAAGTAATTCGCACTACTTCAAAATCCGCTCTATCTTCATCAATTATACTGGTGCATTCCCATTTTTCCGTTTTACCTAATTTTAAGCCCTGAAACAAGTTTTCAATTTCCTCAATGGTGTCGTAATACTCTAAAGCTTTTTCGAGTCGTTGTGAGGCGTTTAAATTGTTTTGGTCGATAAGCTTTTCAAATGCTACACGGATTTGAATTTGACAGGTTGCCCGTTGGATCATGGCGTTCAAATTGTCACGTCTTGGAATATTTACCTTGATCAATGCACATGGGAATTTTACTTCAGGTCTTTGATGGTATCCTTCAAGTTGACCCCGATCTCTGTCAATAAACGCTATATTATCCAGTGTATCCAGTTTTAATAATGTGTTTTTAAATATTTCTTTCATCTTTTAAATGGTTTTAAAATTAGTTTTAAATCTTGTTTTAATATCTGTTATCAGGCTTTGACTTTTACCCAAAAATTGACGTTTAGGAAGTGTAACGGTATATGCGCCAACTGATGCCTTTTGACTGAATGATGCTCGTTCATTGTTTTTCGAGAACAGGGTTTTTCCTTTAAATCTCCCTCTTGTGTGCTTCCTGAAGGTAATTTGTTTAATTCCTCCTTTGTGCTGGATGGTTTCACCTTCGTTGTGTGCTTTGGCGTATGGTACTCTTGATGATCCAGCAGATAGACCAGCCCTATCATGATAAACGTAATTTATCCTAAGTGTCCTAAATAGGTTTCCAGTACGGTACATCAACGATCCTCTTGATGGCTCTCTTTTCTTGTCCTTATATGGTTGGTAGGGCTTTCCGTCCCATTCTTTTTTTAACAGTGCATTTTGAAAATGCTCCAAAGCAGTTTCAGCAACCAGCTGGGGTGCTAATTCTATCTTTGTGTCAATCTTCTTAAATAATGCTTCAAGCTGTTTATCAAACTTATCCATACTATTTACTATATTTGTATTGTAATACTACCTCGTGTAAATGAGAGACTGTTAAAATAGGTTGAGCAGTGGCTCATGACTGGTTTTCCAACGTGGTACTTTACACAACCTTAATTAAAGCCATTAGTTAACGCTAATGGCTTTAGTTCTTTATCAGCAATCCCCTTCTAAGCCTTGTATCATCCAGCTTGTGCCATGTTTCGATTTTCAGCTCTAAACTATCCGTTAGTGTACAAACCACTACAACAGCTTGATCGTTGTAATACTTCAAGTATATAAACGATTGATACTTTTGGTTTCGGTAATTCTGTAACCATACTTCATCAGGAGCGTTTAAAATGTTTTCCACTTCAGATAAATACAGATGCCTAGTCCTGTACTTTTGATAACGGGTATTTGTATGAGATTTTAAAGTAGCTTTATCAATGGTAATAATCCTATTGTTATAGTCGGTAATACCAAACTTCTTGGATGTAACCTTTTTGAGTTTGCCTGTAAAATCTTCAATTGCATCTTCAATTTGATCTTCACCAAATTTGGGACTGAACTGTTTTGTATTGAAATTTTGATCCAGCGGTTTTAGACCCCAATCCTTATAGCCTAGATTATTCATCCGTTTGGTTACATCAAGATAATCCGTTGTATAGTGTTGGTTTTCGGTAAATACCTGACCTTTGTCCGCTCTGTTTATACCCCAACCCCCTTTAGCTGCTTTCTTAAATTCTGGGCTATCCAAATACAGTTTAACCTTTTCTTCTGAAGCTTTCAATTCTTCATCCGTAACCTCAGCTTTAGTTCTTGGAACAATCCAGCAACGACAATTCCAATCGTTAGGAGGTAAAATGTATTTCCATGCTGGGTGATTCCACGGTAATATAATATCGTGCAATAAAGCATGTGAATGACGTACCCTTTCATCTGCAACAGTCTTATATTGCCAGTAAGGGAAATTATCCGTTTGCTTCATCAGCCTATTGTAAGTGGAAGCCATTTCACCGGCTGCAATAGCTGTGTTATATTCGGTTTCCAACCAAGCTTTATTGTGAACGTCCATCATTGAGCTTGCCGTGTCATAGAACTCACGGAATGATTTTGCTTTACGGAATAACTCATTTAATTGCTGGGCTTCATATAATGTCTTAGCACCAGCGAACCTAAATAGATTCATCTCGTAGGCTGTTAATGTTGCTGGATCGTCTACACCATAGGAAAAGCCCAAATCCATTAACTTCGTTGGCTTTGTTTTCCATCCCTGAACAAAACCCATTGTTAAAGTAGTAGCCGTGAATTCATACAGCTGAGTGTCAAAATTCAATGTTCCTTTTGCAATCCAAGCTCTTTGAATGACATCATCTTTTATGGTGTCAAAAGCTTTGGAAGCGGTGAATTTTGCTAACTGTATATTATTCGTGTGGTGATCTCCAAACGCCCCGACTAGCTGTCTGTCTTGTGCTATCGGGGCTGGGTGAAAAAGCTGCAATAACCTTCTGAACCAAGATAGCTTTTTGCGTTTATCCTCCTTGTTTTCGTTGGGGGTGTCGGTGTTTTCTTCCTCTGAAAGTTCGGGGGTATCTGCATTTTTGTTGTCGGATTTAGTTTCTAAATCTTTGTTTTTGCTATCTTCAAGCTCGTTTTTTAATTCCTCATAGTTGTCGGGCTTTCTTACTCCATATTCTTCGTAATAAAAATCATCGTCAATTGGTATTCCCAAATCTTTACGCATGGACTTGTGTATTTCATAGGACGTCTTATCAAGGTTCTTGTCTTTTTTGATGACAAACGTTCCTCCTTTGGTGTCAAATCCAGCAGCCTTCAGAATTTTGATGAACTGCGAGTTCAATGAACGTCTTACAAACTGAAGGTCGGATTCATTTTTTTTATGATCTTCTTTTTGGTGTATTTCGGCTTGTGCGTAACCGCTTCTTGTGCTGGAATCTGTTGTTTCCGTTGATCCCAAAAGAACCTTTGAAATATACGCATCCATTTTACTTACAAAAGTATCCTGAAGCTGACCGTTGGCATTACCTGTATTGTTCTTGATATCAACCTTTGTTCCTGAAGGTCGGATCATGATTCCCCCTGATCCCATTTCACGGATTGCTTTCGCAAGTTGCTGACGTTGCCCTTCATCAAATCCGTCCCATTCAGCATCAATGATACCACGCCCAAAAATTTCAATAAATTCAGCCCAATCGGATGTACTGCCTCTTTTATAGATTGAGTACATAGCAGCAGAAAGCAACAGACCCAAATCATTTGCTTTACCAAATCGCATTATGGTTTTGTTATAAATACCATCGTTGATATTTATTCCTTCATCATCCGTTTGGTGTTTCACAATGATTCCCCTTTCAGGTCTCATGTGCTTCTTTGGAACTGAATAAAGTTCAAATTCATTCTGACCATTTTCATTAACGAAAAAGGTAGGTTCACACATCGAATAACCCCATGCTTTGGAATCTATTATTTCCTTTAATAAATCCTCAAAGCCAATACAGTCAATAAGCTCGTTTATTTCATCGACTGGATTGCCGTCTTTATCGGTGAATTCCCAATTTGCCGTAGTAATCGCATCCTGCCGTTTGCCCCATACCGCTATGATCTGTCCGTCCGTAGTGGAGATGTCGTGATACAGATCATACAAGTAAACACGTCTTGGAATATGTGATTCCGCTGATCGGGTTGCATTCCTCCAGCTGGATATATCCTGACTTTGCCTTGCAAAAGGTTGAATTGAAATATTTTGGATAATCGGTGCTGAAGTATTCTTTCCAGCAACAATTTTCTGTTTTGTTCTTTGTCTGTTGTTCTTTGCCATTGTTAATAATAGTTTTCTCGTTTAGGTCTACTGGATACAGTGAAAGCTCCTGATTGGTCATTTTCATCCTGAGGTAATGCCCAGCCTTTAGGCGTTACTATTCCTTTTTGAATGTCCTTCAGTCTTGCAATGGCATCATCATAACGCTCTTTTGCTAATTCCAAATCAGTGGCAACATTACAGATGTTTATAAAATGCCATTTGGCAATATCTTTTAGCCATGTTCTAAGGTTGGCGTATGTCTTACGGTCGTCACTGGTCATGATTGCATCAAGGTCAAATCTTGATAAATAGCCAAATGCTTCACTTATTGCCGTGTCAATTGCTTCAGCTAAACTTTCTTCGTTACCATCGGAAATAGCTTCGATAGTTCCGCTGTACATGTGCGTGTAAAAATCTTCAGGTGTTATTAGTCCCATATTATGCGATACGTTTAGAGCCGTTTTGGCTGGTTGATATAGTTTGAATGTTATCTGCGTTGTGAATGCTTTTGTTATTGATTACCCATACAGCTCCTTCTACTGCATCGGGAGCATCGTCATGAGCTGAACTACCAGCTTCGATAGCTAAAAATTGTTCTTCCAGCCTTTGCATGTGCAGGCTTTCTTTTTCCTTTTCATTAAGCCATAGCTTTTCGTTTCGGTTCAATGGCTCTAATAGGGTTTCAATCCGAGTGAATTTGTCAGCCTTTTTTCGCTGATCTCCTTTTAGTGGGATGATCTTTTTATCGTGCTCGCTGGAATACTCATAAAACTTGTTTATAAGCGTGTCTTGAATAAAATTGGCTTCCATCATGTAATACACTGGCACACGGTCTGCAACCAATTCCGCTATCTGATAATGCCATTCAATCATATTGGCAGTAGTGGTCTGATCACAGAAGGCTTTAATAACATGGAATTCGTCTTTCCATCTTCCTACCAAGACAGTTGCTTTAAAGTCGTTTTTCTTGGAGTCTTTAAATGAGGGGTCAGTATAGCACACCAGCCATTTGTATTGTGATAATGGCGGTAATTTTTTATAGTTCATCTCCTTGAATACCGTCCCTTCTGAAATGGGGTTATTGAAGTATTCTTTCTGAGCTGAAGCATAAGAAATCAATGAGAGAATTTTGTCAATATCTTCTTCACTGTTTTTTGCTAACCATGAGCTTTTACCATTCTTATCCCTAATATTTACCTGATGTACATAGTCAGCTAATTTTTCGCAAAGCGAAACGACACATACTTTTGCGATCTTGTTCCCACATACTATGATTCGATAATTGCCCGAAACGGATACCGTTGGAATTAATGCTTCCTGAATCCATTTGAATTTTTCAATGATCCTACGTGGGTTTCTGCATTCTTTATCTGTATCAATATCATCGATCAGGATGCAATCAACCCTAAAATTTTCATTACGTGTACCACGAGGCGATTGACCTGCACCCAATGCACGAAAGCTCACACCGTTTTTGGTTGTAAATTCACCGTCCGTCCATGATCCTAACTTCTCCTGAGTTCCATAGTCATTTATCAGGCGTTGGTTGCATTCAAGACTTAATTTGTATGGCATCAATAAACGAACAGCGTTATCGAAGCTGTTGGAAACAAGAAGTATGTTCCTTAGTTCTTTTCTTACTAAAACCAAGTATAACACGATCAACATCACTGAGGTAGATTTTGCCAATTCACGAGCCCACATTAAAAGCTCAAACCATCTTTTGTTTTTGATCAGCCTTCGAAACGTTTTTAAATGGAATGGTGCAAAATCCGCTTTACAGAAATTCGGGAAATAGTACTTCATCCACTCCACTTCATTCCCTTCTTTTTCTAAGCGAGCGATCCGCTTTTGTTTTTGCGTTGGAGTTTCATGGATGTCAATGGGTGTCGCTTGCCTCATTTCTTTGGCAAAGTCCTCCCATTTTATGGATATCTGTTTGTTTGTAAACTTTTGTGCTGCCATTATCTTAAAAGCGTTTTAATATATCCATCAAAATCTTCTGTGAGTGCTTTAGCTTTGTCTAAGTCAATACCTCTGTAATGACTGATCATTTTGGTTGCAACATCAAATACCTCTGATGCGGAAACATCCGTTTCAAGCTTCTTAATGTTTTGGATCAATGTGTCTCGGATATAGGCTTGTTCTTTTGTTGCATATCCTCTACCACCAGTTGCAATCTCAGTGTTAAGAATTTCAAGCTCATCCATCATCTGTCTAAGTTGATCCTCCCTAGTCATCATGATGCTCTTTTTTGCTTGTTCCCAATTGTCCTCGTTTGACCATTTACTGATTGTTCCCTCAGTAATCTGAAGCCGTCTGGAAATTTCCTTTTGGGTTAATTTTTCACGGATGAAAAGAAGTTTTGCGTGTTCTCTTTTCTCCTGAAGTTCTGCTTTGCTAAGTCTATTTTTTGCCATAAAATCCGTGTTAACTGGTCAAAAATGGCACTTATATATAGGGGTAAAAAATCGTAAAATTAAAAGCTTGCAATAATTACAGGCATTTACTGCACAAGGTGTTAGCATTCATAAAGGCGATTTTTTTGACTGTTTTTGTCGATGTAGGTTTGTGCCAACAATAGCGAAAAAGACAGATGTTAAAAGCGACAAAACGGCTAATAATTTTAAGTGAACAGGTCAACAAATATGGCTTTAGGGCTTTGGTTGATGGTGTTGACTTAACGCAGTACGAAAGAAACCCAATTTTACTTTGGATGCACTATCGTGCCTTTGGTAAAAAGAATGAAGTGATCCTTCCTTTGGGGAACGTCATTGAACTGAAGGTAGAATCCATTGACGGTATAGGTAAATGCTTGACAGGTTTGCCAGTCTTTGATGATACGGACGATTTTGCCAAGTCTATTTACAACAAATATCAGAACGGTACGCTTCGTATGGGATCAGCTGGTTTGCTACCTGTAGAATGGTCATCGGATGAAACTTTGATCATTCAGGGGCAAAGAGGTGAAACGTTAGCAAGGTCTATCCTCGAAGAAGTCAGTATTGCCGATATAGGTGCAGATAATAACGCCTTATCCATTGCTCTGTATGATTCCAATCATACTCGTATTGAACTCTCATCCAGCGACACGAACGCTGTAATCCCATTGCTTATCAATAATAAAAAATCACATATGGAAAAAATCGAATTGTCAGCTGCAAAGGCAGCAGCGATATTGGGAACTGATGTGAAGTCAGTTGACCAATTTGAAACAAAGGTGATGGAAGTGGTTCAATTGGCTGCATCCCAAAAAACCGAAATCGACAAGCTGAAAAATCAAAATCAAACTTTACAAAAAAAGGTTGATGATGCTGAAAAAGTTCAGTTGTCATCTAAAGTAGAAACGTTGGTTCAAGGTGCAGTAGACGACCGTAAAATCTCTGCTGACGAAAAACCACATTTCGTGACTTTGGCAATGGCTGATTATGCTTCAGTTGAAAAGATTTTGGGAGGCAAACAAGGTGCGCCAACTGTACAGAGCCAAATCCAAACAAAGAAGGAAGCCAAAGTAAGTCTTTACGCAAACAAGACATGGGGACAATTGGATCAGGAAGGCTTATTGATTAAGCTTAAATCTGATGATCCTAATTTGTTCAAAGAGCTTTTTAAAGCTGAGTTTGACAAAGAGTACGAAGGTTAAACCACAAATCAAGCAGTAATTAACACACTTTTAAAACCCCTTTAAAACTATTTAAAATCAAATGAGAAATTTAGAATTCAAACCGCTTAACCTTTTGTACAATGTGTTGGTTGTGGCGTTGTTGTTTGCCTTGATAGGTGTGAACATTGTTTATTCCGTTCCTGTAGGTATTGTCTTAGGTATTGTTTTGGGATTCGTCAAGTCTCCTGAAGCTGCATTGTTTATGGCTATCCAAAAAGAGATTTGGACAAAGGACATCCAAAACAACCTGTACAAGAACAATACTTTCCTTAATTCATTCTCAAAGGCTGACAAGGAAAATATCAACGGAACAACTGTACACATTCCTCAAGCTGGAAGGGCTGGCGATGTGGTCAAAAACAGAAGTTCATTACCAGCGACCGTTAAAACTCGTACAGATATTCCGACATCGTATGAAATCAATGAGTACACGTCTGATCCGATCTTGATCCCGAATGCAGATACAGTAGAGCTTTCTTATGATAAACGTCAATCCGTGCTTCAAGATGAACAGGCGAACCTAAATCAGAATGTTGCTGAGGACGTGCTACTGTCCACTGTTACGGCTTCTATTGGAACGACAACCAATCTTCCAGCAACTAGTATTTTGCCTACTGAAGGAGTTGCAGTTGATCCTACAGCTCCAACAGCTACTGCACAGGTCAAGGCTTATAGTCTGAAGGATTTACAACGTGCAAGATCATTCTTTATCCGTCAAGGCACATGGCGTGAAGGTCAAATGTATGCAGTAATTACAGCTGAAGCTGAGGCGCAAATGTTCCCTGCTGACAGTCAAGTTACCGCTACTTACATGGCAAGCGTAACAGAAGAGGAACGCCGTAATGGTGTCATGTACAAAGCCCAGGGCTTTAAGATTTTCACACGCTCAACAGTGTTATTGTTGAATGCAGCAGGTGCGTTCAAGCCTTTGACTGCTGAAGCTGCTACAACCGATGTGGAAGGAATTCTTTTGTACAACGGCAATAACGTTGAATTTGCTTTAGGTGATATCAAATTCTTTGAAAACCTAAACGATGCAACTTACTACGGTGATATTTATTCATTCTTGGTTCGTGCTGGAGCAAGGGCAAAACGTGAAAAATTTGACGGTGTTTGTGTGGTAAAACAAGTGCCAGCAGCATAATTAATCATCCAAACCAATAGCGGGGACGCTTCGTGCGACCCGCTTCTAATCCTTAGCAAATGGAGCAACTAATAGAATCGCTTTTGATTCCTCTCATTACTAGCATCGCTGGGGCTTTTTCAGGTTGGTTTTTTGGAAGACGTAAACAAACAGCTGAAGCCGTTCAGAGCGAATTAGAATCAGTTGAAAAGGCGGTTGCTATTTGGCGTGAAATAGCTCAGGATTTAAAAAAAGAGCTGGCAGAGCAAAGTTTACAGATTCAAAATCTACAGCTAGAAATAGGAACGCTCAGACGTGATAATGCAAGGCTTTTGAGTGAGTTGAAGCAAATAAAAAAGGTACAGAAGGAACAGGGCTATGATAGCACAAATTAACAGAACCATTAAAACGGATAAACAGACACTAGGTGAACTTATCCTAAAAGATGATAAAGGAACGGTACTGATGAAATGTAAAACATTGGAGCTTCCGTGGAAGAACAATGAGTTTCAAAAGTCGTGTATTCCTTCAGGTACATACAATGTCGTTCCTCGCACATCTCCAAAGTTTTCTAAGCATTACCACATTTTAGATGTGCCTAACAGGACTTATATCCTGATCCACACTGGAAATTATCACACTCAAATTTTAGGGTGCATCCTTGTAGGTTCGGAATTTAAGGACATCAATGGTGATGGCAGCCTTGATGTGACATCCAGTAGGATAACGTTAGACAGAATTTTAAAACTTGCCCCGAAAGGCTTTAAACTAATTGTAGCATGAAAGGAAGAATTTCGACTATAAAATTGAAGATTTCAGTTTTCGCAATCGTGGCAATCATTGCGATGTGTATCGGATGCAAAAGCAAACAAGCCATCACAATCCCATCAACAAAAACGGTTGAAGTAGAAAAGCTGGTCACAAAAACAGTTCGTGATACAGTGATCGAGGTTGAAGCGGATAGCTCTTATTACAGGGCTTGGATTGAATGTGTGAACAATAAACCAGTATTGAAGAATCCCATTTCAAGTGCTGGAAAAAATCAGTTGCAAGCTCCTAAAGTCAAATTGGACGATTTAGGACAATTGATGGTTGACTGTCAAACCGAGAACCTTGAATTGCATGCTCGTATTGAAGAACTGGTGACGGAATTGAGTACAAAGGAAACTCAATATGTAAATGTTCCAGTCGAGCGAGAATTAACCTTCTTTCAAAAAGTATTTATCAATCTGGGCAAAATATTCGGAGTGATCCTTTTGGGATTTGTCGGGTATGGAGCCTTCAAACTGTATAAAAAGATTTATGGCAGATAATAATAAAAAATTTGAGCAAGAAGCCAAGGCGTTTTTTGCCAATCTAAAGAACAGTAATAAAAACACCTGTTACATCACTTCTGATGGCAATGTTTTCAGTGCGGATCATTATGCACAAGACTGGAAGAAAAAGCTAAAAGATAGAACTGTTGAAGTTTATCATCGTCATGGCTCTGCTAGTAAAATAGTTGAAAAACTTAAAGAAGTTCTATCAGAAGGTAACATTGAACCAGTTTTAGGTAATGGATCTTCTGAAGCTGATCGTGATGCTCTGGTAAAGGAATACATTGAGCTTTTTGATACCAAGCCACATCACAATTTAGGTTTAGAAAAGCTTCAGGCTGCTATTGCTGATAAAAAAGCTGAGTTGGCAAAAACTGAAAATCCTAGCGAAAATCAGGAGGATAAAAAGCATATCGTTACTGAAGAGGATCTTCTAAATAATCCTGAATTGGTAGAGCAAGGCGTGAAAGTAGGCGACGAAATCACTTTACCAAACGATTAATTAACAAACTTTTAAAACCCTTTTAAAACTATTTAAAATCATGTTTAGAGACGAAGTAAGCTATGATATGGAGATTGACGGCTTTAAGATTGCCGACATTCCAGCAGATGGAGGTTTAGCGACTGCCTTCACATCCCCAGGGAAAGTGCATGAAGATACTATTGAAATCACTCAGGCTGATCCGACCGAGAATGCATTTTATGCACAAGGCGAATCCACGCCATTAGAAACCTCATTAAAAGCAGGTCTTAGAACTGGTGTGGCAAACCTGATCAAGGTTACTGCTGAGGTTGGAGCTGATCTATTGGGAGGAACTGTAGTTGCTGGCCAGTACCATGCTCCTTCAGGCACGCCAAACATCGAAAAAGCTATTCAGATTATCGATGGCAAAGGTATGCCTTATACATATCCTCGTTGTCGAATCAATGCTAAGGTTATCGGTCGTTTCCGTGTAGGTGAGCCTAATCATATTGAATTGCGCTGGACGGTATTGCAACCTAAAAAGGCTGGTATTGCTCCTGAGATCATCGGAACAGCAACAGCACCGTAAGTTATGGAGGCAGCTACTGAAATACAGGCAGCACAGACCATATTAGAAGAAGGGGTCAGGTTAGATATCCCTGCCCCCTTTTTTTTAAGGCTGTTGGGAATCAAAACGATTCCGCTTGTTCTACACGATCCAACTGCATCTGTTTGTTTGCGTATAACAAAACTTCGTTTGCAGATGGGGATAACTGATGTTGACTTTGAGCAAATGAGTGTGGAAGATGGTTTAAAGTATAGGGTAAATCATGGGTTTACGGTCGGTCGCATTCTCGCTATTGGCATTTTACGAGGTCGGAAAAGAAACTGGTTGGTCGGAAAATGGCTGGCAAAACAATTATTAAAACATTATCCTTTTTCCGTTCTCTTGAACATCATGCATATCATCACGCTTGGAGGGCTAGAGGATTTTATGAATACTATCGGATTGTTAGAGGGGATGAGACTGACGAAACCAAACGATCCGAGCCAAAGAAAAAGTCAGAGGAGTTAAAGACCGTTGGTCTACATAGCCTTTGGGGAACAATTATAACAGCACAAAAAGAAACTGGATGCAGTTGGGATGAAATACTTTATAAAAGAAGCTGGATCAATATCAGAATGATGCTGGCTGATGCTCCAAGAGTACAGCGTTCAAGCGGTAAAAAGAAACAAAAATTAAAGGGCTTTGATGAGCTACCAAATACCAAACAATGAGTGACGGACAATTAGATATAGAATTTAGATTTAATACGCCTGAAGCAAAGCGTGAAACGGATGATATCCGCAAAGGTGTCAAATCCGTCAACGATGAAGCTAAGGGCGGTAATGCTCCGCTGAAAGAACGTGAAGGGATTTTGGAACGGTTGCGGAGACGTATGGCTGAACTGAAGAATGAGGCTGAAAAAGCTAATTCCGTTATGTCGGTCGCTTCCATAAACAAAGAGCTTCAGCGTTATGAACAGGAGCTTGTACGTGTCGGTCGGGCTGGTCGAGCTGGTTTTGATTCTCATGGGAATGCAATGCTTTCTAATGAGGGTATTTTACAGCGTTTATACCGTGCAGCCCAGCTTTACGAAAAAGGAATGTTGGAAGCTACCAACCCAGCTAACTTGGAAAAGTACAGCCAAAAGCTAGGATTGATCAACTCCGAAATATCAAAGCTTACCAAAGGTCAAAACATAGGTGGTTCTTGGAACGGTCTGCAAAATTCCGTCAATCAATTAACTAGGGAACTTCCAGCCATGACATACGGCTTTCAGACGTTTGCGATAGCAATATCAAACAACCTTCCAATTTTCGCTGATGAAATTATTCGGGTAAAAAAAGAGAATGAAGCTCTTGTAGCATCGGGTAAAAAAGGTAAATCGGTCTGGAAGGAATTAGGATCAGCTTTACTTAGTTGGCAAACGGCAATGATGGTCGGTATTGTCCTGATGACAACCTATGGTAAGGAAATCGGTCAATGGATCAAAGGTCTATTTGGGGCTAAGAAAGAAATCAATGCGTTGGAGGAAGCGAATAAAGCCCTTCATAATTCTTTAGCTGGTACGGAATACACTACAGCGGTGCAAAATGTGAAAAGGCTTGAAATAGCGGTTGACTTAGCGAAAAAAGGTTTTGTGTCAAAGAAGGCAGTCGTACAGGAATACAATAAAACCATTGGAAAGACTACAGGTGAAGTTAAAACCCTACACGATGTAGAAAGCTTCCTAATCGACAATGCGCAGAATTATGTCAAGATGACGATGTACAAAGCAGCTGCTAACATCGCATTACAGGAGGCTGCTAAAGGAGCTTATGAAGCTGAGCAAGCTAGAATAAAAACTGCTGAAGAATCTTTGACTGGCTGGCAAAAATTTGTTGATGGTCTGAACAGAATGCCAGGACTTGGTGGTCAGGGTATGCGTTATGATGTTAAGCAGGCTGAGGCACAGGCGAAAAAAGATATGGAGCGGATGGGTAATGCAACCCGTGACGCTGCAATATCTGAAGCTAAGAAAACAGAAGATGCACAAACCAAAATTGCTGACAACTTTCTTAAAAAAGCTTCTGAGATCGCTGGTAAAATGGGAATATCTGTTTTCGGTGATGATCCTAAAACACCAAAAGTCAATAACACTGCCATAGAGAATGCTTACAAGCGTATTGTCAACATCAGAAAGGAAGCCCTTGAAAAAATTCAGGAGATTGATGCTGAATACAGGGTTAAGTCATTTGAAAACGATCAACAGGAGATTGAGGCATTAAAGCAAAAGTTTGCTGATCTCAGACATGTGCTTCAGGACGAAAACAAAAAGATTGCTGAGTACAATGCCAAAAACAAAAAGTCTCCGATTGATCTGATTGACGTTTCTGCTGTTGATCCTATTGAGCAAAGGGCAATGAGTGACCTGAGGTATAGGCATGAAACGAATAAGCTTTCAGAATCACTGAATGAACGTAAAAAGCTGGTTCAGGAATATGAGGAATTTAAAACTTCATCGAGTGAAAAGGAAGCTGACAAACGTTTTTCTTCAGACCTTTCTAAGATAAAGAACTATTACCGTGATGTAACTGGTGAGATCAATGCCTTGCAGGGTAAGCAGTTCACGGTTGGATTGACAGGAGCTGAAACGGAACGGTTAAACAAGCTTTTAGAGCTTCTAAAAGAATACAACCAAAGTAAGCAATCTTTGGAGGATAAAGCCTTTTTAGAATCGTTTAATCTTACCAAAACATACGGTGATAATCTTGCAGACATCAATGAAAAATACCAAAGGCTATACAAAGCACAAGGTGAACAGATGTCAGAAGAAAAAAAGGAACTTCTTAAACAGGCTAGACAGGATGAAATTGACCAGTTGAACGAAACTGAAGCTAGGAAAAACCGAATCCTGATTCAAGCAGCTAAACAGCAATTAGTTATTACAACGGCTGGTATTCGTGCACAAATCAAGGTTATTAAAGACCTGCTGGCTCGTGAAGATTTAACACCACAATTCCGCAATGAACTAGAATCAGCATTAACAAATGCTCAATCTACTGCTAAACTTGGTGCTAGAGCTGCAACGCTCGCAAATCTTCAAAAGCAGTACAGAAAGCTTGCTGATGAATTGGTGCGTTTAAAAAAGGTTGGAGCGAGTGCAGAGGAAATTAAAGCGGTTAATGATAAGCTTCAGGAAACTCAGGAGGAAATTGACCAAATCAATCAAGATGGTTTGAGCAATATGCTTCAGCTTCTTCAGAGGATAGCGTTTTCAGTTAGCCAACTTGGTGAAAGTCTTTCAAATTTAGGTGATGCGTTTGGAAACAGCCTAATTAGCAATGCTGGTCAATTTCTTTCAGGCTTGGCTAATGGTATTGATAATTTATCAGTTGCTTTCGATAAGAATGCAAATGATACTGAAAAGTATGCAGCTGCAATAAGTTCAGCAATTGATCTGATCAGCATGGTAGCTAATGCGGCTGCTGAACGCAAACAGGCTGAAGAGGAATATTACAGTGCTATCATTGACCTTCAGCGTGAATACAACATGAGCCTGAATGATCAGATACGTTTGCAGTCCGAATTGGGTGAAAGCGTGTATCTGAAGGATTATGTTGGGCGTATGAAGGACGGTATGCTTGCAGCTGAAGATGCGATTAAAAATTATCAGACAGCTGTACAGAAATTGGCAAGAGATGGCAAGATATCTAAGGGCTTGGAAAATGCAGTTGACTGGAAGAATGTAGGTAAAGGTGCTGCAAGTGGTGCTACAATCGGAGCGACAATTGGCGGTATTGCTGGTGCTGGTATATTCTCTTGGTTAACCGCTCCAATTGGTGCTGCTATTGGTGCTGTAGTAGGTGGTATAATCGGGCTGTTTGGAGGTAAAAAGAAAAAGCCAAAGTATGAGGACTTATATACCAATCTGCCTAAAGAGGTTGCGGACGTGCTGACATCGTCAGAGCCACAAGATTTAAGGGATGTAAAAGCTTTGCTTACGTCTTTAAACAATGATAAGGCGGTCGATGCGAACACCAAGCAAATGATCGAGGGTGTTCTTGAATGGATTGAAAAGATTGAGGAAGCTAGGGCGCAAATAAAAGAAGTGGTTCAGGAGCTTACAGGGTCGTTGGGTTCTGATATGCGTAATAACCTTGTTGAATACTTTAAACAAGGTGAATCGGCTGCTTTGGCAATGGGTAAAACCGTCAACAAGGTTTTGGAGGACATGATGTCACAGCTCTTATTCTCCAAAGCGTTTGATGAAATCTTTAAACAATTTGAAGATCAATTGACAGACACTTTGTTGTTTGGTGAGGAAGGTGATGTAATTGATGTTTTTGCTCAATTCCTGAAGGATGCTGGTTCAGCTGGTGAGAATTACTACAAATGGATGGAAGCAGCAAAGGAAGCAGCTAAACAGCAAGGGTTGGACATCTTTAATACAACCAGTTCTTCTAACTCTTTAGCGACTTCAGGTATTGAACGTATTTCAGAGCAAACAGGTACGGAACTCATGGGAATAAACCGTGCTGACTATGATCTGAACAAACAAAAGTATCAGCTAATCCAAAAATCCTTAGACTTCATTCAAAGCACTTACAGGACACTTGTACAGAGTTTGAAAGTTCAGGAGGAAATCAGGGATAATACAGCTAATACCGTGACCGAGTTAAAGAATGCAGTTACAGAGCTGAAGGCAATTAATACCAATACGAAAGGGGGCAAATATGGCGGTTAGTGTCTTGATAAATGGGTTTGATCTTAGGGACGCCTTTGGTGTTTATCTTGAAGATGGCGGGTTGCAGGTTTTTGAAATTCCACCTACACCTAAAGAACCTTTTTACAACGAATGGTCTGATCAGAGTGGACGTGACTACGATACGGAATCACCTGTCGTTTATCAAACTCAAACTTTTGAAGTTCCGTTTCTGATTACGGCTTCTAATATGGTTGATTACCGAAAAAAGAAAAAGGACTTTTTGTCTCTGATTGATTTTAACGGTGAATTTGACCTGCAAGTAATTGATTGGGGTGAAGCGTTCCGATTGCGGTACAAAGGTGTAGCATCTTGGAACTTTATCAATGTCGATCTAGGTTCCTCCACTTCAGCTCGCTTTGTGTTGCGCTTGGAATGCAATCATAACAAGGGTTATGTATTTAAATACCTCGTGGACAATTCAGGAAGATACATTGTGATCAATAATAAAAAAATGATGGTTAAAACAAGTTACTAAACGACTCATGGAAGATAATGATATTCAAATTAATGGTGTAACCGTCTTTGATAGAGACACACCTAAAATTTCAGATGCAAGTAAAGTAAAATCACTGCTTGCAACTAATTCTGAAAATGAACTAGTGGGATCAGTCGAGATTGATTTATTGATCGAAGAGACAGCTAATAGAGTTGGCGTGGTTGGAGCTCAGTTAGAATCGGTTTCAGGCGGTACTGTTGAGGCACCTACTATTCTTACAAGCCCCGGAACAGCGGAGTATAGATTTTGTAAGGCTTCTCCGGGAGTTTATTCGTTTGGAGGTAATGTTTTTACAGCAGCTTCAGGAAAAGAATGGATTTTTGAGTGGAAAGGCTCTTCTTGGTCTTTAAAAGACATGGGGGCTTTGCCGGATTCAGCCAGAATCAAAGAATGGGTACCGGGTAACTATACCTCAGGTGATCAAAGGATTTACAACGGCTTTATCTATGAAGCGAACAAGGCTACATCAGAAGAACCTTCGACCGGTAGTGATTGGGATTTCAAAGGTAAAGATAACGATCTTTCCAAGAAAGTAATTGGCGTTCAGAATATCCTTAAAGACGGTGGTTTTGAAAATGGGGAGCAGTTCTGGCAACAGAACGAACCGACATTCGACCTTAGCATAAAGAATGGGGTCGCGCACATTAAAACGAACAACAGCGAGAATACAGGGCTGATGCAGGGAGGTATTGACCTTAAGGCAGGTACATACAATGTTGAGATGAAGGTTAAGAAGGTGTCACCAGGAACATTGTACCTAACAATGGGCTTCTTTACTCCGGGTATCAATACACTGTTTACGATAAACACAAGCGAATGGGCTATACAGCGAGCTAAGATTGTTATACCAACAGATACACCAAACGCTTTGGCATTGTTGACCAACAATCAGAAGAACGTTGAGTTCTTGATCGAGTATATCGCTATCTACAAATACGTTGAAAACTCCATAAATGAGAACGTCTACGAGTCGAAGGCAGCAACCGACGAAAACACGCAAGCTATTGAGGTTCTTCAAACCTCCGTGGCAACTTCGGAATGGATGCCAAAACCGAGTTCTTCAAAGAGCACCATATTGTCGCACATTCAGCCGTTTGTGCAAAAATACTTACAAAGGAATAGTGATGTAACACTAGTGAAGGTAGCTGATAGCATCGATACCCCGTTGGGATGGACTGATGTGCGCCCTGACGCCAATAGAAGACCTCCATTCTGTAATGAATACAACAATAGCTCTTACCTCGAGGAGAAGTTAAGATGGAAAGAGCAGCAATACCTACGGTTCGACAACCCCGGTGTAATTACCGAAATACTTGGTGGCGGCACTTCCTCTATTGTGAGTGTGGATACTTATTGGGGGGCAGTAGGATCTTCGTACTATCTACCCTACACGAAAGTAATTGAGGGTGGAACTGACGCTGGTGTATCGTTCAAATTCCCTGCTAATATGAAAAGATTGTCGCTTATTGTACATACTGATTGCAGGTGGTCAGAAAGCCAACAGATAACAGTTGCTGAGGGCAATGGCAAGGTTGAGGTTTTCAATGGCATTGCGTGGGTGGAAGCAAATGGAGCAACGGTTTATTTCAAGGAACCGGAAACACAGCCATCCCCAGGGATTTATCGCGACAACGCGCAAAAGAGGTTGAAGTTTCGCAGCTTGACCAATCTTTCTGAAAAGTCGATCACCGTAAAGAATGTAGGAGCAGGTAGATTCGGATATTGGGGTATTGAATATTCTCCTAACGAATACCTATTCACATACATCAACGCATCGAAGGGCAGTCATAGCATCGATATGATAGAGCGTTATGAACCTTGGATGGTAGACGAGTTCAATCCTGATCTTATCGTTTGGCAATGTCAGATTTTGAACGAAGCGTTAGGAAGACCTGATCGAGGGTTTGGATCTAAAGACTACGGACAAAAATTCGTCGATAAGTATAATGAATATGTATCTAAAGACTACTTAGTACTTCCTTATGCCGTATGGGCTGCCGAGTATTCCAACTTTGTTGATGAATCAGGAATTTTTCTTTACGCTCATGCTCCAAACGGTGATATTATCACATGCGCTCAGGATGTAGACAATATCGAGTACAGATTCAATCAGATAGGTGTGCCTTTTTTAAACTTTTTCCATCGCATTACAGAAACGGCTAAACGTAAAGGCTCAAACATTTATGATGAAGCTTTAAAAGCTAGTGGCAAGAACGGAAGCACGTTCACAATGGACGGGATTCATCTGAACAAGACAGGACAGATGGTGTTGTGGAGATATTTTGAAGAGTATTTCAATTTTTAATCAACAGCCCACATCTCGGTAGGGGCTTAATGAAAGGGAATATAATGACAATTCAAACATACAGAAATAATCATTTACATATATCACTGCCGTTGAATAAAGCGGTTCATAACAAGCGGTTAATGTCAGAGCATACGCTTGTATTTACAATAAATTCAACAAGCGTTTTGGATATCACCATTGGTGACTATCTGACCTATAAAGGTGAGATAATGACCGTTAACCAAGAACCGCAATACACCCAACTAGGAAGCAACTTATTTGAATACGTTGTGACCTTTCAGGGTGCAAGGCATACGCTAGAACGGTTCAAGCTGAAGGATGAAGGCGCATTTGTTTTTGATTATTTCGGAGACCTGAACGATTATATGTTCATGTTCTTGGAATGTCTCAATTCGGTTGATTCGGGCTGGACGGTTGGAGAATTGGAAGACGTTGAGCCGTTTGCTTTGGAATTTAACAAAGTTGATTGCTTGTCAGCCCTGAATGATATTGCTGAAGCCTCTGAATGCGAGTGGCAAATCATAGGTAAAGAAATAACCATCAAAAAAATAGTGGGGACGGCTAGAGCTTTGACGTTGCAGTACGGAAAGGACAACGGTCTATACTCATTGTCACGTCAAACTTTGGTCAACAGCTCCATCATTACACGTGCTTATGCAGTAGGAGGTACACAAAATTTACCTCAGGGATATTCAAAAAAGCAATTGACTTTGGATGGTTATCTTGATGATCCTTTATCGGTCGATCTTTATGGAATCCGTGAAGGCATTTTTGAAGATCAGGAGATTTATCCCAAACGCACAGGATCGGTTACAGGTATTGAGCAGATCAATGACCGTACATTTAGTATTTCGGATAGCAGCTTAGATTTTGATTTGAACGGTCAACGTATTGAAGGGACAGAAGCGAAAATTGTTTTTAAATCGGGAGGTTTGAATGGTCAGGAGTTTACAATTCTTTCGTATAGTCCTACATCAAAAACAATCCGATACAAAGCAAATGAAGATACCAATGGTAATGTTAGCCCTTTTGGAGCTATGGTTGCTGAAGTCGGTGACTTATATACGCTCCTTGGCATAAGAATGCCTGAAAGTTATGTTACAGCTGCTTTATCCGAGTTGGAAGCAAAACGATTGGAATACCTGAATTCTAACAAAGTGCCTAGAGTGGTCTATGAACTTGATACGGACATCCTTTGGCTAAAGCGACAAAACACCGAATTGCACGAAGGTGACATTGTTCATGTAGTGGATGAAAAAATAGGACTTGATGATAAAATTCGGGTTACGGCTGTCAGCTATCCAGCTATGTTCCCTGTACTAGAGCAAGGAATGAAGTTCACGGCTGAGATTGGTAACGAGGTCACTTATACACGCATTCAAAAGGTTGAAAAGGACATCAAAGAAACTAAAGAGGTTGTAACACAGGTAAGCAAAACCAGCATCGAAAATGATCGCAGGAACATTCAAGCTTTGAATGAATTTAAAGGGCTTGTATTTGATCCTGATGGGAATTTAGAAAATGCCTTGATTCAGGCTATTGCTGGGTTATTCGGCACGGATAGCATGTACTATGATTTGGATGGTGTTTCGCTGACTGTGAACGCTGGCAACGATGCTAATGCTATCAGTTTGACCGCTGGCAAACTCATACACAAGCGTTATAAAATTGATGGACTTGGATATATATGGGATTTGCCTGTTTTTAATGCTGATGGTCTAATATCTACCAAACCATATTATTTAGCTGCCAAATGTTCGCAAACTGCCTTAACTGGCGAATGGGTTTTGACTACAGATCAGAAAGCTGTTGATTCGGAAAACGGCTACTGGTTTTTTAATCTTGGTGTGCTTTCATCCGTTATTGAAGGTAAACGATCCTTCAGACCAACAAAGATGTTCACCATGATCAGTGGAGGCGATATTGAGACGGACACGATTACTGCTTATTTTATTAATGTGGTTCGTCTCTTTGCTCAGGTGATCAGTGTTGGTTCTGATGGTTATTCAAATGCAGGTATTTCAGGGCTTTCCGATAACGGTAACTCTTCTGTAAGATTCTGGGCTGGTGCAACAGCTGAAGATCGGAATACAGCACCTTTTAACGTCCTCAATGATGGTTCAATGTCTGCTACAAAAGGTAAGATCGGGGGCTTTGTTATTGATACTACCACATTAAGATCAACAGACGTTAATAATGGTGGTTCTGATCCGACTAACCCATCTAGTGGAATTATATTAAGCGATTGGGGTGTTTTGAGTAGAAATGCAGGAATGAGCTTTTTGCCGTCATCTACAGGTTTAGATTTTTCAGGCTCTTTAGTTGGTGAGGCTTCAGTTGTAAGACCTACTGAACGTCCAATTTTCACAGCAAATGTCCGTGCTGGTATTATTGGTGTCAGGAGACAGGATTTAGCAGCACAAGCTTTACAATTGCTTTGGGGAGCATGGGGACGTTATGGAGCAATGTTATCCAGTGTAAAATTTCTTGGTGCTATGTACGAGCCAGTGAGGGTTGATAACGATAACGCTGACACTTACATAACTGAGTATGATTACTATGTTGCCAAAGGTGGTTCAAATTCAAATGTATTTCTTCCTTCTGTAGGGGTCGAGGTTGGACGTTCGGTATTAATTAAAAATGCTACAGGTGGTAATATCACTATTTATGGTAATGGAAGCGATATCTATAAAATGGATAACACAGCTTCAGTGAATTCAAGTCTTGTTCGTGGAGGAACTTACAAGTATAGATATTCAGGAAGTCAATGGCTTGAAGGATACGGATAAAATATAAAGCCTTAAGGAGGATAGGCTTAAAAAAGAGTCCTCCGCAAAATTAAACATCTCACCTTTTAATTTTAGAGCAAAACACCCCAAGCGGAGGACTACAAGTCTTCTGACTGGGGTGTTTTGCATTAAAAGGTGAGAGATACAAATATAGCTAAATAAAAGATATGAGAGATTTAAAAACACCTATAAGTTATTACGGGGGTAAGCAAAATTTAGTTAGTACAATTGTTCCTTTATTTCCAAAACATCAAACTTATGTAGAACCATTTGTTGGAGGCGGTGCAATATTTTGGGCGAAAAGACCTAGTGAAGTAGAGGTTATAAATGACTATAACCGAGAACTTATAAATTTTTATGATGTGTGTCAAAATGAATTTATTGAATTAGAAAAAATGGTGAGAATTAGCCTGCATTCACGCTCTTTACATGCTGATGCAACAGTAATTTATAATAATCCACATCTGTTCACTAGAATACAGAGGGCTTGGGCTGTTTGGGTGCTTTCTTCACAATCGTTTAGTGCAATGCTTGATGGCACATGGGGATACGATGTTGTCAAAGGAACTACTTCACGAAAAATAAGTAATAAACGAGATTCCTTTACTGAAGATTATGCAATCAGATTGCAGAGCGTTCAAATTGAGAATACTGATGCTTTGAGAGTGATAAAATCACGTGATTATAATGGTGCATTTCATTACTGCGATCCTCCGTACTTCAATTCTGATTGTGGGCATTATGATGGTTATTCAATTGAGGATTTTGAGGCTCTTTTAAAGACCTTAGAGCAAATAGAGGGTAAATTTCTAATGAGTAGTTATCCAAGTGAAATATTGTCGAAATATACAGTTAAAAACGGTTGGAGAACAAAGAAGATTGAGCAAAGTGTGAGTGTGGCAAATGGTACTGGTGGATCAGGGAAAAAGAAAATTGAAGTGCTTACGGCAAATTACGATTTGGATAATCCTCATGGTAATTGGACTTTGTTTTGATGCGATAATACATGTTCAACTTAGATTTAAAAGGTTATTAAAAGCCTTTTAAATCTAAGTTCGATATTATTTTATTTTGGTACATGTCGTTTTAATAATTTTTGAGATTTTTGGGTCAAGCCGTTTTGGCGATTTTAAGATTGCCGCCAATCCGATTGGAACTGATTTGAAGGCAGGTTCAGACGTGTTTGTCATTTCCCATCCAAGAGATTATTTCTACTATTATACCTCTGGTAGAGTTGCCTGCATGACGGAAAGCAATGCCGGTATCATGAGCAGAAAAATGGAGATCACGGCAGATTATGCTGCTGGGTCAAGCGGTGGGCCAATTTTCGACAATAAAGGAAATATTGCCGGAATTGTCTCCCTAACCCGATCATTTTATTACAACCAGGCGGAGCAGAAAAACCTCCAAATGGTCATCAAAGAAGCCATCCCTGTAAGTGCCATCAAAAATTTGATCCAGCACTAAGTTAGCAATCGTTAAATACATCCACAAAAAAGCCCTTATCCTGCTCAGGAAAAGGGCTTTTATTATTTTTATTTCAATTAATCGGAATAGCCTTCAATCTGAATGGATTGATAGGTAATCGATGTATAGCTTATTTCCGTTTCCACTGGTCTAGCGATTTGGAACAAAGCACTGGGTTCGGTTCGTTTCGCCACCGACAGTATCATCTCTACACAATGAGGAGCAAATAATTCTTCCACCAGTTCTACCCTATTGTTCTCGCCGGAGAGGTGGCCAAGGATCAGGTGTTTCATCCGGGAAGAACGATGGGCCAAAAAGGCATCCATCGAAATCCTGTTGGAAAGATGGCCCTCTCCTCCTCGGATCCTATTCTTTAGGTAATAGGGATATCTTCCATTCTGCAACATATCCTCATCGAAGTTGGATTCCAGGAACAGCACATCGGAAATCTCGATCGCCTTCATCACATTTACACAGATCCTTCCGATATCGGTCAATACCGAAATATTGATTTCTCCATCAGTAACCATGAAACTGCAGGGTTCCTTTGCGTCATGGTATTTAGGAATGCCATAAACGGATAAGTCACCAACATTTACAATGGAATCGGCTTTGATAAAATGCAAGAGATACTCCGGTAATTGAATTCGGGAGGATTCATAGGTCCCTACGGTCAGATAAACCGGTATCTGGTACCTTTTGGCAAACACGGCCAATCCGCAGATGTGGTCCGTATGTTCATGGGTAATAAAAATGGCATCGATGCTGGCAGGGTTAATTCCCAGACTAGCCATCCGCAGATGCAGATGCTTATTGTTGATGCCCACATCCACCAGAATAGCCGTATTCCCTTTCGCTATATAATAGCTGTTTCCATTACTCCCTGAAGCTAACGCACAATACCTAATCATGGAAAAATTTAAAGGATTAACATTCTGGTAAACTCAATGGCACTTTGATGGCCAATCCACCATCAGCCGTTTCTTTATATTTGGCGTTCATATCCAATGCGGTCTCCCACATGGTGCTCACTACCGCATCCAAACTCACTTTGGCTTTGTCCGGATTGGATTGAAGCGCCAATTGGGCTGCTGTAATGGCCTTGATCGCGCCCATGGTATTCCGCTCAATACATGGAATCTGAACCAGACCACCAATAGGGTCGCAGGTCAGTCCTAAATGATGCTCCATGGCTATCTCTGCTGCCATCAAGACCTGGCGTTGGGATCCTCCCAAGCACTCGGTCAATGCGCCCGCCGCCATCGCGGAGGAAACACCGATCTCAGCTTGGCAACCGCCCATAGCCGCAGAAATCGTCGCTCCTTTTTTGAAGATAGAACCGATCTCAGAAGCTGTTGCGATGAATTGAATGATCTTCTCTTCCTTATAGGCATCATGAAATGCCAGATAATATTGCAGTACGGCAGGAATAACCCCTGCTGCACCGTTTGTAGGTGCTGTTACCACACGGCCAAAGGAAGCATTCTCCTCATTTACCGCCAAGGCAAAACAGCTTACACAATCTAATATATAACCAAAATCACGTCCACCGGCACGGATTGCTTCCAGCCAGGTATCATAATCATGGTAAGTACGCCCTTTCAGCATACGTTTGTTCAATTTGGATGCCCGACGTTCCACGTGCAATCCTCCTGGGAGTACACCATCGGTATGGCAGCCTTTATAGATACATTCCTTAATGGTATGGAAGATCTGCATCACTCCTTGCTTGGTTTCCTGTTCTGAGCGCCAGGAGCACTCGTTCTCCAGCACCAGTTCCGAAATTTTAAGTCCGGTACGCATGCAGGCAACCATCAATTCCTGTGCGGTATCGATGGGGAATGGCAGATCCAATTCTGTCAATACCCCTTCCGTATCATTTTCCTGAACAACAAAACCTCCTCCGATAGAGTAATAGGTTTCGCTGATGGCGGAACCATCGCTTAGGAAAGCCTGGAAAGTGACCGCATTTGGATGGAACGGTAAACTTTGGTCGAAAAGGAATAGTAAATTGGTATCGTAGTCGAATTCAATTTCCTTTTCAGCACCCAAGGTTAATTTTTTGTTGGCTTTGATACGGTCCACCTTGGGAACCACGTCATGCACATCGAATGTGACAGGATCATCGCCACTTAAGCCTAATAATACCGCAATATCGGTACCATGGCCAACACCCGTTTTGGCAAGTGATCCAAAGAGCAAGATATTCACCGTTTGAACACGGTCGAGTGCAGCTTTTTCTTTTAACACTTCCACAAATCGTTGTGCAGCACGCCAAGGTCCTAAGGTGTGGGAACTGGAAGGACCAATCCCAATCTTAAACATATCAAAAATAGAAATCTGCTCTTTTGCCATAATTTAATTTATTAAGACAAAAGTAGCCTTTCTTTTACCATTTTTAAAAAAAATGTTAGGAGGGGATTGGGGGAGGGGGGAGGATGAGTGGATGGATGAGTGGTGGGATGAGTGGCGCCGCGTCATTGCGAGGAACGAAGCAATCTTCCCGCATGAAATGCTGAGTGTAGTCCAAAGATTGCTTCCTCGTACCTCCTCGCAATGAAGAGAGTTTGCTATGTAAAACACCATCTTTTCTATTAAAATCGTCCTTAAAACATACTTAAACCATGATTATAGCACCAAATCCCATGCCTTACATACTAAAAGCATACTTTCACATTACTTTCACCTTAGTTTAAGCTCGAACCCAACCTGTCTTGTCCTTATATAGCTATACAGATTATTGGTTTAATTCTGAATTGATTATACAGGCAAATTTGGTAATACTATATGTACTATACAAACTCTTTTTTCACTATTGGATATTTTTTCGGTT
>PJUF01000553.1_pt1 | contig 25822 bp, 29 predicted proteins | sample 1512191 | NCBI WGS metagenome assembly PJUF01 (sample SAMN08177673, study PRJNA422409) | Feces metagenome, whole genome shotgun sequencing project. | isolation source: Chicken feces (3) enriched on wood chips | host: Gallus gallus | place: USA: Madison | collected 2015-01-15 | reverse complement strand
GTTGCCCAGCCCGGTCGAGCCCAGCGATTCACGGTCGTCGAGCGCCTCGAAGATCTCGTCGGCAGGGTGGCCCGTGAGCGCCGAGACCTTGCCGGCCAGTGTCTTCAGAACGTCGCGCTTGGTCTTGATGTCTGTGCAAATAAGCACGGACTCCTCGGAGAGGATGTCGGCCAGTTCCATTCAGGTGAACCCTAGATATTGTCCCGGCTTGTCGTGGCCTAGTTGGCCCTGAGGGCCGGATCGATCCAGCCTATGTTGCCGTCGGCGCGGCGGTAGACCACATTTAGTCCGCCGTGTCCAGCATGGCGGAACATGACGACATCTGCCTGGGTAAGATCAAGCTCCATGACCGCCTCTTCCACACTCATCTGGCGCAGGTTGGATGTCGTCTCGGCGATGACGGGGGGCGAATAGTCGTCGGCCCACTCGTCGGCGTCGTCGGGCGCGGCGAGCACATAGCTCTGCGCCTCGAGCACGTCCTCGCCATTGGCGGGGCGCCGATGCGTCTTGAGGCGCCGGTTGTAGCGGCGCAGGCGCTTGGCGATGGTTTCGGTGAGAAGTTCATAGGCCGAGATGGCGTCGCCGCCATAGGCGCTGGCCCTGAGCGCCGCCCCGGAATCGAGATGCACCATGCATTGGGCGGTAAAGCCCGACCCCTCCGGCTCGAGGGTCAGATGGCCGGAATAGCCGCCATCGAAGTACTTCTTGACGACTGTGTCGAAATGTCCTTCCGCCTTGGTCCTGAGTGCGTCGCCTACGTCCATGTTCTTGCCTGAGACGCGTAGGGTCATGGAATTCCTCTAGGGTCGTTGAACCTCCGCCGGCCGGCGCCCGCCGGGCGCCGCCGGGCACGCCGACACTAGCCTTCGGGGTGCAAAGGGGCAATGCGTACGGGCGGGTTCGGTTTCATCGCGGCGCCGCGGCGGCGGCGGGCTCAGGACCGCGCCCCGACGGCGTCGGCGAGGCGCTTGCGGCGGCGCCGCGTCACCGAGGAGGGAATGTTCATCGCCTCGCGATATTTCGCCACCGTGCGGCGCGCGACCTCGATGCCCTGCTCGCTGTGCAGCGTCGCGGCGATGGTGTCGTCCGACAGGATGGCGTCGGCCGGTTCGGCATCGATGAGCTGGCGGATGCGGTGGCGCACGGCCTCGGCCGAATGGTCCGTCGCCCCGCTCGAGGAGGCGCGCGCGGTGGTGAAGAAGTATTTCCTCTCGAACAGGCCGCGCGGGGTCGCCACGTATTTGTTGGAGGTGACGCGGCTCACCGTCGATTCGTGCATGTCGATGGCGTCGGCGACGAGCTTCAGCGTCATCGGCCGCAGGAAGGCGACGCCGTGCGCGAGAAAGCCGTCCTGCTGGCGCACGATCTCGGTCGCCACCTTGAGGATCGTCTGGGCGCGCTGGTCGAGGCTGCGCGTCAGCCAGTTCGCGGTCTGCAGGCAATCGACGAGGAAGCTCTTTTCGCCGGCATTGCGCGCCTTGGCCGAAACGCTCGCATAATAGGCGCGGTTGACCAGCACGCGGGGCAGCACGTCGGTGTTGAGCTCGAGCAGCCAGCCGGCCGGGCCGCGGCGCACGAACACGTCCGGCACGACGGCCTCGACCGGGTCGCGCTCGAAGCCCCGGCCGGGCTTGGGGTCGAGCGCCCGCAATTCGGCCAGCATGTCCATCAGGTCCTCGCGGTCGCAGCCGACGGCCCGGGCGAGCGCGGCGAGGTCGTGGCCGGCGACGAGGTCGAGATGGTCCAGCAGCCGCGCCATCATCGGGTCGAGCCGGTCGCGCTCGCGCAGTTGCAGTGCAAGGCATTCGGCGACCGAGCGCGCGAAGATGCCGACCGGCTCCAGCGTCTGGAGCTGTGCCAGCACCGCTTCGACGGCGGCGTCGGTGGTGCCGAGCTGGGCCGCCACGGCCCCGATCTCGATGGCGAGATAGCCGGCCTCGTTGAGCCCGTCGGCGAGAAAGCGCGCGATGAGCCGCTCGGCGGGGTCGTCGAGCAGCAGGCCGATCTGCGCATCGAGATGCTCACCCAGCGTTGGGCGCGCCGCCACATACTGGTCGATGTCGGGCGCTTCGCCGGCGCTCCAGCCGGAGGCCAGGCGGTCCTCGCCGCGCTGCTCGGGAAAGACGTTGTCGATTTCGGTGTCGTAGGCGCCGGCGATGGCGTCGGCCGTCCTGTCGGGGCCGCGCGCCGGCTCGGCCTCGAAGGGGCTCATGGCGAGCGGCGCCTCGGCCGGCTCCGCGGCTTCGCCGGCCTCGTCGCGCTCGAGCAGCGGATTGCGCAGCAATTCGGCATCGACGAAGGCGCCGAGCTCGAGATGGCCGAGCTGCAGCAGCTTTATCGACTGCATGAGCTGCGGCGTCAGTGTCAGGCTCTGCGACTGCCGGAACTCGAGCCGCGGCGAAAGCGCCATTCCTGTCCTTCCACGAATCCCGCATGCGCCGGGGAGGCGGCGCAGCGGGACCATGCCGCATCCGGCCCGCGAGGGCAAGAAGCGTGCCAGACGGGAGGGCGGCAGTAGGCAGTCGGCAATCGGGATACTGCCCCACTGCCGACTGCCGACTGCCGACTTCGACTACACCTCGAAGCTCTCGCCCAGATAGACCCGGCGGGCCTCGGGATCGGCGGCGATGAGCTCGGGCTTGCCCTGGATCATCACGCGGCCGTCATGGATGAGATAGGCCCGGTCGACGAGCGACAGCGTCTCGCGCACCGCGTGGTCGGTGATGAGCACGCCGATGCCGCGCGCCGTCAGCTGGCGCACGAGCGCCTTCACGTCGGCGACGGCGATCGGATCGACCCCGGCGAAGGGCTCGTCGAGCAGCATGAAGACGGGGTCGCTGGCGACGGCACGGGCGATCTCGACGCGCCGCCGCTCGCCCCCCGACAGCGCCAGCGCACTGGCCTGGGCGAGATGGGCGAGCCCGAACTCGTCGAGCAGCGTCGCGAGGCGGGCGCGGCGCTCCCGGCCCGAGCGCACATGCGTTTCGAGCACGGCGAGGATGTTGCCGCGCACGCTGAGGCCGCGAAAGATCGACGGCTCCTGCGGCAGATAGCCGATGCCGAGCCGGCCGCGCTGGAACAGCGGCAGGCGGGTGATGGGCACGCCGTCGAGCCGCACCTCGCCGCCATCGGGCCGCACGAGGCCCATGATGATGGTGAAGACCGTCGTCTTGCCCGCACCGTTGGGGCCGAGCAGGCCCACCGCCTCGCCGCGCCGCACGGCGATCGACACGTCGTGCACCACTGTCTTGGAGCCGAACCGCTTGGCGAGGCCATGCGCCACGAGCCAGCCGGTCTGGTCGACGCGGGGGGAGTCCGGCTCGCTCATTGCGGCGTGAACACGCCGGTGACGCGGCCGCCGGGGCCGCCGCTGAAGGTCGTCGTGTCGGCCCGCAGATCGAGCAGCAGGTCGGGGCCGGCGACGGTGCTCGAGGCGTTGACCACGACGACGTTGCCGGTGAGCTTCAGCGTCTCGGCGCGCGGATCGTAGATGGCGGTGTCGCCGGTCGCGTCCTGCTGGGTGGTCTTGATGCGGACGCCGCCGCTGGCGACGAAGCTCCTGATGTCCGAGGGCCCGCCCGCGCCATAGTCGACGACGACCCGCGGCGCCCACACGGTCATGTCCTTGCGGGTGACGACGACGTTGCCGGTGAAGGTCGCCAGCTCTGCCGCGTCGTCGACGACGAAGGTGTCGGCGGTGATCTTGACCGGGTCGGCGGCCAGCGCCGGGGCGGCGACGCCGACGAGAAGCAGCAGGACAGGGAGCAGGCGCCGGCCGGTCATGGCGCCGCCTCGTCCGGCGCGGCGGCGGGCTCCGCGGCGGGCAGGTCGGGCACGACCACCGTGGCGCCGGTGAAGGTCCACAGCCCGGCCTTGCCGTCATGCACCATGGTGGCCGCGTCGATGGTGGTGCCGTTGGCGAGCCGGATGCTGACGGGCGTGCCCGCCGTGACGGTTTCGGCCGCCATGTCGGCATGGATGTCGGTGAGGGCGGCTTCGAGCCCGTCCGCGCCGGTGACGGCGGCATCGCCCGGGATGGTGACGCGCTGGGCCGCCGTATCCGCCGTGGCCGCCGCCGTGGTGACGAAATATGTCGCCTGGCCGGGCCGCGAATATTCGAGCGTGGCGTTGGTCATCTCGATCTCTCCGGGTCGCGCCAGCGGCGTGCGCGCCTCGCGTGCCGTCACCAGATAGCGCGCCCCGGCGCTCCCGGTGCCCGAATATTGGGGCGTTTCGACGACGAGGTTGCCGCGGTCGACACGGATGCCGGACACGCCGAACTCGCGCATCAGGCCGGTGAGATAGATCTGGCCGGCGAGCCCGGCAAAGGCGGCCAGCCCCACCGCCGGCACGATGATGCGCAGCACGCCGACCCGCCGGTTGCGCGCCGCCAGCGCGGCAAAGAGCGGCGCCCGCCGCTCGAAGCTGCCGGTGGCCGGGGCGGCGGCCATCAGGAATGGGCGAAGATGTCCACCTCGTCCCAGCCCATCAGGTCGAGCTCGATGCGGGCCGGAAGGAAGCGGAAGCAGGTTTCGGCCAGCTCGAGCCGCCCCTCGCGGCGCAGCATGCGGTCGAGATGGCGCTTGATGTCGTGCAAATAGAGCACGTCGGAGGCGGCATAATCGAGCTGGGCGTCGGTGATCTTGTCGGCGCCCCAGTCGGAGCTCTGCTGCTGCTTGGACAGGTCGACGCCGAGCAGCTCGCGGGCGATGTCCTTGAGCCCGTGCCTGTCGGTATAGGTGCGGCAGAGCTTGCTGGCGATCTTGGTGCACCAGACCGGGCCGGTGACGAGGCCGAAGCGGTGCTTGAGCACGGCCATGTCGAAGCGGGCATAATGGAAGATCTTGGTGCGGGCGGGGTCGGCCAGCAGCGCCACGAGATTGGGCGCCTCGGTGAGATCGGCCGGGATCTGCACGACGTCGGCGCTGCCGTCGCCGGGCGAGAGCTGGACGACGCACAGCCGGTCGCGGCGCGGATCGAGCCCCATGGTCTCGGTGTCGATGGCCACTTCCCGGCCGTAGCGGGAAATGTCGGGCAGGTCGCCCCGGTGCAGACGGGTCGTCATCAATGGCCCCCAGCTCAATCGGCTCAGTCAATACGTCGTGCGGCGTCGCCGGCTGGTGTGCCACAGCATGTTGGCGTTGGAAAGGCCGGCGGGCGCGCGCGCATTGAGCCGGCGGGCGCGCGCGCATTGACAGGCCGGCCGGCTTCGGCCAAGCCAGCCGCGACATTCAGGGACGATGCGGTTGGAAGAACAGGCCCGGCAGCGCAGGCGAACAAGGCGGCGCCCGCACGATCTGGCATATGTGCTGGCCGAAGGCGCCTCCGTCGGCCGCAGCCGGGTCGTGCAGGCCGCGCTGTCCGTCGGCCCGCTGGTGCTCGGCAATGTCGGCGCCGTCCTCGTCGTCTATCTTGCCGCGGCGACGCGCGGCCCGACTGTCAACTGGCCGGCGCTGGGGATCGTGGCGGCAACGCTGGCGCTGCTGCCGGTGGTCATCGGGCTCGTGCTCGTTTCGCTGCGCGACCACGAGCAGCCGGTGACCGTCGCCGCGTTCGTCACCGTCGTCGCCACGGCGATGGCCATCGCGGTGCTCTCGGCGCTGCGCATCTTCATGAGCTTTTGGGGCGTGCTGCTGTGCGCGCTGCCCACCGCGGCGATCATGGTCGTCGTCATGCTGCGGCTGCGCCGGGCGCAGACCGAGCGCGTCGCCATGCTGGATTTCGTCGGCGCCGAGGCGGCGCTGGCCGAGCTCGGCGGCACGATTCCGATCATCCGCAGCGCCGATGCGGACGTCGCCGGCTTCGACCGGCTGCTGATCGACGGGGGCGCGCATTATTCCGACACATGGTCGCGCGTCCTGCTCAAATCGACGATGCGCGGCGTGCTGGTGACGCCGTGGATCCAGTTCCTCGAAATGCGGCGCGGCCGGGTCGACATCGCCGCGTTCGAGCTGTCCAGCATCGTGCTGCGGCCCAGCCAGATCCTCTATTCGCGCGTGAAGCGCGTCCTCGACATCGCCGGGGTGCTGGCGGCGCTGCCCCTGGCGCTCGTCCTCGGCGCCGGCACCGCGCTCTATATCCGCCTGCGCGCCGGCAGGCCGGTGCTGTTCCGCCAGGAGCGCCGGGGCTACGGCGGCGGGACGTTCACCATCGTCAAGTTCCGTACCATGCGGTACGATGCCGGCCGGCATTCGGCGCTCGACAACGACCAGCGGATCGTGCCGGGCCTCAGGCTCATCCGCAAGCTGCGCCTCGACGAGCTACCGCAGCTCTACAATATCTGGCGGGGCGAGATGAGCTGGATCGGGCCGCGCCCGGCGACGCTGGCGGTGGCGGATGCGACCGAGGCCGTGGAGCCCAAATACGCCAACCGCCTGCTGGTGCGGCCCGGCCTCACCGGCTGGGCGCAGGTCAATTCGGGCTATGCCAGCACGGTGGACGAAGAGATCGAAAAGCTCGGCTACGACCTCTACTACGTCAAGACGATGTCGCTCGACCTCGACCTGCTGATCATCGCCCGCACCCTGCGCATCCTGCTGCTCAGGAGCGGCGCGAAGTAATGGCTGGGGGCCATGGTGCCCTGGAGAAGACTCGAACTTCCACGACTTGCGTCACACGGACCTGAACCGTGCGCGTCTACCAATTCCGCCACCAGGGCAAACCGATGGGCGCCGTTCCCTAGGGGACGGGCCGGGGGTCTGTCAATCGACAAAGCACGCGGGCGGGGCGCGCGGGCGCGGCTCGACAGCCGCGCGGGCCTTGGGATAGAAGCGGGGCGATGTTTTCTGCCGCGCGGAGCCGCCCCATGGATGACCCGGAGCTTGTGACGATTTTCGGCGGTTCGGGCTTCGTCGGCACCCAGCTCGTGCAGGTGCTGGCGCGGGCCGGGCACCGCCTGCGGATCGCCGTCCGCCGGCCCGATCTCGCCGGCCATCTGCGCCCGCTGGGCGGGGTCGGCCAGATCCAGCTGGTGCAGGCCAACCTGCGCGACACCGGCTCGGTGACGGCCGCCCTGCGCGGCGCCGGCGTCGTCGTCAACCTCGCCGCCACCGGCATCGAGCGCGGCAAGCAGCGCTTCCGCGCCATCAACGTGGCGGGGGCGCAGCGGGTGGCCGAAGCAGCCGGCGCGGCCGGCGTCAAGCGCCTCGTCCACATGTCGGTGCTGGGCGCCGATCCCGACTCGCCGAGCGCCTTCGCGCGCTCGCGGGCGCTGGGCGAGGCGGCGGTCCGCGCCGCCTTCGCGGACGCCGTCGTGCTGCGCCCGTCGATCATCTTCGGGGTGGGCGACGATTTCTTCAACCGGCTCGGCTGGCTCGCCCGCATGCTGCCGGTGATGCCGCTGTTCAGCGGCGGCACGCGCCTGCAGCCGGTCTATGTCGGCGACGTCGCCGAAGCCCTCGCCGCGGCCGCCCAGGGCGGGGCGCGCGCCGGGCGCGTCTACGAGCTCGGCGGGCCGGAGATCGTCACCCACCGCGCGCTGGTCGAGCGCGTGCTGCGCGACACCAACCGGCGCAACCCGATCCTGCCGCTGCCGGGGGCGGTGGGCGCCCTCCTCGCCCTGCCCATGGGCCTGTTGCCGCGCCCGCTCGTCACCCGCGACCAGCTCCGCCTGCTCGAGGCCGACAACGTCGTTTCGGCCGAGGCGCTCAAGGACAAGCGGACGCTGCAGGGCCTCGGCATCGCGCCGCGGCCGCTCGAGGCCGTGCTGCCGGGCTATCTGTGGCGCTTCTCGCCCAACGGCCAGTTCGACCGGCAGACGGCCTAGGCGCATGCAGATCGTCGCGACCGGCCAGTGGCGCCCCGGCGATGCCAATGTGCAGACGCTCGAGGGCGCGGCTTACGGCGCCGACATCACGGTGCTGCTCGAGCACATGCCCGAGGGCTCGGGCCCCAGGCTGCACAGCCACCCCTATGGCGAGGCCTGGGTGGTGATCGAGGGGCGCATCGGCTTTTCGGACGGCACGGCCGCGCGCGAGGCCGGCCCGGGCGACGTCGTCTATGTGGCGCCGGGGGAGCCGCACAAATTCACCGTGCTGAGCGCCGGGCGGATCAAGATGGTGTGCATCCACCAGTCCGCCCGGTTCGTCACCGACTGGCTCGAATAGCCCCTATTTGAACAGCAGCACGCCCCACAGCCCGATGGCGCCCACGAAGATGCGCCAATAGGCGAAGGGGGCGAAGCCGTGGCGCTGGATGAAGTCGAGCGCGTAGCGCACGACGATGTAGGCGAGGATGAAGGCCGAGGCGAGCCCGATGGCGACCGCGAGGCCGAGCTCGTTCGAGACCAGCTCGCGATTTTTCCACAGATCGTAGCCGAAGGCCCCCGCCATCAGCGGAATGGCGACGAAGAAGCTGAATTCGGCGGCCGAGCGCTTGTCGGTGCCGAGCAGGAGCGAACCGACGATGGTGGCGCCCGAGCGCGACACGCCCGGCACCAGCGCCAGCATCTGGAACAGCCCGATATAGAGGCAGACGAGCGGCGGGAACTCGTAGATCGACGTATATTTCGTCGTCAGCTTGAGCTGGTCGACATAAAGCAGGACGATGCCGCCGACGATGAGCATGACGCAGATCAGCAGCGGGGATTCGTAGATGACCGTCTTGATGAAGTCGTGCAGCAGCACCCCGGCCAGCGCCGCGGGAAACGCCGCCAGCACGACGCCCAGGACGAAGCGCAGGGCGCCGGGCTTGAGGGCGACGACGTCGCGCGCGATGCCCACGAGCCGCCAGAAATACACCACGACGATGGCGATGATGGCGCCGAGCTGGATCAGCACCTCGAACAGGCGCCCGGGGCTGTCGAAGCCGAGGAAATGGCCGGCGAGCAGGAGGTGGGCGGTCGACGAGACGGGGAGGAATTCGGTCAGCCCTTCGATGATCCCGAGCAGCGCCGGCACAAAAATACCTTGATCGCCGTTCATCTCATCTCCTACTCATGGCGGGGCCCCAAAGCCCCGTTCCGTCTAAGCTGATTTGCGCCGCCGCGCCACAATCGGACCGAAGCCAAGCGTCATGCCGCGACTCCTGCAGCACAGGCTCGACCCCGCCTCCCGCCTCGCCCGCCTGATGTTCGCCGAATATGGCGTCGGCATCGAGCTCGAGGACGTGAAGCCGTGGACGCGCGACCCGCGCCTGCTCGAGCTCAACCCGGCCGCCACGGTGCCCATCCTCATCGACGCGGGCCAGCCCGACGCGGTGGGGGTGCTCGCCGTCCTCCACACGATCGAGGACCGCTATGCGCCCGCGGCGGTCGCCGGCCTGTTCGCGGCGCAGCCGCTGGAGCGGGCCGAGATGTGGCGGCTCGTCGAATGGGTGCTGATGAAGCTCAACGACGAGGCGACGCGCTACATCTTCGAGGAAAAGATCGTCAAGCGCGACCGGCCGGGCGCCACCCCCGACCCGGCCGTGCTGCGTGTCGCCAAGGCCAACCTCGTCGAGCACATGCTCTATTTCAACTGGCTGTTCGCCACCCGCCAGTGGATGGCGGGCGAGGCGATGTCGCTCGCCGATTTCGCCCTGGCGGCGCATCTGAGCACGCTCGACTATCTGGGCGACGTGGACTGGGAGACCGCCATCGAGGTGCGCCAGTGGTATGCGCGGATCAAGTCGCGCCCGGCCTTTCGCACCCTGCTGGGCGACCGCGTCGGCGGCATGCCCCCCCACCCCCGCTACGCCGATCTTGATTTTTGACTATACTTTTGTATATACATTGTTAGGTTCCGACAGTGGGTGTGTCGTCCCGTTATGAGTGGGACGCCGGCAATCTGGACAAATGCCAGACGCATGGCGTTTCGATCGCGGAAATCGAGCAGGTGCTCGACAACGATCCATTTCTCGTTCCGGACTACGACCACTCGCAGCATGAGGACCGAAACATTGCGGTCGGCACCAATCGCAGCGGCCGGCCGATCTTCGTCATCTTCACGCTGCGGCTGTCGGGTGGCGAGGAGTTGGTGCGCCCCATCAGCGCCCGCTACATGCACCGAAAGGAGATCGAGAAATATGGCAGACTCTGGCGGCAGGAAGGTTCCGAGACTGACGAGTGACGAGGAGGCCGAGGCCTTCCTCATGCAGGACCTCTCCGATCTCGATCTCTCGCAGTTCAAGCGTCACCATTTCGAGTTCGACAAGAAGCAGGCGCAGATCAACATGCGGGTGCCGCAGCCGCTGCTCGACGCGGTGAAGGCGCGCGCCAGCGCCAGCGGCATGCCGTACACCCGCTATATCCGCCTGCTGATGGAACGGGATATTGCCGCATCCTGACGCCGGCGCGGCACTCGCCGAGCTGCGCGCCCGCGCGCAGGCGCTCGGCTTCGACGCCTTCGGCATCGCGGCGGCCGCCTCGCGGCCCGACCTGCCCGCAAAGCTGCAGGCGGCGCTGGCGGCGGGCGGGCTGGACGGCATGGACTGGATGGCCGAAACGGCCGCCCGGCGGGCGGCGCCGCAGGCGCTCTGGGACGGGGTGCGTTCGGTCATCATGCTGGGCGTCAATTACGGCCCCGAGACCGACCCCCTCGCCGTGCTGGCGCGGCGCGACAGGGGGGCGATCTCCATTTATGCGCGCAACCGCGACTATCACGACATCATCAAGGGCAAGCTCAAGGAGCTGGCGGGGCTGCTGCACCGGCGGCTCGGCGCCGAGGTCAAGGTCTTCGTCGACACCGCCCCGGTGATGGAAAAGCCGCTGGCCGAGACGGCCGGGCTCGGCTGGCAGGGCAAGCACACGGTGCTGGTCAGCCGCAGCTTCGGTTCGTGGCTGTTCCTCGGCGCCATCTTCACCAGCGCCGCGCTGCCGGCCGACGCGCCGCATGCCGAAAGCTGCGGCACCTGCACGCGCTGCCTCGACGTATGCCCGACCCACGCCTTTCCGGCGCCGTTCCAGCTCGATGCGAGCCGCTGCCTCTCCTATCTCAACATCGAGCACAAGGGGCCGATCCCGCTCGAGTTCCGCCAGCCCATGGGCAACCGCATCTATGGCTGCGACGACTGCCTCGCCGTCTGCCCGTGGAACAAGTTCGCGGCGGTGAGCCGCGAGGCGAAGCTCAGGGCGCGCGCGGAGCTCAACGCCCCCTCGCTGGCGATGCTCGCCGGGCTCGACGATGCCGGGTTCCGCGCGCTGTTCGCCGGCTCGCCGATCAAGCGGATCGGGCACAAGCGGTTCCTGCGCAACGTGCTCATCGCCGTCGGCAACAGCGGCGACGCGGCGCTGGCGCCGCTGGCCGAGGCGCGGCTCGACGATGCCGATCCGATGGTGCGCGGCGCCGCCGTATGGGCCGTGCGGCGGCTTGTCCCAGCCGCACGGGCGCAGGCTTTGGCACTGGACTTTCTGGCCCGCGAGGCCGACACAGCCGTCCGGATGGAATGGACGCAGGACATCTGATGGGCGTGTTCTTCTTCGGCATGGGCTTTTCGTCGCTGGCGACGGCCCGCGCCATTCACGAGATCGTCGAGCCGCAGATGCCGGTCGCCGGCACCCGGCGCAGCGAGGAGGGGATCGAGGCGCTGGCCGACAGCCCCTACCGGCTGCACGTCTTCGACGGCCAGCGCGCTGGAACGACGCTCCAGGACGATCTCGCGCAGGCCAGCCACGTGGTGCTGTCGATCCCGCCCACCGAGGCCGGCGATCCGGCGCTGGCGCTGCACCGGGCCGATCTCGACAGGGCGCAGGGCCTGCGCTGGCTGTGCTATTTCTCGACCGTCGGCGTCTATGGCGATTTCGGCGGCGCGTGGATCGACGAGCGCGCACCGACGCAGCCGATAAATGCGCGCAGCGCCGTGCGCGTCGCGGTCGAGCAGCACTGGCGCGACTATGCGGCGGCGCGCGGGCTGCCGCTGCTCGTGCTCAGGCTCGCCGGCATCTACGGGCCGGGCCGGTCGAGCTTCGACAAGCTGCGCGCCGGGACGGCGCGGCGGATCGTCAAGCCGGGGCAGGTGTTCAACCGCATCCATGTCGACGACATCGGCCGCGTCACCGCGCTTGCCGCCCGGGCGGGACTGGCGGGCACCTTCAATCTCGGCGACGACGAGCCGGCGCCGCCGCAGGACCTCATCGCCTATGCGGCACGGGCGATGGGCGTGCCGGTGCCGCCCGACATCCCGTTCGAGAGCGCGCCGATGACGCCGATGGCGCGCAGCTTCTACAACGACAACAAGCGGGTCTCGAACCGCGCCATCAAGGCGGCGCTCGGCATCGAGCTGCTCTATCCCGACTATCGCGCCGGGCTCGACGCCATCGCCAGGGTGCACGCGTGAGCGGGCCGGCGCCGGCCCGGCCGCCGACGCGCGTGGTGCTCGAGGGCCGCTATGCGCGGCTCGAGCCGATCGGGCCGCAGCATGCCGAGAGCCTGTTCGCGGCGACGGACGACGCCACCGGCAGCCGCTATCGCTGGCTCTCCACCTTGCCGCCCGCCTCGGTCGCCGAGATGCGCGAGGCGCTCGCGGCGGCGCTGGCGCGCACCGACCGGCTGACCTTTGCGGTGCTCGATCGCGCCACCGGCGCGGCGTGCGGCCAGCAGTCGCTGATGCGCATCGAACCCGCGCATGGCTGCATCGAGATCGGCGCGGTGCTGTGGGGCCGCGGCGCGGCGCGGACGCGCATCGCCACCGAAGCCGTGCGCCTGTTCGCCGGCCATGTCTTCGACACGCTCGGCTATCGCCGCTTCGAGTGGAAATGCGACAGCCGCAACGATGCGAGCCAGGCGGCGGCGCGGCGGTTCGGCTTCAGCTATGAAGGCCTCTTCCGCCAGCACATGATCGTCAAGGGCGCGAGCCGCGACACCGCCTGGTTCGCTATGCTCGACGGCGACTGGCCGCGCCTCAGGGCCGAATACGACCGCTGGCTCGCCCCCGCCAATTTCACCGCGGACGGCACACAGAAGACGCCGCTGCGGTTCGGCTAGTTGTCGTTTCCAAGTAGGTTGTTCAGCCGTTGCCAAGGGTGGTGCCTGCGATGCCGGCGTGGGGTCTGATGAGGTTGTAGGCGTTGGTCCAGTGGGCCGCTGCGTGGCTTCGTTCCGCCGATGAGAGATAGGGTCTGGCATAGGCCCACTCGCGCAGCGAGGTCTGGATGAAGCGCTCGGCCTTGCCATTGGTGCGCGGGGTGTAGGGCCGGGTGCGGATGTGACGGGCGTCGGCGTGCCGGAGGACCTGGGCGAAGAGGTCTGCGGTAGGCCGACCCGTTGTCGGTCATGACCCGCTCGATGCTGACGCCGAGCCGGCCGAACCAGGCCAGGGTGCGGGTGAGGAAGGCCGTGGTGTCATCCTTGCCTTCGGACGGCAGGATCTCTGTATAGGCGAGCCGGGAGGCGTCATCGATGGCGACGTGCAGGAAGTCCCAGCCATGACCTCTGTTGGCGTGCATACCTGGGCCGCGCAGCGCGAAGCGATGGCCGATGCCATTGATCTTGCCCAGCTTCTTGATGTCGAGATGGAGCATCTCGCCGGGCCGCTGTCGTTCGTAGCGGATCACCGGCGGCCTCGGCTCGAGCCGGTCCAGCCGGTTGAGACCCAGCCGCCTGAGCACCAGCCCTACCGTCGAACGGGCCATGCCCAGGGCCTGTGCAATGGCCGGTCCGGTCTGCCGCTGCCGGCGCAGTTGCTCTATCGCGGTGATCTGGCCGGCTGTCAGCTGTTGCGGGCATCGATGCGGCGCCGAACTGCGATCGTTGAGCTGCCGGTCACCCCGGCGCCAGCGCTGCAGCCAGCGATGCGCCGCGCGTGCCGATATCCCCGCCTCGTCAGCTGCTCCCCGCACCGACAGACCCGCTTCGATCCGCTGTACCATCAGGACTCGACCACGCGGTGTCAGACGCGCATTCTTATGGATGTTCATTCGGGGAGCTCCGCTGAAGGTTGGTCGGCTTTGCAACCCCAGCTTCTCAGTCCCTCCTCGAATGAACAACCTTCATAGCTTCGACAGCTAGTCGGCCAGCAGCCCCGCGATGGCGCGGGCGAGGAGCGCCAGATCCTCGTCGCGGCTCAGCCGGTGGTCGCCGTCGGGCACCAGCGTCAGCGTCACCGGGTCGGAGACGAGGTGCTGGACGAGCTTCAGCGTGTGCTCCCTGGGCACGTCGGTATCGCGCGCGCCCTGCAGGATGGTCACCGGGCAGCCGGTCTCGATCGCCCGCCCGAAGAGCAGATGCTGCCGGCCGTCCTCGATCAGCGCGGCGTTGATCCTGTAGGGGGCGTCGGAATAGGCGGAGGGCTGCTCGACAAAGCCATATGTTCGCAGATCATTGCGCTGTTTTTCGCTCATCCGGGCGAGCATCAGCTCGGTCATGTCGGTGGCCGGCGCGATGAGGACGAGCCCCGCCACCCGCGCCGCGCCGCGCCGCCTCAGCTCGCGCAGCAGCAGCAGGGCGAGCCAGCCGCCCATCGACGAGCCGACGACGAGCTGCGGCCCCTGCGTCGTGTCGAACACGGCGAGGCTCTCGGCCAGCCAGCGGCTGATGGTGCCCTCATCGAAGGCGCCGCCCGAGCGGCCATGGCCGGAATAGTCGAAGCGCGTCACGGCCAGCCCGTGCGCGGCGCCGAACGAATCGAGCGCGCCGGCCTTGGCGCCGGCCATATCGGAGCGAAAGCCGCCGAGCCAGAAAAGGCCCGGGGCGCGGCCCGCCCGGCGCGCCACGGCGACAGGGCGATCGTCAACGGCAAGCATCTCGATCAACAGACTTCTCCAAGGCAGGCCCGCAACAGGCTTAGACATTTCGACCGCGCCGGTGTCGAGCGCATTGACTTATCGGCGGCGAGTCACGATTTTAGCGCCGCTTCCCGCAGCATTCCTCAACCGCAGAAGGACAATCTGCCATTCGCCGACCCATGAGACCCATAGCGCCCCAGAAAGATGGGCCGCTTGCCAATGAGGACATCCAGTCCCCCGAAGTCCAGCTGATCGACGCCACCGGCGTCAACAGGGGCGCCATCAACACCCGCGAGGCGCTGACCCAGGCCCAGGAACTGGGGCTCGACCTCGTGATCATCGCTTCCAACTCCACCCCGCCCGTCGCCAAGATGCTCGATCTCGGCCGCTTCAAATATTCCGCGCAGAAGAAGGCGGCGGAGACGCGCAAGAAGCAGAAGGTGATCGAGGTCAAGGAAATCCAGCTTCGTCCCAACATCAACGAGCACGACTACCAGACCAAGATGAAGGCCGTGGCGCGCTTCCTCGAGGAGGGCGACCGGGTGAAGGTGACGATGCGCTTCCGCGGCCGCGAGATGGCGCACCAGGACATCGGCGTCGAGCTGCTGGGCAAGGTGCAATCGCAGATGGAAGCCCTCGCCAAGATCGAGTCGGCGCCCCGTTCCGAGGGCCGCCAGATGGTCATGGTGCTGGCGCCGCGCTGACGCCGCCGGCTTTTCCTGTCGATAAGGGGGCGGCGCCGGCCGCCCTTTTGTTGCGCGGCCCCCATACGCTGCTACATAACGCCTTATGCGGTTCGACCAGCACCAGACGATCGGGTTCCAGGCGGCCCAGCTCAGCCGGCTGATTTCGCTGCGGCTGCGCGACGCGCTGGCGCCGCTCGGGCTGATGCCGGCGCAGGCGGCGGCGCTGATCGAGATCGCCCGCCAGCCGGGACTGACGCAGAAGGCGCTCGTCGAGCGCCTCGAGGTCGAGCAGCCGGGCGTCGCCCGCACGCTCAACGGGCTCGAGGCGGAGGGCTGGATCTTCCGCGAGGCGCGGGGCGGGCGGGCGCAGGGGCTGCATCTCAGCGACCGGGCCGCCGCGGTGGTGCCCGACGCCGCCCGCATTGCGGCCGAGATCGACAGCACGGCGCTGGCCGAGCTCAGCCGGACCGAGCGCGCCAACCTCCTCGACGCGCTCGAGGAGGTCATCCGCGACCTCAAGGCCTTGCCTTCCTGAGCCCTGCGCTCTATAGACGCCGCTTCCAACCGGACCGCCCGGCCGAAAGGCATGCCGTGGCGGCCCAGAAGAGCGACGCTCCGCGAGGAGCTCAAAAGGACGCAAAATGCCAAAAATGAAGACCAAATCGGGCGCCAAGAAGCGCTTCAAGATGACCGCCACCGGCCGCGTCAAGGCCGGCGTCGCGGGCAAGCGCCACCGTCTCATCAGCCACAGCGCCAACTACATCCGGCAGAACCGCGGCACCAAGATCCTCGCCAAGGGCGATGAAGGTCTGGTCAAGTGGTACATGCCCTACGCGCGCTAAAGGAGAGCTGAGATGTCCCGAGTCAAACGCGGCGTAACCGCTCACGCCCGCCACAAGAAGGTTCTGAAGGCCGCCGAAGGCTATTACGGCCGCCGCAAGAGTTCGATCACCGTCGCCAAGGCGGCGGTCGACAAGGCCGGCCAGTACGCCTATCGCGACCGGCGCAACAAGAAGCGCAATTTCCGCGCGCTGTGGATCCAGCGGATCAACGCCGCCGTGCGCCAGCACGGGCTCACCTATGGCCGATTTATCGACGGCCTCGTGAAGGCCGAGATCGCGGTGGACCGCAAGGTCCTGTCCGACATCGCCATCACCGAGCCCACCGCCTTCGCTGCGCTCGTCGCGCAGGCCAAGGCGGCACTGGGGTATCTGGGCGAGATCGAAGAGACGACAGCCGCGCGGGTCGCCTAGGACCCGGCGGGTCGGCGTCCCCCGAGGGGCGCGAACCGCCTAGCCTTTCCCGAGGCCTCACGTTAAGCCTTGCGCCGCCCCGACAGGGATGGCGCGGGGCTTTTTGTTTGCCGCTGCCGCATGATGCATGATGGAAGACTGCCATGAGCCTTGAAGACGACATTGCCCGCCTCGGCGCCGAGCTCGGCGCCGCCATCGCCGCCGTTGCCGACGAGGGCGGGCTCGAGGCGGTGCGCGTCGCGGCGCTGGGCAAGAAGGGGTCGGTCTCGGCGCTGCTGGCGAGCCTGGGCGGCATGGCGCCCGAGGCGCGGCGCACCGCCGGCCCCGCCATCAACGGGCTCAAGGCCGAGATCGCCGGCGCCATCGAGGCCAAGGGCGCGGCGCTGCGCCGGGCGGCGCTCGATGCCCGGCTCGCCGCCGAGCGGGTGGACGTGACGCTGCCGGTCGGCCCGGCGCCGACGGCGGCCGGCCGCATCCATCCGATCAGCCAAGTCTGGGACGAGATCACGGCGATCTTTTCGGACATGGGCTTCAGGATCGCCGAAGGCCCCGATATCGAGACCGACTGGTACAATTTCACCGCGCTCAACTTCCCCGAGGGCCATCCGGCGCGGGAGATGCACGATACGTTCTTTCTCCGGCCGGGGCCGGACGGCACGCGCAAGGTGCTGCGCACGCACACCTCGCCGGTGCAGATTCGGGTGATGAAGCAGACAAACGAGAAACCGGCAGCGGCCTACCTCACGCCACCCATGGCGCCGCCGATACGGGTGGTGATGCCCGGCCGGACCTATCGGCACGACAGCGACCAGACGCATACGCCGATGTTCCACCAGGTGGAGGGGCTGGTCATCGACAAGAGCTCGCATATCGGCCAGCTGCGCTGGGTGCTAGAAGAGTTCCTCAAGGCCTTCTTCGAGATCGAGGGCGTGACGCTGCGCTTCCGTCCGAGCTATTTCCCCTTCACCGAGCCGTCGATGGAGGTGGACGTGCAATGCGACAGGTCGGGCGCCGAGGTGAAGATCGGCGCGGGCACGGACTGGCTCGAGATTCTGGGCTGCGGCATGGTGCACCCCAATGTGCTGCGCAATTGCGGGCTCGACCCCGATGTCTACCAGGGCTTCGCCTGGGGCATGGGGATCGACCGGCTGGCCATGCTCAAATACGGCATGAGCGATCTGCGCGCCTTCTTCGACGCCGACGCGCGCTGGCTCGACCACTACGGCTTCAAGCCCTTCGACATGCCCACGCTGTTCGGAGGGCTGAGCTCTTGAATTTAATCGTGGCCACGGGTCGCGAGCATATCACCGAGGAAAGCCAATGAGCAGGAACGGCAGGCCTCTTCCAGGCCCGGCGGATAATCTTCCTCTTCGGAAGCGGTCGGGACGGTGAGCGAGGCGCCGCCCATCGTCACCTTCGTCGTGACCGATATCGAGGCCGACGGGCCAAGCCCGCTGGGCTCGTCCATGCTGAGCTTCGCCTCGGTCGCCTGCGACGTGACGGGCACGGTGCTGGACGAGTTCGAGGCCGTGCTCGCGCCGCGCGCCGACCGCGCGCCGCATCCCGAAACGATGGCCTGGTGGCAGACGCAGCCCGAGGCCTGGGCCGCGGCGACCACCGCTCCCGAGCCGCCCGAGACGGTGATGCCGCGCTATGCCGACTGGGTGGCCGGGCTGCCCGGCCAGCACGTCTTCGCGGCGGCGCCGCTGAGTTTCGACGGGCTGTGGATGGACCACTATCTCGAAACCTTCGCGGGGGTGCGCGTGCTCGGCACGCCGCTCAAATCCTCCCGCCAGATCTTTCGCGGCGGCGGGGTGTGCCTTTATACGATGGCGGGCACGCTGCGCGGCGCCGACTATCTCAACTGGGGCATGCAGCGCGTGCCGCCCGCATGGTACGGGCATGTCGCGCACACGCACCGCGCCATCGACGACGCCCGCGGCTTCGCCAATGTGCTCGCCCGACTCTTCCAGATGGCGGCCAGCCTGCCGCGCATCGACGCCACCGAAAGCATCTACGCAAAATGAAGTTCACGCTCGACTGGCTCAAGGACCATCTCGATACCACCGCGAGCGCCGAGGCGATCGCCGAGGCGCTGACGATGATCGGCCTCGAGGTCGAAAGCGTCGACGATCCGGCGCGCCTGCTCAGGCCCTTCGTCGTCGCCCATGTCGTGTCGTCGGAGCCGCACGCAAATTCCGACCACCTCAAGGTGTGCAAGGTCGATGCCGGCACCGGCACGCTGATCGACGTCGTGTGCGGCGCGCCCAACGCGGTGAGCGGCATGAAGTCGGTCTTCGCCTTCCCGGGCACCTATATTCCGGGCAAGGATTTCGAGCTCAAGGGCGGCGTCGTGATCCGCGGCCAGCCGAGCAACGGCATGCTGTGCTCGGCCATGGAGCTGCAGCTTTCCGACGACCACGAGGGCATCATCGCCCTGCCCGACGAGGCGCCGGTCGGCGTGCCCTATGTCGAGTATGCCAAGCTCGGCGGCGTCGTCTTCGACATCTCGATCACCCCCAACCGGGGCGATGCGGCGAGCGTTCGCGGCATCGCGCGCGATCTCGCCGCCTTCGGCATCGGCACGCTCAAGGACGGCACGATCGCGCCGCAGCCGTCGCCGGGCGGCAAGAGCCCGATCGCGGTGGAGCTGCGCTTTGCCGGCAGCGCCCCCGCGGCCTGCCGCATGTTCGCCGGCCGGCTGATCGCGGGCGTGCGCAACGGGCCGTCCCCGAGCTGGCTGCAGGAGCGGCTGCGCGCCATCGGACTGCGGCCCATCTCAGCGCTGGTCGACATCACCAACTACATCACCTTCGACCGCGGCCGGCCGCTGCACGTCTTCGACGCCGACCGGCTCGCCTCGCCGGTCCACGCCCGCATGGCGACGGCCGGCGAGACGCTCCTGGCGCTCGACGACAGGACTTATGCGCTCGATCCGACCATCCCGGTCATCGCCGACGCGTCCGGCCCCGTCGGCATTGCCGGCATCATGGGCGGCGCACCGACCGGCTCGACGGAAGAGACGACCAATGTCTTCGTCGAGAGCGCCTGGTTCGACCCGATGATCGTGGCGCAGGCGGGGCGCAAGCTCGGAATCGTCTCCGATGCGCGCTACCGGTTCGAGCGCGGCGTCGACCCCGAGAGCCAGGTTCCCGGCCTCGAGCTCGCCACCCGGATGATCCTCGAACTCTGCGGCGGCACGGCCCACGAGATCGTCACGGCCGGGCACGTCGCGGGCGCGGGCACGCAGATCGATTTCCCGCTGGCCGAGGTCCAGCGGCTGACGGGGCTGGCGCTGCCGGCCGAACGCATCACCGCCCTCCTCGCGCGGCTGGGCTTTGCCGTCGCCGGCAGCGGGCCGCTAGTGCAGGTGGGCGTGCCCAGCTGGCGGCCGGACGTGACGCAGAAGGCCGACCTCGTCGAGGAGGTGATGCGCATGGAAGGCGTCGACAAGGTGCCGGTCGAGCCGCTGGCGCGGCTGAGCGGGGTGGCGCCGCGCATGCTGACGGGGCTGCAGAACCGGCGCCGGGCGGTCAAGCGCGTGCTCGCGGCGCGCGGGCTCGACGAGGCGGTGACCTGGTCGTTCATCGGCGCCGAGGAGGCGCGGCGCTTCGGCGGCGGCAGCGACGCGCTCAAGCTCGCCAATGCCATCGCGGCCGACCTCTCCGACATGCGCCCGTCGCTGCTGCCGGGCCTGCTGGCGGCGGCTCGGCGCAACCAGCATCGCGGGATTGCCGAGCTGGCGCTGTTCGAGGTGGGGCAGGTCTTCCTGTCCGACCGGCCCGAGGGCCAGCACACCTATGCCACGGCGGTGCGCGCCGGCGGCGCGCCGGCGACCTGGCAGGGCCGCGCGCCGCTCGGGGTCTTCGACGCCAAGGCGGATCTCGGGGCTGTGCTCGACGCGCTGGGCCACGACATCGACAAGCTGCAACTCGTCGCCGAGCCGCCCGACTGGGCGCATCCGGGGCGTGGCGGGCGCGTGCAGCTCGGCCCCACAAACGTCATCGCCTGGTTCGGCGAGCTGCACCCCGCCTGGGCCGAGGAGATGGACCTCGGCGGCCCCGTCATCGCCTTCGAGCTCGATCTCGACGCCATCCCCGAACCGCGCCGCCGCCCGAGCCGGGGCAAGCCGGCGCTGAAGCTCAGCGACCTCATGCCCGTGGCGCGCGACTTCGCCTTCCTGCTCGCCCGCGACGTGCCGGCGGCGACGCTGCTGCGCGCGGCGCGCAATGCCGACAAGACGCTGATCGCGGGCGTGGACATCTTCGATGTGTTCGAGGGCAAGGGCGTGGCCGAGGGCCAGAAGTCCGTCGCCATCCGCGTGACGCTGCAGCCCACCGAAAAGACGCTCACCGACGACGCCATCGACAAGGTCTCCACCGCCATCGTCGCCGCCGTCGGCAAGGCCACGGGCGGCGTGCTGAGGGGATGAGCGGCGCCGAGCTGATCGACGCCTCGACATCGGCGGCGCCGCTTCCGGCCGGACTGACGCGACAGCTGCGCGCGCCGGCGCGGGGACGGCCGGCCGACTTCCTCGCGGCCTTCGATGCCGACACTGCGTTCTACGACTGCTTCCGGCACGTCGACGGCACGCGCGTCCTGCTGGCGGGACCACCGCCGATCGGGATCGAGACCGCGTTTCGCAACGCCCGGTTTACGGCCCTGCCCTCGCGGTCCGCGCTCGCGGCACGGTTTCACACATCGCTCTCGGTGATGCTCACGGAACTCGTCGTGCCCGAGGCCAGCACCTCGATCGAGGTGCGCTTCGATACCGGCAAGGTCGAACTGCCGATCCGCCCGAATCTCTCGCCGGTGCTCGCCGGTCGGCGCCTGCTGTTCTCGATGAACAGGAACAACGATCTGGCGTGGATCCGCGAGTGGGCGGCATTTCACGCCCGCACGCACGGTACCGATGCGGTCGTTCTCTTCGACAATGGCTCGACGCGCTACAGCGCCGGCGACATCGCGGAGACGCTGCGCGGCGTCGCCGGGTTAGCGCAGGTCGCGGTGCCCGTCTGGCCGCAGAAATTCGGGCGCACCGATCCGGCGGTGCGACCTGACCCCTATTGGGCGCATTTCGCACAGATCGCCAGCATGAGCGTTGTCCTGCGCCGCTACGGTGCGCTGGGTGCGGGCCTGCTCAACTGCGATATCGACGAATTGTGCCGGCCGCTGCCGGGCGGCTCCATCTATGACGCTGCCGCGCGGGCGCGGCAGGGCCTTGTGGTGTTTCGCGGGCAATGGATCGAGGCGATGGCGGGCGAGCCGGCGATGGGCGACCATCGTGATTTCGTCATGCGCCTTGCCGACCCGAAGCGGGCCCGATCGCGACCGAACAAATGGGCGCTCGATCCGCGCCGGCGCTGGGTACAGCGCCTCGGTGTCCATCCATACTGGCACTGGATCGCCGGCCGCCCCCCCTTCAGCAAGACGCGCCCAGCCGGCGCCGGCTACTGGCACTTTCGCGGCATCAACACCAACTGGAAAGGCCCACGCACGGCGCAACGCGGCGACGGCACGAGGTTCGAGATCGATCCGGCGCTCGCCGCCCTGTTCGCAGGGGGCGCATGATGGGGGCGGTCTCGGCCTTCGTCGATCGCTGGAGCGCGCGCACCGTGCTCGGCCTGGCGTTGCTGCTGTGCGGCGCGCTCGGACTGCTGACGCCCTATCTCCTGGTCGCGCTCGGCGGGCTGCTCCTGGTGTTCAAGGCCATCGACGGCAGCCTGTGGCCGGCATACCGCGCCCCGGCGACGCAGGCGCTGGCCGCCGTGTTCCTGGTTCTCCTTGCCGCCTTCGCAAGCACCGCGCAACAGCCGCAGGACGCGCTTTTTGCCTTCAACTTCGTGGCGCTGCTGCTGTTTGCGCCGCTCTATTCGGCGCTGGACCGGCGGCGTACCGACAGCGGGGCGCTCACCCTGGCACGGCTGGCGCTGATCGGCGCCCTTGTTTGCCTCGCCGTCGGCGTCGTCAACATGACGGTTTGGCAAACCCGGCGCGAGAGCGGCCTGATCGGCGTGATCGTCTTGTCGAACACCGCGGTGCTGCTGGGGTTCCTGGCGCTCATCGGCGTGGCGGCCGCGCAGGGAGGGCGGCGCTGGCTCTATCTGCTCGGTCCGGTGCTCGGCGTGGCCACCGCGCTCGTCACCGCGTCGCGCGGACCGCTGATCGCCGTCGCGCCGCTAGCGCTGCTGGGAATGGTTTTCCTGACCCGGGCCTTGCGCCTCCGCTGGCCGGTGGTCGCGGGCATCGGGGCTGCCGTCATCGCGGCGCTCGGCGCGACGGCGTGGCTGCTCGGCGGCCGCATCGCGCGCATGCCGCAGATCCTCGCCCAGGTGCTGGCGGGCGAGCACGTCGCCGACCGCAACACCGTGTCCCGGCTCGACCTCTACCAGGCGGCGTGGCACGCCTTTCGGCAGGAACCGCTGCTCGGGCATGGCTGGGCCAACTTGATGGAAGCGGCGTCGCCCTTCCTGGCCGACCCCAGCCTCGCGCGGCTGCCGCAACTGCACAATGACCTTGCCGACTTCGCGGTGGCCGCTGGGCTCGTCGGGATCGCGTGCTATGTAGCGCTGCTCGCCATACCGGTCACCGCGGCTCTTCTGACCCCGCGCGACAGCCAATACGGGCTGCGGCTCTATGGCGCGAGTGTGCTGTCGCTGGCCTATTTCTGCGACGGCCTGACCGACCTCATGTTCGGCTTCGAGTTCCATACGGGGCTCTATGCTGCACTCCTCGCCATCATCCTCGGCTATTGCCGCGACCGGGAGACGACGACGTGATCAGAACGATCCTCCACCAGACGGCACTGGCGCTGACGTCGCTGTTCCTCGCGATGCTGCTGGTGCTCCCCTACAATGGCGGATACCCGCTGGCCTATGCGCTGATGGGGATGAGCATCCTGTTGACGCTGGCCCTGCTGGCGACGCGCGAGCGCTGGCACATCGGCGTAGCCGGCTGGTGCTTTCTCGGCGCATATGCGCTGATGGCCGTCGCCATGCTGCTCGACAACGACCCGTACAGCATCGTGATGTTCGTCTTCCTGCCGGTGTTCGTGCCGCTGGCGTCATGGCTGCGGCGCTTCGCGGCGCCCGACAGCGCCGTGGTGGTGTCGCTGCTGGCGATGACCGGCACCGTGCTGTCGGCCATCACGGCGCTGTGGGAGGTACTTTACCTGCATCGCAGCCGGGCGCTGGGCTGGGGGTCCGATCCGATCTGGTCGGCCGAGGCCGCGCTGATCCTGGGCTTCCTCGCACTTGTCGGGCTGCCGCAGCTGAAAACGCGGTGGCGCTTCGCCCTGCTCGTCGGGCCCGTGCTGGGGACGGTGGTCGTCGTGCTGTCGGGCTCGCGGGGCCCCCTGCTGGCGGCGCCGGTGATGGCGCTGGCGCTGACCCTCACCACGTTCCGGCCGTGGTGGAAGCAGATCGCCGCGGCGGCCGCGGTCGTGATGATCGCCGGGCTGGCCCTGCTGCCGCTCTGGCCCTCGGGCTATGCGCGCGTCCAGCGTACCGGCACGGTGATCGTGCAGCTGCTCACCACCGGCGAGATTGCCGAACGCTCGGCCGGGGCGCGACTGGCTTTCTGGAAAGCCGGCACGCTGGCCTTCCTCGATCGGCCGGTCAGCGGCTATGGCTGGAGCCATTACGTGCGCTCGGCGTACCAGTATCTGCCCGACAAGGGCGAGGCGTTCGACGCCAAGGGCAGCCGGCTGCGCGGCAACCACCATCTGCATGCCGATCTGCTCAATTTCGGCGTGGCCGGTGGCGCGCTCGGCATGCTGTCCTATCTGCTGCTGCTGCTGGCCCCGCTGCTCGGCGCCCTGCGCTCGGTCCGCGACGGGCAACGCACTGCACGATTGACCGGCGCCGTCGTGCTCAGCACGGGTTATGCCGCATGCGGGCTGACCTACCTCATGCTCGGCTACGAGTTCCACAACGCGCTCTATGTCTGCCTCAGCGCGACCATCCTCGCCTTCTGCCGCGACGCGCCGCTGCGCTCCTAATCCTCGAGCGTCGTGGCGGGCCGGCTGTCGAGCATCGCGTCCTTCACCGCGGCGTCGATGGCGGCGAGGTCCTCGGGGGTGAAGGCGAGGGTGTCGAGGGCGCCGAGGCAGTCCTTGAGCTGGTCGAGGGTGCGCACGCCGATCAGCGCGGAGGTCATTTCCCGGCGACGCAGCACCCAGGCGAGGGCGAACTGCACGAGGCTTTGCCCGCGCGCCGCGGCGATGCGGCCCAGCGCCTCGACGCCCGCCAGGACATCTGGCGCCAGCGCGCGCGGATTGATGGTCGAATTCGTGTCGCCGGCGCGGGTGCCGGCGCGGCCCGTCGAGTATTTCCCCGACAGCACACCCTGGGCGAGCGGGGAGAAGGCGATGACGCCGATGCCGAGCGCGTCGCAGGTGTCGAGCGTCTGGTCGTTCTCGATCCAGCGGTTGAGGATGGAGTAGCTCGGCTGGTGGATGAGCAGCGGCACGCCCATCTCGGCGAGGATGGCGTGGGCCCGTTTCGTTTCCTCACGCGGGTAGGAGGAGATGCCGACATAGAGCGCCTTGCCCTGGCGGTGGAGCTGGGCGAGCGCGCCCATCGTCTCCTCGAGCGGCGTGTTGGGGTCGTAGCGGTGCGAATAGAAGATATCGAGGTAGTCGAGCCCGAGCCGCCGCAGCGACTGCTCGCAGGAGGCGATGAGGTATTTGCGGCTGCCATATTCGCCATAGGGGCCGGGCCACATGCGCCAGCCGGCCTTGGACGAGATGATCAGTTCGTCGCGATAGGGGCGGAAATCGCGCGCCAGCACGGTGCCGAACAGCTCTTCGGCCGAGCCGGCGGGCGGGCCGTAATTGTTGGCGAGGTCGAAATGGGTGATGCCGTGGTCGAAGGCATACCCCAGAATTTCGAAGGCGCCCGGATAGTCGCGCGTGCCGCCGAAATTCTGCCACAGCCCCAGCGAGATCGCCGGCAGCTTCAGCCCCGAGCGGCCGGCACGGCGATAGGGCATGGTCTCGTAGCGCGTATCGGCGGCGCGGTAGGTCATGGCGGCTCCTGGAGAGGCGTAGTGTTGCGCGTGCGACCGGGAATCCGGACGGGCTGCAATACTGCCGCAAATGAGGAGAGCGCAGCAAGCTTCACCTAGGCTCAGGACCTATTAATCTGCATTGAAGTGTGATTCAGAGTCTCCGTTGGAGGGTCTGATGGGTGATTTGTTTTTGCTGAGCGAGCGTCAGATGGCGCGGTTGGCGCCGTTCTTTCCGT
>PJUF01000552.1_pt1 | contig 25827 bp, 30 predicted proteins | sample 1512191 | NCBI WGS metagenome assembly PJUF01 (sample SAMN08177673, study PRJNA422409) | Feces metagenome, whole genome shotgun sequencing project. | isolation source: Chicken feces (3) enriched on wood chips | host: Gallus gallus | place: USA: Madison | collected 2015-01-15 | reverse complement strand
GGAAGAACATGAGGTGAAAATAAGGCTCAACCGGTTTTTGTTTCCAAAAGAAGATTGGGACAAACCTTGTGCGGCACTGAGTGGAGGGGAAAGAATGCGGCTGCTGTTGTGTTGTTTGACCATTAATAGCCAATCACCGGACGTAATTGTGCTTGATGAACCTACCAATAATTTGGATCTTCAAAATATAGAAATCCTGACAGCTGCAATCAATGAATACAGGGGGACCTTATTGGTGGTTTCACATGATGTGTGTTTTTTGGAGCAAATTAAAGTAGAAAGAGCAATCGAGTTGAGAAACTAACGTTTATAAAAAATATAATCTGTAACCAAAGGTTCAATTCCTGATTCTCTAAACAACAAGGCAATTTGTCCGCGGTGATATGTACAGTGATTGATGACATGAAACAAAATGTCTTCGATTTTACTTTTAAATAAATCTCCTTTGGAAGTTTTATAGGATATAATTTGGGTCAAATCAAAATTCTCAAGGATTTGTTTGGTTTTTAAATAGTTAGATTCATTGATTTCCAATAATTCTTCAAAAGGATGTATTTGCCATGGATGAATAGAGGGTTGACCTAAAATTCGGGAATTCCAGACTTGATGTGAACTCAAAATGTGATTGGTGAGCTGTAAGACTTTTTCGGGAAATCGATTTAAGTCTAGTGCTATCGTTTTGATTATTTCTTGATTGTAATGAAAACTATATTCAAAAAGTTCGGGGAATTTATTTGTCATCATTTTGGGTCAATTCCTATTTTCTATATTTTTCAATTGCTTCACGGATTTTTTGCCTTCTGTTTTCAGGAGCAGGATGCGTGCTTTGAAATTCAGGAACATTGCTCCCGCCTGAAGCTTGTTCCAAAATATCCATTACACCAATCAATGCTTCCGGGTTATAACCAGCCTCCATCATAAATCGAACCCCCAATTCATCACTTTCCAATTCGTCTTCGCGACCATATTTCATATTCACCATATTGGCAACCACTTGCGCATAGTATGCAGAATTTACATCACCACCCGCAACACCTGCCGCACCCGCAATTCCTTGCGAAAGTTCCTGTTTGGCCATTTGCTGGGCACTATGTCTTGCGATGACATGACCTACCTCGTGACCCAAAACACCTGCCAATTGGTCAATGTTTTCCAATCTTCCTAACAAACCCTCTGTTATAAAGATTTGTCCACCGGGTAACGCAAAAGCATTGACGGTTTGCTGATCCGCAAGTAAGTGAAAATCAAAAGGATATTTAGATTGGGAGGCCACACTGTTCCTAACGACACTTTGTCCAATTGAATCTACTAAATATCGGGCTTGTGCGTTATGGCTGAGTCCGCCGAATTCGGCAGCCATTTGGGGTGCACTATTGAGTCCCAGTGCTATTTCTTCGTCCTCCGTTAAACTCAAATATTGTTTTTCGCCGGTAATTTCGTTTACATCTGAAGATGCGTAAAATTTAATAAGGGAAAATATAACGATTCCTGCCGCTATTAATAGGCGTAACCAAAATCCTGAACTTCTGCTTCTCATCTTGTTAATGATTTACTAACTATAATCAAATATAAAGAATTTCCCATTCATAATTTGTAAGTTTGGTTTAGAATTAAAATCAATTTGCCAATGTCACCTGAAATTATAGTTTTGTTGTTTTTGTTTCTGTTTTTTGTACTATTAATCGGCGGAATTTTTCTGATAGCCTTTATAGCTGCTCAAAGTAGGAAAAAGAAACAAAAGAAAATTTTGGAAACACTTCCACCAAACACTGAATTCCATGCTTTTGTCAGGTTTAACAGGGGCAGGCAACAAGGTAAATTTTTGAAATTAAAAGCTTTTCAAGGTAGTGGTATTATTTATGTGGCAGATGATAAAGCCATATTCAAAAGCACAACCGGATTTGAATATAGTTTTGATTTAAGAAATTGTAAAATATTTTGGGAAGGAGAGAACCTTGTCAATGGTTTGCTAAAATGGTTTAGCATTACTGACGGTATAGAGAAATTGTATCTTAATGTAGAAACCGGAATGTTTATTTTTCATACGGGAGGAAATAAACCCACAACACGCAGCATTTATGACCAATTGGTTTTGAAGCAAGCTATGCTGAAATAAATGCGTAGAAATAAACAGTTTTTGTTTGTTCAAATCTAAAAGAAATCTTACATTTGCAACCCAAATTAAAAATTATTTAAATGACTCATTACGAAACTGTTTTCATTTTAACTCCCGTTCTATCTGACGCGCAGGTGGAGGAAGCAGTAAAAAAAGTAGAAGATTTCCTTGCTGAAAGCAACGCGGAAATCGTAGCAAAAGAAAATTGGGGCCTGAAAAAATTGGCTTACCCAATTCAGAACAAACGCAATGGTTTTTACCATTTATTGGAATTCAAAACTGAAAATCACGAAATTGTTTCAGGATTAGAATTGATGTACAAACGTGACGAGCGTATCATCCGTTATTTGACTGTGAAGCTTGATAAGCACGGTATTGACTGGGCAGAAAAACGCAGAACAAAGTTGAAATCAGAAAAATCTAACGCTTAAAACAAAGAATCATGGCAATTGACGAATTAGCAAAAAAAGCAGCAGAAGGAGGTGAAAGCGAAATCCGCTATTTATCCCAATTAGATATTCAAACACAAACTACCAAGAAATTCTGTCGTTTCAAAAAATACGGAATTAAATATGTGGATTACAAAGATCCAGATTTCTTATTGCAGTTTGTAAATGAGCAAGGTAAAATTTTACCTCGCCGGTACACAGGGACTTCCTTGAAATATCAACGAAAAGTTTCACAAGCCATCAAACGTGCACGCCACATGGCTTTGATGCCTTTCATCGGTGATCAATTAAAATAAATAAAACCTAAAAAAGAAGTATAAAATGGACATTATTTTAAAGCAAGATGTAGAAAATTTAGGTTTTGAGTTCGAAATCGTTTCTGTAAAACCGGGATATGCTCGTAATTTCTTGATTCCTCAAGGAAAAGCAGTTGTTGCAACTGCTAAACAAAGAGAAGAATTGAACAAGACATTGGAAACACGCAAAGCCGAAGAAGAGAAATTGATTGCGGAAGCCAATGAGAAATCCGCAAAATTAAATGGTTTAGAAATAAAAATCGAAGCCAAAGTTGGTTCCGGTGATAAGTTATTTGGTTCTGTAAATAATGCAGATCTTGCAGAAGCCTTGAACAAAGCAGGTGTTGAAATTGAGAAAAAACACATCAAAATTCCTGGAAACACAATTAAGCGTATGGGGAAAAATACAGCTAAAATACGTTTCCATAGAGAGGTTGAAGTGGATTTTGAGTTTGAAGTTATAGCAGATCAGGAATCGATTCAAAGAGCAGAGGCAAGCGCCAAAGCAAAAGCAGAGGTAGCTAGAATGGATGCCGAAAGGGCAGCAAATGCAAATAAAACTGATGATTCTGGTTTTAATTATGACAACCCGTTGTTTGAAAAGAAACCAAAAGCAGAAGAAGTAGCGGTTGAAGAGGCAAAGGCTGAAGAAACGCCTGCAACTGAAGCTCCTGAAACGCCATCTGAAGAAGCTTAATTTAAGTTTTCATATAAAAAATAAAAACCACTCAAATTGAGTGGTTTTTTATTTGCCTAATTTATTTATATCTAAACAATCTCTGCGCTTAATCCCCTTGTCAGCAAAGCAGTACACATAGGCTCCAGAAAATCAAAGCTTCCTGACTTTACTTCACATTTTCCTTTGTAATGAACCAGCCAGGTGCATTGTTCGGCTTGTTCCACAGTATGTTTACAAACCTCAATCAGAGATAGAATTACAAAATCAAATGTATTGACTTCATCATTGTGTAAAACCAAAACATTTTTTTCAGCTTCTTCCAACAATATGTCTACTTCATATTCTTCTTTCCAAAAAGGATTTATTGAAAAATTCATTTTATGGTATTTTTTGAAACTTCAGAGCAATCCACTCATTTCGTTGTTTTTTTGAAACAAAAATAAGACCATTTTCTTCACATTTAGATTTGATATCTTCAAAATCATGCTCCATTAGCCCACTGAGTATCAATTCTCCGGTTAAGTTAAGGGCTTGTATGTATTTCGGAATATCTTCTAAAAGTATGTTCCGTTGAATATTGGCGAGTATCACGTCAAAGTTTCTATCACCGAGTAGCGAGGCATCTCCCAGTTGGACAGTCAATTCCACGCCATTTCGTTCGGCATTTTCTGTAGAATTTTCTACAGACCACTCGTCAATGTCAATTGCTTCCACATACGAGGCACCTTTCATTTTGGCAAGGATTGCGAGTATGGAGGTTCCACAACCCATATCCAAAACATCTTTTCCTTCGAAATCGGTTTCCAAGATGTATTCCACCATCAAATGGGTGGTTTCGTGATGACCAGTTCCGAATGACATTTTGGGCTGGATGATGATTTCGTATGGGATTTCAGGTTTGGATTCATGAAATTCGGCCCGAATGTAACATTGGTTGTTTACCAGGATCGGATGGAAATTGGATTCCCATTCAGCATTCCAGTTTTGCTGCTCAATCTCATTTCTTTCAAATGTTATTTTAGCATCATGCAAAACATTTATCCGGTTAAGGATACACTGCTCATCTTCATCAGTTTTGCGTACATAAGCGTTCAATCCCTTGTCTTCATCAGTAAAACTTTCAAAACCGCATTCAGACAACAATGCCAAAAAAATTTCACGCCAAGGCTCTAAAGGAGAAATGGTAAATTTATATTCTATATAATTCATAATTACTTTGTTGAGTTACAAAGTAGAAGTTTATTCATAAATGAATATTTTAATTTCGAGCATTGATGATGGTAGTAAAATCTTCGAGGTCCAGAGACGCTCCGCCAACCAAAGCACCGTCTATGTCGTACTGTTGGAAAAGATCACGCGCATTTCCGGCGTTCACACTACCTCCATACAAAATACTTGCACTGTTTCCTACTGCGATTCCAAATTCTTCTCCTAATACTTTTCTTATATAGGCATGCATTTCTTGTGCTGTGTCAGGAGAAGCGGTTTTTCCTGTCCCGATTGCCCATACCGGCTCATATGCAACGATAAGGTTTTTTAATTTAGAAATATTTTGCTCATGTAAGGCCCCTATTACCTGATTTCTCACAATATCAAAATGTCTCCCGGTACTTCTGTCTTCAATTTTTTCACCTACACAAAGGATGGGAGTCATGTCATATTCATATAACAAGGCTACTTTTTGAGAAATGTAATAGTCGGTTTCTCCATGGTAATGTCTTCTTTCAGAGTGACCTACAATACTGTAATTTACACCGATTGATTTTAATTGTTCAGCAGAAACCTCTCCTGTAAAGGCGCCTCTCGCTTCAGAGGAGACATCTTGAGCTGCAACGCTTATTTTGCTGTTTCTCAAGTCTTTTATCATTTGCTCTAAACAGATAAATGCAGGCATGATGATTACTTCTGCCTGTGGTTTATTGGCTATCATCCATGTATTAAGGTGTCTTCCAAATTCCAATGACTCTGGAAAAGTTTTATGCATTTTCCAGTTTCCGGCGATTATTTTTCTTCTCATAAATTCAAAATTTTCATTAGACATAAAAAAGATACTTATTCAACGTGTATAAATTTACTTAAAATTTGTATGTTAAAAAAATCAAAAAGCGGAAAGTTTTAAGGAAAAGATAAATATCAGTTTAATCTTACTTTTGGATCCAAAACTCCATAAATGACGTCTACCAGTATGTTGATGCAAATAAAAGTAGTGGCTATTACCAAAACTGCACCCATTACTACTGGCAAATCAAGAGAGTTCAAGGCATTGACGATTTCCTTCCCCAAACCATTCCAGCCAAATATGAATTCAACAAAAACGGCACCGGCAAGCATGGAAGCAAACCATCCGGATGTTGCAGTAATAACAGGATTCAGAGAGTTCTTCAAAGCATGTTTCCAAATTACCCGAGCTGGTTTTAATCCTTTTGCATAAGCGGTTCTTATATAGTCCTGACTCAGGGTTTCTAATAATGAGTTCCTTGTCAATTGCGTGATAACGGCTAAAGGGCGGATGCCCAGTGTAAGAGCCGGAAGAATAAGGTTTTTGATTGTTAAATGTTTTCCAAATCCCATATCATCAATTTCATACAAACTTCCTGTCATGGAAAATCCGGTGATATGGTGGAGTAGGAATGCAAAGATATAAGCGATTATGATAGCAGAGAAAAAGGATGGGGTGCTCATCCCAAAACTGGTAAGGACCAGTAGCGTTCTGTCAATCCAACTGTCTTTTGAAAGGGCAGACCAGATACCCAATAATATTCCGATAATGATGGCGAAAATAATGGCCGAGATTGCCAAAACCATTGTATTGGGGAGTGTTTCACTGATAATATCACTCACTGTTTTTCCCTGTTTTTGAAAAGAAATCCTTAAATAGGGATACTTTAACAAAATAGTTAAATCTTTGCCGGAAAATAATTTTAATCCATTGTATTTACCGGACTTCAAAGAAGTATAGGAATCATTAGTTTTTGAATGGATGGAAACCGGAGATAGGTCATTTAAATAATATAAATACTGTTTCCATACGGGTTGATCAAGTCCAAGATTTTTTCTGATTAAAGCCAATTGCGCAGGGTCTTCTTTCTGGTCAAGCATCATTCGGGCAGGATCACCGGGCAGTACAGTAAATAAAAGGAACACAATCGTGACCACCCCAAATAAGGTTAAAAATCCGTAAGTGACTTTATTGATTAAATAACGAAGCATTCTGGTTTCGAGTAGAATTATTTTTTCAAATATAATCCTAAAAAAATTGAGCACTCTATATCAGTGCTCAATTTTGTATGTTTTGTATTTTATTTCTTTATAATCTTTTTTGTAATGACACCCTCATCTGATTTTATATAAACCATATAAATGCCTGATGGAAGGGAACTCATGTCAATACTCTTTGTTTCTGACAAAGATTTAAATTGGTTCTGATAAACAATTTGCCCCGCCTGATTAAAAATTTTCACTTCCGGGTTATTTAGATTTTTGTTAAGTTGGAAGTTCAATTTATCTGAAACAGGATTCGGATAAAGGCTAATGGCATTTTCTAAATTCATTTCTTGGGTAGAAAGCGGAGCGTCTACGCCGGTCATGATGATGGCAAAATTTTGATAAGTTGGGTTAGGAATAGGTTCAACCGGCGTGACCAAAGAACCTTTATGAGAAACCGTAATAGTATATTGTTGTCCGGCAATAGGATTTTCAATCAGTACCTGTTCCAAATTGTCTACCAAATTATCTTCTTGTGTGGCTGCTGCCGAAGGATTGTCAGGATCTAATTTCCATGGAAAGTAGGTTGTATTTTCATGTGTAACTCTCAAGTCCAAATCATTTACCAACATAGGGGTTCTGTCGTTCAATACTACTTGGGGAAGAGGTGTTCCGGCAGGGTCAAGCCAGGCAATGGAAACTTTTAGAGGTTCGTCACCTTTGGCTGTTACCTGAATAGTTTTGGTTTCACCATTGTTTAAAATTTGATTTTGGAGAATTGAATTGCTGTTTACATTGAGCAAAGTTTCAGCTGCGCGAAAGGCGTCTACCAAGCCATATCCGAATTTATAATCCGGTCCGGGGTTATCACCTGATTCGTTTGCAGTATGAGTAAGTAATGCTCTCATCATGTCAGAACTTAAATAGAAATTCCCATCGGTTTTTTCGCCTTGAATCTGCTCAAGCAAAACTCCGACCCCGGTAACAGCAGGTGTGGAAAATGACGTTCCCGACCAAGAACTGTATGCGTCATCATTGCCGGCGTTAGGGGCAACAACACTTGATCCAATTGCGGTAACATCTGGTTTAATTCTCCCATCATCAGTCGGGCCGAAACTTGTGTACCACGTTTCGGTAACATTACTTGGAGTTTCATATCTCCCGTCTCCTGAAATGGGATTAATAGCTCCCACGATAATAGTATTTTTTGATACGCCGCCGGAGAAAGAAAGGCAATCATAACCCCCGGTTTCTGCACAATCCTTTGGACGAAAAGTCCCTGAAACCAATACCCAGCTATTGTTTTCATCAAGGGTATAATGATCTACTGTACCATCCGGACCCTCTGTATGTTCGTTTCCCGCTGATTTAAACATACTATGCTGTGGGGCATTGTAAGCAATGGCATCCCAAGTGGCGTCATCTTCTGTATAAAAACCAAACAAAGCTGATTCTGTTTCGGAAACGTTTGGATACCCCCACCAATACCAGTTAGAGTCTGATGTGTTGTAATACCAGCCGGTTAATGAGCCGTAGGAATGATTGGAAATCATATAATCAGCATTTTCAGCTGATTGTGATGCTGTTGCTATTTCGTCCAGATTGTTATTAAAGTTGAAAGAAGTTAAGTTTGCCGCATAAGCGATGCCTTTGGCATTGGCATTTATCCCTTCTCCCATGATTACCCCCGCAACTCCTGTAGAATGGTCAGAATTAGAAGTGGTTTCAGCATTGGTAACCCTCCCGGTAAATTCATGGTGAGTTGTACGTACCGAACCTTCATCCCATATATAAACAACCATTCCGTCTCCTGTAACTGCAACACCCGGAATCGTGTTGTTATTCAGGTAATCTGAATTCATTGAAGTAATCTGTGAATGGCTGTCATGAGCCAGATAAACGGGAATACCCGAACTTAAGCCTTCGAAAGCTATATTTTTAGGAAATATGTGAATCTCTTTTGAGTTCTTTTCTACAAATTTTTTAGTTTCCGCTTGTTTAACCTTTTGTTCAAGAGATATCTTTTGTAGAGCTTCTTTGTTGATTTTTTGTTGAGCATTTGTCAATAATCCTAAGACCAAGATAGGAGTGAGTAATAATCTTTTCATTGTATTTTGGTTAAATTTTATGAATATCAAATATAGAAACTTTTGCGGTAAATTGTCCATAATTTAATACAATTGATTTGCCTTCAATTTTTTCTATTGTAGCAACGCTGTTGCTGTCTTTTATTTTGACCCGATCACCAATTTTAAGACTATCTATGGATCTTTGGATGTCTTTTTCTTTCTTTTCGGTGATCTTCTTTTGTTCAATTTTTATATTTTCTTTGTTCTGTTTCAACTCTTTTTGGATTTCTTTCTGAACAATCTTTTCTTTCTTTTTTTCTACTGGATTGATTTTTGTTTTCTTCGAATTCTCAACTTCTATCCACTTCAGAAAATTGCCGATTAATTTTTTCTTGTTCTTCGATTTTAAATATTCATCGGCCCATTCGTTCATTTTTTTGCCAACTTGAAGTGTTTTGAGTTCATTGTCATATAATTGCTGAAAATCGACTAATTTTTCCCGTACTTTTTCTTGGGTGGATTCCAGCTCTTTGTTCTGTTCTTGCGAAGTATATTTAAGTTCTTCAACCTGATTTTTTGTCTTCTGAATTTCAAATTTTTCCTGCTGAAGCTTCAAAATCGTTTTGTCTAACCGGACTTTATCCTGTTCAACTTTCTTCTTGGCACGGTTGATTAACCGAAACGGAATTTTATTTTTTTCTGCTACTTCAAACGTAAACGAGCTTCCTGCCTGACCGACTTCCAACTGATACAAAGGATTTAAAGATTTTTCATCAAACAACATGCTGGCATTGATGGCTTCCGGCAAATTCTCTGCTGCAATTTTGATGTTGGTATAATGGGTTGTAAAAATTCCGAATGCTTTTCGTTCATAGAATTCCTCAAAAAAAACTTCGGCCAGGGCACCCCCCAGTTCAGGATCTGAGCCCGTGCCGAATTCGTCTACCAACAATAAAGAATTTTCGTCTACATTCCGAATGAAATGAGCCATTTGTTTCAAACGATAGCTATAAGTACTTAATTGATTTTCAATTGATTGATTGTCTCCAATATCAGTAAAGATTTTATCAAAAAAACCAATTTCAGACAATGGATGAACCGGAATCAGAATCCCGCTCTGAATCATCAACTGGTTCAGCCCGATCGTTTTCAGCGTGATACTTTTTCCGCCAGCATTGGGTCCCGAAATGATGATGATCCGATGGTTTTCATCCATCCGGAAAGTTTGCGGCCAGGTTTTTAATTTTTTTTCAGAATTGGACAAATAGAGCAGAGGATGATAGGCATTCTTATAATTCAAAACCTTTTCCGGCCTTATATGAGGCAAACAAGCGTGAATTTGTAAAGCAAATTGTGCCTTTGCCTGGGTAAAATCAAGGTATTCCAAAAGCTCTTCATATTCTTCCAAAAGTGATTTATGAACCGCGATAACGGAAGTCAGATTCCGGAGAATCTTTATAATTTCCTTTCCTTCTTCTTCTTTTAATTCTTCCAGTTCCCGGTTGGGTTTTTGCACGCTTTCGGGTTCTATAAAGGATATTGAACCGGTTTTGGAAGTGCCTAAAAGCCGTCCTTTTACACGTTTCCTGACGGATGACAAAACGGCCAAAACTCTTTTATCATCTACCACCGTTTCTTTGATGTCATCCAAAAAGACAAGATTGTGCGTAATGGATTTTTTAAATAATTCAGAAATCCTTGCGGAAACCTGTTTCATTTGTTTCCGAATGGTAAATAGTTCAGAACTTGCATTATCTTTTATTTCACCATGGCGGTTAAAAACATGGTCGATTTCCTTTACAATTTCTTTTTCGTAAGCTACTTTCGAAACCAGGGAATTCAATTCCGGGAAATATTCTTCAAATTTTGCAATGAATTTGGTTATTTCTTTGATTTGAAGTGAATTGGATTTTATCTGAAAAAATTGCTCTGCATTTAAATAATAATTTTCGATTTCCAGTCGCGGCAAGAAATCATTCATATAATAAAATTCAGAAAAGGGAATCCGGTTTTCACTTTCAAAACTGGAAAGATATTCATTGACCGTATTCAAATCCTGAATCAAATGAGCATGATGCTCATAAGGTTTCAAATTGAGTAGGAGTTGGGAAGTCCTTTCGTTAAAAGCAAATCCGGAAATTTTTTCCAAAATCTTTGGAAATTCCAAGTCTTGTAAAGTCTGTTCAGATACCTGCATTGCTGCAAAAATAATCTATATTTGGGAATTTAGAATTGAAATCAATGGATGTTAAGATTGAACCTTCCTGGAAAGAGGTTTTAAGGGATGAATTTGCGAAGCCCTATTTCCAAACATTAGCGGCATTTGTAAAATCTGAATATCAAGCACAAACGGTCTATCCGCCGGGAAACCGGATTTTTGCTGCTTTTGATCATACCCCTTTTGATGAAGTAAAAGTTGTCATTATTGGCCAGGATCCTTATCATGGGCCGGGGCAAGCAAATGGGTTGTGTTTTTCGGTGGCAGACGGAATTCCATTGCCGCCCAGTCTTAAAAATATCTATAAAGAATTGAATTCTGATTTGGGCATTCCGGTTTCACAAAATGGTAATTTGGAAAAATGGGCGGAACAAGGTGTTTTATTGCTCAATGCAACTTTAACAGTTCGTGCTTCACAAGCCGGTTCACATCAGAACAAAGGATGGGAGCAATTGACAGATGCTGTGATTCAGAAATTATCGGATAAAAAAGAAGGTTTGGTATTTATACTTTGGGGAGCCTATGCACAAAAAAAGGGGAATGTAATTGATCAATCGAAACATTTTATAATCAAATCGGTGCATCCTTCACCCCTTTCGGCCCATAACGGTTTTTTTGACAGTAAACCCTTTTCCAAAACAAATTCCTATTTAAATTCAATCGGGAAAAAAGAAATTGATTGGTAAAAAATGACAATTGACGTTAATTTCATGAAAAATGTCGTATATTTGTGGTAGAAAAATAATGCACTATGAATATTGTAGAAGAAGCAGCCATGGAATATAAACGATCCGGAACTTTAACGTCCCGCAACCGTTCTGTATTAATGCACTGGGTAAGAGGTGGAATTGAATTTGATTTGTTTCAAAATATGCTTTCCAAATTTCCATTTTCTATGGAAGAGTGGTCGGGTTTCCTTCATTTGTCTGAACGCACTATGCAACGCTACAAAAAAGAAGACAAAAATTTTGATTCCCTGCAATCAGAGAAAATCCTTCAGATTTCTTTGCTTTACCAAAGAGGAGTAGAAGTCTTTGGAGACAAAGAAAACTTTGATTTCTGGCTCGGAAGCAAAAATATAGCTTTGGGAGGCATTTATCCAAAAGAACTTTTAGACAATGCCTTCGGGATTGGGCTTTTAGATGAAGAATTAACCCGTATAGAACACGGTATCCTGGCATGATTGTTTACCGGTTGAGTCGTTCAAAATATGCCCGTGACTTATCGGGAAAAGGAGCTGAGATTTCCGGTGGAAGGTGGAACAGTAAGGGAACTCCTTTGATTTACACCGGACAAAATATAGCGCTTTGTATGGCAGAAGTGGCGGTGCATATGCCGTTAGGATTGGTTCCAAAAGATTATGAATTAATTACGATTGAAATTCCGGATGATGAAATCTTGGAATTTAAGAAACAAGAATTGCCGCCTGACTGGAGGATGAGTTTATCGATGTATGATACACAGCAAATCGGGAACAATTTTGTAATTAATTCTATTAAAATGGTTTTGAAAGTTCCTTCGATAATTGTTCAGGGAGAATTCAATTATTTAATCAATCCGCTTCATAAAAATATCAAAAAAGTTAAAATAAAAAAGACGGCACCTTTTATATTTGATCCGCGTTTATTCGTCCGGTAAGCATTATAATTGCTATTTTTGGAATCAAATTCAAAACAACTCATTAAAATGAAATCATTTATTCCGTACGACTCAAATTCAGATTTTTCTATTTATAATATTCCCTTTGGTGTAGCGATTTTCGAAGACGATATCATCAGTTGTGTCACCCGAATCGGTGATACCGTGATAGATCTGGCCATATTGTTTGACAATGGCTATTTTGATGAATTTAATCTGGGCGAAAATATATTTGAAGCTTTTACTTTGAATGAATTTATTTCATTGGGGAAATCGGTAACAGTTCCTGTTCGGGAAAAAATTCAAGAATTATTACTAGAAGAATCTGCACTTTCAAAAGATGAAGAAACCCAAGCAGAAGCTTTTCACAAAATTGAAGATGTTTCGATGCAATTACCGGTTCACGTTCCGAATTATACCGATTTTTACAGCAGCATAGAACATGCCACCAATGTTGGGAAAATGTTCAGAGATCCTGATAATGCACTTTTGCCTAACTGGAAGCATTTACCAGTAGGCTACCACGGACGTGCTTCTTCCATTGTGGTTTCGGGTACACCTATTCATCGTCCGAAAGGCCAAACCATGCCGCCTGATGCGACTGCGCCTGTGTTTGGACCGAGCAAACGCTTGGATTTCGAACTCGAGATTGCATTTATTACCAATTCTTATACGGAATTAGGTGAAAATGTATCGACAAAAGAAGCCGAAGAGCATATATTCGGATTGGTGTTGTTCAACGACTGGAGTGCGCGTGATATTCAGAAATGGGAATATGTTCCATTGGGACCATTCTTAGCAAAGAATTTCGGTTCGTCCATTTCTCCCTGGATTGTAACGTTGGAAGCGCTCAATCCCTTTAGAGTAGAAGGCCCGGAACAGGAGCCGGAAGTCTTACCCTATTTGAAATTTGAAGGAAATAAAAACTTCGACATTAAATTACAAACCATCATTCAGCCGGAAAATGGAGAAGAGAATGTGATCTGCAACAGTAATTTCAAATATATGTACTGGAACATGGCGCAACAATTGGCACATCATACCATAAATGGATGTAACCTTGAAGCAGGGGATATGTATGCCAGTGGAACCATCAGCGGGAAGACAGAAGATTCATTTGGTTCCATGCTGGAACTTTCATGGAGTGGAAGCAAACCTTTGAAACTTTCAGACGGTTCGGAGCGGAAATTCATTGAAGACAACGACACGGTCATTATGCGTGGATGGTGTGAGGATGGAGAAAAGCGTGTGGGATTTGGAGAAGTATCCGGGAAAATCCTGCCGGCTAAAAATTAATTTCACATATTAAACCATAAAAAATGCCCACTGAAAAGCGGGCATTTTGTTTTAATTGAGAATATGATTAAGCCAAAATTTCGTCCAGGTTTTCCAAAGCCATTGTAAATCCTTCTTTGAAGCCCATTTTGATAGATGCTTCTAAGTCTTCCAAAGAAGCATATTTGATTTTTATACCAACGATTGTAGAATTATCTGATTCCTTGAAATCAATACTCCAGTCCGAAGTTGGCATTTGGTTATTTATATTTCCTTGACTGTCGCAAAACCCATCAGAGAATTGAAAATTATCTTTTGGTGAAATTGATGTATAATTTGAGAAGGACCAGTGTTCTTCTCCTTCAGGCCCACGCATGGTGTACAACCAATGGCCGCCTTCTCGGAAATCCATTTCTTTGGTATCCGCTTTCCAGGGTTTGGGCGCCCACCATTTGTCCAGTATATCGCGTTCCGTCCAAGCTGCCCAAACAGCATCTTTATCGGCAGCAAATTCTCTTTTAACATTTACGGTGTTTGTTGCTTTGTCTACCGTAAAATCGAATGGTAAATTTTTCATTTTTTCTATTTTTTTGAGTTTTGCAGTATTTTATCTAAATTTTCAAGGCTTAACGCAATTCCTTCTTTAAAGCCATGTGTCACCATGTATTCAAGGATTTCAGGACTTCCATATTGCGCAGTAACCTTTACAACTGTGTTACCCTCTGTTTCATTGAAAACATTTGTGCATAAAGTACGCGGGAAATCAGGACTAACAGTACCGTCTTCATTGCTAAATGCCCTTAATTCTGTAATGCTTTTCTGAGGTTCAATCTTTTGATAATCATACCGGCTCCAATGTTTTTCACCTTTTGGTCCCACCATGGCGTAATGCCAAAAACCACCTTCTTTAAAATCCATTGTTTTGGTTTCGGCTCTCCAGGGTTTTGGGGCTATCCATTGATCGAGAATTTCGGGATTTGTCCAGGCTTCCCAAACCAAATCAAGGTTTGCGTCAAATTCACGGGTTATGTGAATGGTGTTGTTTTCCTTGTTTACGGAAAAGTCAAATAAAAGTTTACGGTTCATTTTTTTTGTTTTTTCATGTTCAACAATATTTCGTCAAGTTGGTTGAAACGGGATTCCCAGATTTTTCTGAATTGTTCTATCCATTGATCCACTTCTTTCATTTTTTCAATTTTTAATTGGTAATAAATTTCGCGGCCTTCCTGTTTTTGGTTAATCAAATCACATTCCTTTAATATTTTAATGTGTTTGGAAACAGCCTGTCTTGTCATATCGAATTCTTCTGCCAAAACATTGGGTGTCATGGCCTGAGCGGCAATCAAAACCAAAATGGCACGACGTGTAGGATCTGCGATTGCTTGAAATATATCTCTTTTCATTCTAAATTAAATTTAAATACGAAACCAATTAGTTGCAAATATATACGAAACTATTTGGTTGCTCAAATTTTTAAATGTTAAATTTTTCTTAGAATAAATGATACTTGAAAATTTTTCGTTCGGGGAGAGGGATTATTGATTAATTTTATTCAAAATATTGATTATGAATTTAATTGAAGAATTACAAAAAGATTTAAAAACGGAATACGAAATCACCAAAAAATTTTTGGAACACTATCCTGAAGATAAGAATGACTGGAAACCGCATCCAAAAAGTATGAGCTTCAAAGTTTTGACAACACATATAGTTGAAATTTTTGGTTGGCCCGAATTTATGATGAAGACCGATTATTTAGATTTTGCTGAAACACCTTATTCGCAACCGGAAATTAAAACGAGAAAAGAATTGCAAGACAAATTGGATGCGGACTTTGCTAAGGGCGCCGAAACTTTGAAGAATCTAAAACCCGAAGATTTAGATGGAAGATGGAAAATGAAAAACGGAGATTTTCTTATTGCGGATTGGAGTAAATACCAAGCTTTGATACAAGCATTTAAACAGATTACCCATCACCGTGCGCAACTGGGTGTTTACTATCGCTTGAATGGTATTTTTGTTCCGGGAAGCTATGGACCATCTGCAGACGAAATGTGATTTCTTTAAATGAGATTGATTACTCCGTAAAACGTGATTTTTGTCATGTGGAATGGTTGTTGTATATTTATTTTACATTATAAATCTAAAAATCAATTATTATGAGAAGTATTCTTTGGCTGGTAGCCGTTATTTGTATTATTTTATATGGCTTTTAGGACTATTAGGAGTCGGTGGTGGAATGGGTATGGGAAACCTTATTCACGTATTATTAGTTATTGCAGTAATTGTGATTTTGTATAACATTATTTCCGGCCGAAAACCATTGGATTAGGAATTTAACTTTTTAAGGAATCAATGCGTTAAATGTAAATTTGGCGCATTTTTTAGTTATCCGATTCGGCTCCAGATAAATTTTTCTTTGTGACTTAGGTTAAAGTACTTTTTAATTGACTGGTTTTCAACTGCATTTAATTCAGGATCCTTTTTTAAAATTTCCTCTGCAATAAATCTAGCCGAATGAAGCATTTTCTGGTCCTTTGCAAGATTGGCCAGTTTGAAATTTAAGATCCCGCTTTGCTGTGTACCCATCAAATCTCCCGGGCCACGCAATTGCATATCGACTTCAGCTACTTCAAATCCGTCATGGGTTCTGACCATCGTTGAAATTCGCTGAAATGCATCATCTGTTAAATTGTCTTTGGTCATCAGGATACAATAGCTCTGATCCGCACCGCGGCCTACACGTCCACGAAGCTGATGCAACTGGGATAATCCGAATTTTTCCGCGCTTTCAATGACCATCACAGAAGCATTGGGGACATTAACCCCGACTTCAATGACCGTTGTAGCTACCAGAATCTGGGTCTGGCCTTTCACAAAACGTTGCATTTCAAAATCTTTATCGGCTGGTTTCATTTTTCCATGCACAATACTTACCGCATAATCGGGCAGGGGAAAGGCACGTGAAATGCTCTCAAAACCATCCATTAAGTCTTTATAATCCAATTTTTCTGACTCTTCAATCAGTGGATAGACGATGTAAATTTGTCTTCCTTTTTGGATTTCATCTTTCAAAAATCTGAACAAAGCTAAACGATCTTTGTCTTTTTTATGAATCGTCTTTATTGGTTTCCTGCCGGGAGGAAGTTCGTCAATTACGGAAATGTCCAAATCTCCGTATAAACTCATGGCTAAAGTTCTCGGAATAGGCGTAGCGGTCATGACCAAAATATGCGGCGGCAATTTATTTTTCTTTAGGAACCGAGCTCTTTGTGCCACACCAAATTTGTGTTGTTCATCAATGATCGTTAATCCCAGATTATTGAAAACTACATTTTCTTCCAGCAAAGCATGGGTTCCGACCAGAATATGCAATTCGCCGGAATTCAGTTTTTCCAATAAAATTCTTCGTTCTTTGGTTTTGGTTGATCCGGTCAGAATTCCCACTTCAAGGTTCATATGGGTAAGATATTCCTTCAAAGCCTGATAATGCTGTTGTGCCAGAATTTCGGTAGGAGCCATAAAAGCAGTCTGATAACCGTTGTCCAAGGCAATCAAAGCCGAGAGGAGTGCCACCATGGTTTTCCCACTTCCTACATCGCCCTGAAGCAAACGATTCATCTGAACGGGACGTGCCAAATCGGCACGAATTTCTTTGACGACACGCTTTTGCGCACTGGTCAGTTCAAATGGTAAATAATTCTTATAGAAATCGTTGAAATGGTTTCCGACCGCACCGAATTCATAACTTTTAAATTTATGTTGATGGTTTAATTTCTTAATTAACATACCCAATTGCAGGAAGAAGAATTCTTCAAATTTCAATCGGTCTTCGGCTTTTTTCAATTCTTCGGGATTCCGGGGAAAATGAATGTGCCGGAATGAATCTAATCTGGTAGGAAATTTAAATTTCTGAATAATTTCTTCTGAAAGATTTTCATCCATCAAATTGATTTCTGACAATAATTGTATTTGCAGTTTTTGCATCATCCTATTGGAAACACCTTTTTTCTGTAATTTTTCGGTGCTCGGATAAACCGGGAAAAGCCCGGTAGGAGAAGATTTATGGTTTTCCAAGGTTTCCATTTCCGGATGAACAACATTCAGCCTCTGGTTAAATTCATTAGGTTTTCCATAAATGACAATGGGTTTTCCGATGGTATTCCCGATTGTTTCTTTCAACCATTTTGTATAGCGGAACCACACAAGTTCCAAAATTCCTGTTTCATCCTCGAAAGCTGCAACAAGACGTTTTCCTCGTCCCTGACCTATTTCGCTGATAGATTTAATTTTCCCGACGATCTGAATTTCAGCCATCGATGGAATAAGCTCATTGATTTTATAGTATTTGGAACGATCCACATGACGAAATGGGAAATAATTCAACAAATCTTCATAACGGAAAATACCCAATTCTGACTGAAGCGTTTTGGCTCTTTCAGGGCCAACGCCTTTTAAGTACTCGATTGGGGTTTTGAGTAAATCACCGGACATTCCGCTAAGTTAATCGGAATTTTAAATTAGAAAATATAAAAAAAATATTAAATTTGAAAAGCACTGTAATTTAATTTGTTATGAAGAATTATTTATTTTTTTGTCTTATTTCTATATTAATTTTAAGTTGTGCCTCTCAATCCAAATTGATAAGAAAATACCATTTGGAAAATTCGAAATGGAAGATCAGCTATAATTTGGGAAAAGAAATTGAGAGAGAATTCCAGTATGAAATAGCCCCCAATGGTCAATTGAAATGGAAAAATCCTCAATCCGAAGATGTATCTGTAAACAGTTGTTGGATGGTAGAGATGGACACAATCATTTTAAGCACCAATTCGGGTTATGCCAGATTTAAAGGTTTATTTATTACCCAAGATTTAATAAAGGGAGAGGTAACCAATCAAAATTCTGAAAAATGGCAGTGGACTGCTGTCCGAGTTAAAGATTAAAATTTTCAGATTATTTCTTATAAGGTCTGATGATTAACCGCACGCTTTTGTTATATTGAAAATACTGAATGACCCAATTCATAAGTGCAATCACTTTATTTCTAAAACCGACCAAAGAAACCAAATGCACAAACATCCACACAAACCAAGCAAACCACCCCGCAAATTTCCAATTAGGTAAATCTACGACAGCTTTGTCACGTCCAATGGTAGCCATAGAGCCTTTGTCTTTGTAATGGAAGGGAGTGAGCTCTTTTCCTTGTTTTAAATTATCCAGATTTTTGGCCAATAATTTTCCCTGCTGTATGGCAACTTGTGCAAGCATTGGATCACCATAAGGTTTTTCATCGGACATCATCAAAGCAACATCCCCAATGGCAAAAATATTGTCAAACCCTTTCATTTGGTTGAATTCATTGACTACATACCGCCCACCGACAATTAAATCCTCACCTTCAATTCCCGGAATCAAAGCCCCTTTAACGCCTGCTGCCCAAATCAGAGTGGTAGCCTCAAAAGGTCGTTTGTCGGTTGTGATGACCTGTCCGTCATAATCTTTCACCATCATGTCAAACCAGACTTGAACTCCCAGCTCTTCGAGGTATTCTAATGCTTTTTCAGAAGCATTCCGGGACATGGAAGGAAGTAATCTGTCGGCACCCTGAATCAGGTGAACATTCATTCTACGAATATCCAAATCAGGATAATCATGTGGTAAGACGTGCTTTTTTAATTCACCCATAGCACCAGCCAGTTCCACGCCGGTTGGTCCTCCTCCTACGATTACATAATTCATCAACCGGTAACGTTCATCCAAATCATTGGTCAATAAAGCATCTTCCAGATTTTGAAGGATCAGACTTCTTAAATCCAATGCTTCCGGAACGGTTTTCATTGGCATGGCATTTTCCTGAATGTTTTTGTTGCCATAATAATTGGTATCTGAACCGGTTGCAACAACCAAGTAATCATAATGTAACGAGCCAATATCTGAAAAAATGGTTTGGCTCGGAAGGTCAATTTTTTCTACATCAGCAATCCGAAAAAAGAAATTTTCCTTCTTTGCAAAAATCTGCCGGATGGCGTGTGCGATGGAATCAGGTTCCAGTCCTGCGGTTGCAACTTGATAGAGCAAAGGTTGAAAAGTATGGTAATTGTGTTTATCCAATAATACAACCTGATAATCTTTTGTCGCAAGTTTTTTTGCCAGTCTTAAACCTCCAAATCCTCCACCAATGATGACAATTCTCTTTAAATTTATATCCGGAATATTCATTTATTTTGTTTTGTAAACTCTTGTTAAATCTAATAATTTGACAGGACTCATGCTAAATCCTTTTACATTTTTACGCAGAAAAATACTGGTCTGATCATAAAATAGCGGTACAATTGGTGCTGATTTCATCATTAAACTATCCATTTTCCTGTAAATTTTTTCACGTTCTTTTTCACTGCTTATTTTAAACGAATTCAGGTATAATTGATCAAATTCATCATTTTTATAATGGGAATAATTTGGACCTTCCGGAGCGAAATTCTTGCTGTAATACAATGACAAAAAGTTTTCAGCATCCGGATAATCCGCTCCCCAGTTTGCACGGAAAAAAGAAAATTTACCCGTTGCTTTTCCATCACGCATCGTCGGTCCGGGCACGACGTTAATTTCAATATTCAAGCCAACCTTTGCTAATTGTGCCTGAATATATTCACAAATATCAGCGTACTCCTGAACCGTAGTCAGCTGAATTACAGGAAGACTTCCATTTTCTTTTTGGAATTCTTTTATCAGTTCCCTTGCTTTTTGGGGTTGATAGGTATAACCGGCATTTTCATTGAATCCCGGAAGGCCTTTTGGGATGAATCCTCCCTTGGCAGCCGTAGCGACCCCGTTCATCATATATTTGACCATTTTGGGCTTGTCAATTCCGTAATTGATGGCCTGCCTTAAGCGTTCATCAACCGGATTTGCATCATCTAAATAAAAACATAAATAAACCGTACTTAGATAATCATATTTATGAAGATCCAAAATGTCCTGGTATTTTGGATTCAATTCGCCAAGAGGCGTTAGAATTTCGTTTTTGTATGAGGGATCCAGATCTGCCATCATATCAACATTTCCTTGTATCAACTGTAAAAATTCGCTGTGTTTTTCAGGTAGAAATGTCATGGAAACCGCTTCCAGATAAGGAAGTGAATTTCCTTTTTCATCTTTTTCAAAATACAAGGGATTTTTCCTCAGGACTAATTTTATGTTGTCTTCCCAAAGCTGATATTGAAACGGACCGGTTCCGATGGGTTTCTTACGAAATTGTTCCTGCCCGTTTTGAAAGATTTCTTTAGGGACCACCGAACAATATTTCATGCTCAACAATCCCAAAAAAGGAGGGAAGGGTTCTTTCAGCTGAATTTGAAAAACCGAATCATTTAAGGCTTTAAAGTCATTTACATTATTTAAAACCCAGCTTCCCGCTCCTCCCACTTCCGGATCGATTAAACGATTGAAACTGTATTCAAAATCAGCAGCATTTACAGTTCGTGTAGAATCCTTTCCGAAAACTGCATTTTTATGAAAATAAACATCATTCCGAAGGGTAAATGAATAAATCTTTCCATCTTCCGAAATTTCCCAGCTTTTGGCAATATCCGGAACAATTTGCAAACTGTCGTTCAGCTTCACCAAGCTATTGTACATCAGGTTACATACCCATGTATTGGATTGCAATCTGGCGAAAGCCGGATCAAGAGAATTAATATTATCATAACGGTTTAACCGGAAGATTTTGGAGTCGTCAATTTCTTGTTTTTCGGAACAAGCCGTAAAAATCAGACTGAATAAAATTCCAACAAGAATTAGGTTAAAATACCGATTCATTTTGCTAAGATAATCCGAATTCGTTGAGAAAAAAAGGATTTCAATCAACTTACAAAAATGACTAAAAGAGCAATTCCTGCCGGAGCTAATTGTACAATGAAGATTTTTTTACTTGCCGTAATTCCGCCATAAAGTCCGGCAATAACAACGCAGGTCAAAAAGAAAATAGCAATGTTTTTCTGCCATTCCGTGTTTTCAATGAGCAATGACCAGATTAATCCGGCTGCTAAAAATAAATTGTACAATCCCTGATTAGCAGCCAACTTTTTGGTTGGCCGGAACATTTCTGCAGGCAATGCTTTTCCAAATGCTTTTTTGCCAAGTGTTTCCCAAGCAAACATTTCAAAATAGAAAATATACAAATGGATGGCAATGACAATTCCGATAAATATTTTGGTTAAGATGTCCATAGTTTAAAATTTACATTTCAAAAATAGGAATTTATTATGTGATTTTTAGCGTTCTCGTTAACTTCGCAAAATGCAAAAAGAATATGATGTCATCATAATAGGAGCCGGACCAATCGGGATGGCTTGTGCAATCGAAGCCCAACGGAAAAACCTGCGGTATGTAGTAATTGAAAAAGGAGCATTGGTCAACAGTTTGTACAATTATCCCTTGTATATGACTTTCTTTTCAACTGCTGAACGACTGGAAATAGGTGGAGTTCCGTTCTCAAATATTACTGCTAAGCCCGGGCGACAGGAAGCCTTAGAATATTACCGTAGAATTCAGGAATATTTTGGACTGAATGTTCAATTGTACGAGGAAGTTTTTTCTATTGAACAAGAAAATGAAATTAAATTTGTAAAAACCAATCAATCAGAGTATTACTCAAAAAGTATAATTATAGCAACCGGATTTTATGATATCCCGATTTACCTGAATATTCCGGGAGAAGATTTGCCGAAAGTTTCGCATTATTACAAAGAAGCACATCCATACACAGGTCAAAAAGTTGTGGTTGTCGGAGCGAATAATTCCTCGGTAGATGCGGCTCTGGAATGTTGGCGGAAAGGAGCTCAAGTAACCATGGTCATCAGAAAAGGCGAAATCCATGAGCGGGTAAAATACTGGGTAAAACCTGATGTTGAAAACAGGATTGCAGAAGGAAGTATCAAAGCATATTTTTATTCGAATTTGAAATCCATTCAGCAAAAAACAGTGACAATTTTCACACCGGATGGCGAAATTGAAATTGAAAATGATTTTGTGTTGGCCTTGACGGGCTATCGTCCGAATTTTGAATTTCTCCAATCCTGCGGAATTATATTGTCAGATGACGGACTTTTCATACCGAATTACAATCCCGAAACGATGGAAACCAATGTGAAAGGAATTTATCTGGCAGGTGTGGTTTGCGGCGGAATGGAGACCCATAAATGGTTTATTGAAAACTCAAGGGTTCACGCAATGATGATTTTGTCGAGTATTGTGGAAAAAGAGAATAGAAAATAGAGGATAGAAAATAGAATTCTTTCATTTAAAAAACCTTGTCAAGGTTATCATCGTGATGAAATTAACCTTGACAAGGTTCGTTCGTTATTTAATTAGAAAAATCCAAATTCATTGGTTTTGTTGGAATCGTCCTTTTAGCATTAGTCGTTGTAGGCTTCGCTTTATCAACAATTTCGAAGCTTATATTGTCAATCCATGCTTTTCCAATGTCATTTATTAAAACCCCAAAGTTCAATCTGTCACTATTTTCAGGAACATCCAAAATAATCTCATATTTCTTCCAGTCAGTATCGCCTTTTATTGGCCGATTGGACATGTTATCAAAACTCAGTGTTTCTCTTGGTTCCTTAGAATCGACACGCATCCACATTCCTGCTTTGTTTATTACACCTTTGGTTTTTATATAAGCTGTCATTTTCACTCTTTTGCCCAAATAGTTATCAGCACTACAAGTCTGCATTAATGTCCCAAAACCCTTAATTTTAGTTTCATCAGCATTCGATTCTATGTAGGCGCTGACTCCACCTGATTGGAATGTGGATTTATCTAAGCCAATGTTATAACTTTCTTTTTTGCTGCCAGAAATGAACCAACCATCGATGGATTGTGCATTGACTTTATTCGTTGATAAAAATGTTAAAGTTGTAATTAGTATTACAATCAATGATAATAATGAAATTTTTTTCATAGTGTTTCTTTTTAAATTGAATAATTCTTTGATGTGACTTTTTAATTGTTCGAACCAATTAGATTTTGAATTTGAAATAATTTCTTGTTGAATGGAGAGTGATTTTAAATTTTCATAATTAAAGTCCAAAGCATTTAGAATTAGTTTAACGGTATGTTTTCTTGGAGTTACTTCCGCTAACTCAATTCTTTGTACAGTTCGCAGGCTTATGTTACACATTTCAGCGAGTTCGCTTTGTGTAAAACCTTTTTTTTGCCTTAATTCAAAAATCAGTTTTCCTAATTCAAGTTGGTTCATAAATTCAAATTCAATACAAGAATAAATTCAACTAAAAATTTTCACAAGTATTTAGGTTGTCTTTTTAGCGACATATTTACGTCATTGATTTTAAATGACTCAAAATTAAGGATGTATGAGTGGTGTTTTTATTGTTAGTTTGTGACTTGATTAAACCTTGAAAAGGTTGTAGAAATCAATTATTTTATCAACCCAATTTCTCTCAATCTCTGCGTCAGAAAATCTCCAGCCGTGATGTTATCAAACTGTTTTGGGTTTTCTTCATCTATACAATTTTCCAAAACACTCAAATCCATTTCACTGATGGGGTGCATAAAAAACGGAATGGAAAAGCGTGGTTTTCCCCATTCTTCACGCGGTGGATTCACAACTTGATGAATCGTAGATTTGAGCTTGTTATTGGTGTGACGTGAAAGCATATCGCCCACGTTGATGACCAGTTCATCAGGTTCTGCAATCGCATCTACCCAAACACCATCTTTACGCAATACCTGCAAACCACCGGCAGAAGCACCCATCAAAAGCGTAATCAGATTGATGTCGCCATGCGCACCTGCTCGAACCGCTCCTTTGGGTTCTTCCTGAATGGGCGGATAATGAATTGCACGCAAGATGGAATTTCCGTTTTTAACTTTATCATCAAAATAATACTCATCCAAACCTAAATACAAAGCCAAAGCACGCAATACATAAATACCCGTTCTCTCCAATTGCTGATAAGCATCTTTTCCGGCTAAATTAAAGTCAGGAACTTCTATCACGTCAATGTTTTCGGGGTAATCAAATCTATCTTGGTCTTCTTCGTCCACATATTGTCCGAAATGCCAGAATTCTTTCAAATCACCTTCCGGTTTGTCTTTTGCGTGCTCTTTTCCAAAAGAAGTATAACCCCGCTGTCCGCCAATTCCTTCAATTTCATACCGCTCTTTCGCTTCTGTAGGAAGGGCGAAAAAATCTTTTACACTTGTGTATAACTTGTCGACCAATTCATCTGAAAGAAAATGTCCTTTCAACGCCACAAAGCCAATGTCTTCGTATGCTTTGCCTATTTCGTTCACGAATTTTTGTTTTCTTTGGGGGTCATCTGAGATAAAATCATTCAAATCAACCGAAGGGATTCCGTTTTGTTTCATTGTAATTATTTTAAACTAAATTTAAAAATACGGCAATTCCGTTAAATAATTATTCATTAAACGAAAAAATCTGCCAATTATCATTCAAAAGGTTTTTTGCCAACTGAACTAATTTGTTATTTTTGTGGACTTTGGAGACTAAGAATGTAATTAATTTGAAAATAAGATTTATATAATGGAAAAAATTAAAGTAGTAAATCCCGTTGTCGATTTGGACGGGGATGAAATGACGCGCATCATCTGGCAATTTATCAAAGACAAATTGATTTTGCCTTACTTGGACATTGATATCAAATATTAAGATTTGGGAATGGAAAATCGTGATGCAACCAATGACCAGGTGACCATTGATGCGGCAGAAGCTATCAAAAAATACAATGTCGGAATCAAATGTGCTACCATCACACCTGATGAGGCCAGAGTAGAAGAGTTTGGATTAAAAAAAATGTGGAAATCTCCAAACGGAACCATCCGAAATATTGTAGG
>PJUF01000550.1_pt1 | contig 25859 bp, 23 predicted proteins | sample 1512191 | NCBI WGS metagenome assembly PJUF01 (sample SAMN08177673, study PRJNA422409) | Feces metagenome, whole genome shotgun sequencing project. | isolation source: Chicken feces (3) enriched on wood chips | host: Gallus gallus | place: USA: Madison | collected 2015-01-15 | reverse complement strand
TAAACTATCTCAGCATATTGCTCAGGACCGTTTATCTCTATAGGCTGGTTGTGCTGTTGCCAGAATTGCCAGCCTCTGTTATTGCCATTTTTCAAACCTGCCCGCTCAAACATCCATAATAGCCACTCCCTACGGCTTTCCCCATTGTGTTCTTTTATCTTTTTTTTCAATTGGTTAGAAGTAAAACTCTTCATATCCCTAACAATGTCCTCCAAGGCATCTTTATGACTGCTGATGATCATATGTACATGGCTCGGCATAATACACCATGCATATACTTCTAATCCTTTGTTCGCCTGGCAATAACGCCAGCTCTCAAGAAGCACTTCCCTATACTCATTCCTTACGAAAACATCTATCCAATTGACTGTTGCAAAGCTTACAAAATACATCTTATCCCTTTCCCAGAATTTGTACTTTCTACTCATTGTTCTAAGATAGCCTTTTATTGTTTAAATAGTTGGAAAGGCACAAGCGAGACGCTTGCGCCGGTTTGGGGGTAGTTATTTATTGCCAATCGATTTCTAAAAACCTGTTTAGTAATTTATCGAAATCTTTACATAGTTTATTTCTGTTTTTGTCCAGATATGAATAACAATATTCAAATTCTGATTCGATATGCCTAAATTGTTCTTCAGTGTTTGTGAAAGTTTTATTTATTTCTGTTTCCAAAACAATAAAATATAAAAACTTTCCTATATACCACTCTAAATGAATCCACAGATTAGTGTATTCATTTATGTAATCGCCAGAATGAACAATTTGATTCCTATGAAGATATATTCTTTGGTGCTGAAATTCAATCGATTCTTTTGAAGAAGTAATTCGATTGTGAATCGATATTAGCTTATCTGACAATAATGGTTTTATAGTGTTCATGTATTCAGTCGCTAATAATCCTGAAATTGTATTAAAATGCTTGAATTTATTTAATGAATCGGTTTTTAACCAGTCTAACCAAATCATTAAATCTTTTCCAGTATTATTTTTTGGTAAAAAATCAATTCCAATAGATTTGAAACAATCTTTATTAACTCTATTAACGATTGCAATTCTCTTTATTAAATATTGTATATCTCTAGTTAGTGCTCCAAATGCAAAAACTTTAGAAAAAATATCACGAACATTTTCAATATCTGCCTTATGTGTTCTGTAAGGAAGTATAGTTTCAATTGTGGTCCATAATAAAGAAAGTGAATTTTCAATTGATTTTGAGCCTAATGCCAGATTATAATAATAAATCGACTTCTTTAAATTTTCATTTTCTATAAAATCCAAAGAAGATTCTTCATTGAAAGAAATAGATTTGTTATTTTCTAACGATAGCATCAAGGTACTTTTTCTTGAAACAACGCTTATTGGGTCACCATTTATAATGATGTTTTTGTAATATTTATGAGTCGAAGATGTTTTTTTCCAATAAGCATCTTTAAAAAATGAAGTAAATATGTTTAATGACTTCCTATCTCTTTGAATCACTAGATTTTTAAGTAATAAATCATATTTATTTCTAACGAAAGAGACCGGATCTGGTACAAAGCATGAGTAGTAAATTACTTCATCTCGAGGATTGAATATTTTTATAGGTAAAAAATCAGCACTGAATTCAGATGCTTTCCTAATGTCACCTTCTCCAGATTTGTATATAATTTTCTTTAATTGATCATTTTCAATGGTATTATTTCCTAAGAAAATTATTATTTCATAGTAGTTTTCTTTTTTGTCAAAGAATTCAAGAAACTTGTCTAAATTAATATGATTTCTTGTTTCAATCCATCTTCTTAAAACCTCATTTAATGTACTAATACTATAACCTTTATATAATAAATAAGGAATAATAATATCTACTAATTGAGATATATTTTCTATATTTCTTTCAAGTTCTTTTGTTCCTGGATTGCACAATGTTGCTGTTACCCACAGTACGGTAAACTACATTGCCTATTTTGCCATGGAGCCTGCCACGGCTATCTAATATTGCCATATCGCATTCATTTATAAGCAAATATAATAAACCCCGTTATATTCATATATACCATATAGCTGTTTTTTTAATATTTTGTAAAATATGTATCCATATAAAGTCCATGAAATCGTATAAAAACATGGACTAATCATGGTATCATCATAGATTTAATATGAAGAGATACCGAAGATGTCAAGAAGATGAAGGGTGAATAGCGGACGTCATCCAGACTCAGAAGATGTGCGTTAAGAAACCAGCATGATTATGTTAACAATGAGACCCTTCGGGAGCCTCAGGATGACGGTGACAGGAAAAGGCAGTGAGGCCCGCAAAGCCCATAGTGCAAAGGCAAAAACAGGAAAACCCTCATTCGCACCCTAGGTACCTCTCTAAAAGCATATTTAATCACAGAAATCAAAGTTCAGACAAATAAAGAAGCAGAACCGTAAGCTAAACGTAACATCGCCCCTTATTATACCGTATTTTTAATATTTTTACGCTTTCTCAGATAACGAATTATGCAAATAACAAAAAGAATAACTTTAACTGCTGCCCTCATTATTTTAGGTTTAGGTAATATCAGCTCTACAAAGTTTGATGAAGGAATGTTTCCGTTGAGCGAAATTTCCAATTTAGATTTAGCTAAGGCCGGACTAAAAATACCGCAATCTGAAATTTACAACCCAGATAGCGTAAGCCTGATAGACGCTTTAGTTAACGTTGGTGGATGTACGGGCTCTTTTGTATCTGATAAAGGCTTAATTATTACCAATCACCATTGTGCGTTCTCTGCCGTTCAGTTGGCAAGTACCGCAGAAACAGATTATCTAAAGAATGGTTTTGTTGCAAAAACGCTGGAACAAGAAATAGAAGCTAAAGGCTTAACCGTTAGAATTACAAAATCTTACGAAGATGTATCTGCAGAAGTTCTTGCAGCGGCCAACAATATCAAAGACTACAATCAGCGTTTAAACGCTATAAAAAATAAAATTCAAGATATAGAGCAAAGAGCAGAAGCGCAAGACTCTGCAATCACAGCTCAGGTATCCGAAATGTTTATCGGAAAGACTTATGTACTATTCAGATACCAAACCATCAAAGATGTGCGTTTGGTTTACATCCCTCAGCAAAACATTGGCGAGTTTGGCGGAGAAACAGACAATTGGGTATGGCCAAGACACACCGGCGATTATTCATTCCTAAGAGCCTATGTTGCACCCGATGGTTCATCGGCAGCTTTTGCTAAAGAAAACGTTCCGTATGAACCGAAAAAATTCTTAAAAATAAATCCTAACGGGATAAAAGAAGGCGATTTTACATTTATGCTGGGCTACCCTGGAAGAACTTTCAGACACCGCCCTGCAGAGTACATTGCTTACCAGCAGCAATATCTTCTTCCCTACACTTCTGAGCTTTACAGATTTCAGAACAACGAAATGCTCCGTATAGGAAAAGAAAAAGGCCGGGCAACCGAACTGGCTTTGGCTACTCGACTTAAAAGAAATGCCAATGTGATGAAAAATTACGAGGGGAAACTGAAAGGTTTGAGAAATATTGATTTACTGCAAAATAAGAAAGAACAAGATCAGGCACTGGCAAAATACATCAATGAAAATAGGGCGCTTAGAAACCAGTACGGAAACCTGATGAGAGATATTTCTAACCTATATCAACAGATTAATGCCAATGCTTATAAAAACCTATGGTTTGATCATATTTACAATGCAAGCAGCTTGTTAAAAATTGCTACTAACATTAATTCTTTAAAGAAAAACCTACAGGGCATGCCTTTAGATAAGAGAGAGGCTTATTTTAAAAGCAACCTGCCGAAATTTAAAAATTTCCTGAGCGCTATTTATGATTCTTATGATGTAGATGTAGACCGGGCATTGCTGCAGCACATGATTGATAAAGCCAGCAAGCTGCCAGCAAGCCAAAGAATAAACAGCATAGAAAGTAAACTTACGGGCTTCAACAAAGAAGAAAGTGTAGCCAAGCTAACAGACGATCTTATCCAGTTTACCAGATTAAAAAACAAAGATTTTCTATTTAGCAGTGTACTCAAAGACAGCCGCTCAATACTGCTTTATAACGATCCTATGCTGATGTTTGAAAGAGAAATTAGCCTGGAAACCGAAAAAGCAGAGCCAGAAAACAAGAGAAGAGACGCTTTATTGAATGTATTAATGGCAGATTACGTAACCGTTAAAGAGAAATTTTTGAATACCAATTTCATTCCAGACGCCAACAGCACCTTAAGATTAACTTATGGAAATGTTCTGGGCTACTCACCAGTTGATGCATCATACATGAAACCTTTTACAACCATTAAGGGAATTATTGAAAAAGGAAGATCTGGACTGGAAGAATTTGAGTATAATCCTAAGATTAAAACATTGTGGGACCAAAAAGATTTCGGTCCGTTTAAATCAGAAGAACTGGAAGATGTACCGGTATGTTTCCTTTATAATATGGACACCACCGGAGGCAATTCCGGTTCGCCAGTATTAAACGCTTACGGCGAATTAATAGGTGTAAATTTCGACAGAACTTACGAAGCTACCATAAACGATTTTGCATGGAACCAGAATTACAGTCGCTCTATTGGAGTAGACATCAGGTATGTACTTTGGGTAGCACAAAAAGTAGATGGCGCAGAAAGAGTTCTTGCCGAACTAGGAATTTAACCCTAAGCAAAACACTAAAACTATATACGATATTAACATGAGAATTATAGCAGAGTTACCACATCCAGATTGTAAAATCTCCATCTTTTCAATGAACATGAAATACCTGATTAAGTTTGAACAGGGGACATTAGAGCAAACTTACAAACTATCAGAAATGGATTTAATCAACGGCATAGATAGCGTGTTTGAGATACTGGATGAGGAGTTTATTAAAAAGGTATGCGACAGATTTTCGGGAATGAGAGAGGATTTTATGGCTGCTTACAAAAAACACAATTAAAGCTTTAAACACACAAATAAAAAACCCTGTAAAACAACAATATACAAATAAAAAAATACAGAAACCAAATAATATTTTGTTAAAATCAAATTAACCCGAGTTCTAAGTGAAATTTGTTTAAAGTTTAAATTTAACAAAGAACAAATAAACTAATCAATATCAAAAAATTATATCTATCAACAAAATATTATTTGGCTCATAGTATTAACCAAATTTATAAAAATACAACATGCTTTGATGAACATATATCTCATTAATCATACTGAAGTTTATAACCCAAACCTTTTGCTGTACGGCAAATCAGAAATGCCTTTAATAGAAAACTTCACTATAGAGTTCTCTAAAATAAAAGAGCATTTAAACCTGGACCCTATTTACACAGCGTTCATCAGCAGTCCACTAAGACGTTGCACCAAATTAGCCTCATTCCTGAGCGGAGATAATTTTAGCACTGATGATAATTTTTCAGAATTAGATTACGGTTTATGGGAAATGGAAGAAACCGAAAATATAGACCAAACACTCTTATCTGCATACAAAAAAACACCCGAACTGTTTAAATTCCCGAATGGAGAAAACTTAGCAGAGGCCAAAAAGCGAGTATTAGAAGGCTATAAAAAAGCGCTGAAATCTAAAAAAGAAAATCTGGTAATTATCTCTCACTCCTCCATTATAAAATTGATTACAGCAACTGTAATTGGATTGCATATCAAGAACCTCCCTAAGTTAAGCGCCGACTTTGGCTCTATCCATAAAATTGAAATTGACAGGGCGCAAAGAAGTCAGAAATTAGTTTTAAGTAATTTGGTTTTATAGTTGACCTGTAAGATTTAAACCCAAGCCATAGCTTTTATTCAATTGAATTCTTCCATCTTCTAAAACGGGAGCTTCAAAGGGGTTATTAGTGATTAACCAGGGGCCGTCTAAATCTGCCCAGTCGCAAAAGGGCGCCAATACAGCAGCCGCAGCAATGGCGCAGGAAGTTTCGGTCATACAGCCTATCATAAGTTTTAACCCCAGGCTCCTCGCCTTTTGTATAACCTGATAGCCTTCATAAATACCGGCACACTTCATCAGCTTAACATTTATGCCGCTATAATAATCCGCAAGTCGCTCAACATCTTGCAAACGCTGCATAGCTTCATCGGCAATAATAGGTATCGGACTGTTCTGACTAATCCATCCATTTGCATCAAAATCCTCCTTATCCATTGGCTGCTCAACAAAAACTGCACCTTGCTCGGCAAGCCAATAAATCATATCCAATGCCAGATGTTTATCATCCCAGCCCTGATTGGCATCAATATACAAAGGCACATCTGTTACTTGCCTTACAGCTGCTACAATATCCTTATCGTACGGACTGCCCAACTTCACTTTAATAGCTTTAAAAGCCGATGCTTTACGTACTTTTTCACGTATAATTTCCGGCTGGTCTATCCCTACGGTTAAAGAAGTTAGGGGCATGTCTTCTGGCTTGGAACTATACATAGCATAACAAGGTTTATGCATTAACTTCCCTTGTAAATCATGCAAAGCGATATCTAAAGCAGCTTTGGCAGCTGTATTTCCTGGAGCCAAACTATTCAAGTAAGCATGAATATCTGCTATACTGTATTTCTCAGGATTGATTTGGCGGACATCTATTGTTGCTATAAAATCCATCACCGATTCTGGCGTTTCACCAAGATACTTTGCCATGGAAGCCTCGCCATAGGCTACTAAACCTTTGTGTTCTATTTGTAGCAGTACAATATCATGATGATTCCTGGTATAGCTGGCAATCCCGAAAGGATATTCGAGATGAAGCCGATATTTTCTGGCGTTTACATTCATGGTTTAGTGAATTTGCCGCAATCAAAAACTAACGAACAATTAAAACTAAAGCAGAAAACTCTGCAGAGCCAGTTCGTAAGATTTTAAACCAAATCCAGCTATTACTCCTTTGCAGTTTTTAGCAATGGCACTATGATGACGAAAACTTTCTCTGGAATGCACATTAGAAATATGCACCTCTATAACCGGCCTATTGATAGCGGCAATAGCATCAGCAATAGCAATAGAGGTATGCGTATATGCTCCGGCATTTAAAATAATCCCATCATACTCAAAACCTACCTCATGAAGCTTATTGATCAACTCTCCCTCTACATTACTTTGGTAGTAAAACAGCTCAACAGCAGCATATTTGCTTTTTAGAGTTTGCAAAAAAGACTCAAAGCCTTCATTGCCGTAAATACCAGGCTCTCTTTTGCCTAATAAATTTAGATTTGGTCCGTTGATTATTTGTATCTTCATCACCTCAAACTTATCATAAAAAATCCAAAAGATAAAGTGAATTGGTTGACAGAAAAAAATGGTTTTAAATCTTTTTTAAAATTAGAGCGATCTTTATCTGAAAATTCGGTTGAGGCTTATCTTTCTGACGTAGACAAATTAGCGTCTTTTTTAGAGATGCTCCCCATTCCAAAAACGTTAGCTAATGCCAGTACGCAAGACTTGCGTGACTTTCTGAAATGGCTAAATGAAATTGGTCTGATTGCCTCAACTCAGGCAAGAATCATTAGCGGTATAAAAGCTTTTTATAAATATTTGATGCTGGAAGAAATTATACAGAAAGATCCGGCTGAACTGATAGAAGCTCCAAAAACCAGAAGAAAATTACCAGAAGTGCTTTCTGTAGCCGAAATAAACCAGATGCTGGATAGCCTGGATTTATCCAAACCAGAAAACACCAGAAATAAAGCGATGCTTGAGCTGATGTACAGTTCTGGACTAAGAGTAAGCGAGTTAATCAATTTAAAAATCTCTGATTTATATCGTGAATTAGAATTCATCAAAGTAAAAGGAAAGGGAAATAAAGAAAGATTGGTTCCGGTTGGAACTTCTGCCTTAAAACACCTGGACATTTATCTAAGCACCATCAGAAACCACCTGAACATAAAGAAAGGAAACGAGGATTTTATTTTTTTAAACCGCCGTGGCAGCAAACTTTCCCGGGTAATGGTTTTTATGATTATTAAAGATCTGGCGGCAGCCAGCGGTATTCATAAAAACATCAGTCCGCATACCTTCAGACATTCTTTTGCTACCCATTTAATAGAAGGTGGCGCAGATTTACGGGCAATACAAGAAATGTTGGGCCACGAAAGCATCACAACTACGGAAATTTACACACACTTAGACAGAGATTTTCTAAAACAAACTATTACAGATTTTCACCCGAGAAGTTGAGCTTCTAAAAACCTATAATTATCATTTAAATCTTTAATCAATAAAACTTTAAAGCCTTTTAATTGAAGTAGTAATTCTGTTTCTATAGCGAGATATTGGTTGATCTCGAAATACAAAAATCCCTCAGGGCGAAGTTTTGTTAGTGCAAAATCAGCAATACTATCGTAAAACTTCAAGGCATCGTCATCAGGCACAAAAAGTGCTAAATGTGGTTCGTAATCCAATACGTTTTTATGCATTCCCTGCTTTTCACTTTCAGCAATATAAGGCGGGTTGCTTACGATAATGTCAAACTCTGGATATTTTGCAGCATCTAATTGCAATGCATCATCCTTAATTAAAACAACATTTGATTGATTAAGCGCAATATTTTTCTGTGCTATTTGCAATGCCTTTTCAGATATATCTATTGCCGTAACTTGGGCATGTGGCAAATTCTTTTGTAGCGCAACAGCTATACAAGAACTTCCGGTACACACATCTAAAACATTAGTTTTATGTGATTTATGCTTATTAATTATATAATGAACCAGCTCTTCTGTTTCGGGCCTTGGTATTAAAACATCCGGACTTACATAAAAATCAAGGTTGTAAAAATGAGACAGGCCGATGATATGTTGCACAGGCTTTCCCTTTGCCAACTCTGCCAAATATTCACCAAAAAGAACCTGATGCTCCTGACTTATTGTGTCAATAAGCATCTCAGATTTATTAAAAATATGCCAGCATAAGCTTCTGAATATTGCCCTGATTTCGCCCTCATCATAAATACCTGCTAATTCTTTTAAATAAACGGCTTTAATATCAGCTAAAGTGTTCAACATTCTGTGTTTAAGATTCAAAAGGGACACAAAGAAACAAAATCTTTGCTTACTTTGCAGCATTAAAGGAATTACACCTGTTAAGTAGCATGCCAACTGACAAAATATTTATGAAAAGAGCGCTGGAGTTGGCGCTCTTAGGTCAAGGAAATGTGAGCCCCAACCCTATGGTAGGCGCTGTATTGGTGCATAAAAATACTATTATCGGAGAAGGTTATCATAGGCAATATGGCACTGCGCATGCAGAAGTTAATGCAATAAACAACGTTTTTGAAAAACATAAGAATGCCGAAAATTTACTTAAAGAATCCACAATATACGTTACTTTAGAACCTTGTGCCCATTTTGGTAAAACTCCGCCCTGTGCAGACCTGATTATTAAGCATCAAATTCAAAAAGTGGTAATAGGCTGCCGCGATTCTTTTGATGCCGTAGACGGAAAAGGGATTGAAAAGTTAAAAAAAGCCGGAATTGATATAGTTTTGGGTGTTCTGGAACAAGAATGTAAGCTAATTAATAAACGCTTTTTCACAAGAATAAGCAAACAAAGACCTTATGTAATTTTAAAGTGGGCAGAGACTAATAATGGATACTTTGCCCCTTCAGATGGTCGGCAAAAATGGATATCTGGTAAAGAAGCTAAAATTTTAGCTCATCAATGGCGATCAGAAGAAGATTGCATTTTGGTTGGAAAAGCGACTGCAGAAATAGACAATCCGCAATTGAACGTTAGGCTGGTAGCAGGCAAAAACCCGAAACGAGCCGTGATTGATAAAAATCTATCACTTCCTTTAAACCTTCACCTTTTTGATAACCGCCAGGAAACTTTTGTTTTTAACCAGCTTAAAACCGATGTATCTGGAAACACAAAATACATCTCTATAGAAGATTTCGATTATTTTCTGCCGCAATACATCTTATACCAGCTGTATTTACAAGATATTCAGTCTATAATTATAGAAGGCGGCGTTAAAACTTTAGAACTATTTATACAGTCAAACTTGTGGGATGAAGCCAGAATTTTCAAATCGCCCGATAATTGGGAAAATGGCATAAAATCTCCCAAAATAGAAAGAAAAAAAACTTCAATCCAGAAAATTGGCAAAGACGATCTCTTAATAATAGAAAACGCAGAATAACATGTTATACCTTATCTTAGCTATATTATGCAGTGTGGCCGTAAGCATCAATTTAAAGCTTTTAAAAAGATACTATACTAACGCCTACCAGACTATAGTCTTTAACTATCCTACTGCAGTAATTCTTTGCGTATTACTGTTTAAACCAAATTTTAATTCGGTACCCACGTCGCAATACTTTGTTGTATATACTGTAATCGCTTTGCTAATGATATCTATCTTCTATTTCATCAGTAAAAGTATTGCAACCGCAGGAATTGTGCGCACTGCTATTGCACAACGATTATCTTTAATTATCCCGGTCCTGGCTGCTTTTCTTATTTTTAATGAATCCATCAACAACTTAAAGATTATAGGATTAGTTATTGGCTTTGTGGCTATTTATACCTCTATTCCTTCTGCAGGCAAATCCAAAACCATTAGCGGCAGTTATTGGTACCCGCTTATTGTATTTACCGGAACCGGTGTAATAGATATTTTCTTCAATATGCTTACACAATTTAACGGCATCCCGTTTACACAATCTTTATTTCACATTTTTTGTATTGCAACGGTTTTCGGTATGGTGAGCTTGCTATATCAAAAAACTACCGGGAAATTAAAATTACAAACCAAGGCCATGTTTGCCGGAATTGTTTTAGGCATCCTTAATTTCGGCTCTATTTATTTCTATATTAAAGCATTGGCAACAGAAAGTAGCAGACCATCTGTAATTTTTTCGGCTTTAGATATTGGGGTAATAGCTTTGGGTTCTTTGGTTGGTTTAGTATTATTTAAAGAGCGTCTAAGCGGATTCAATAAATTTGGTTTGTTATTAGCCATTATTGCTATTTGCATTCTTACCTTTGCTTAATGTTATTTGAAGATACTTACAAGACCATAGACACGCCGTCTGAAGGGATTTTCAGAGATAAAGGAAGTAAATTTATTGCTTATGCCTATCCATTTTACAGAGAAGAAGAGCTGAAAGACATTCTAGGTGATATAAAAAAAGAGCATCCTAAAGCCAGGCACCATTGCTATGCATGGAGATTAACACCTGATAAAAGTATTTACAGGATTGATGATGATGGCGAACCTTCTGGAACCGCTGGTAGACCAATTCTGAACATGCTGCTTTCTAACGAACTCACCAATGTTCTGGTAATTGTGGTCAGATATTTTGGAGGCACACTCCTGGGCGTTCCAGGATTAATAAACGCTTACAAAGAAGCAACTAACGAAGCTATAAAAAGCGCTCAGATTGTAGAAAAAACCGTTAACGATGTTTATCAACTGAATTTTGATTATCTGCAGATGAACGATGTAATGAAGGTTATTAAAGAAGAAAACCTACTTCCAGAACGACAACAATTTGATTTACAATGCCAAATGGAAATTTCTGTAAGAAAAAAAGATGTAAATAGAATTGCAGATAAAATTAAAGATATTGATGGCGTTACGCTGAAATACCTACGAACAGTTTAATTCTACACAAAGCAACACCATCAATATCCAAAAATCAAAATCGTATCAACAGATTACCAGCATTAACAACACTGGTAATCGTGATACTTAACCAAACCACTTAAAGGGTTTCTTACGATATTGCCAATGGGCATATCAAATTCTTTGGCTATCTCTTCTAAATACGGCAAATAGTTATGGGCCACAGAGCCTATGCAATTAAAGCTGTACTCTTTAAAATCTGGATAGTAGCTAATGATATTGGTAAAAAAATCTCTGAATGATTTTTTAATCAGCTCTTTAATAAAGGGATGTTCTTTATGCTCGCCCACAAACTGGCTAAAAGTAGCGCAAAACCTATTAGGTAGCGGTTGTGTATAAACCCTGCTGATGATTTCTGCGGGCGTTAATTGGTAAGTTTCCCAGAAAATCTCCCGTAAATCTTCTGGCAAATATCCTCTATTATAAGCAATCAACACGCTCTTACCTAAATAAGCACCGCTGCCCTCGTCTCCCAAAATAAAACCTAAAGAATCTACCTGAGAAATAATATCTTCGCCATCATAAATGCAGCTGTTGGTGCCTGTTCCTAATATGCCAACAAATCCTTTTTCTCTTCCCAATACAGATCTTGCGGCAGCCAGTAAATCAGATTTTACCTGCAAAGTAGTCACACTAGGAAACACTGTTCTTAAAGCATTTTCTACAATAATGCTTTTATCTTCGCTACAACCAGCGCCATAGAAATAAACTTCCAATATACTTTCTGTAAGAATATCAGCAGGAATATTAGCAGCAATAGAATTAGAAATATAATCGCTATTGACATAGTACGGATTATAACCTTCTGTATTGAAATAAACCGTCTCTTTATCTTTTTCAAGCAGGCACCAGCTAGTTTTGGTCGATCCGCTATCAGCTACTAATATCATACGCTTGTGTAGAATTAAATTATAAATTGATCTATAAACCAAATTTATAAAAAGAAATCAAAACTTTAAAAAAAAATTAAAAAGATTCTTTAACAAGACGCAATTATTGTGTAAGTATATTATTAAATTTGCCCAGCATATCATTCAATTAGAATACAAATGTTTAATACCACCAAGAAAAACGCCAGGCTGTATTTTGATATCATTCAGCAATTATATTATAACACAGAACTCTCTTGTGTAGAATTAAGCCTGCTTATTCATAAAAGCATTCCCTTAGTTACAAAATCTGTTAATCATTTAATAGAACAGGGCTTTGTAAAAGAACAAGGTTATGCGCCATCTAGTGGCGGAAGAAGACCTTTGTTATATGCTATAGTTCCAGATAAGCTGTTTATTGTTACAGTAGCCATGGATCAGTTATCTACAAGAGTGGGTATAATTGATCTCAATAATAATTATGTTGCCCCTGTAGAGGTTTTTGAGCTAAATCTGAAAGATAACCTCCAATCTCTTGAAACTTTAACCTCAATTATTGAAGCTTATATAGATAAATCTAAGATTGCCAAGGAAAAAATTATTGGGATTGGTATAGGCATGCCTGGTTTTGTAAATAGCGAAGCGGGAATAAATTATACTTACTTAGATGCTGGCAAACAAAGCATTCCACAATACATTGGGAAGAAAATAAAGCTTCCTGTGTTTATAGACAACGACTCCAGTTTAATTGCTTTATCAGAACTCAAATTTGGATTGGCCAAATCTATTAAAGATGTATTGGTTGTTAATTTAGGCTGGGGAATTGGCTTAGGAATGATTATCAACGGGCAAATTTTCCGCGGAACTAATGGCTTTGCCGGTGAATTTAGTCATATAGCTATTTCAGAAAGTGGCGCTTTGTGTTCTTGTGGAAAGCAAGGATGTTTAGAAGCAGAAGCATCTTTGTTAACCATAGCAGAGAATGCTGTAAAAGGCATTAAGCAAGGCAGAAAAACTAATTTAAAATACAACAGCGAAGACTCTAGTATAGAAATAGCAGAGAAACTGATGGATATAGCTAAAAAAGGTGACCAATATGCTATTGAACTGCTGTCTGATGCAGCATTTAAGATTGGAAAAGGCTTATCTGCACTCATCCATATCATTAACCCTAAAGCCATTATAATTAGTGGCAAGGGAACTAAGATAGCACAGTTACTTATACCACCAATCCAGCAAGCTCTTAACCAGCACTGTATTTCCAGACTGGTAAACGGTACAGATTTATTGATTTCTGAAATTGGTTTTGATGCAGAACTTATTGGCTCTGCCATTTTAGTGATGGAAAATTATAATACAGAAAAAAAGCGAGAAATATAATATCTCGCTTTTTTGTTATTGTATATCAATTATACCTTAATATAGATACGTTTCTTATCTAAATACAACCCTACCAACCACAGCAGCAACATATAGGAAACTGCATAAAGCAAAGATGCATTGTAATTATTAAATAATTGGGTATAAAAACTCTGATATATATGCGTATGAATTTTCTCGCCATTGATATATATTACGTGAAAGAGTTTCACAATCATACCCGATAAGGCGTAAATAAATAATGGGTTTTTACCAAAAACCTCAAAGAAATAGGTCCATTTTTTTACCTGAAAAACTTCTATCAACAGCATTAAAACCGCTATCAATATTAAATCCCAACCCACTGTATAAAGCACAAAAGAGCTTGTCCATATAGGTTTATTGATAGGAAAAGCATTATCCCATAGTAAAGCCAATAAAAGAAATACTACACCAACACCAATTAACTTGTAAACCGTATTGGTGTTATTGCCGTTCTTTCGTATAAAAACGCCTGCAAAATAACCCAAAACTACGTTGATGGTAGCCGGAATAGTGCTTAACAAACCTTCTGGATCAAATGGTACACCAAAGCCTTTATATAAATTAGCAGGGCTAAGCAGCAATAAATCTAATTTCCCTGAGGCGTTCCCTTCCAGCGAATACGGATCTGCTCCGGTACCGAAGTACCACATCAATCCCCAATACCCTAGCAAAACAACTATAACTGTTAAAATTATAACCTTGGGTTTTAAATAATAAACAAGTAAGCTAGCCAGTAAATAACATACAGCAATTCTTTGCAGAACACCCCAGATACGAATTGCCGTAAAGTCTTTAAATACCAGCTGCCCCTCTACCCATTGTAAAAAAGGAAAAAGTCCAAGAAACAAACCTATAGCAAATATCTTTAGGGTTCTACTGAATACCTTTTTTAAGAATTCTCGTTCGCCTGCCTCACGAAGCTTCTTCATGCCAAAACTTAAAGCATTTCCTACCACAAATAAAAAGGTTGGAAACACCAAATCCGTAACGGTAAAACCATGCCATGTTGCATGCAGTAATGGCGGATAAACATAGCTCCAACTTCCTGGTGTATTTACTACAATCATCAGGGCAACGGTTAATCCGCGTAATACATCTAATGATAAATAGCGGGCTTTTGGTGTATACTGTGTCGGCATATTTAAAAATACATGTTTTTAAATGCATATTAAAAATAAACTTAATAATTTTTTTATTAAGATTATTGTTAATATTTATTTTTTTATTAAGTTTGATTTATATTGCAGAATCAATTTGTTTACTGGAATTAATAATAATAAATTAGTTAAATGTCTCGTTTAAATCTTCTTGAGGAAACCCGCTTTGAAAAAATGGCGGTTAGGGTGTATGAAAATCAGCATGTTGCTTCAAAAAAAGTGGCAGCCCGTATTGCAGAACTTATTAAATTAAAACAACAAAGCGGAGAAACAGCTGTACTTGGCCTGGCAACTGGCGCCACTCCAGTAGGCGTTTACAAAGAGCTGATTCGTCTGCACAAAGAGGAAGGGCTTAGCTTTAAAAACGTAGTTACCTTCAATCTGGACGAATATTATCCTATGCAACCAGATGCAGCGCAGAGCTATGTTACCTTCATGAACGAGCAATTATTTAATCATATAGATATAGAACGTTCTAATATTCATATTCCAGACGGAACTTTAGAAGAAAATAAAGTTGCCCAGTTCTGTTTAGATTACGAAGCAAAAATTAATTCATATGGCGGTCTGGATTTCCAAATTTTAGGTATTGGTAGAACCGGACACATTGGTTTTAACGAGCCCGGCTCTGCACCAAACTCGGGAACACGTTTGGTAACTCTTGACGATTTAACACGAAGAGATGCAGCCAAAGATTTCGGTGGTAAGGAAAATGTACCTACAAAGGCCATCACCATGGGCGTAGGAACTATTTTCAAAGCTAGAGAAATTATCTTAATGGCTTGGAACGAAAAGAAAGCCGGCATTGTAAAAAAAGCGGTGGAAGGTGAAATTTCTTCTGATGTGCCAGCCACTTACCTGCAACTTTCTGATAATGTAGAGATAGTATTAGATAAAGATGCTGCTTCTTTATTAACTCGCTTTGATACGCCATGGTTAGTACAAGACTGCACATGGACCACCCAATTAATTAAGAAAGCAGTAGTTTGGCTGGCTAAAAAAACAGGCAAAGCTATCCTTAAACTTACCGAAGAAGATTACAATAATAATGGCATGGCTCAACTGGCAACAGAAAAAGGCCCTGTTTACAATATCAACATCGATATTTTCAACAAATTACAGCATACCATTACAGGCTGGCCGGGTGGTAAACCTAATGCCGATGATAGTCAAAGGCCAGAAAGAGCGTTACCTGCTAAGAAAAGAACTATTATTTTCTCTCCGCACCCAGATGACGATGTGATTTCTATGGGTGGTACTTTCATCCGTTTGGCAGACCAGGGGCATGAGGTGCATGTTGCTTATCAAACTTCTGGAAATACAGCTGTTTGGGATGAAGATGTATTAAGATTTATGGAATTCGCTACGGATTATTCAAAATCTTTAGGCTTAGATTCCAGCAAACTGGAAAATTTATATAGTACAACCAGAAGCTTCTTCGGGCAAAAAAAACCTAACCAGGTAGATCCTGAAGAAGTTAGAACAATAAAAGCGCTAATCAGAAAAGGTGAAGCCATGGCAGGAGCTCGTTTTGCTGGCTTACCAGACGAAAACATCCATTTTCAAGATCTTCCTTTTTACGATAGAGGTAAATTTGAAAAAAATGTTTCTTACGAAGATGACATCGTGAAAACCATGGAATTATTAAACAAAGTTCAGCCACACCAAATATTTGCTGCCGGTGACTTTGCAGATCCGCATGGAACGCATAAAGTTTGCTTCGACATCATTTATCAAGCTTTAAAACGGATTAAAGACTCAGGAGCAGAATGGGTAAAAGATTGTTGGTTGTGGCTATATCGTGGAGCTTGGCATGAATTTGAAATTCACGAAATTGAGATGGCTGTACCGCTTTCTCCTCAGGAGGTATATAGAAAGCGCCTAGCGATCTTCAAACATCAGTCTCAAAAAGATTTACCGGTTTTCCCTGGCGATGATGCAAGAGAATTCTGGGTGAGAGCCGAAGAAAGAACCCACGAAACTGCAAGAGCTTATGACGCTTTAGGATTAGCAGATTACGAAGCAATTGAAGCTTTTGTAAGGTGGAAATTCTAATATTACAATTTTAATAAAAAGCAGCTTTAGGGCTGCTTTTTACACTTAAACCTTATTAAAAACACAAAGTACAGCACAGAATGATTACATTTTTCATGTACTTTTGTTATAAAACCTAAATAAAATCAATTTATGTCGAGTCAAACTGCTAATAAGCAATCAACCTTAGGGCCTATGATTATCATAAGTGCCCTTTTTTTTATCTTCGGATTTGTAACCTGGGCTAATGGTACCCTTATCCCCTTTCTTAAAATCGCTTGTAATTTAGAAACCGATTTACAAGCCTTTTTTGTAGCATTTGCATCCTATATTGCCTATTTTTTCCTTGCTATACCCAGCTCGTGGATTTTAAAGAAAATGGGATTTAAAAACGGGCTGGTTGTAGGATTGGTGATTTTAGGAATTGGCTCATTGGTATTTATACCTGCAGCGGATAACAGAAGTTACGGACTATTCTTAACCGGAATTTTCATTCAGGGCTCTGCTATGGCTTTACTACAAACGGCCGTTAATCCTTATTTAAGCATTATTGGCCCCATAGAAAGCGCCGCACAACGTATCTCAATTGCAGGTATCTGTAACAAATTTGCAGGTGTACTGGTGCCTATCATTTTCGGAACATTATTCCTGAAAAATTCAGAAGAGGTAACAGCTAAACTAGCCCAAACTACAGATATAGCGGCACAAAATGCCATTTTGGATGAATTGCTACAGCGTGTACACATGCCTTATATTGTTTTAGCGATAGTTTTTGTTGCATTTGCAATTTTCATCAAATTCAGTCATCTTCCTGATGTTGAAGCGGAAGACGAGGATACAGACGTAGCAGATGACAATCAGACCCATGTAAGCACCAGAAAAAGCAGTATTTTTCAATTTCCTCATTTATTTTTAGGTGCATTATGTATATTCTTTTGCGTAGCTGTTGAAGTTATGGCGGGAGATATTATTAACACATATGGCCGCGAGCTAAATATCAATCCAGATATTGTACGTTTTTCAACCTCTTTTACATTAATCTGTATGTTGGCGGGTTATATTATCGGAATTATAACTATTCCCCGTTTTGTAAGCCAGCAAATGGCATTAAGGGTATGTGCAATTACAGGTATTATATTATCTGCAATTTCTGTTTTTACTACAGGTAATATATCTTTCTTTTCTGTAGCCTTATTAGGTCTAGCCAATTCATTAATGTGGCCTGCTATTTTCCCTCTTGGAATTAAAGGATTGGGAAGGTTTACCAAAATCGGCTCTGCCATTATGATTATGGGTATAGCTGGTGGCGCTATCTGGCCATTGGTTTATGGCTATTTAAAAGACCACTTGTATATTGATTTCCAACATGCATTTTTATACACCATGGTTCCTGCTTATGCATATATTCTTTATTTTGCCATTAAAGGCCATATGGTAGGAAAAAACAAAATATCTTAAAACATAGAGATAGTTGGCACAAGTATTGTTTAATAGAGGGCGCAACTATCTATAAAAACAGCAAAAAGAGAGTTTTGAATAATTATCAAAGCTCTCTTTTGCTTTTATAAACAAATCATATCTTTACCAGCTTATGGAAATATTTCAGGTACCAGGTATATTTAAAAGCAATATATGCAGAGCACAAGAACTAGAAACCAATCTCTATGAGATTTTTAAAGACAATAACGTTATAGGAACTATCTTTAAAGAAGATGGCGGCTGGCGTATTGAAGATTATAAATCAGAAAGCTTAACGGCAGAAAACGTACAGCTGATTGGACAACAAATAGACAAGAGAAACCGTAAATAGATTTCTCTTGTTATTTATTCTTTAAAGTTTATTTAGATACTACACACCTGAAACCCATGTTGCTCATTCCAGAATCTTTAGAACTTTTCATTCTTCTGGCCACTCTGTATCCAGAGCAATAGCTATCATTACATAAAAAAGAACCTCCTCTGGCTACTTTTTTTGGAACGGTAGGCTCATCCGGATCATAGCTATCTTTAGGGCCTTGCGGATTTTTTACACCTCCTGGAGAATTAACCGACTCGTAATAGTCATTTCTATACCAATCTGAGCACCACTCCCATACATTCCCACCGATATCATATAATCCGTAACCGTTGGGTGCAAAAGATTTTACCGGAGCGAGGCCTGAAAATCCGTCAGCAGCAGTATTTTTATTAGGGAAACTACCTTGCCATGAATTAGCTTTAGGTTGCCCTTTATCTACATGCTCATTTCCCCAGGGATAAATATTATCTACCAAACCTCCTCTGGCTGCAAATTCCCATTCTGCTTCTGTAGGTAAACGCTTACCTGCCCATTCGCAATAAGCCATTGCATCATCCCAACTGATATGAACGACAGGATATTTTTCCATGCCCTTTAGACCACTTCCTGGCCCTTCAGGACGTTTCCAGCTTGCCCCTGCAACCCATCTCCACCATTCATGATAATTATTTAAATTTACAGCGTGACTGGGTGGTGTAAATACCAGAGACGCCGGAACCAACATATTATCGTCTGGTTTAGGTGTACCCGGAGGCAATTGCTTTTTCAGCTCTTCCCAATCTGGTTTTCTTTCTGCTGTAGTAATATAGCCCGTTTCCAACACAAATCTTGCAAATTGTGCGTTGGTAACTTCATGTTCATCCATCCAGAAGGGGTCTACCGCTACCTGATGCTTTGGATATTCATCGCTACTGGCCTGATCATTATCAGCTCCCATCATAAAAGTACCGCCCGGAATATAAACCATTCCTTTTTTACTTTCGTCTACAACAGAATCTGCTGCTATTGAATCTGCGGTCTGGTTTGATTTTTTATTGCTATTACAAGCAGAAGCAAATAATACTAAAGCAATAAATAGTAGTGGAGTATAATTTTTAGCAGAAGACATCATTTTATTGAAATATTAATTGAAGTGATATAGAAATACAGCTTCGCCGGTAAAAGCCGGTTTCTTTTGATCTTTAATTTCTAACTCAATACCTATTGTAGCTTTCGTAACTCCTCTTAAATTAGCTATATCTGCTAATTTGGCTTTTAATCTTACTTCGTTTCCAGCTAGAACTGCCTGCGCAAACCTTAACTTCTCTACGCCGTAATTAATTTCCATTTTCAGATTTTGTACAGTTATAATCTGTTTCCATAAGTACGGAATTAAAGAAAGTGTTAAATAACCATGTGCTATGGTACTTTTAAACGGGCTTTCGGTTTTTGCTTTTTCTTCATCAATATGAATCCATTGATGGTCTAAAGTAGCATCAGCAAATAAATTTATCTGTTCCTGAGAGATCTTATGGTATTCAGAACACCCTAACTCTTGTCCTAAATATTTCGCAAAGTCGTCGTAGTTGTTAATTGTTATCATCCTAAAAAATTGTAAATGCCAAATTTAGCATCTATTATCCATAATGTATCGTTTATATCAATCCTTTTTATTATTATTCCACAATAAAATTAATAGTTTTGTAAAAAAAGGAGTATAGACTTGTTAACGAAAAAGACAAAATACGCAGTAAAAGCTTTAATTGCCTTAGCAAAGAACGAAGACAACAGGCCTATGTTAATTGCCGATATAGCTAAAAATGAAGGATTGCCGAAGCGTTTTTTAGAGGCTATATTACTTGATCTTAAAAGAGGCCAGATATTAGGCAGCCGCATGGGGGCTGGTGGCGGCTACTTCTTAAATAAACCGGCTTCTGAAATTATGGTAGCAAATGTTATCCGGATTTTAGACGGCCCCATTGCACTACTACCTTGTGTAAGCTTAAATTTTTATCAGCGTTGCGAAGAATGTAAAGACGAAATTACCTGTAGCATTAGAGAGATGATGAGTAGAGTTAGAGATGCGAGTATTGGTATTATGGGAAATACCAGCATAGCAGATTTAATAAAAAAAGAAGAGGAACTGAAAATAGCTAGCAATATCACCGGTGGTTAATTCAGAAAGGTAGCTAATCAAAATAAAAGCAGGTTTTTTAAGCCTGCTTTCTTACATATTTCGTTAAAATAACAATTAACTGTCCGTCAACCCTTCCCTCTATATATTCATGGTTATTAGGATCTAACCTAATGTTTTTCACTACTGTTCCTAATTTAGCGCTTAAGGAAGAACCTTTAACATCTAAAGTTTTTATCAGCACTACAGAATCTCCATCAAACAATTGGTTTCCGTTGCTGTCTTTATGAGTTTCTATTGCGGCATCTCCATGCTCCTCTCCTGTTTCTTTTGCCCACTCCAGTGTTTCATCGTCTAAATATAAAATATCCAGATTTTCTTGAGCCCAGGCTTCGTTCTTTAAACGGCTAAGTATGCGCCAGGCCACTATTTGCACCGCTGGAACTTCGCTCCACATAGTTTCCGACAGAACCTTCCAATGGTTTGGATTGGTTTCTGCTTTTCTCTCTAGCTGAGACAAACAGGTATCGCAAATTAAAAAAGAATTTTCTGCCGTGGTGATAGCGTCTGGTTTGGCTTCGTAAATCGTTAGACCTGCTGTTGCATGGCACAATTCACAAGAATTACCACTTCTTTCTCTAAGTTGTTCTTCCAATTTCATGCAACGAATTTAGAGTTTTAAATCCTTTTTACAATAAACTGAAAAGAGTGAAAGTGTAAATTGACAAATTTCTCTTCTTATTTAAAGCTAATGGTTAACCTTGGTTCAAGCGCTTTCTGATTCAAACAGCTCTCCTTCAGACTAGAAAACATGAACGATTAATTATATTTTTCAATATAGCTAATATGGACACCAGTAAAACAATCGTCCTGACAACCATTTGGAACATAGCCGCAAGATGACATCATTCCATCATTTTTGGACTCGAAGTAAACGGATGCATCTTTTCTTTTCGGCAACCATTCTGACTTTGCTTTTTGGTAAACCTCATCTAATGTAATAGGCTTAAATCCCTCCTGATGACTTCCCAATGTTTCTTTATCCTCTTCCCATTCTGCATGCACTTCGGTTTTCTCTAATTGATAATCGACAGATTTCGCTACATAAGACCGCCCGATAACTATTCCGTTTTCTACCGTAATAATAGTTTCAGAACTAAAACCAGTCCATGACCCGTTGCTAACCATATAACGATAACTGTTATTTGAAACTTTTTTAAAATCTTCAAAAGCTCTTAAACTTCTCTTATAATCGTCTTTATAAGAAATTTCGTCTTTTTTACAGGCAAACTGCAAAATAGAAAACAGCAGTAATACTAAAATGGAATAGGAATATCTTTTCATCATAAAGCTTATAAATATATCTACATTACGACATGATAATAAACTCTGAGACAAAATCACAAAAAAAGCCCGAAAATCTCTCAATTGACGGGCTCTAAAATTAATTATAGATACTATTTACGGATATCCAGCTCGGCAATAATATTTTTTGCACCACCTAAAACATCAATACACCAAAGTACGTATCTGATATCTACGTTGATAGACCTTTTGTATTCTTTATCAAAGGCAATATCACCACTCATAGCTTCCCAGTTCCCGTCAAAAGCCAAACCGATAAGCTCGCCTTTGCCGTTAATCACCGGTGAACCAGAGTTCCCTCCAGTTATATCGTTGTTAGAGATGAAATTCACTATCAAATTACCGTTTTCTGCATATCTCCCATAGTTTTTTTGCTGATAGGCCTTGATGAAATTTTCCGGCAAATCAAATTCGTCATCGCCCGGTACATACTTATCCATTACACCATCTATGGTAGTTACTACCTGATATAAAATTCCGTTTTCCGGAGAATAATCTTTCGCATTTCCATAAGAAATCCTCATCGTAGAGTTAGCATCCGGATACATTAGCTTACCTTCATTTTTCTTCAATAATGCGGCTAAATAAAGATTATCCAATTCATCTTTACGTTTCTCAAAATCGCTAATAACATCCCCAAAAACCGTAGCTATATATTTAGAAGGAACCAAATTTTCTGCGTACTGATAGCCAATATCTTGCTTTAACCTGACTGAGCTGGCATCTTTTATAAAAGCCCTTAATTTTTCTGGTTTTATCAGAACAGATTTATTCCAAAGCTCTTCTGTGTATTTATGAAATGTAGTTTCTGCATTACCAGCCCAATATTGTTTAACAATATCATTAATAAATTTAGGGTGCTGATTTTTAGGAATTTCATTATAAAACTCCATCAGTAGCGCTGCAAATATGGTTTTATCGGCCTGCTCATTATAAGTACTTTCATAATCTTCTACAGTAGCGGCAATGTTGTTCATAGCTGTTTCATAAGCTGTAGCGTTTTTCTCTGCACTTTCCAAAGCTCTTAGTTGAGCCTCTGCTTTTATAGCCAATGTAACCCATTTAGAAGCTAAAAACCCTTCGTTTATAAATGTACGATGCTTCGCATAAGACTTATACTGTTCATAAAGTTCCTGATAGCTTTTAATTAAATTAGCGTACTCTGGCTGCGAAGAAGCCCAGGCAGCAAATTCATTTTCTTGTAGCTGCTTTTTGTCTTTGATTTTTAAGCGCTTTAACTGTTCTTCCTGACCGATAAAGTATTTCCAGTAATTAGCAACTCTGGCATATTGCGATGATATTTTTAGTCTAAAAGCCACATCTTTATCCATTTCCTTTTTCCAGGCTTTTAAACGAATGTCTCTCAATTTCACAATCAAAGGAGATACAGAATCTGTTGCCAAAGAAACTCCGTAAGAAGTTAAAAACCTGTCTGTCCGACCGGGGAAACCATAAACCATGGCAAAATCATTATTCTTTACACCTTTTATAGATATAGGCAGATATTTTTTGGGCGTAAAAGGCACATTGTCTGGCGAATAATCTGCAGGTTTATTATCTTTTCCGGCATAAATTCTAAAAACAGAAAAGTCACCGGTATGCCTTGGCCAAACCCAGTTATCTGTGTCGCCACCATATTTACCTATAGATTGTGGCGGTGTTCCAACCAATCTGATATCAGTATATTTCTCATAAACGTATAAAAAGTACTGGTTCCCTTTGTAAAAATCTCTAACAAAAGTTTCGTAATTAGTACCTGCCTTTGCTCTATCTGCAATTTGCTGACTGATTTCCTGATATTTTGTATTTCGCTCTGCGCCGCTTAAATTGTTTAGTGCAGATAGCACTTCTTCAGTAACATCCTCCATGCGAACTAAAAAATTAACAAACAGACCTTTTATAGGGCGTTCTTCAGCGTAATTTTTTGCATAGAAACCGTTATCGAGGATATTATTTTCTGGTGTAGACTCTGAAGTAATGGCATCGTAACCGCAATGGTGATTGGTAAAAAGCAATCCGTTTTTAGAAACGATTTCTGCCGTACAATAACCGCTAAAAGACACAATAGCATCTTTTAAACTGGCTTTATTAACATCGTAAAGGTCTTTGGGAGTGAGTTTGAAACCCTGCTTTTTCATCTGATCGTAATTCTTACCAATAAGCATAGGAACCCACATTCCTTCATCTGCCTTAACATTTACACTAATAAATAGTATCAAAAAAGACAGTATAAAAAGTTTTAAACTTTTGAAATATTTCATTTTTATGTGAGATTAAAAAACAAAAATAGAGATAATAGAAAAAGTTGTGGCGCAACAACGTTTTTGTTACAAACCTCCCTTATATCATTACATCCACAAATTAATAATGTTTAGTGACTTAAATCATAAATAACAGGCAACTGGGTTCATATCGCATTATTCCTAATTATTTTTCTTAAATTCGACGCCAAATTTGAAAGCATTATGAATTACGATCTTATAGTTATTGGTAGTGGTCCGGGTGGTTACGTTGCAGCTATCAGAGCAGCACAACTTGGCTTAAAAACCGCTATCGTTGAAAAAGAATCACTTGGCGGAATATGCCTTAACTGGGGTTGTATCCCTACAAAAGCTTTGCTAAAAAGTGCCCAAGTATTTGAATATATAAATCATGCTTCAGAATACGGAATTAACGTTAGCGATGCTAAAGCAGATTTTGAATCTATTGTAAAAAGAAGTCGCGGTGTGGCAGATGGCATGAGCAAGGGAATCCAGTTCCTGATGAAAAAGAACAAAATTGACATTATACTTGGCTACGGAAAAATAAAAAAAGGTGGCAAGGTAGAAGTTAAAGCTGCTGATGGCTCTGCAAAAGAATATGCTGCAAAACACACTATTCTAGCTACAGGCGGAAGATCTAGAGAATTGCCTAATTTGAAACAAGATGGCAAAAAAGTTATCGGCTATCGCGAAGCAATGGTGCTTCCTAAATTACCTAAATCTTTAGTAGTTGTAGGTTCTGGAGCTATTGGTGTTGAGTTCGCTTACTTTTACGCAACAATGGGAACCAAAGTAACTATTGTTGAATTTATGGATAACATTGTACCTGTTGAGGATGAGGACATCTCTAAACAATTGATTCGTTCTTTCAAAAAAGTAGGGATTGAAGTTTTAACTAAATCATCCGTAGAGTCTGTAGACACTTCAGGAGAAGGCTGTAAAGTAAATGTTAAAACCGAATCTGGCAACAAAGTATTAGAGGCTGAAGTGGTATTGTCTGCTGTAGGTGTTGTTGCAAATATAGAAAACATAGGTTTAGAAGAAGTTGGAGTTAAAACCGATAAAGGAAAGGTTTTAGTAGATAAATTCTACAAAACTAATGTTGACGGCGTTTATGCTATTGGCGACGTTGTTCCGGGACAAGCTTTAGCTCACGTTGCTTCTGCCGAAGGCATTATTTGCGTAGAGAAAATTGCTGGTCATCATCCAGAGCCTTTAGATTACAACAATATTCCGGGTT
>PJUF01000549.1_pt1 | contig 25862 bp, 34 predicted proteins | sample 1512191 | NCBI WGS metagenome assembly PJUF01 (sample SAMN08177673, study PRJNA422409) | Feces metagenome, whole genome shotgun sequencing project. | isolation source: Chicken feces (3) enriched on wood chips | host: Gallus gallus | place: USA: Madison | collected 2015-01-15 | reverse complement strand
GCGCTGAGCGAGAACGGCAAGGTGATCGTCACCGGCTGCCTCGGCGTCGAGGAAGGCCTTATCCGCCAGACGCATCCCAACGTTCTCGCCGTGACGGGGCCGCATCAGTACGAATCCGTTGTGCAGGCGGTGCATGCGCATCTGCCGCCGGTCCCCAACAAATTCGTCGACCTCGTGCCCGAGGCCGGCCTGCGGCTGACGCCGCGACACTACGCCTATCTCAAGATTTCCGAGGGCTGCAACAATCGCTGCTCGTTCTGCATCATCCCGCAGATTCGCGGCGATCTGGCCTCGCGCCCGCTCGCCTCGGTGCTGTATGAGGCCGAGCGGCTCGCCGCCTCCGGCGTCAAGGAGATCATGGTCATCTCCCAGGACACCTCGGCCTATGGGCTCGACATCAAATATGCACCGAGCAAGTTCCGCGGGCGCGACGTCGAGGCGCGGTTCCTCACGCTGGCCGAGGAGATGGGCAAGCTCGACGTCTGGACGCGCCTCCACTACGTCTATCCCTACCCGCATGTCGACGCCGTGATCCCGCTGATGGCGGAGGGCAAAATCCTCCCCTATCTCGACATTCCCTTCCAGCACGCCTCGCCGCGCGTGCTGAAGGCGATGCGCCGGCCGGCCAACCAGGTGAAGACGCTGGAGCGCATCAAGGCGTGGCGCGCCGTCTGCCCCGACCTCGCCATCCGCTCGAACTTCATCGTCGGCTTCCCGGGCGAGACCGAGGAGGATTTCGAGTTCCTGCTCGACTGGCTGGAGGAGGCCGAGATCGACCGCGCCGGCTGCTTCAGGTACGAGCCGGTGACCGGTGCGCCGGCGAACGACCTCGACGGCATCGTGCCCGACGAGGTGAAGGAGGAGCGCTTCGCGCGCCTCATGGAAGTGGCGCAGGACGTCTCGACCGCCCAGCTCGCCAAGAAGGTCGGCCGCACCATCGAGGTGCTGGTCGACGATGTGCGCCCCGCCGAGGGCCGGGCCATCGCGCGGTCCAAATGGGATGCGCCGGACATCGACGGCCAGGTCATCATCGGCCTGGCGCGGGGCATCAAACCGGGCGACAAGGTCACCGTGACGGTCACGGGATCCGACGAATACGACCTGTTCGCCGAGCCGGTCGGCGCTCGCGCGCCGCAGCCCGCCTTCGCCTGACCATCGCGCCCGCGGGGTTGCCGCGCTACGTCACGATGCCGAGCTTGAAGCTGCTCTCGGCCGTCTCGAGGATGGACTGGCGGGCGGGGATATAGCTGCGGCCCAGCAGAGCCTCGCCCTTGGCGCCGTCGAAGATCTTCTCGTTGCCGATATCGTTGATGATCTGCCGCGCCGGCCCGCCGAACATGGCGACGAGCTTGATGATCCAGTCGGGGACGGCGCGGCTGGTGATCGTGCGTTCCGGATAGGCTTCGCGAAGGATCTCGGCGACCCTCGGAAATGGCATATATTCGGCCGTTGCGAGGTAGCGATGGCCATTCGTTTCGGGGTTTTCGAGTGCGGCGACATGCATGTCGGCCACATCGCGGACGTCGATGATGGAATAGCCGTTCGACGGAAGGGCGGGCGTCGAGCCGTTGAGCAGGCCCGTCACCATCATCACCGAGATGCTCGCATCGTCGTCGAGGGCGGGCCCGATGATCGCGCCGGGATGGATGGTCGTCAGCTCGAGGCCATGCTGCCCGGCAAAGGCCCAGGCGGCCTGCTCGGCCTTGGTCTTGCCCGTGCAGTAGGCCCAGGTCCAGCGCATGTTGTCGAGATTGGTGAAGTCCTTCTCCGTATAGGTTCGCCGACCCTTGGTGTGGCCATGGCCGTAGCCCACCGTGGCGATGGAGGAGGTGAGGATTATCCGCTTGACGCCGGCAGCCTGGGCGAAGCGCAGAACGCGCTCCGTGCCCTCCATTGCCGGCCGGATGACGAGGCTCGAATCGCGCGGCTCGTCGGCCCGCACCGCCGTCGCCACATGCAGCACGGCGGTAACGCCCGCCATCGCCTCGGCCCAGCCGCCGTCGCCGAGAATGTCGGCGAGGACGAGCTCCAGCCGGCCTGCGGCCTCGCTGCCGAGCGTCCGGGCAATCGTGTCGCGGACCTGCGTCGCCTTGGCCTCGCTGCGCACCGTGCCACGGACGCTGTAGCCCTTCTCGAGCAGCTTCACGACGCACCATTTGCCGACATAGCCGGACGCGCCAGTCACGAGGATCAGGTCGGGCATGTCGCCTCCGTCACAGGATCAGAGAGCGGCACTTAGCGGCTCGGCACGCCACCGGCAAGCGATCAATCGAGCAGCGCCAACAACTTGGCCCATTCGCCGACGAGCCGCCTGGCCGAGTAGCCGCCGCCATAGAACGTGCCCGGCGTGCGATAGACCCTGCCGGCCGCGACGGCGGGGATGCGCTGCCAGATCGGATGGGCCTCGAGAGCCTCGAGCCGCGCCGGCTCGCTGGCGTCGAGCAGGAAGCCCTCGACGTCGCCGAGCACCGTGCCGGCGTTCTCGATGCTGACCACGCCATAGTCCCCGAGCGCGCCGGGAGAGACGGTGGTCCCGCCGAGGTCGGAGAGAACCTGGCCGGCCAGCGTGACGTTGGTGGTCCCCTCCCCCAACAGCACCTGCACCTCGCTGGTGTCCGGCTCGTACCAGATGGCAGCCAGCTTGCTGCCGGCGAGCCGCGCCGCGTGGGCGCTTCTCACGGCAGCGATGCTCGCCTCATAGTCGGCGATGAAGGCCGCCGCCCGCTCGGCGCGACCGAGCCACGCGCCCATGCGGGTGAGATTGGCCTGCCAGCTCAGTTCGTAGTCCACCGGAAGCGTCGGGGCGATGGGGGTGAGCTGGTCGATCGGCCAGTACTCGCTGCCCGGAATATCGGTGCATACGATCAGGTCGGGATTGAGCCCGATGATGGCCTCCCGGCTCGGCGGCCCGCCGATAAAGACGGCGTCGGCAGCCATGGGTATCCACTCGATCCGCTCCTCCTGCACGCCATAGGCGATGACCGGCAGGCCGAGGGCGAGCGCCGGCTCAACGTCGAGGCGGAAATCGACGGCGACGACGCGCTGCGGATCGAGGGGAATGTCGTAGGTGCCCAGCGAGGTGGTGAGGCTTGTCGTTCCGGCCTGTGCGCGGGCCGGTCCGGCGAGCGCGCCGATGCCGAGCGCAAGGGTGGACAACGTGAACGTACGGCGGGAGAGAATGGTCATGGGGCGGGCCTTTCGGATGCGCCCGCTTGGTCTCAAAGCTGAGCCGCGAAGTCAAATATAATATGAGCAACGCAGTCAGGATTCATGCGAAAGAAAAAGGGCGCCCCGACAAACGGAGCGCCCTCGAAATCTTCCGGCTCGTACAGCCGATCAGGCTGCTTCGGTCTCGGACTCCGTGACCTGGACCGGCCCCGAATCGAGGCCCTTGGCGCTGACGTCGCGGTCGACGAACTCGATCACCGCGACCGGCGCGTTGTCGCCATAGCGGAAGCCGGCCTTGAGGATGCGGATATAGCCGCCATTGCGGTCCTTGTAGCGGGGCCCGATGGTGCCGAAGAGCTTCTTGACCTGATCCTCGTCGCGGATCTGGGCAATGGCCTGACGGCGGGCATGCAGGTCGCCGCGCTTGCCCAGCGTCACCAGCTTCTCGACGATGGGCCGCAGCTCCTTCGCCTTGGGCAGGGTCGTGACGATCTGCTCGTGCTTGATCAGCGCGGCGGACATGTTGGCGAACATTGCCTTGCGGTGGCTCGCGGTGCGGTTGAGCTTACGGTTCGCGTTTCCGTGGCGCATTTCTTACTCCCTAGCGGCGCGTCTCTCGACGGGCGGGCGCTTAATAATGGTCTTCGTAGCGTTTGGCCAGATCGTCGATGTTCTCGGGCGGCCAGTTGGGCACGTCCATGCCGAGATGGAGACCCATCTGGGCGAGAACTTCCTTGATCTCGTTGAGCGACTTGCGGCCGAAGTTGGGAGTGCGCAGCATCTCCGCCTCGGTCTTCTGGATGAGGTCGCCGATATAGACGATGTTGTCGTTCTTCAGGCAGTTGGCCGAGCGTACCGAAAGCTCGAGCTCGTCGACCTTCTTGAGCAGCGCCGGGTTGAAGGCAAGCTCCGGAACCTGGTCCTGCGCCTTCTCCTTGGTCGGCTCCTCGAAGTTGACGAAGACCGACAGCTGGTCCTGCAGGATGCGCGCCGCATAGGCCACGGCGTCCTCGGGCGAGATGGCACCGTTGGTCTCGATGTTCAGCGTCAACTTGTCCTTGTCGAGGCTCTCGCCGGCACGGGTCGCATCCACCTTGTAGGAGACGCGGCGCACGGGCGAGAACAGCGAATCCACGGGGATGTAGCCGATCGGGGCATCCTCGGGCCGGTTCTTGTCGGCGGCGACATAGCCCTTGCCGGTGTTGACCGTGAACTCGATGTTGATCTCGGCGCCATCGTCGAGGTGGCAGATGACGAGGTCCGGATTCAGCACCTCGATGTCGCCGGTGGTCTTGATGTCGCCGGCGGTCACGGCGCCCGGGCCCTGCTTGTTGAGCGTCAGGCGCTTGGGGCCCTCCGCCTGCATCTTGAGAGCGATTTCCTTGACGTTGAGCACGAGATCGGTGATGTCCTCGCGCACGCCCGGGAGCGAGGAGAACTCGTGCAGGATGCCGTCGATCTGGATGGCGGTGACGGCGGCGCCCTGCAGCGACGACAGCAGCACGCGGCGCAGCGCATTGCCCAGGGTCAGTCCGTAGCCACGCTCAAGCGGCTCGGCCACGACCGATGCCACGCGCACATTGTCGCTGCCCGAAACAAATTCCAGCTTGGTCGGCTTAATCAGCTCTTGCCAGTTCCTCTGGATGGTCACGGTAACGTCCTTTCAAAAGTGCGGCGCTCGCCCGCCGCTCGGCCGCAAGTACCAAATGGGCATCCCGGCCGTGGGGGGAGACGGCCGGTTGCCAAACCCGATCAGACGCGACGACGCTTACGCGGCCGGCAGCCATTATGCGGGATCGACGTCACGTCGCGGATGGAGGTGACGTTGAAGCCGGCCGCCTGCAGGGCACGCAGCGCCGACTCACGGCCCGAACCAGGGCCGCGAACCTCGACCTCGAGGGTCTTCATGCCGTGTTCCTGGGCCTTCTTGGCCGCATCTTCCGCCGCGACCTGCGCAGCGTAAGGGGTCGACTTGCGCGACCCCTTGAACCCCATCACGCCGGACGAGGACCAGGAGATCGTGTTGCCCTGGACGTCGGTGATGGTCACCATCGTGTTATTGAAGCTGGCGTTCACATGCGCGACGCCGGAGGTGATGTTCTTGCGTTCCTTGCGGCGAACGCGAGCAACTTCAGCTTTTGCCAATTTTGGTCCTTCGTTTCGATATCGACGCTGCCGTAGTTCCAGCAGCTACTCCGGGGCGCCGAGGCGCCCTTATTTCTTCTTGCCGGCGATCGGCTTGGCCGGCCCCTTGCGGGTACGCGCATTGGTATGCGTCCGCTGGCCGCGAACCGGCAGGCCGCGGCGATGACGCAGGCCGCGGTAGTTGCCGAGATCCATGAGACGCTTGATGTTCATCGCCACGTTGCGGCGGAGGTCACCCTCCACGACATAGTCGCGGTCGATCGTCTCGCGAATCTGGATCACCTCGGCGTCGGTCAACTCATTGACGCGGCGCTCGGGGGGAATGGCCACCTTCTTGCAGATTTCCTCGGCGAAGGTGTCGCCGATGCCGTGGATGTATTGCAGCGCAATAACCACACGCTTGTTCGTCGGGATATTGACGCCAGCGATACGAGCCACGTCCCGCTCTCCTTCTTGCCGGCTGCCTCATATAGGAGCCGTTCATGTAACAACAAGGGACCGGTTTCGACCCCTCACCCGTTCGAGGAACCGACTCCAGCCCGCAGATTCTTTGAGACTGGCGCGGTTCTATTGGCCGATTTCGCCAGAGTCAACTGGCGAAACGCCGTATTCTGCTATGCGTTCAGCGCCCGGCGGATCGCCGCCGTGACCTCCTCGATGGAGACCATCCCGTCCACCGTCCGGAGCAATCCCCGGTCGCGGTAGTATGTTACGAGCGGCTCGGTCAGTTCACGATAGACGTCGAGACGCTTGCGGATCACCTCTGACGTATCATCCGCACGCGCCCCGCCCGTTTCCCTGGCCCGGTTGGCGACGCGTTCGACAAGCGTGTCGGCGTCGGCGGTGATCTCAACGACCGCATCCAGCTTCAGCCCCTTGCCGGCGAGCAGCGTCTCCAGGGCGTCGGCCTGCGCGATGGTGCGCGGAAAGCCGTCGAGAATGAAGCCTCCGGCGCAATCGGGCTGGTCGATCCGCTCCGAGACGATACCGTTCACGATCTCGTCCGAGACGAGGTCGCCGCGGTCGACGATCTCCTTGGCCTGAACGCCGAGGGGCGTCTTGTTCGCGATCGCCGAACGAAGGATGTCGCCGGTCGAGAGTTGCGGAATGCCGAGTTGGTCGACGAGAATCTTGGCCTGCGTGCCCTTGCCGACACCCGGCGGTCCGAGAAGGATCAGCCTCACCGCTTGCGCCCTCCGAGCCGCGAGCGTTTCACCAACCCCTCATATTGCTGGGCAATCAGGTGGCTCTGAATCTGCGAGATCGTATCGAGCGTCACCGTCACCATGATGAGCAGCGACGTACCGCCGAGGAACTGGCTGACGTTGAGCTGACTGTGGATCATCTCGGGGATGAGACAGACAAGGGTCAGGTAGAGCGCGCCGACGACGGTGATGCGGCTGAGCACGAAGTCGATGTGCTGGGCTGTCCGCTCGCCGGGCCGGATGCCCGGGATGAAGCCGCCGGAGCGCTTCAGATTGTCGGCGGTCTCGGTCGGGTTGAAGACGATCGAGGTGTAGAAGAACGTGAAGAAGATGACCAGCGCGCCATAGGTGATGAGATAGATGGGCTGGCCGCGGCCGAGCACGGCCGAGACGACCGACAGCCATTGCGGCGCGTCGCCGCGCGATGCGAACGAGGCGATCGTCGCAGGCAGCAGCAGCAGCGACGAGGCGAAGATCGGCGGGATCACGCCCGAAGTGTTCAGCTTCAGCGGCAGGTGGGACGTGTCCCCCTGGAACATCTTGTTGCCCACCTGGCGCTTCGGATACTGGATCAGCAGCCGCCGCTGGGCGCGTTCGAAATAGACGATGACGCCGATCACCACGATGGCGATGACCATCAGGCCGAACAGCCAGACAGTCGACAGGGCGCCGGTGCGGCTCAATTCGAGGGTCTGCACGATGGTCGCCGGCAGGTTCGCGATGATGCCCGCGAAAATGATCAGCGAGATGCCGTTGCCGACGCCGCGCGAGGTGATCTGCTCGCCCAGCCACATGAGGAACATGGTGCCGCCGACGAGCGTCACGATCGTCGAAATGCGGAAGAACCAGCCGGGATTGAGCACGACGCCCTGGCTGCCCTCGAGGCCGATGGCGATGCCGTAGGCCTGGACGGTGCAGAACAGCACCGTCAGGTAGCGGGTGTACTGGTTGATCTTGCGGCGGCCGGACTCGCCTTCCTTCTTCAGCGCCTCGAGCCGCGGCGAAGCCGAACTGATCACTTGCACGACGATCGAGGCGGTGATGTAGGGAATGAGGTTCAGCGCAAAGATCGCCATGCGCTCGACGGCACCACCGGCGAACATGTTGAACATGCCGAAGATGCCCTGCGCCGCCCCCTGCTCGAAGGTCTGGCGGAAGACGGCCGGGTCGATGCCGGGCACGGGGATGTAGGTGCCGAGCCGGTAGACGAGCAGCGCCCCGAGAGTGAACCAGATGCGCTGCTGGAGGGCCTTCGCCTTGGCAAAGGTCGAGAAATTCAGATTGCGTGCAAGCTGCTCGGCTGCAGACGCCATTGTCGCTAGTCCCTCTCAGCGCACCGTCGAACGGAAAAGCCGGTACCCGCTCTTCCGCGCGATGCTCATAAAGCCGGTGCCGTTCAGGCCTCGGCTTTGGTTTCTTCAGCCTTGGGCATATCGACCTTGCCGCCCAGCGCTTCAATAGCGGAGACGACGCCGGCGCTTGCATGGGTCACGCTGAAGGTGACCTTCTTGGCCTCGAAGGCCTTGGGGCCGAGCACGAGGCGCACGCCATGCAGCGCGCGGCGGATGACGCCCGCCTTGACCAGCGCCGCCGCGTCGATGACGCCCTTATGGTCGAGCTTGCCGCTGTCGATATAGGCCTGGATGCGATCGAGGCGCACGGTGTTGTAGCGCTTCGCGTTGGGCACGTTGAAGCCGCGCTTGGGCATGCGCATGTGGAGCGGCATCTGGCCGCCCTCGAAGCCGTTGATGGCCACGCCGGAGCGCGACGTCTGCCCCTTCGTGCCGCGGCCGCCGGTCTTGCCGACGCCCGAGCCGATTCCGCGGCCGACGCGCACGCGCTTCTTGTTGGCACCCGGATTGTCGCGGAGTTCGTTCAAACGCGCCATGTCGATTATCCTAACCTGTCTTACTCGCCGACGACGCGGACGAGGTGCGAGACCTTGCTGATCATGCCGCGCACTTCCGGCGTGTCCTTGAGCGTTCGCTGCTTGCGAATCTTGTTGAGGCCGAGCCCCACAAGCGTCGCCCGCTGGTCGGCCCGCCGCCGGATCGGGCTGCCGACCTGCTCGATGGTGATGGTCTTGTCGGCCATTTACGCCTCCACAGCTTCCTGGCCGCGGCGGGCCTGGAGGTCCGAAACCTTGAGGCCGCGACGGGCCGCCACCGAGCGGGGGCTATCGACGTGCTTCAGCGCGTCGAAGGTCGCCCGGATCATGTTGTAGGGGTTCGAGGTGCCCTGCGACTTGGCAACGATGTCGTTGATGCCGAGGGTCTCGAAGACGGCGCGCATCGGGCCGCCGGCGATGATGCCGGTGCCGGGCACGGCAGCGCGCAGGATCACCTTGCCCGCGCCGTGACGGCCGGTGACGTCGTGATGCAGCGTGCGAGCCTCGCGCAGCGGCACGCGGATGAGCTGGCGCTTGGCCTGCTCGGTCGCCTTGCGGATGGCCTCGGGAACCTCGCGGGCCTTGCCGTGGCCGAAGCCGACGCGGCCCTTCTGGTCGCCGACGACGACGAGCGCGGCGAAACCGAAGCGCTTGCCGCCCTTCACCACCTTGGCCACACGGTTGATGTGGACCAACCGGTCGATGAACTCGCTTTCGCGCTCAGATACGTCTCTCATTTTCTCTTCCTTTGCGCGATCAGAACTGCAGGCCGCCTTCGCGGGCCGCATCGGCCAGGGCCTTGACGCGGCCATGGTAGAGATAGCTGCCGCGGTCGAACACGACTTCCGACACGTTGGCCGCCTTGCCGCGCTCGGCAATCAGCTTGCCGACGCCGACAGCCGCCTCGGCGGTGGCCCCGTTCTTGACCTTGCCGCGCAGATCCTTGTCGAGGGTCGAGGCGGCGGCCAGCGTGCGGCCGGACGCATCGTCGATGATCTGGGCATAGATGTTCTTGCCCGAGCGGTGGACGCTCAGACGCGGACGGCCGTAGGCGCGGGCCTTGATGGCTTTGCGAACGCGCTGCTTGCGCCGTTCCATACCCTTGTGGCTGATGGGCATCTTCTGTGGCGCTCCTTACTTCTTCTTGCCTTCCTTGCGCGCGACGAACTCGTCGGCGTAGCGCACGCCCTTGCCCTTGTAGGGCTCAGGCCGGCGGTAACCGCGAATATTGGCGGCGACCTGGCCGACCTGCTGCTTGTCGGCGCCCGCGATGGCGATCTCCGTCGCGGTAGGGGTGGTGATGGTGATGCCGGTGGGCGTCTCGTACACGATATCGTGGCTGTAGCCGAGCGACAGCTTCAGATCCTTGCCCTGCATGGCGGCACGGAAACCGACGCCCTGGATCACGAGCTTCTTCTCGAAGCCGTCCTTAACGCCCGTAACCATGTTGGCGATCAGCGCGCGGGTCGTCCCCCAGGCAGCACGGGCGTCGGAGGTATCGTTCGCCGGCTCGACGACGATCCCCTCGTCCGTCTGCTTCGCGTTGACGATATCCATCAAGGTCAGCGACTGCTCGCCCTTCGGACCCTTGACGCGGACGATGCGATCCTCGATCGCGACGGTGACGCCGCTGACCGCCGGGATGGGCTGCTTGCCTGTACGGGACATTCTACTTTTCCTTCGGAGTCATCATCTGAACCGAAGTGCCTGAGCCGGTTGGGCCTAGAACACTCGGCAGACTACCTCGCCACCCAGATTCTGGGACTTCGCTTCGTGATCGGCCATCACGCCCTTGGGGGTCGACAGGATCGACACGCCAAGGCCGTTCGCGACCGAGGGAATGTTCTTCACCGACACATAGACGCGGCGGCCGGGACGCGAGACGCGCTCGATCGTCCGGATCACCGGAGTGTTGTCGGAATATTTGAGCTCGATCTCGTACTCGCCGAGCCCGTTATCGCTCTTCTGCTCGGAATAGCCGCGGATGAAGCCTTCCGACTTCAGCACGTCGAGCACCCGCCCGCGCATAGTCGAGGCCGGCGTCGACACCGTGTCGCGCCGGCGCATCTGCGCATTGCGGATGCGGGTCAGCATATCGCCGATCGGATCAGTAAGGCTCATGTCTCTCTTCTCCTTACCAGCTCGACTTGACCATGCCGGGCACTTGCCCGAAATTGCCCAACTCGCGCAGGGCGATACGGCTGAGCTTCAGCTTGCGGTAGTAGCCGCGGGGGCGGCCGCTCACTTCGCAGCGGTTGCGTACGCGCCCCGGAGCAGAATTGCGCGGCAGGGCGGCGAGCTTGAGCTGCGCCGCGAAGCGCTCCTCGATCGTGATCGACTGGTCCATCGCGATCTGCTTCAGCTTGGTGCGCTTGCCGGCATACTGCTTGGCAAGCTTCCTGCGGCGGTTGTTCTTCTCGATAGAGCTGGTCTTTGCCATGTCTCGTCCTTACGCCCCTCTTACTGCCGGAAGGGGAAATTGAAGGCCTTCAGCAGCGCCAAGGCCTCTTCGTCGTTCTTCGCCGTCGTGCAGATCACGATGTCCATGCCCCAGACCTGTTCGATCTGGTCGTAGGAGATCTCGGGAAAGACGATCTGCTCCTTGATGCCCATGGCATAGTTGCCATTGCCGTCGAACGACTTCGGGTTGAGCCCGCGGAAGTCGCGCACGCGCGGCAGGGCGATGTTCACCAGGCGATCCAGAAACTCGTACATGCGGGTCTTGCGCAGCGTCACCTTGGCGCCGAGCGGCATGTTCTCGCGCACCTTGAAGCCGGCGATCGACCGGCGGGCATGGGTGATGACCGGCCGCTGACCGGCGATCTTCTCCATGTCGGCGGCGGCGGCCCGGACCTTCTTGGAATCGGCGACGGCTTCGCCGATGCCCATGTTCAGCACGATCTTCTCGAGCTTGGGCGTCTGCATGACGTTCTTGTAGCCGAACTGCTTCAGCAGATCCGCCCGGATGACGTCGTCGTACTGCGTGCGCAGACGCGGGACGTAAGCGGTCTCAGCCATCGATCACATCTCCGGTGGTCCTGGCGACGCGCACCTTCTTGCCGTCGTCGTTGATCTTGAAGCCGACGCGGGTCGGCTTGCCGTTCACATCCGCCAGAGCCAGATTGCTCAGGTGGATCGGGGCTTCACGGGTGTAGATGCCGGCGTCCTGCGACGGCGACTGCCGGGTGTGGCGACGCACGAGGTTCAACCCCTGCACCGTCGCACGGCTCACCGTCGGGAAGACCTGCAGCACGCTGCCGCTCTTGCCCTTGTCCTTGCCCGCGATAATGACGACCTTGTCGCCCTTCTTGATCTTGGCGGCCATCACAGCACCTCCGGCGCCAGCGAAATGATCTTCATGTGGTTCTTGCTGCGCAGCTCGCGGGGCACCGGCCCGAAGATGCGCGTGCCGATCGGCTCGGCCTGGTTGTTGATCAGCACCGCCGCATTGTTGTCGAAGCGGATGACCGATCCGTCGGTGCGGCGCACCGGGGCGGCGGTCCGCACGACGACGGCCTTCATCACCTGGCCCTTCTTGACGCGACCGCGCGGGATCGCCTCCTTCACCGAGACGACGATGATGTCGCCCACCGAGGCGTACTTGCGGTGCGAGCCGCCGAGCACCTTGATGCACATGACGCGACGCGCGCCGGAATTGTCGGCAACGTCGAGATTGGACTGCATCTGGATCATGGCTTGATGCCTTCTCGTTCAAACCGGTCGCGCCTCGCGGGCGACCAAAACCTTACGTCAAGCGCCCTGGACCAGGGTCCAGCGCTTGTTCTTCGAAATCGGCGGACACTCTTCGATCCACACCGCGTCGCCGACCTTGGCCGAGTTGGCTTCGTCGTGGGCGTGGTACTTCTTGGAGCGGCGGACGGTCTTCTTCAGCAGCGGGTGCGTGAAGGCGCGGTCGACACGGACGACCACGGTCTTGTTATTGACGTCGGAGACCACGGTCCCCTGCAACAGGCGCTTGGGCATCGGTTTCTCCTTACTTGGCCGCCACGGCCTTCTCGCCCAGGATCGTCTTGATCCGGGCAATCTGGCGGCGCACTTCCTTGACACGCGCAGGCTTTTCGAGCTGCTGCGTCGCGCGCTGGAAGCGCAGATTGAACTGCTCCTTCTTGAGGTCGAGCAGTTGGTCCTTCAATTCGTCGGGCGTCTTCGCCCGCAGGTCCGTGTTGGCCATTCTTCTCGTCCTCAGTCGGGAATGCGGGTCACGACCCGCGTGACGATCGGCAGCTTCATGGCGCCGAGGCGCAGCGCTTCCTTGGCGACATCCGCGGGGACGCCGTCGATCTCGAACAGGATGCGGCCCGGCTTCACCCTGGCCGCCCAGTATTCGACCGAGCCCTTGCCCTTGCCCATGCGCACCTCGACCGGCTTCTTGGACACCGGCAGGTCGGGGAAGACGCGGATCCACACGCGGCCGGCACGCTTCATCTCGCGCGTGATGGCGCGGCGGGCCGCCTCGATCTGGCGTGCGGTGACGCGCTCGGGCTCCTGCGACTTCAGGCCGTACTGGCCGAACGCCAGCTCGGTGCCGCCCTTGGCAGCGCCGTGGATGCGGCCCTTGTGCGCCTTGCGGAACTTGGTCTTTTTCGGTTGCAGCATTTATCCGATGCCTTCTCAGTTCGCCGGGGCCGCGTCGCGATCCCGGCCGCGGCCACGACCGCGATCACCCGCGTCGTCACGGTCGGACCGCTCACGGCGCTGAGCCCCCTGCCCGCCCTCGGCGCCTTCGGTGGCGCGGCGCTCATGCGCCGTCGGGTCGTGCTCGAGCACTTCGCCCTTGAAAATCCACACCTTGATGCCGATGATCCCGTAGGTGGTCTTGGCCTCGGCCGTGCCGTAGTCGATGTCGGCGCGCAGCGTGTGCAGGGGCACGCGGCCCTCGCGGTACCATTCGGTGCGGGCGATGTCGGCGCCACCGAGGCGACCGCCGACATTGACGCGGATGCCGCCGGCGCCCATGCGGATCGCCGTCTGCACCGCGCGCTTCATCGCACGGCGGAACGCCACGCGGCGCTCGAGCTGCTGGGCGATGCCCTGTGCCACGAGGGTTGCATCGGTCTCGGGCTTGCGCACCTCGACGATATTGATGTGCACCTCGCTGTCGGTGAACGACTTCACCTTGGCGCGGATCTTGTCGATGTCGGCGCCCTTCTTGCCGATCACGATGCCCGGACGGGCCGTGTGGATCGACACGCGACACTTGCGGTGCGGACGCTCGATGACGATCTTGCTGACCGCAGCCTGCTTGAGATCGTCCATCAATGTCTGGCGGATCTTCAGGTCTTCCTGCAGCAGCGTGCCGTAGTCGCCCTTGTTCGCGTACCAGCGAGAATCCCAGGTGCGGTTGATCCCGAGGCGCAGACCGATCGGGTTGATCTTCTGACCCATTATGCGGTCTCCTCAACTTGGCGAACCACGATCGTGAGGTTCGAAAACGGCTTCTCGACGCGTGCCGAGCGGCCGCGGCCGCGAGCCATGAAACGCTTCATGACGAGCGAGTCGCCGACATAGGCTTCGGCGACGACAAGGCTGTCGGGCTCGAGGCCGTGGTTGTTCTCGGCATTGGCGATGGCGCTCTCGAGCGTCTTTCGCACCGGGCCGGCGATGCGCTTGGACGAGAAGCTGAGCTCCGCCAGGGCGCGCTCGACCTTCTTGCCGCGGATCATCTGCGCGACAAGGTTGAGCTTCTGCCCGCTCGTGCGCAGCATGCGCAGGACGGCCTTGGCCTCGTTGTCCTTGAGCGCGCGCTTTGTCTTCGGCTTGCCCATCTTACTTCCTCTTGGCCTTCTTGTCGGCCGAATGCCCGTAATAGGTCCGGGTCGGCGCGAACTCGCCGAACTTGTGGCCGATCATCTCCTCGGAGACGAGCACCGGCACATGCTTGTGGCCGTTGTGAACGCCGAAGGTCAGGCCGACGAACTGCGGCATGATGGTCGAGCGGCGGCTCCACATCTTGATCACGTCGTTGCGGCCACCGGCGCGTGCCTTCTCGGCCTTCTTGAGCAGGTAACCGTCGACGAACGGGCCCTTCCAGAGTGAACGAGTCATGGCTTAGCGGCCCTTCTTCAGGTGGCGGCTGCGGACGATGAACTGGTCCGTTGCCTTGTTGCTTCTTGTCCTCTTGCCCTTCGTCGGCTTGCCCCACGGGGTCACCGGGTGGCGCCCGCCGGAGGTGCGCCCCTCGCCGCCGCCATGCGGGTGGTCGACAGGGTTCATCGTCACGCCGCGGTTGGCGGGCTTGCGGCCGAGCCAGCGGTTGCGTCCGGCCTTGCCGATCGAGGTATTGGCATGGTCCTGGTTCGAGACGGCGCCGACGGTGGCCAGGCACGAGCCGTGCACCCGGCGCTGCTCGCCCGAATTGAGGCGCAGGATGGCCCAGCCCGCGTCGCGGCCCACATACTGGGCATAGGCGCCGGCGGAGCGTGCGATCTGGCCGCCCTTGCGCGGCTTCATCTCGACATTGTGGACGATCGTGCCGACCGGCATGCGCTCGAGCGGCATCGCATTGCCCGGCTTCACGTCGACCGACGACAGCGAGGAGACGACCTTGTCGCCCGCCGCAATGCGCTGCGGCGCCACGATATAGGCCTGCTCGCCGTCCTCGTAGCGCACCAGCGCGATCCAGGCGGTCCGGTTCGGATCGTATTCCAGCCGCTCGACGGTGCCGACGCTGTCGAACTTGACGCGCTTGAAATCGACGAGGCGATAGGTCCGCTTGTGACCCCCGCCGCGGTGAAAGAGCGTCGTGCGGCCGTTGTTGTTGCGGCCACCCTTCTTGCTCAACCCCTCGGTCAGCGCCTTGACAGGCTTGCCCTTCCACAGCTCCGACCTGTCGGTCGTGATGAGCTGGCGGCGGCCAGGAGAGGTTGGATTGTATGTAATCAGGCCCATTGTGCTCTCTCCCCTTAGATGCCGGTCGAAATATCGATCGACTGGCCGTCGACGAGGGTTACGATTGCCTTCTTGACGTCGTTGCGCACGCCCTTGACGTTGCGGAAGCGCTTCGTCTTGCCCTTGCGCACGAGCGTGTTGACGGCCTTCACCTTCACCGAGAACAGCCCTTCGACGGCTGCCTTGATATCGCTCTTCGAGGCATCCATCGCGACGTCGAACACGATCTGGCCGTGCTCCGACGCAAGCGTCGACTTCTCGGTCACCACCGGCGCGCGGATGATGTCGTAGTTGGTGAACTTGCTCATGCGAACCGCGCCTCCAGCGCTTCGACGGCGGCCCTAGTGAGGACCAGCCGATTGCGGCGCAGAATGTCGGCGACGTTGATGCCCTGGATGGGCAGCACGTCGATCTGCGGAATGTTGCGGGCCGCGAGGGCGAAGTTCTGGTCGAGCTCGGCGCCATCGACGATCAGCGCGTTGGACCAGCTCAGATTGCCGAACTGCGTGCGCAGGGCCGCGGTCTTGGCTTCCTTGATCGCCAGCGTGTCGACGACCGTCAGCTCGCCCGCCTTGGCCTTGGCCGACAGCGCGTGCCGCAGCGCCAGGGCGCGGACCTTCTTGGGCAGGTCGATCGCATGGCTGCGCGGGGTAGGCCCGAAGGCCCGGCCGCCGCCACGGAACTGCGGCGCCTTGCGGTCGCCGTGACGCGCCCCGCCCGATCCCTTCTGCTTCACGAACTTCTTGCCGGTGCCGGCGCCTTCCGAACGGTTCTTCACGTCATGGGTGCCGCGCATGGCCTTGAGGCCCTGGTAGCGCACCATGCGATGCAGAATGTCCGTGCGCGGCTCGAGACCGAAAATCTCGTCCTTGAGGGTGAGCGAGCCCACGTCCTTGCCGTCGAGGGAGGTGACCTGAATGTCCATTACTTGCTCTCCCCCGCAGCAGCGGCGGCCGGCGCGAACGAGCCCGGCACGGCGACGCCCTTGGGCGCCGGCTTCTTGACGGCGTCGCGGATCTGGATCCAGCCGCCCTTGGCGCCCGGAACCGCACCCTCGACCATGATCAGGCCGCGCTCGACGTCGGTCCTGACGACACGCAGGTTCTGCGTCGTGACCCGACGGTCGCCCATATGGCCGGCCATCTTCTTGCCCTTGAACACCTTGCCAGGGTCCTGCCGCTGGCCGGTCGAGCCGTGCGAACGGTGCGACACCGACACGCCGTGCGAGGCGCGCAGACCGCCGAAATTCCAGCGCTTCATGGCGCCGGCGAACCCCTTGCCGATCGACGTTCCGGTCACATCCACCAGCTGACCCTCGGCGAAGTGATCGGCCTGCATCGTGGCGCCGACCTCGATGAGGTTCTCGGGGTCCACGCGGAACTCCGTGAGCTGGCGCTTCGGCTCGACCTTGGCGACGGCGAACTGGCCGCGATCCGCCTTGGTGATGTTCTTCGCCTTGACGGTTCCGGCGCCGAGCTGCAGCGCGGTGTACCCGTCCTTCTCAGCCGTGCGCTGGCCCACCACCTGGCAGTTCTGCAGGCCGAGCACCGTCACGGGGACGTGCGTGCCGTCCTCCTTGAAGATGCGGGTCATGCCCAGCTTCTGTGCGATCAAACCAGAACGCATCGGTTTGTTACCTTCTTTCCTGGCGCTGAACCGGGTCTTGCGTTTCAGAGGACCCTATTCGTGGCAGCGCGAAAAACTGACCTCAGAGCTTGATCTCGACGTCGACGCCGGCGGCCAGATCAAGCTTCATCAGCGCATCCACCGTCTGCGGCGTCGGATCGACGATATCCAGCAGGCGCTTGTGGGTGCGGATTTCGAACTGTTCGCGCGACTTCTTGTCGATGTGCGGCGAGCGGTTCACGGTGAACTTTTCGATCCGCGTCGGCAGCGGGATAGGGCCGCGGACCTGCGCGCCCGTCCGCTTGGCGGTGTTGACGATCTCGCGCGTCGACGTATCGAGCACGCGATGGTCAAACGCCTTTAGGCGGATGCGAATATTTTGACCGTTCATCTTGCTTTCCCAATCAGATTGGAACGCGGCGCACGCCCTCGGCGCGCGCCGCGCAAATACCCGCTGCTTACTTCAGGATCTTGGCGACGACGCCCGAACCGACCGTACGGCCGCCCTCGCGGATGGCGAAGCGAAGCTTCTCCTCCATGGCGATCGGCACGATCAACTGGACCGAGATATTCACGTTGTCGCCCGGCATCACCATCTCCGTGCCCTCGGGCAGCGTGACTACGCCGGTCACGTCCGTGGTGCGGAAATAGAACTGCGGCCGGTAGTTGGCAAAGAACGGCGTGTGACGGCCACCCTCTTCCTTGGTGAGGATGTAGGCCTCGGCCGTGAACTCGGTATGCGGAGTCACCGAGCCGGGCTTGCACAGCACCTGGCCACGCTCGACCTGGGTGCGGTCGATGCCGCGGATCAGCGCGCCGATGTTGTCGCCGGCCTGGCCCTGATCGAGCAGCTTGCGGAACATTTCGACGCCGGTCACGGTCGTCTTCTGCGTATCGCGCATGCCGACGATCTCGACTTCCTCGCCCACCTTGACGATGCCGCGCTCGACGCGACCGGTCACCACGGTGCCACGGCCGGAGATCGAGAACACGTCCTCGATCGGCATCAGGAAGGGCTGGTCGATCGGACGGGTCGGCTGCGGAATGTAGCTGTCGACAGCTTCCATGAGCTTCAGGACGGCGTCGTGGCCGAGCTCCTTGTTGCCGTCGTTCAGCGCCTCGGTGGCCGAGCCCTTGATGATCGGAATGTCGTCGCCGGGGAACTCGTAGGACGACAGCAGCTCGCGAACCTCGAGCTCGACGAGCTCGAGCAGCTCCGGATCGTCGACCATGTCGCACTTGTTCAGGAAGACCACGAGGGCCGGCACGCCGACCTGACGGGCGAGCAGGATATGCTCGCGAGTCTGCGGCATCGGGCCGTCGGCAGCCGACACGACGAGGATCGCGCCGTCCATCTGGGCCGCGCCGGTGATCATGTTCTTCACGTAGTCGGCGTGGCCCGGGCAGTCGACGTGGGCATAGTGCCGATTGGCCGTCTCGTACTCGACGTGCGACGTGTTGATCGTGATGCCGCGAGCCTTCTCTTCAGGCGCGTTATCGATCTGGTCGTAGCCGCGAACCGTCGCACCACCCGTCTCGGCCAGCACCTTGGTGATCGCGGCCGTCAGCGACGTCTTGCCATGGTCGACGTGACCGATGGTGCCGATGTTGCAGTGCGGCTTGTTGCGGGAAAACTTTTCCTTACCCATCGCTATCTCCTAAACAGCCCAGTCGGGCCGGCTTTGGTTTCTCGTGGTCAATTCGATCAGGCGTACTTAGCCTGGACTTCCTGGGCGACTGCCTGCGGAACCTGCTCGTAGTGATCGAATGTCATTGTGTACTGGGCCCGGCCCTGGCTCATCGAACGCAGCGAGTTCACGTAGCCAAACATGTTGGCCAGCGGAACCATGGCGTCGATGACCTGGACGATGCCCCGGGACTCGGTGCCGCGGATCTGGCCGCGGCGGGAGTTGAGATCGCCGATGACGTCGCCGACATAGTCGTCCGGCGTCAGCACTTCAACCCGCATGATGGGCTCGAGGATCTTCGGTGACGCCTTCTCGATCGCCTCCTTGAAACCGGCACGGCCGGCGATCTCGAAGGCGAGGACGGAGGAGTCGACATCGTGGTAGGCGCCGTCCGTCAGCGTGAACTTCACGTCGACGATGGGGAAGCCGATCACCGGGCCTGCGCCCATGACCGACTCCACGCCCTTCTGCACGCCCGGGACGTATTCCTTCGGCACGTTGCCGCCGACCACTTCGGACGCGAACGAGAAGCCTGCGCCCGCCTCGTTCGGCTCGATCCGGAACTTGATGCGCGCGAACTGGCCCGACCCGCCCGACTGCTTCTTGTGGGTGTAGTCGTGCTCGACGCTGCGCGTGATCGCCTCGCGATAGGCCACCTGCGGCGCGCCGATATTGGCCTCGACCTTGAACTCGCGCTTCATGCGCTCGACGATGATGTCGAGGTGAAGCTCGCCCATGCCCGAGATGATCGTCTGACCGCTTTCCTCATCGGTCTTGACGCGGAAGCTCGGATCCTCGGCGGCAAGGCGCGCGAGGGCCAGGCCCATCTTTTCCTGGTCGGCCTTCGACTTGGGCTCCACGGCGATGTCGATCACCGGCTCGGGGAACTCCATGCGCTCGAGGATGACCTTGTGGTTCGGATCGGAGAGCGTGTCGCCGGTCGTCGTGTCCTTGAGGCCGACAATGGCGACCACGTCACCGGCATAGGCCTCGGTGATCTGCTCGCGCGAATTGGCGTGCATCTGGAACATGCGGCCGATGCGCTCGCGCTTCTCCTTGACGGTGTTCTCCAGCGTCATCCCGGCCTCGACGTGGCCGGAATAGATGCGGCAGAAGGTCAGCGAGCCCATATGCGGGTCGTTGGCCACCTTGAAGGCGAGCATCGAGAGCGGCTCGGTATCGGACGCGTGGCGCTCGATCTCGGCCTCGGTCTTGACGTCGATGCCCTTGATCGAGGGGATGTCGGTCGGCGACGGCAGGAAGTCGATCACACCGTCGAGCAGGGGCTGGACGCCCTTGTTCTTGAACGAGGAGCCGCAGAATATCGGGAAGAACTTGACGTCGCAGGTGCCCTTGCGGATCAGCCGGCGCAGCGTGTCCTTGTCCGGCATCTCGCCGTTGAGGTAGGCCTCGGTCGCGGCGTCGTCCATCTCGACGGCGGTTTCGACCAGCTTGTCGCGGTATTCCTGCGCCTTGGCCTTGAGGTCGTCGGGGATCTCGACGATGTCCCAGCCGGCGCCGAGGTCGTCGGTGTGCCAGATGATGGCGTTCATCTCGATCAGGTCGATGACGCCCTTGAAGTCGCTCTCGGCACCGATCGGCAGCTGCATCACGACGTAGTTGATGCCCAGGCGCTTCTTCAGCGTGTCGACGCAGAAGAAGAAGTCGGCGCCGATCTTGTCCATCTTGTTGACGAAGATCAGGCGGGGGACGTTGTACTTGTCGGCCTGGCGCCACACCGTCTCGGTCTGGGGCTCCACACCCTGGTTGCCGTCGAGCAGCGCGATGGCTCCGTCGAGCACGCGCAGGCTGCGCTCCACCTCGATGGTGAAGTCGACGTGGCCGGGCGTATCGATGATGTTGAAGCGATAGGTGTTGCCGTCGCGGCCCTTCCAGAACGTCGTCGTCGCCGAAGACGTGATGGTGATGCCGCGCTCCTGCTCCTGCTCCATCCAGTCCATGGTCGAAGCGCCATCGTGGGTCTCGCCCATCTTATGGTTCTTGCCGGTGTAGTAGAGGATGCGCTCGGTCGTGGTCGTCTTGCCGGCATCGATGTGCGCCATGATGCCGAAATTGCGGTACTGGATGATCGGATAGTCGCGTGCCATCTCGTGTCTCTCCTACCAGCGGTAATGCGAGAAGGCACGGTTGGCGTCAGCCATACGGTGCGTGTCTTCGCGCTTCTTGACGGCCTGGCCCCGACCGTTGAGCGCGTCCATGAGCTCGCCGGAAAGTCGTTCCTTCATCGTGTGCTCGCCGCGCTTGCGGGCGCTCTCGATCAGCCAGCGGATGGCCAGCGCCTGCTGGCGCTCCTGGCGAACCTCGACGGGCACCTGATAGGTCGCACCACCGACGCGGCGCGAGCGCACTTCCACGGCCGGGCGGATATTGTCCAGCGCCGTGTGGAAGACGGTGATCGGGTCCTGCTTGGACTTCTGCTCGACGATATCGAAAGCACCGTAGACGATGCTCTCGGCGACGGACTTCTTGCCGTCTTCCATGAGCGAGTTCATGAATTTGGTGAGGACAATATCGCCGAACTTGGGATCGGGGATAATGTCGCGCTTTTCCGCGCGGTGACGACGGGACATCGGCTCGATTCCTTATTTCGGGCGCTTGGCGCCGTACTTCGAACGGCGCTGCTTGCGGTCCTTGACCGACTGCGTGTCGAGGACGCCGCGAAGCACGTGGTAGCGAACGCCGGGCAGGTCGCGCACGCGGCCCCCGCGGATCAGCACCACGGAGTGTTCCTGCAGGTTGTGGCCCTCGCCGGGGATATAGGAAATGACCTCGCGCGAGGTGGTCAGGCGAACCTTGGCGACCTTGCGCAGCGCCGAATTCGGCTTCTTGGGAGTGGTCGTGTAGACGCGGGAGCATACGCCGCGCTTCTGCGGGTTCTGCTCCATCGCCGGAACTTTGCTCCGCTTCGGCTGGACCGTCCGAGGCTTGCGGATCAACTGATTAATGGTCGGCATTCACGCTCTTTCCATCGCCAAATTCAGTGGTGAGACCAAATCAAACCGAAACGGCGCCCGCTCGATCCCTCCACCGGGACCGCGGCGCCTCAATGCAGCGGACCGCTTCCAGGGAAGCGTTCATGCGCACATCAATTTGCTATCGTCTCTGCCTTTGACAGTGTGTTTGAGCGCCCTGGGTGCCCGCACAAGGTGGCAGATACCCGGTTGGTGCTCACGACCGACCGCTAAGGTGGCGCCTCTCTATAGGCGATGACTCGCCTCGTCAAGGATTCTTTCATTCCCCGGGCGCATAGCCCCCCTGCCCCTGGATTCCTTGGGATTACGGGCCTTTGACGAGGCCTAGGACGAAGCCGTCCCAGCCCTTCAGGCCCACCGTCTGGAGGGCCGTAGAATCGATCCGGCCGTCGGCGTGGAGCAGGTCGAAGGCGGCCCGGCTGCCGACGATGCTGCCGTCCGACGAGCGGGCGTCGATCACCCTGCCGTCGCGGACGACATTGTCGAGGATGACGACGGTGCCCGGATGGGACAGGCGCACTGCCCAATCGAGATAGTGCGGGTTGTTCGGCTTGTCGGCGTCGATGAAGACGAGGTCGAACGGCCCCGCAAGGCCGGGCAGCAGGTCCAGCGCCGGGCCGACGCGGATCTCCACCCTGTCGCCCAGCCCGGCTCGCGCCAGGTTCTCCCGGGCCACAGTGGCGTGCCGCTCCGCATATTCGAGGCTGATGAGGCTGCCGCCTTCCGGTAGGGCCGAGGCCATCCAGGCACTCGAATAGCCGCCCAGCGTCCCGATCTCGAGGATGCGCTGGGCGCCGGCGATCCTGGCGATCAGGTTGAGGAACTTGCCCTGCGCCGGCGACACGTCGATCGCCGGCAGGCCGGCGGCGGCATTGGCCGCCAGAATGTCGCCGAACGCCGGGTCGGCCCCCGACAGCAGCCGCTCCGCGATGTAGTCGTCGACCTTGGCCCAGGATTGTTCGGACATCGCGCACCTCCCGTTTCGGGCTTAGCGCCGCGGCCGCGCACGGGCAAGCTCGCCCGCAAACAAAAGGGCCCCTTGCGGGGCCCTTCGTCGTTTCGATGGATGCGGCGGGTGGTTACTCCGCCGCCTCGACCGGTGCCGGGATCTGGATCGTCTCCGCCTGGCGGCGGCGCTCCTCGAGGATCAGATCGTCGCGCTTCTGCGCGATCTGCTTGGACTTCGAGGTCGACGCACCGGTGCCCGCCGGGATGAGGCGGCCGACGATGACGTTCTCCTTGAGCCCTTCGAGCAGGTCCGCCTTGCCGGAAACCGCCGCCTCGGTGAGGACACGGGTGGTTTCCTGGAAGGACGCGGCCGAGATGAACGAGCGCGTCTGCAGCGAAGCCTTGGTGATGCCGAGCAGCACCGGCACGGCCTGCGCCGCCTTCTTGCCGTCCGCCACGAGCTGGTCGTTGAGCTCGTCGAAGTCGAGCCGGTCGAGCTGCTCGTCCTTGAGCATGCCGGAGTCGCCGGGATCGGTGATCTCGACCTTCTGCAGCATCTGCCGGACAATCACCTCGATGTGCTTGTCGTTGATGAGCACGCCCTGGAGACGGTAGACCTCCTGGATCTCGTTGACGAGGTAGCGCGCCAGCTCCTCGACGCCCTTGATGGCAAGGATGTCGTGCGGGGCCGGGTTGCCGTCCAGGATGTACTCGCCCTTCTCGATGGAGTCGCCTTCCTGCAGGTGGAACGGCTTACCCTTCGGGATCAGGTACTCGACGGGGTCGAGGCCCTCCTCCTCGGGCTCGATGATGATCCGGCGCTTGTTCTTGTAGTCGCGACCGAATTTGATCGTGCCGTCAATCTCCGCGATGATGGCGTGATCCTTCGGACGCCGGGCCTCGAACAGCTCGGCCACACGCGGCAGACCACCGGTGATGTCCTTGGTCTTGGCGCTGTCGAGCGGGATACGCGCCAGCACGTCGCCGGCCGACACCTTGTCGCCCGGCTCGGTAGCGATGACGGCATCCACGCTGAGCAGATAGCGGGCGTCGGTGCCCCGATCGAGCTTGGCCACCTCGCCCTTGCGGGTGATGGTGATGGCGGGCTTGAGGTTCTCGCCACGCGTCGACGTGCGCCAGTCGGTGACCACGCGCTTGGTGAAGCCCGTCGTCTCGTCGGTGGTTTCCGCCATCGACGCGCCGTCGACCAGGTCCTCGAAGGCGACTTCGCCGTCGACCTCGGCCAGCACCGGGCGGGTGTAGGGGTCCCACTCGGCGATGCGCTGGCCGCGCTTGACCTCGTCGCCATCATCGACGCGGAGCTTGGCGCCGTAGGTCACGCGGTGCGTGGCCCGGTCCTTGCCCTCGGGGTCGAGGATCGCGATCGTCAGGTTCCGGCCCATGGCGACCAGATGGCCGCCCGAGACCTTGGCCACGTTGCGGTTGCGGATGACGATCTTGCCTTCCGCTCCGGCCTCGAGGAACGAGCTGTCGACCACCTGCGCCGTACCACCGATGTGGAACGTGCGCATCGTGAGCTGGGTCCCAGGCTCGCCGATCGACTGCGCCGCGATGACGCCGACCGCCTCGCCGATATTGACCGGCGTGCCACGGGCCAGGTCGCGGCCATAGCACGCGGCACAGCAGCCGGTGCGCAGGTCGCAGGTCAGCGGCGAGCGGATCTTGACGCTCTGGACGCGGACCGCCTCGATGGCATCGACGTCCTTTTCGGTGAGCAGCACGTTCTGCTTGACGATCACCTTGCCCGTTTCGGGATGGGTCACCGCCTCGGCCGTGGTGCGGCCCAGGATGCGCTGGCCGAGCGTCGCCACGACCTGGCCGGCATCGACAATGGCTTCCATGGTGAGGCCGCGCTCGGTGCCGCAGTCGATCTCGGTGATGATCGAATCCTGCGCCACGTCGACGAGGCGGCGGGTCAAATAGCCCGAGTTCGCCGTCTTCAACGCCGTGTCCGCGAGACCCTTGCGGGCGCCGTGGGTGGAGTTGAAGTATTCGAGGACGTTCAGGCCTTCCTTGAAGTTGGCCGTGATCGGGGTCTCGATGATCGAGCCGTCCGGACGCGCCATCAGGCCGCGCATGCCGGCGAGCTGCTTCATCTGCGCCGGCGAACCGCGCGCACCCGAGTGGCTCATCATGTAGACCGAGTTGATCGGCTTCTGGCGCTTCGTCTCCTTGTCGACCTGGACGGCAGCGATGCCCTTCATCATCTCGTCGGCGATTTTGTCGCCGCACTTGGCCCAGGCGTCGACAACCTTGTTGTACTTCTCGCCCTGGGTGATGAGGCCGTCATTGTACTGCTGCTCGAACTCCTCGACCTGCTTGCGGGTGTCGTCGACGATCTTATGCTTGGTCGGCGGGATCACCATGTCGTCCTTGCCGAACGAAATGCCGGCGCGGGCGGCGTGCTTGAAGCCCAGATCCATGATCCTGTCGCAGAAGATCACCGTCTCCTTCTGGCCGCAGCCGCGATAGACGGTGTCGATCATCTTGGAGATGGTCTTCTTCGTCATCAGCTGGTTCGCCGTCTCGAACGGCACCGCCGGCTGATGCGGCAGCAACTGGCCGAGCAGCATGCGGCCGGGCGTCGTCTCGACGATCTTGGTGGTGTAACCCTCCTTGTCGTCCCAGACCTTCACGCGGCCCTTGATCTTGGTGTGCATCGTCACGACGCCGCTGGCGAGCGCGTGCTCGATCTCGCCCATGTCGGAGAACGCCATGCCCTGCCCCGGCTCACCCTCGTTCATGAGCGAGAGGTGATAGAGACCGAGCACGATGTCCTGCGACGGCACGATGATCGGCTGGCCGTTGGCCGGATGCAGGATGTTGTTGGTCGACATCATCAGGACGCGCGCTTCGAGCTGGGCTTCCAGCGAGAGCGGCACGTGGACCGCCATCTGGTCGCCGTCGAAGTCGGCGTTGAAGGCCGCGCAGACCAGCGGGTGGAGCTGGATCGCCTTGCCCTCGATGAGGATGGGCTCGAACGCCTGGATGCCGAGGCGGTGCAGCGTGGGCGCGCGGTTAAGCAGCACCGGATGCTCGCGGATCACCTCATCGAGGATATCCCAGACCTCCGGCTTCTCCTTCTCGACCAGCTTCTTGGCCTGCTTCACCGTCGACGAGAAGCCCTTGGCCTCCAGCCGCGAGTAGATGAACGGCTTGAACAGCTCGAGCGCCATCTTCTTGGGCAGGCCGCACTGATGCAGCTTCAGCTCCGGGCCCACGGTGATGACCGAACGGCCGGAATAGTCGACGCTCTTGCCGAGCAGGTTCT
>PJUF01000547.1_pt1 | contig 25929 bp, 26 predicted proteins | sample 1512191 | NCBI WGS metagenome assembly PJUF01 (sample SAMN08177673, study PRJNA422409) | Feces metagenome, whole genome shotgun sequencing project. | isolation source: Chicken feces (3) enriched on wood chips | host: Gallus gallus | place: USA: Madison | collected 2015-01-15 | reverse complement strand
TACGCTTTAGAAATAAAAAAATCGGCACAAAAAGAGATTCAATCTTTCAAAAAATCAGATAAAAATTCATTTGAAAAAATAACGAAGTTATTAATTGAACTAAAGAAACATCCAAAGACCGGAAGTGGAAATCCTGAACAATTAAAACATAATTTAAATGATTATTGGTCTAGAAGAATTAATTCAAAAGACCGACTAATTTATTCAATTGATGAGCAAGAAATAACAGTGTTTGTTATTTCTGCCAAAGGACATTATTTTGATAAATAACATCCCACATCCATCTTCCAACTTCCAACCAAAAAACTTATCTTTGCAATCCCAAAATAATTTAGAAAAATGTTCCAAAGTTTACAGGATAAATTAGACAAAGCATTACACACGCTCAAAGGAAAAGGGCAAATCACCGAAATCAACGTTGCGGAAACCATCAAAGAAGTCCGCAGGGCTTTGGTTGATGCCGATGTGAGTTACAAAGTTGCCAAGGATTTCACCGACAAAGTGAAAGAAAAAGCATTGGGACAAAATGTTCTTACATCCTTAAACCCTAATCAGTTGATGGTCAAAATCGTTCACGATGAACTGGCCGATTTAATGGGTGGAGAAAGTGCTGAGCTGAATATTTCTGAAAATCCGACCATCATTTTAATTGCGGGACTACAAGGTTCCGGTAAAACGACTTTTTCAGGGAAACTTGCCAATTATCTCAAAACAAAAAAAGGAAAAAATCCTTTGCTGGTAGCGGGTGATGTTTACCGTCCGGCTGCGATAGATCAGCTAAAAGTTTTGGGCGAACAAATCGGTGTACCGGTTTATGCTGAAATCGAAAATAAAAATCCGGTTCAGATTGCCCAAAATGCCTTACAGGTAGCCCGGGAAGGAAAACACAATGTGATTATCATTGATACCGCCGGGCGTTTGGCGATTGACGAAGCCATGATGAACGAAATCCGTCAGGTACATCAAACCGTGAAACCACACGAAACGCTTTTTGTAGTGGACTCCATGACCGGACAGGATGCGGTAAATACAGCCAAAGCTTTCAACGATGTATTGGATTACAATGGTGTGATTTTGACCAAATTGGATGGTGACACCCGTGGTGGAGCCGCTTTGACCATCCGAACTGTTGTGGACAAACCGATTAAATTCATCTCTACAGGTGAAAAAATGGAAGCACTGGATATTTTCTATCCGGAACGTATGGCTGACCGTATTTTAGGGATGGGAGACGTAGTTTCCCTTGTGGAACGTGCGCAGGAGCAGTTCGATGAAGAAGAAGCAAAACGTTTACAAAAGAAAATTGCCAAAAATGCATTTGATCTTGAAGATTTCTTAAAACAAATCCAGCAAATCAAACGCATGGGTAATATGAAGGACCTGATGGGAATGATTCCCGGAGCAGGAAAAGCCCTAAAAGATATTGATATAGACGACGATGCATTCAAAGGCGTGGAAGCCATCATTCGTTCCATGACGCCAAAAGAAAGAAAAAATCCGCAGCTCATAGATGCAAGCCGAAAAAAAAGAATCGCATCAGGCTCAGGGACTTCTGTTCAGGAAGTCAATCAGTTGTTGAAACAATTCTCTGAGATGGGCAAAATGATGAAATTTATGCAGTCTCCCGGTGGGCGACAGATGATGCAGATGATGGGTAAAAATGCACCGAAAGGATAATTTAACCTAAATTAATCCGAAGACATTTCCAGCAGCTTTTTGGAAGTATTGAGATTTCTGGCTGTTGCAGCGACTTTCAGTTTGGATTCGATAAGATTTGTTGTAAGCTTGGACTGCCCTGCTCCATTTGTATAATAAACAAATAAAACTTTGCCGGAAAGTGCCATTTTTTCACCTTTCAATTCTAAATTTTGAAGAGTTTGCCAATTTTCTTTTGGGGGAACCTGATCAAGAAAAACAAAATAATGCTGCCTCATATCAAGCGATTCATCTTTCAGAAAAGGATTTTGATCCAATGCTGTTCGGAGCTCTTCCGGGGTTAAAATTCTGATGTGAACATCAAATCCGAATTCCTTTTCAATCCCTTTCCGGATTAATTTTTCAAGTGTCGAAACTTCATTTTCCTTTGAATTGAATACAACATTGCCGCTCTGAATATAGGTCTTCACATTATCAAATCCGAGATTTTCAAACATGTTTTTCAGTTCGGCCATTTTGATAATTTTATGGCCGCTTACATTGATTCCGCGAAGCAAAGCAATATAAGTCTTCATTTTATGGATTTTCTTTTGTAATCTTTTTTGCGGTTTCAAGATAAACAGGTAAGGCTGCTGAGCCATACCATTCATAAAATTCAACAGCGAGCATACCGGAATTTACTGCGGGGTCTGTATCTACTAATTTTTGCGCTTCTTCTATACTCTTCACATCCAAAATAAAAATTCCTCTGTAAGTCTTTTCGTTTTCCCCTAGAGGTCCGGCCACAATCAATTTATTTTCTTCTACCAAACGGTTAATATTTTCCATGTGTCCGCGGAAGAGTTCACTTACTTTTTCTTTGTCATCAATTTGGGTTTCACCTGTTTTAAGAATAGCCAACACATACATTTTCATGCCATATTGGTCGGCTTGTAATGAATCAGCTAACTCCTGATTAAAATCGGGATTTTCTTTCTGAGCAAGAGATAAATTCGGAAGAATCAAAAGAATAGTAAAAACCAAGAATTGTTTCATAAGTTCAAATTATAATTCAAAATTAATTCATTTTGGCAAATCATCAAATTTAAATCAAGGATTAGTATATTTGTTGCTCCAAAGTAAAACTTTTTATGGAATATTTAGAATTTGAACAACCCATCAAAGAACTTCAGGAACAATTGGCCGGCTGCCAACTGGTAGGAGAAGAAAATGGCGTTGACATAAAACAGGCTTGCAAGCAAATTGAAGCAACTATTGAAGAGTCAAAAAAGAAAATATATTCAAATCTGACGCCCTGGCAAAAAGTCCAGCTTTCGCGTCATCCTTCACGACCATATTCACTGGATTATATTTACCAAATTACGGACAATACTTTTATAGAATTGCATGGTGACAGAGGATTTGGTGACGATAAAGCCATGGTTGGCGGAATGGGAAAAATCAATGGGATTCCTTTTATGATCATCGGCCAGCAAAAAGGGAAAAATACGAAAGAACGCCAATACCGTCGTTTTGGAATGCCTAATCCTGAAGGATACCGAAAAGCTTTAAGATTGATGAAGCTTGCAGAAAAATTCAATATGCCGATTGTCACCCTCATGGACACGCCCGGTGCTTATCCCGGATTGGAAGCTGAAGAACGCGGACAGGGAGAAGCCATTGCGAGAAATATCTATGAAATGCTAAAGCTTACCGTGCCTGTAATCAGCATTGTCATTGGTGAAGGAGCCAGTGGCGGAGCATTGGGGATTGGTGTAGGAAATAAAGTTTTCATGATGGAAAATACCTGGTATTCCGTAATTTCACCGGAAAACTGTTCTACCATTTTATGGCGCTCATGGGAATACAAGGAACAAGCTGCCAGTCAGATGAAAATGACACCCAATGATATGCTGGAATTAAAAATTATTGATGGAATCATCAAAGAACCTCTTGGAGGCGCACATTATAATCCGGTTAAAGCAGCAGACGCAGTAAAAACCCAGATTTTAACGACCTATTCCGAACTATCAAATTTTTCCGGTGCAGAATTAAAGAAACAACGTCAAGACAAATACATTGCAATGGGTGAGTTCAGCGGATAAGATTTAATTTATTCTAAATAACAATTTATAATTTATGCCATATTTCCTTTATTAATTAGGAGTATGGCAATTTTTTTGGACTAATAATTTAGACCAATCCGAGCCAATTATTTTTTAACGCTAAAATTCAAAATAATGGCAAAATCAAAAAACACAAAAACAATAAGCACCAACCGTTTATCAAATAAAATGGAAAGTGCTTTAAATGCTCAAATGACCAAAGAAGCCCATGCTGCTCAAATTTATCTTTCTTACGCTGTTTGGGCTGATGATGAAGGCTTTGGCGGAATTGCCAATTTCCTCTTTCGACATGCGGCAGAAGAACGGGATCATATGATGAAAATTCTTCAATACATTCAGGCCCGCGGAGGTAAAGCAAAGATTGAGGCCATTCCCGGCCCGCCATCTGATCCAAAGAATGTAAGTGAATGTTTTCACAAAGTATTTGAACACGAAGTAGACAATACAGAAGCCATTTACAGATTGGTGAATCTAAGTATGCAGGAAGAAGACTGGTCTACCTGGAATTTTGCGCAGTGGTTTGTAAAAGAACAAATTGAAGAAGAAACACTCGCATTGAACCTATTGGATAAAATTAAAATTGCAGGAGGTGAAAAAGCAAGTCACGACGCGCTTTTTGATTTAGACCGTGAACTTGAGTCAAAACCCGATGAAGAACCATTGGCAAGAGAAGCCAAAGAAGGCAATCCTATTTAATTCATAAAAGGGTTTCTTGTAGAAACCCTTTTATTTTTCCAGCCACATTTTAAAATCATTCACACGTTCCCTGCTCACAATTAATTCTTCCTCAACTCCTTTGATAAAAAGCTGATAACGACTACCGGAGTGCGTGGTTATATTGTCAATATAACGAAGATTGACAATCGCATTGCGGCTGATGCGGAAAAAATCTTTTGGGTTTAGTTGCGTCTCCAAATCACCAAGTGTTTGTTCGATTGGATATTCGCGGTTTTCGGTAAACAAGTAAGTTCCTTTATTTTTAGAATAGAAACAGCTTATATTTTCAGTTTCTATGGTTTTGAGATTGCTTCCTATTTTCACCAAAAAACGTTCGCGGAATTTGTTTTCAAAATTATTGATGAGCAAAGATTTTAATTGAAATGCGTCCCATAAAACAGGGGTGTTTTGTTGTTTGAATTTGGTTATTGCTCTTTTTAAATCTATTTCATTTATCGGTTTAAGTAAATAATCTATTGAATTGAGTTTAAATGCTTTTATTGCATACTCATCATAGGCGGTTGTAAAAATAATCGAGCTTTGGGGCTGGACTTGTTCAAAGATTTCAAAACTGATTCCATCCCCCAGCTGAATGTCGAGGAAGATCAAATCGGGCTCCGGGTTTTGTCGGAACCACTCAATGGATTCTTTGACGCCATTGAGCACCGCAACAGGTTCAATTTCCTGTTTTTCCAGTAGCCTTGTCAAATACCGCGCCGCAGGTTTTTCGTCTTCTATGATAATGGATCTAATGGACATACTCAGTAATCTTTTTTACGCTTCTCTAATTCTTTTTGAATCATCTTCTTTTTCCAGGCAGCGTTTGTGAATTTACCAAAAACACCCAAACCATGAAAAAATAACCCGATACCCCAGCCGGCAGCCGGGAAAATTGCCCAGTAACCGCCGCCTTCCCACCAATTAATGATATGAAAGAATCCATTAACTGCCAGATAAACTATTAGGTGGACATAAAACCCAATCCGTTCATTGACTGCCTTTTTGGCTTCACTATATTCCTGGGGTGTATAATTTTTATTTTCCATTTTTTTAGTTTTTCAGATTAGATAAAACTTCATCTCTTTCGCGTTTTCTTTTTTCCAATTCTTTACGTATCATCCGGTCTTTCCATCCGGCCGAATTGAAAAACCCAAAGACTTCAATCGCATGGAAGAAAATACCAATCCCCCATCCTACCAAAGGCCAAAATGCCCAGTCATATCCCCCGTCATTTAAATCCAAAAAAGTAAAAAAAACGTTGACGATGATGTAACTTGTCAGATTCCAGTAAAACCCCTGCAGATCTTCTACCCGCTTTTTGGCTGCCTTGTATTCCTCTTTCGTATATTTTTGATTGATTTCCATGGTGATGATTTTTTCTGTTAATAATGGAATTTTGACAATAAATTCATTATCGGTCTGTTGAATTTCTACGTTTTTCCGGGTAAAGGATTTGTATCGGTCAATGATGTTTTTCAATCCCTTTCCTGTACTTTTGTGTAATTGATTTTTAATTTGCAAATTATTTTTAATCAATAAATAATCATTTTCTATATAAACTTTTACTTTCAATATTTCATCTGACGAAATCCGATTGTGTTTTATGCAGTTTTCCAAAAGAATCTGAAGCGAAAGCGGAACGATTTGGTAAGCTTCGCTGAATTCATCCACGACCTCAAATTCCAGCCCGTCTTCAAATCTTTTCTGAATCAAATTCATATAAGTCCGGCTAAAATCAATTTCTTCACGAAGTGAAACCAAAGGCTTGTCGTTCTGTTCCAAAACATACCTGTAAACCGAAGATAGTTCGCTCACAAATTCCTGCGCTTTGTCCTGGTTTTCTGAAATCAAGCCGTTCAAAACATTTAGACTGTTGAACAAAAAGTGGGGTCCAATCTGGGATTTCAAAGATTCATGCTCTGTAGAAATCTGAACAATTTTTTGTTTTTGCTCCTTTAATTTATTGGCCTGATAATGCTGAATCAACGATATGACATGGAAAATAGTCGCAATTGTAACTGCAACCCAAACCAATCGTTGAAGGGATCCGATAGATTTAAGTGAAAAAAGCCAATCCAATGAGCCAATTAAGCCATTTCCCTGTATTACTGACATCAGGAAGTAAAGAACTCCGCCGGCAAAAAAAGTTACTACGCTACTTCCCAAAATACCTAAAAAAAGACGCTTGACAAAGCTTTTCCAGTCAAATCCAGGGAATTGTTTCTCGGCCCAAATAGAAACCGGAGCATTGGCAAAATAAAGTCCAAAAGTAAAAATGAATGTCCAGAGCGTATTTTCCAAAACGATTTTCAGACTTGGAAGCTCGGAATTATTGAAAATGTAGACCAAAAGGAAAAACAAGGTAATCAACACCGAAGTCACAAAAACATTGCGAATATGTATTCTGAAATTTTTCATTAATTAAATCAGTTTAATGACTTTAGGCTTTGTCAAAGTTCTATTGGGAAGGAAAAGATTTTGACTAAATTGGACAGGATTATTTTTTACAAGTAGTATTCAAAATCTCATCCACTTGTTGTTCTCCCCATTTCGGTTCAAAATTTTCTTTCTTTTCCGTTCCAAAAAGGATTTTGGCCTGTTCAACCTGCGGGCAATAATCTTTCGGGTCTTTGCCCCAGAATTCAGCACCACCCATATTGTATTGCGCCATTAGGTACATTGCACGCGGATTTTTCGAATCTAATTTCAAGGCATCTTCGTAATCTTTGATAATTGCGCCCGATAAGGACATGGCATAGGTTCCAGGGTCTTTGGCCACTTTTACAGTTCTGAATAATCCCCGTAAAGTCAAAACTTCAGAATTGTTGGGAGATAAAGCATTTAATGTTTCATACTGTACTTCTAAATCGTCAACTGCTTTAATGGCTTGAGCCTTATCTTGAGAAAACCCATTCAAAGTCCTTATAAACATAGAATAATACAGTGGAAGCCAGTTTTCAGTTTCTATTTTGGCAATCCGGTCAAAATGTTGTGCTGCTTTTTCCATTTCGTCGGCGGTTTTTGATTCGCTGAATTCACCCAGTGCTTTCTGCATTTCAGTTTCATACTTGGTTTGCGCGTTTGCGGGGATTAGCAACCCAGCTAAAACGACGGTCAGAATGATGATAAAATTTTGCATAATGTTTGATTTTTTTGTTTGATAGTTCAAAATTCGTTGATGCATTAAATGTATCAAAAAAGTTTAGGATGAGCTGTGGAAATTTTAGGATGAATCGTTGAAACTATTTTAATTAATGAATTTTGAATCTAAAAACTGTTTCAATTTTGATTTAGAATCCAATTAATTAACTCAACACCCTCAATTATGTTCCAGGAATGTGGATGCCGTTCTCCATTTGTCCTGTATCCTCTGTTTTTCGTTAAAATCAATTCTGATCGTAAACCATTTTTGGTAAAGAATTCGTTTGCATTTTTCAATTGAAAATAATTTGTTTCCTCTTGGGTTCTTTTGCGCTGTTCTTTTTGCCAAAGGACATCAGGCTCTGTATAAAAACGGATTTTTAATCTACGGAATTTCTCTAAATTGATTTTATCTTTGTGTGAGTTTAAATATGGAGAATACTTTAAGTATTGATAAATATTCTCATTTGGTTTACCTAACTCCCTTTCCAGAAGCTCAACTACAAATTTGGCTTCCTGAACAGCATCGTTGTTAAAATTTTTCTCAATATCACTTTTACAATTTTCATATAATTGCTCTAAATCAATTGGAGAATCTACAACAAACACCGATTGAGGCTTAACAGATGAATTCTCAAGTAAAAATCCGGATAGATTCAAAGCTAAATTTCCACCACTTGAAAATCCTCCAAAGACTATATTTTGAGTAGAAATTTCGTTTTGAAAGATAATTTCCTTTATTAAATCACCCAATCGCTTTTCGTCATCTTCACTTAAGAATAGTTTTTTATTTTCATTTAATAAAACAACTGTAATCCTGTTTTTTACTAAATCATCTATGAACTTTGCCTCTGATTTTGTGTGTTCAGCATTGCAAGGAAAGCAAGGAAACAAAAACATCACAGCTTTTTCATTTTCGGATTTTATAAGCGTGTACTCTCTTGTCTCTGACTCTGAAGAAGAATTACAGCCTAAAAACAAAACCCATACAAATAACCCAATTAAAAATTTCATCTACATTAACTTTGAATCGTACTTTGTAAATCTAAAATTAACTCACTTCAAGTCTTCTCACAATCTATTGAAAACTACTGTTTAAAAGATCTCTTGTAATTATAATCTGATTCATTTTTCTTTTCAAGTTCTAAAAAATATAAATAAAGAACTATTTTCAAACTTTGGTCAAAATCAAGAAAAGATAAACTCAAATTGTTTTCTGCATTTATATTTTTCATTGAATCATATGACTCCAGATCAAATTCATTTATTTTTTTTGAAAATATACTCCCTTTAAAATTGAAATAATATTCTGTAATATCGGCCTTTTCCATTTTGACTATTTCGTCATTTTCCGTTGTAAAGGGTTTGAATATTTCTGTTTTATACTTTGCTAAATTTTCATTTGTTAATTCAGGAACTATTTCCGAACTTATAATTAATTTATTGAATTCTATCAATTTATTAAAACCTTGAATTGAAATTGAATCTTCATCAAAAAGAAATAGAAAAAATGTGTTTTCAAGATTTGGATAATCAATTATTTTTTCATGATTATTATATTTAATAACAAAATAAGAATCTTCGTTCTTTAAATTTTTAATGGTTTCAAAAGGTAAAGAATAAAATTCTTCAATCATTTCATTTTCAATATATTTGCTAAGAATATTTGAATTACAAGAAATAATAATTTGACAGAGCAGTATAAGTAAAAAAGAATTCTTCAAATGTGATAAGCTTTTATTAAATTCAAAATAGTAAATCCTACTTCTAAAATTTTAAATCACTCCAACCCAACCCACCATTTAGTAAAAACCTGAACAGAATCATTTAGATTTAATTTTTCACCAATTTTTGGTGTTGCATAAGGCATTCCTTGTTTGTCAGCCTCATCGATAATCCGGATCATTGGTTCGTTCCATGGGTGATTTCCTAATTTAAATTTCGAATTATGAACTGGGATAAACTTTTTGGTTTTCAATTCCTTTGCGGCTTGAACCGCTTCTTCCGGCAGGAAGTGAATGTATTTCCATTTCACATCGTATTGGCCATTTTCCAAAATTGCAAAATCAAAAGGTCCGTGTTCATTGCCAATTTTTGCAAAATGCGTGTCGTAGCCGGAATCACCACCAATGAAAATCTTTTTATGTGGCGTTTTCAAAACAAAGGAAAGCCAGAGCGATGTATTTCGTTGGAAGGTTCTTCCGGAAAAATGTCGTGCCGGAACAGCGTAAAGTGTAGTTCCTGCATCTAATTCTATGGATTCATCCCAATCCAGTTCCTTGATTGTTTCGGGTTGATAGCCCCAATATTCCAGATGTGCACCAACGCCCAATCCTGTTATAACTTTGTTTACTTTTGATTTTAATTTTTTGATGGTTTCATAATCCAAATGATCATAATGATCGTGTGTAATCAGTAAAAAATCAATGTCTGGCAAATCTTCCACCGAATAAATATCAGTTCCCGGAAAAGATTTCGTTGTTCCGGGAACCGGTGACGCATTTCCACTAAAAACAGGATCAATCAAATATTTTTTTCCTTCCAATTGAATAAAATAGGATGAATGCCCAAACCAGATGAAAACATCTTCGTCTGGATTTAAATTCTTCAAATCGGTTTTAACAGAAGGAATGGAATCAACCGGATAAGTATTCGGATATTTCTTAAATAAAAAGTCCCATAACACAGTACGCATAGTGTATCCTTCTGCTAATTGGGGTGTTTCGCTCAGATTCTGAAATGCTCCGTCTTTATAATGTTTTGATTTTTGGATGCGTTCCAATCGCTCTCCACCGGGTGTTTTCCCAAATTTCGGATGTTGCATATAAGCAAGAATGCCTATTATCAACAGTAAAATCACTGTCACAATCGCTATCATCATACGTTTTATAATTCGTTTAAGTTTTTTCAATTCCATATTTTATGTGTGCGCTTTGTGGTTTTCAGGATGTGAAAAACTTTAACCACAAGGAACACCAAGTTTTACACAAAGTCCGCTATTATTTGATTTTCACAAAATCCAAATCCTGAAAGTCATAACTGAAATCGGTCAAAGGCGAAATGGGCTCCATTTTCAAACCTTTGACTTTTCCGCCTTCCCATTCCACAAAAACAAATGCATCAGCATGCAGATAAGCATTGTCCCATTTTACGGCGTAAGTATTATCCTTGTAATAAAACATATCGCCCTTTAGCTGACCCGAACGTTTGGATGTAAACCGTAACTTTCCTTTTTCATTGGAAATTGAAATTTCTCCAAACCAATTGTCTTTGTAAGTGCCAATCAGATGTTTGGTTTCAGGTGATTTTGATTTTTTATTTTGTTCAACGGTCTGCCAGACTTCCGCTGTAATTTTATCGGCTTCTTCCCCCCTTTTGGAAATCAATTCGTCATATTCTTCCACCCAATCTTTTTCAGGCAATCCCAGATAGAAGTCCTTAATCGTATTAGAAATCGCCATAAAAGCGGCTCCTTGTTGTTGATTGGTCAAAACAATGATACCTAATTTTTCCTGCGGAATCATCACAATCTGCGTTACGATTCCCTCCAGTCCTCCGGTGTGTGAAACTTCCAGTTTGCCATTTACATCTTGAAGGAAAAAACCAAGACCATATGCTTTGAAAAGGGAATTGTATGGTGGTTTGGTAACTATTTTTACCAATGTTTGCGGGGTCTTTAATTCTTTCATTTGTTCCACTGAAATCAATTGATTCCCATTGATATTTCCTTCATCCAATTGAAATTGCACCCATTTGGCTAAATCATCAACATTGGAATAAATTCCGGCTGCGGCATCAAAAATCGGATTCGTATAACGATCAATCACTTTTAATTTTCCGTCAATCGGAACATGAGGTGCAATGGCATTGGATTTATCTTTTAACAAAGTCCAGTTGGGAGCGGTTCTGTTCATTTGCAGGGGTGATAAAATTCTTTCCTGAATAAAATCCGTCCAACTTTTCCCCGAAACCCTTTCTATCACAACGCCGGCGATGATGTACAATAAATTATCATAATCATATTTGGTTCGGAAATCTGAAACGGGTTTAAGGTAATGAATGTTTTGGATAATGTCATTTGGCGTGAAATCATGTCCGTCGGGCCAAACCATCAAATCGCCCGCGCCCAGTCCCAGTCCGCTTCGATGGGTTACCAAATCACGGATCGTGAATTCTTCGGTTACATAATCGTTATACATTTTAAATTCGGGAATGTATTTTTTGACCTTGTCATCCCAATTCATTTTTCCTTCATCGACCAACATGGCAATGGCCGTTGTCGTAAAGGCTTTGGAATTGGAAGCGATCCCAAAATTGGTCATGGAATTGACTTTTTCGCCTGTTTCAATATTGGCAATGCCATATCCTTTGGCCAGAACGATTTTCCCTTCATGAACAATCCCGACGGCAATTCCGGGAACATTGAAGGTTTTCAGTGTTTGGCTGACCAGTTCATCTACTTTGGATTCGGCAATTTCCTGCGCCTGTGAAAATGTAGAAAAAAGTAGAATTGTAAAGAATAAAAGGTGTTTTTTTGTGTTCATATTGATTTTTATGATGAATTTGAATTTACGTCATTGTAACACATCTAAAATATTTTAATTTTTATCATAAGGTCCATTAAGGAATCAGATTTAAAATTTGTACTTTAGAATGTTAATTCGTAAAATTAATTAATAAATATCCAAATCTAAGAAATAAATGAAAGACTTAATGGGACAAGCTATCTGGGATTATTTTCACCAAAACTCTCCCGGAAACTTACAAAGTGAAACGTCTATTTCAGATTTAGATGATTTACCCATTCCTTACCTGTTTCGGAATTTTAACCAAATGAATTTATTGGAGCAAACTGCATTGAGATTGGCCAATGGTAAAACTTTAGACGTTGGTTGCGGAGCAGGTTCGCATAGTTTGTATTTGCAAAACGAACGATATCTGGGGGTCACAGCTTTGGATATTTCGCCTAAATCCATTGAAGTCTGCCGGGAAAGAGGAATTAAGAATACGGTTTGCATGAATCTTATGGATTATACCGATGAAAAATTTGACACCATCCTTCTTCTGATGAACGGAACGGGGATTTTTGAAAGTTTGAAAAAAATCGATTCGTATTTACAAAAGCTACATTCACTCCTTAATGAAAAAGGCCAAGTTCTCATTGATGGAACCGATATCCTCTATATGTACGAAGAGGATGATGGAAGTTTTAACGTTCCGGACGTTGAATATTATGGCGAAGTAGATTTTGTCATTCATTATAAAGGTGTGAAGGATGATACTTTCAAATGGTTATATTTGGATTACGATACTTTAAAAGAAGTTGCAGAAAACAATGGATTTTCAGTGAAGATGCTTGAAGAAGAAGGAGATTCATTTCTGGCCCAATTAAAAAATAAATAAAATTCTTCATTAAGAATTTCTTCAACCCTATCTCAAGTACCCTTTTCATTAGTTTACTATTTTCATAAATTTATTCACTTCATTGTCAGTAGATTGAATAAAAATGTCCATTAACTGTCCATCTATAATATTAGTATTTGGTAGAAATAAATCAAACCTTTGTTCCGGCATAAATAACACACATGAAAAATTTCTATTTAATCATTTTATTATCAATTTCTGGACTAATATCAGCCCAGACGTATTTTGAAGAAGATTTTTCGGAAGGAGAGATTCCGGAAAATTGGGAAATTATACAAACTAATACAAACAAGACTTGGGGGATTTCTTTACAGCAACCTAATGGAAGTTATGAGGCAGTTGTTACAGGTGATCCTAGCGGAGGTCAAGAAGATGAATGGCTAATTACTCCGTCGGTAGACTTAACAGCCGCAGAAAGTCCTGTTCTGTATTTTGAAACCAATTATAGTGACTATTATTTAATCACTGAAAATGTTGCGGATTATAAAGCGTATATTTCAACAGACGATGGCGAGAACTGGGAAGAAATCTGGACAGAAACAGATGGATATATGTATTGGGATTACACTTATCAAGTAGCAATCATTAATCTGGATATTCAACAATATGCAGGTAATCCCAATGTTAAGTTTGCTTTTCAACTTTTCACCCCAAGTGCAACTCACGAATGCTCAACTTCTGTTTGGATTCCTAAGGTTATTGTTGAAGAGAACCAGCAAAGCCCTGTGGAGAACATTACTGTTTCTACTGTTGATGGCGAGGATACCACCGTAGTTGTTGGGGATTGGTTACAATTAGTTGCTACAGTTTCACCTGAAAACTCCAACCCTACTGTTAATTGGTCTGTGAGCGATGGAGAAGAATTTGCCGTGGTTGATAGCTATGGATATGTTGATGCTATAAATCCGGGGGTTGCCACAATTCGCGCTACATCGGTAGAAAATGATGAAATATATGGGGAAATTGAAATCACGGTAATCGAAGATCCTTTTAATAATGGGTGTAACCAAAGATTTAGCAGCATACCTCAATATGTTTTCAGTATCAATAAGATCACGAATCATGTAGGAGCAAACGATTTTATCATTCCTGGTGGAACGGCATTTATACTAGAATCATTTACTCCAACCTTATTAGCAGGTTCCATCTCTTCTCCTCAACCCGATGCGTATGATAGTTTTGATTTAACAATCAGAAATGATAACAGTGGCGTTCCGGGGTCAGTGATAGAAACATACACTGATTTGGCTCCTACTCTTATTGAGGATGGCGCTTTGAATAAAGTCAGATTTGAATTTCCAGAACCTTTAACTCTTTCAGGTAATGAAAACGGTACTAAATACTGGATAACCCTTACAGCTTCTAATGATTTAGATATTCCAATCGGCTGGAGCGCATATGATTATTCTGCTGAAAATGAAACCTCTTTCAGTTATCGCTCTATGGATGGTGGTGAAACTTGGGAACCTCTATCTTTTGAAGGAACCGGAGATCGTCAAGAATTAATTTTTGACATTGAAGGAACTTGTGAAGAGCTAAATGTTTCGGACTTAAATAATTCAAGCAATCTGATTGTTTATCCAAACCCAACCAATGGAATTATTAATATAAATTCTCTTAAACAATTATATTCTCTTGAATTGTTTGATATGACTGGAAAGTTAGTACAATCATATCCGGCTTCAAATAAACAAATTAATTTATCTAATTTCCCATCCGGAGTTTATATTTTGAAGGCAGTAGACCAAGCTGGCAAAACCAATAATATTAAAATCATCAGAAAATAGTCCCTATCTAACATTCCCTATTTAGCCCGGTTGAAATACAACCGGGCTATTTTTTTATCTTAGTGAAAAATTTGGAATGATCCGAATAATTTATAAATAATGGCTCTGAATAAAAAACTAAAACTTTTTATTTTCCTGATTTTACAATTCTTTATCTTCAGTTTGAATGCGCAGGAAAAAGATGAAGCTCAAATCAAAAAGCAAATTGAAAAATTATATCTGAAAAAAGACATAAAGGGAATCAATTTACTTATTAATAAAAATACATTTCTTGATCCGGAATATGCTTTATCTGCTCTTTATAAAAATATTCAGCTCGCACAAAATGAAAAGGACAAAGAAAATCTTTTAATCTCCACCTATCTTACCTTGGGCAGTTTTTGGGCAAGACAAGGAAACAAAACCAAAGCTTATGAAAGTTTTGTTCTGGGAGAAAATTACAGCCGCAGAATTAACGATCAAAAACGCTTGGGGTTGCTATTGGGGCAAGCCAACATCATTGATGAAATCCCTCTAAAAATAGAGAAATATAATGAAGTAATACAAATTCTGGAAGAACAAAAAGACACACTAAATCTTATCCGCACGCATCTCAACCTTGGTTTTGTTTATACCTCTAAATTTCTAAATGAAAAAATCCCTCAAAAATCCAATAAAGACAGTGCGTTTTCTCAATATAACCAAGCCCAAAAGCTGAATCGTTTATTTGGCAACAAGGAAATGACTGCCTTATTAAAATATAGAAAAGCTGAATGGGAATTATATTATAAAAATTATTCAAAAGCTTCTGAACTATTGATTGAATCAGAAAATTTATTTACTGATTTAGGCTTGATACAATGGAAGATTTATTGTCTTCTGACCTAGGCAAATGTAAAATTCCAATCAGGAAGCACCAAATCTGCTCTTGAGATTCTAGCAAAAATAGAATCAACTACCAAAAAATACGGTTTTCATAACCAATTGGTTTACACCTATGAACTTTATACACAAGTATATGAAAAGATCAATGATCCTGTAAACGCGTTGAAATATTCAAAGCTTTACAACGATCTTTCGCTTCAGCAAGCAGAAATCAATAGTCAAGACAAAATAAAGGCACTGGAATTCGAGCAAAAAATATCTGAGAATGAACGACTTTTAAAAGATTATGAAAACGAACGAAAAACATATATCATCATCATAGGATTTATCTTGCTTATCGTTTTTTTGGGTTCAATTTTATTTTATTCCGTCCTTCAAAACAAAAAAAGAAAAATAGCCAATATTGAAAAGGATAAAATCATAACTGAAATTGATTTGAAAAATAAACAACTCCAAGAAGAATTACTAAAAGAAAAAGTAAAATTCAATCAAAAACACTTGATTTCTTTTGCCAATCAGGTAAATAAAATTGATGCTTTTCTGGATGAATTAAAAAAACAAATCAAAAGCCTACCACTAAACCAAACCAGAAAAGAGGAAATCAACAATCTGAAATTGATGTTCAATGAAATCACCGGTGACCAAAATCAACTAAAACAAATCAGTTCATTGAATTCAGAAATTAATCAAGACTTTTTCTTGATGATTCGGAAACAATTTACCAACCTTACCAAAAGCGAAGAGCAGCTTCTCGCCTTTCTCATCCGCGAAATGTCTTCCAAGGAAATTGCCGGAATTTTGAATATCACGACTGAAAGTGTAAATAAAAAACGTTACCGATTGAGAAAAAAACTCAATATGGACAATGAACAAACTTTTAAGGATTTGTATGAAGAAATGACGGCGGAGGATATCTAATCACAAAACCTTGTCAAGGTTCCATACTTTGACAAGGCCATCTTCAAAATTTATAATTTAAATAACTTAAATCACACCCAGTTCCTTACCTACTTTTGTAAAGGCGGCAATGGCTTTATCCAGATGCTCCTGCGTATGTGCGGCAGAAAGCTGAACCCGGATCCTGGCTTTTTCTTTTGGTACAACCGGGAAGAAAAACCCGATGACATAAATCCCTTCGTTTAATAATTTATCCGCCATTGTTTGCGAAAGTTTCGCATCATACAACATTACGGGAACAATCGCCGCATCACCGTCAGGGATATCAAATCCCGCGGCTTTCATTTCTTTTCGGAAATATTGGGCGTTCCACATCACCTTGTCACGTAAATCCGTACCGGACTCCAGCATATCGAAAACTTTCAGAGCAGCACCTACAATTCCGGGCGCCAATGAATTCGAAAATAAATAAGGTCTTGATTTCTGGCGAAGCATTTCAATCACTTCTTTTTTGGCAGAAGTAAATCCGCCCATTGCGCCACCCAAGGCTTTTCCCAATGTAGAAGTGATGATATCCACACGCCCCATCACATCTGCATGTTCATGCGTGCCTCGTCCAGTTTTACCTATGAATCCGGTAGCATGGCTGTCGTCTACCATGACCAAAGCTCCATATTTCTCGGCCAAATCACAAATACCTTTTAAGTTCGCTACAATTCCGTCCATAGAGAAAACACCGTCGGTCACAATGATTGTAAATCGGTGGTTTTTAGAAGACGCGTCTTTTAATTGCGCTTCCAAATCTTCCATATTATTATTTTTGTATCGGTAACGCGCGGCTTTACACAAACGAACACCGTCTATAATAGAAGCGTGATTCAATTCATCTGAAATGATGGCATCTTCTTCCGTAAATAAAGGTTCGAAAACTCCTCCGTTGGCATCAAAAGCCGCAGCATACAAAATGGTGTCTTCCATTCCAATAAATTTGGAAATTCTGGCTTCCAGTTCTTTGTGAATGTCTTGTGTACCACAAATAAAACGCACAGACGACATTCCATAACCTCTTTCATCCAAAGTTTTCTGAGAAGCTTTTATTACATCAGTATTGTCAGATAACCCCAAATAATTATTGGCACAAAAATTCAGCAGTTTACTGCCATTTTGCAAAGTAATTTCAGCTGCTTGATGAGAAGCAATGATCCGCTCTTTTTTAAATAATCCTTGATCGTCTAAATCTCTTAATTGGTCAGATAAATGTTGTTGGAATTTTTCGCTGTACATGATGTGTTTTGTTTCAAGTTTAATGTTTAACGTTTCCGGTTTAAATTGGTTAACAAATATAATTGTTTTTGGATGGATGATGGAAGTTGGATGATGGAAGTTTTTTTGAATTTTAATTTTAAATGTTGAATTTTGAATGCTAAATTCATACGAAAATTGAAACTCATTCGAATAACTCAAAAAGAAATTCCCATTGTCCAACAACTCGCGTGGGAGATTTGGAGTGAACATTACATCAAAATTCTTTCGCAGCAACAGATTGATTATATGCTGGATTTATTTTATTCAGAAGCAAAAATAAAATCAGAAATCGAGGAAGGCATCATTTGGGAAATGCTTTTGGAAAATGAAAAGCCGATTGGCTACCTGGTATGTAAAATAGAATCGGAGAAAATTTATATTTCGAAAATCTACCTGAAAGCCGAAACGCGTGGCAAAGGTTTGGGAAGATTTCTCTTGAACCGCGCCATCGAATTAGCGAAGCAATATAATAAATATCTTATTTACCTCAATGTAAACAAAAATAACTCAGACTCCATTGCATTCTACGAACGAAATGGTTTTCAAAAAATCGATGAAGGCATTTTCGACATTGGGAATGGATATGTGATGGATGATTTTATTTATGAATTAAATCTTTGATATATTTTCTATCACTAATTTTTTAATTTCCTTTTCATAAAAATACCAATTTTCTTCACCTTCGCCTTGAATGTTTTCTAAAATAGTCAGACTTATATTCTGATCTGGAAAAAACAAATTCAGAGAAGTAAATCCGCCACCCAGTCCTGTGTGACCATAATACTTAATTCCATCTTGCTCGGCAATCCTTATATTATATCCATATCCCATTTTCTCCTGCCCAAATACATCATGCTGGGACATAGCAGATGGGGTAATCATCAATTTGTATGTTTTCTTTTTCAGCATATTACCCTTGTGTAATTTATAATTCCAATGAGCCATATCATGTACATTTGAAACAATTCCAGCTGCAGGAATTTCTTCTTCCGGCAACATTACATTCCATAAAACTTTAAATTCATTTCCATTAAATAAATGACCTTTTACCAAATGCTGATTTTCTTCTTTTGAAAAACAAAAGGTTCCTCTCATCCCCATTTTTTTGAATAACTTTTCAGCTAAAACTTTGTATGATTCCCCTGTTACATTTTCCAGTATTCTACCCAACAATACGTTGGACAAATTACCATACATGAAATCCGTTCCCGGTTTGAACTTCAAGGGTTCATCTAAACTTTTTATGCCATGTGTATGGGTTAATAATTGGTGTACAGTAACCGAATCTGCCCAGCTTTGTGTCAATTCCGGTAAATAGGCTTTAATCGGGGTGTTGAGATCAATTTTCCCTTTTTCATATTGTTTCAAAACTAAAACAGCCGTTACCTGTTTACTGTTGGACATCAGTAAAAAATTACCATATTGTAGAGGAGTCTTTTTATCAAAGTTATCCCAACCATATACTTGGGTATAAACAGGTTTAAAATTTTTTGTAATCGAAATCACACCATTGAAAGGCCTCGGGCTCTTTAATTGAATTAAACTGTCAATTTTTGAACTAATCTTTTCCGATAATGGTTTAAATGGTAATTGGGCAAATGAAAAAGTTGAGAATAAAAAAACTGCTAACAATAAGGTTCTAGAATGCATATAAAATATAAAATTTAGAATGTAAATCTAACTTTTTACTTTCTAATTAAAATTAGTAATTTATTTCATCCACTTATTCAAACGTTCGATTTCATAATTCAGCTGAGAAGAAAGTGAATCTAATCTTGATCTGAGAAGCAATTTCCGCCCTTCAATGGTTCGCGCATAAATCAATTCGTAATTTCCAACCCAATTTCCCCATTGTACAGCAAAATATTCCGCCATATTCTTTTTTCGGCCTAAAATTTCAGGAACAGCATGATAATCTTTTTGTTGAACCATTCCTTTGAACCAACTTTTCCTGACAACGATATAACGAGGGTTATCAATAGGTGAAACAATCTCATACAACGCATGGGTAAAAACCGATTTATCAAAAGTTGAACCACCTTCCAAATGACAGAAAACCGCTCCCTCCCGATCCATAGAAGTTATGACTTTCAATTTTGAAGCATCGGTATGAATGGCTCCACAACGAATAAGTGAATTTTTCAGTGCTTCGCCAATGTTATGAATATCTTCCGAAATATCCCTATATTTCACATAAAGACGAAATGCTTTCAAGGCTCTTCCACCAAAATACAAAACACCTCCCACCACAACACAGCCCAACAATATGTTTAAATCGTGTAGCGTTCTCACATTCTTTACCAAACGCAGAAAAACTTGAAAGGCATATTCCATATATCCTGCAGCAGCGACTCCCAGTGAAATGATAAAATTTGATAAGGTTTTTTGATAATACATTCCTGTCACCTTTTGGTATGGACGTTCACTCGGAAAAGGGATTTTGACTTCTTCAACTAAACTTACGCCTGATTTTAGCGCTTCCTGCCATCTTGAATTTAGTTCATTTCTGTTATGTGCTTGTGCAAACATATTTGCATTTACTTTATCAATTTTTCGAATTAATTCAGAATTATCTGGCAGATTTAATCGACCAATTCCATTTTCAATGGTTGGTTTTTCAAGAAATGAGATTCCTACAAAGCTTCTGAATCTTCGCTTCAATACTTCCAGATCCGCTCCCGCAAATTCATCAGTTGAATCCAAACTCACTATATGCCAGATATTGGAAGTTTTATCAGGATTATCTTTCTGCGTACGGATTGCGCGTCCACGCATCTGGTTAGACATTACAAACGAGCCAACGAAACTCGCTAAAATCAATGAATTGATGGCCGGCGCATCCCAACCTTCTCCCAATAAGGATTTTGTCCCAATCAGCACTTCAATTTCACCTTGTTGGAAAATTTGCGTTATGATGTGTACGATATCGTGTTTTACTTGTTCAGTCCGTGAAATGATAATATAATTCTCATCATAAGTCAGATCAGAAACACGAAGATCTGTAATTCCCAATTGTCGCGTTTTGATTTGAAATATTTCAAAAGCAGATTTCGGAATGATGATAACAGATCCTGTTAAAACGCCTAATTTTTTATTTGATTTATTATGGCGCCTTAATTTTTCAAAAATCGGAATGACACCGAGTTTATTGAGTTCTAAATTATTTTCCTGCGAATGGGTCAAGAATTCCTTACGGATGAAATCAGAAAGAATAACCATTCGTAAGTCTTTTCCAATATTTCCATATTCAAATTCAACGATTTCCTGAATGCCATTCAATTTATTGATACTCGATGCCAGATAACCGGAAATTCGTTGATTTTGGTAGAAGTTGATACGATTGCGTTCAATCGTACCTGCCCTTCGGAGCTTATCTTCAATCAACATTTTATGGTCATTGTATGCTTCGAAATATTCTTTTTCTTTAAATAAATAGAAATCCAGCAAGACCTGCATCCAGTGATAATTCAGAAAGGGAATTTCAAAACTCTTCCCGCCGATTACATCCAAATGAAGTTTAGGAATTTCCCGTTTGTTATCATACAAAAAGATTAAACAAGCTGAATAAAATGAAACATTTTCATAAATCCAGTTCAGATTTTGTACAAGATTGACCCAAACCGGATGTTGTTCTATGGCTTGAATCAAAGTTTCATCATTTCGGATTTCTCCGAATACTTTTTCTACATTTTCCCGAAAATCAAGAATCTTCTGACTTTCAGTTTCAGTAGGCAAAGTGAAATAAACACAATCCTGATGCGGACATAAATCACCTTCAGAAATTAATTCGGGAACCGAAATTTCCGTGTCTACCGGCCCGTTTAATTCTATATAACGATTCCATTCAGTGGGGGTTACATCATAAGGTGGAGTTGCCGTCAATCCTACAATCACAGGATCCAGTCTATTTTTAATTTTATTAAGTGTGTGCCACCATTCGTTTTTCAAATGATGCGCTTCATCTACAACAATGACCTTGGTCTTCTGTTTCTTTAAACCATCTATAACTTGATTTAGGTTGGCATTGGAAATCCGGTCTATTTCTTCGGGATCCGTTTCTTCCTCCTCTAAATCCTCCTCTTCCACTTTGGTACTGCTACAAGCTGCATGCAATCCCTGATAAGTGGAAACCGTAATAAATTTAGGATTGCGGATATCGCGTGAAATCCAGTCCGGCGTCACGTCCGTTTGCAGAAAAAGCTCACAAAAACGTTGAATCCATTGATTACGAATGGCAAGTGTTGGCGTTAAAATTAAAGTTGACTGGTTCAAACGAAGCATTACTTCTAACCCCAGAACGGTTTTCCCGGAACCTGGTGGCGCCACAACATGAAGATGATCATCCTCCAGATGAATACCCAATTCATCAAGAACTCGTTGCTGGTATTTGCGCCAAGGGTATTTGAATTTTATATTTTGAGGAAATTCCTTCAATCCTACTACATGATACTTGTTACTTGATACCTGTTACCAAGAATCACTTCTTCACAAACTTCGTCAGGATCACGATGGATTGCCCTTCTACTTTTCCTTCGATTTGCTCTACATTGTCATGAACCAAACGGATATTTCTTACAGCGGTACCGATTTTTGCGGTTATGGAAGATCCTTTTACATCTAAATCTTTAATCAATGTGACAGTATCTCCGTTTTGCAAAATATTGCCGTTACTGTCTTTGTGCAACTGTACATCTCCGTCTCCGGTATGGTCGCCCGATGCTTTTGCCCATTCGAGCGTTTCATCATCTAAGTACATCATATCGAGTGCATCTGCCGCCCATGATTCATTACGAAAACGGTTCAGCATACGCCAGGAAACTACCTGAACACCCGGAACCTCACTCCACATAGAAGTAGGAAGGATTTTTTCCCAATATCCACTATCGGGTTCTTCACGTTTTTCAATTTGTGTCAATGCTTTCTCACAGACTAAAATCGTTCTTTCCGGTTCGTTGCCCGAAGTCGGCTGGACTTCATAAAAATTCAAATTCCCTGATTCGCCGCTTAGTTCACATACACCGCCGCTTCTTTCTTTTACAATGTTTTCCAGTTTCATATTTTTTCGTTTATCGTTTTGCGTAATCCTACTTATATTTTTAATAACCTTTTTTAATAACCTTCTTTAAAGCCCCTCCTTTGGAGGGGTTGGGGAGGCTTTACCCATGAATCCGCTCCTTATCTCCATAACTTTTGATCAGCTCTCCTTCAAAATCCAGCCATTCTTTCCAGCGTTTTTCCACATCCACATCTGTGGCATATTTACGCGCAAATCCTAAGAAGACCGTATAATGATTCGCCTCCGAAACCATTAATTCATGATAAAATTTCGCCAATTCTTCATCTTTTATATTGGTTGAAAGCACCCTGAACCGCTCACAACTTCTGGCTTCTATCATGGCCGCGAACAACAACCGGTCAATGAATGCCATATTCCGGCTGCCGTCTTTTTTACAGAATTTCATCAGTTTCCCCACATAATCATCGGGTCTTTCACGTCCCAGCGTATAACCACGCGCTTTGATGATATTGTGCACCATCTGAAAATGCTGCATTTCTTCCATCGCAATTTCGGTCAGCGTCGTTACCAGATCCTCGTGTTCTGAATTATTGACAATCAAATGAATCGCATTGGAAGCCGCTTTTTGTTCGCACCAGGCATGATCCGTTAAAATTTCTTCCAGATTTTGTTCAGCAATATTTGCCCATCTCGGATCTGTCGGTAATTTTAGTCCTAACATTTCTTTTTGTTTTTGCCAACCTTGTCAAGGTTATTTTCAGTACACAAAAAAACCTTGACAAGGTTAAGTTTAAAGTTTAGGCAAAAATCGGATATTTGAACGATGATTCAAAACAAAGTGCTATTTATTGGACTGGTTTGGCCGGAACCCACTTCTTCCGCTGCCGGAAAACGGATCTTGCAATTGGTGGAATTCTTTCTGAATCGCGGTGATGAAGTTATTTTCAGCTCGGCAGCTTCAAAATCGGAAGCGAGTTTTGATTTTTCTACATTTTGTCATTCTGAACCAAAATGCAATGAAGGTGAAGAATCTTTAGATTCCTCGTACCTCGGAATGACAAACGATTCTTTTCATAATTGTCATTCCGACGAAGGAGGAATCTTTATAAAGGAAATTCCCATCAAACTAAACGATTCATCTTTCAATGAATTCGTCAAAAAATTAAATCCAGAAATTGTCGTTTTTGACCGGTTTGTGACCGAAGAACAATTCGGTTGGCGGGTTACGCAGGAATGTCCGAATGCACTTCAAATACTCGACACCGAAGATTTGCATTTTTTACGTTCAGCAAGGGAAAAAGCATTTAAAAAGAAAGAAGAAATTCATTTGTACAATGAAACAGCCATTCGGGAAATCGCTTCGATTTTACGTTGTGATTTGAGCTTGATTATTGCTGAATTTGAAATGAATTTATTGCAGAACGAATTTAATATTGCGCCTTCCCTGCTCCATTATTTGCCTTTTCTGGAAAATGTTTGTCATTCCGAGGTACGAGGAATCTCAAATCACCAATCAAATGAGATTTCTCCACTCCACTCCGTTTCGGTCGAAATGACAAAGGGTATTGTTTCAGACAAATTACAAACCAATTCAACAAAACAACTTAAAACTTATGAAGAGCGAAAAGATTTCGTATTCATCGGAAATTTCTTACACGAACCGAACTGGCAAACGGTTTTGCATTTGAAGAAAAATATTTGGAAGAAAATAAAATCCCGGCTTCCCAAAGCCAATTTGCATATTTACGGTGCTTATCCCAGTCAAAAAGTTTGGGATCTCCACAATGAAAAAGAAGGATTTATGGTTCACGGAAAAGCAGATGATGCTTTGAGAGTGATTTCAGATGCAAGAATTTTATTAGCACCGATTTTGTTTGGTGCCGGACAAAAAGGCAAATTCATCGACGCAATGACTGTGGGAACCCCGATTGCCACAACTTTGGTTGGTGCCGAATCCATGTTTGACGATGAAATGCCCGGAATCTCGGAAAACGACGAAAATGAGTTTATCAAAAAAACAATTGAATTATATCAAAACAAGGAGATTTGGGTCAAAGCCCAAAACACAGGACTTAAAATCCTGCGCGCAAAATTCGATAAAAAACTATTTGAAAAAGAATTCAATCAAAAAATCATAAATCTGCAATCTGAATTAACCGTTCACCGCAACCGGAATTTTGTAGGACAAATCCTTAAATCAAATTCAGTAAATACTTTAAAATATATGAGTTTGTGGATTGAGGAGAAGAATTCTAAATGATGGAAGATGGATAGGATTTTTCTAAATAATTTCATTACATTTGTTAGAACAATGTATTAACTTAATTAAAATTTTATGGAAACCAATATTATAAAAGTAGGGAATTCGAAAGGAATCATTATTCCAGCAAAGTTTCTCAAGCTCATTGGTTTGACATCCAAGGCCAATATTGAAGTACAAAATGACAGAATTTTTATAGAACCAATTAAAAACCCACGGGAAGGTTGGGAGCAGATGATTCTAGAAGATATTGAAAAAAATGGGCTTCCAGAGATAGAATTTCCCGATGTTTTTGAAGACGAAAATTTTGAGGAATGGTAATAAAGCAATATGAAATTTACTGGGTAAATTTGGATCCTACCATCGGTAGTGAAATCAAAAAAACAAGACCCTGTATCATCATTTCTCCAGATGTTTCCAACAAGCATTTAAATACGATCTTGATTGCTCCTGTCACATCAACCATTCGAAATTTACCAATGCGGTTTGATGTCAGAATTAACCGGAAAAAAGGCAATGTCTGTCTCGATCAGATTCGTTGTATTGATAAATCCCGTCTGACAAAAAAAATCAGTAAACTTTCGGCGATTGAAATTGAAACTCTCAAATCTATTTTAAGAGAATTTTTAATTGATTAACCAACCTCACTTAGCTTAATTGCATCTAATAAAAAAACATTATTTATGAAAAATCTCCTTTCGTTCATTATAATTTTAACCTTCTCATTTTCAATGGCACAAAAAAAATACGACTACG